>Ga0315330_10001503_pt1 | contig 15750 bp, 8 predicted proteins | sample M140m34915metaG_FD_203453 | JGI IMG/M metagenome (GOLD analysis project Ga0315330, IMG submission 203453) | Ammonia-oxidizing marine archaeal communities from Monterey Bay, California, United States - M1 40m 34915 | ecosystem: Environmental > Aquatic > Marine > Intertidal zone | place: USA...
CCTTGACCTGCTGGGCGATGGTCCCTGTCATGCAGCCTTGCAGGAAATGATCCAGTCGTGATTCCCAGCACAAGTTTTCAGGTGTTGGTAGATCTTCTGATGTTATTCCGGTATCCCGGATTCTTGGACGGTGTTCTCGCGACTCAAGTTGTTGATTCATTACCACTTGCGTCGTTGATTTGTTACGACTCACGTCGGGGAAATAGTCGTGGCTGTCCGTACCACTCGGGGGAATTTCCCTTTCGTACCGCGAGCAGTGACACTTTGCCATGCATGTGTTCAGGTCCATGGGTGTAATCCCATTCGAGTCTTTCCTCGTACCTGAGAATGCGGAGGTTCGCTGATGTTTCAGTTGCCCACTGGGCAAGTTGGTTTGGCGAAAAATAGTTCACGACAGCACCCGTCGTTTCACTTTTGGGAGCCGTTGAATCGCAACCCGGTGGCAGGTCAGAGCCCGGATCCTCGGAGCTGTGGACCTCCACGGCAAGTAGGCCGGTGAGCGTAAGACTATCGAGAATCTTGTTCCAGACAATCTCAGCATCAGCCGGGGGAATGTGATCAAGGACGGTCGTGGCGATGATTGCATCGTATCTGTCGGGTTCGAAATCGAACTCACGAACGTCTGCCGCCTGCGTGGTCACGTGTTCGCCGACGCCGGCAGAAGCGGCTCGTTGGTTGATGCGTTCCAAACCCATTTCACTGAGGTCAACGGCAGTCACACGGTAGCCTGCCTTAGCCAAGGCGATCGAATCTCGGCCGGCGCCTGCACCCAAATCGAGGGCTCTGAGTTGCCCTGACTCGCCTGGTTTACTCAGGTCGATGATCGACTGTACACCGGGTGCAGGTGTTTCACCGTAAGCGATGTTGTCTCGGTTGTATGCTTCAAAGAAGGGATCAGCTGCGTCTGTCATGATTGGCTTGGGCTGAGGTTGCGGACAGTTGACAGTAGTGTAACGGCAAGCGAGCATTCTAGCGTCACTGCTGCAATTGGGGAGATGCGGTAAAGCTCCTTTAGCAGTGTGATTCCGCTAGACTGCAGGCAATGCTCTGGTAGGTCTGCTGGATGGCGGGGAACACCCCTTTTTGTTGTCACGAGTGATGTGATCGCCAGTTTAAGTCTCGGCGACGAACACGGTTCTTTTGAGTTATGGAAATGATGAACGCTTTGCGAAACTTGCATTTGGTCCGTGGGGTGTGGTTTACGTTCCTTTGGGTGTTTTTGATGCTGCAGTTGCCAGCGACTGGAGCGAGTGTGGGCCAGATTGGCGAGGGGAAAAGACATCCGATGCAGGGAAAGGAAATCGATTGGATCGATGGAGATTATGTGCTCCGTAACGATCAAGTGGTGGCAGTGATTGCACGACCCAGTGCCCAACGCCACGCCAACATGACCGTGCGAAGCGTGGGCGCCTGCATCATTGACTTCACGCGTCTGGATGTCGAGTCAGACCAACTGAGCTGTTACTATCCCCTTGCTGGACGGTATCAATTCTTTGATGACGGACTGGTTGAGACAGGTGATTTGGACGGGGGTGGTGTGTTTTGGCGTTGCCGTTCGACGGCAGCAACTGCTCGTAACGGAACGGTGGCAACCATCGAATACCAACTCAGGGATGGTGATCCCTACCTGACAGTGATCAAAACCGTGACTGGTGAAGATGTCAGTAAAGTGACCGCCGCGGACAGTGTCCGCGCTGACCAGACATTTGTTGTCGGAACGCTCGCGAAAACCACGACAGGTTACTGCGAGGATGAGCACTTTCGGCAGACTTATGGTTTTGAGGCTGCCATAGGTGCGAAGACACCTCAGTGGTCGGCGAGTGGAAGAAACCGCCAGCTCAAGTATGGTGCGGATGCGGCTGACCGTAGTGACAACCGTGTTCAATGGGTGACCCGGATTTATGCTGCGAGCTCGCCGCTGGATCTTTGGGGCCTGACGTCGGGAGCGAAGGGGCAGAACTTCAGTGTTGCTGGGGCAGTCGGTGAACATCCACGCATCAAATTGAGTGTGATTGCCGGTGATGTTGGCTCGCTTGAATTGCCCTGTGAGTGGCGAACAGCCGCAGACGGCAAGTCGGTTGTTCATCTGCCGCCGGGCCAGTACCGCGTGCGTGGCGAAGCTATTGGGCATCTGCCGGTCGAAGCAGATATTGAAGTCACTTCAGAAACAAAAGAATTTGCCTTGCAGCTTGGCGCAGCGACAACGGTTCAGGTAACAGTTGTGTCCGAGAATGGTCAGCCAATACCCTGCAAGGCAACTTTCTACGGAACCGCCAACAAAGATGGAGAAATGACTCCCGATCCAGTCTTCGGGATCGAGAGTCAGAGTGGTGCCGTTGGCAACTGCGTTTACACCGCCGATGGTCAGTTTGTCAGATCGATTCCATCTGGGACGTACGATTTATTGTTAAGTCGTGGGCCAGAGTATGATGCCGTCTTTGAAAAAATACAGATCGCAGAGGGCCAGCAACGAGCAATAAAGGCGACGCTGAAACGCGTTGTAGATACAACGGGATGGGTGAGTGCTGAGTTGCACAGTCACAGCACTCCGTCCGGAGACAATACTTCGGATCAGCTTGGGCGAGTCGAAAATCTCGTGTGTGAACAAATTGATTTCGCCCCATGCACCGAACACCAACGGATCGAGTCGTATGATGATCAGTTAGAAAAGCTCGGAGCCCAAAGCTTCATGGCAACTTGCACAGGGATGGAGTTGACAGGGTCCCCTTTGCCGATCAATCACCAAAACGCCTTTCCTCTGAAGTGGAAACCGTACAGTCAGGATGGTGGAGGTCCGAAGACGAGCAGCAATCCAGTCACGCAAATCGCGAGGCTCGCCATGTGGGACGACAACTCGGATAAGTTGGTCCAGACCAACCACCCTAATGTGAATCAGATTGTCGAGGATCGTGATCTCGATGGAAACCCAGATGGCGGTTTTGCAAAAATGCTCGACTTCATGGATGTAATGGAAGTGCATCCGCCCGAGGGGATTTTCAAGACCAGGGAAGAAGTTAAGGCAATGAAGCGACCTGGAACCAATCGTATCTTGCCATGGATGGAATTACTCAAGTCGGGACGACGAATTCCGGGCGTCGTGAATACGGATGCGCATTACAACTGGAACGGAAGTGGTTGGTTGCGGAATTGGATTCGCAGCAGCACTGATGCACCAGCTGAAATTCAGACAGCGGAAATGGTTGATCGGCTGGAGAAGGGGCAGGTGGTTATGTCCACTGGGCCATTCATGACAGTGCAACTTCATCATCCTGATTTAGATGCACCTGCGGCAATCGGTGATAGCGTTACGGTTGAGGGTGCCAATGTCGAACTTGCAATCAAGGTTCAATGTGCGAACTGGATGGACGTGAACCGCGTGGAAGTGTTTGTGAATGGTGAAATGCAGCCTGAATTGTCACGGACACGCAAAACTCACCCACAGGATTTTGGTAACGGCGTGATCAAGTTTGATCAGCGTCTCAGCGTTGCTTTGCCAGCAGAGTCATTTTTGATTGTTGCCGCGATTGGTGAACGCATGGAGCTTGGTAGGGTGATGGGAAAACGCTACGGTCGACGTCCTCCCGTTGTGGTGAGCAATCCTATTTTTGTGACAGCGAATGGCAAGTGATTTGTCTCGCGTGCTGGACGGGCTGTGTGGAGTTTCTGTGTTGAGCCTGTCATCAGCAGTAGCAGGTGAGGGGCCGGCGATTAGTTCCCCGTGAGCCACGTATCAAGATTATGGGCAATGAATTGAGCGTCCGTCTGTTGATCTGCTGTGACCCGATCTAGTTCGGATGCTTGGCCTGGCGACAAAGTTTCTGCAGGGTCGAGGCACAGGTTGGATGGTAGTAGGCCGTCGCGTCTGAGTATCTCGTTGACACCGGGGATGCAGCCGGAGAAGCCATGAGCGGCATCGAAAATTGCTGCGTTGGCGTCAGTCAATGAAGCATTGGCGGATAGCCAATGGGTGGGAATCGCATCTTGTTGCCTGACCCGTTTGATTTGCTGAAGCATGTGAGTGGCTTGTTGGGTCCATACTGCCCACTGTCCAAGTAATCCGCCTACAATCCATCTCTGTTTTCCTTCGAACCGAAAAGGTGTCAGCAGATCGTTGATGATGTTGTCGTCGTTGCCCGTGTATAACGCGATGTCATCGCGACCAGACGCAATCACGGCTCTTACAACATCCAAGGTTTGGTAGCGATTGAATGCGGCGATTTTGATTGCGACGACATTTTGGATTTCACAGAAGTCCAGCCAGAATTGGTGCGAGTACAATCGGCCACCAACTGCGGGATGAAGATAGAAACCGAAGACGGGAATGATGTCAGCGATAACGCGGCAGTGTTCCAGTATCTCACTCTCGGATTTGTCGCGGATCATGTTGGTGGTGAGCAAGCCCGCATGGTATCCGATCGATTTGGCGAAATGCGCCTCTTCTGATGCCTGCGGAGTGTCTCCGCAGATACCAGCGATTTGAAGGAACGTTCGCGGATTGGTCTTCTGACGCTGTGCGATTGTTTCGGCGACACAAGAAAGAACAGGCTCGTACAGTTTGTGATCGCGGATTGCAAATTGTGTCGTGTGAACTCCAACCGCGATCCCTCCGGCACATGCGTCATAATAATATCGCGTGAGCGCACTCTGATGCGTGAATGACCATTCGCGATCTTTGGTCAAGGCAAGCGGACTCGCCGGGATGACGGTTCCATCTTGGAGTTGTGCCTGCAATGAAGGGTCCATCACTAATAGTGTCCGTCCCGAGTTTGGAAATGAGTCGGTTTGTTGAGTGTTGGACCGCCGGTCATGAGCCAGTCAGACGTCCAGTCCATCATCTGTTCAATGCTGATCGTGGGTTGCCCAAAAAGTTCGCAGGCCTTTGCGTTGTTGCTCAGCCAGCAGTCGGTTGACTCGACACCTGAGAACTTTGGTGCGCGGTTGAGGCGTTGACCAAATCCGGTTGCTATGTCTCGCACCCTGAGCGTCTCAGATCCAGTCACGTTTAAAATCTGAGGTGGTGCTTGGGTCAGGGTTGCCGCCTGAATGATTTGCTTGATGGCGTCGCCTTGCCAGATCACATTGACATAACCGGTTTCGATGTTCACCGGTTGGTTTAGCCATACTTGTTTTGCGATATCCATCAGTACTCCATATCGCAAGTCGATCGAGTAATTCAGTCGTATGAGGCAGCATTTTGTGCGATGTGATAACGATCCATTCACAAAGGCAGTTTCGCGGTCGAGGCACGATTGTGCGTATTCCCCAGGTGGGGCAGTCGCGTCGGTCTCTCTTGAGCCACCGCTGGCTTGATCGGCGAACGAATAAACACAGCCAGTCGACATTGCCACAATCGACGATTCAGCGAAATGCGAGGCAATCAGCTTGGGCATCTCCGTATTCATTTGGACAAGCAATTCCGGCTTGTTTGCCGTTCCAAATTTGACTCCGGCAAGAAAAAAGACCAAGGGAGTTACTGGGATGGAACGGACCTGCGAATCCTCGCTCAGGTCGGCAGTGTGGGTGGCGATGCCTGCTTGTTGAAAGGGCTGTTCTGCCTCGGCTGATGTGAAACGAGAGACTGCCAGTAGTTGGCCTTCCCGGTTCAGTTCAGCGAGGGTTCGCTGCAGCATGCGGCACAAATGGAAGCCCATTTTTCCTCCAGCACCGAGCACCGTGATGGGGCCCCGGCAGATGCGAAGTGCCTCTCTCACCTGCTCGCAGGGGCGGGTGATCATTTCGTCCAGTTCAACAGTGGTTGCAAATTTTTTCATGACTGCGTTCGGGCTTTTTGTCAAAAACCGGTGAATGGGCAGCAAATTGGCCGCGATAGTGGCGGGAGGGGGCCACGGCTACACCATTACTTTGTGAGGCCCATGACCGTCAAAGCTTGCCAAATATTGTGTCTTTTGGCTATACTGTTAAGCTGGATTACGCAGCTTTGCTGGATACAGAGCGGCGTGTTCACCCACCTTAAGTAGTCGTTTGACTCTCCCTCACCCGTTCGAACTCCAACTAGGCGTTACTGCTCATGTTGTCGATTCTTGGCCCAAAGAGCCATTGCTGTGATGGTATCTCGCGTCGCGGTTTCATGAAAATTGGTGGTTTGTCATTTGGTGCCGGTGGATTCACCTTGGCTGACCTGATGCGAGCCGAAGCTGCTACTGGAACGGGCAGTTCCCATAAGGCGGTGATCAACATTTTTCTGGGTGGTGGGCCGCCACATCAGGACATGTGGGAAATCAAGACGGATGCTCCCTCGGAAGTTCGAGGCGAGTTCAAGCCGATCAAGACAAATGTGCCCGGGATAGAAATTTGTGAAGTGTTCCCGCAGTTGGCAGCGAAAATGGATCAGGCAGCGGTGATCCGTAGCGTGGTGGGTTGCGCGGGGGGGCACGACGCCTTTCAGTGTCTGACGGGATGGAGCAATAAGGACTTGAAAAGTATCGGTGGACGCCCAGCGATCGGGTCGGCTGTTTCAAAACTGTTTGGCCCTGTTGATGCCTCTGTACCTCCCAATATCGGGCTCGCGAAGCCAACAAAGCATGTGCCATGGTCCGATGCTGGCCACCCGGGATTCCTGGGCGCGGCATACACGCCTTTTAAGCCTGATGGGCCAGGTATGAAAAACATGACGCTCAACGGTATCACCATGGAGCGTTTGAATGATCGTCGGAACTTGCTCAACAGCATTGACTCAATGCGGCGTGACATTGACATTTCTGGTGCCATGGCTGGCATGGATGTTTTCGGGCAAAGAGCTTTGGACGTACTCACTAGCAGCAAACTGCTCGATGCTTTGGACCTGAGTAAAGAAGATCCAAAAATAGTTGAACGATATGGAGACGGGAAACCCTATCAGTATCAATACGATGGAGCGCCAACCTGCAACGAGCAACTGTTGATGGCTCGGCGATTGATCGAGGCAGGTGTGCGGGTTGTAAGTTTGAGTTACGGTCGCTGGGACAGTCACAGCGCGAACTTCGACTTGGTTCGGGATCATGGCGGAAAACTGGATCAATGTCTCAGCGCTCTGATCGAAGACCTCGAGCAACGCGGCATGCTGGATGATGTGACCATCGTGGTTTGGGGTGAATTTGGTCGCACACCAAAAATCAACGATAAGGCGGGCCGCGACCATTGGAACAAAGTCAGTTGTGCCTACTTGGCTGGTGGTGGGATGCGAACGGGTCAGGCGATCGGGGCCACCAATCGGCTAGGGGAAGAGGCGGCCGAGCGGCCGGTGCATATGCAGGAAGTGATGGCGACGCTCTACCACAACTTGGGCATCGATACAGCGACGGTCACCATTGCCGACCCAACGGGGCGTCCTCAGTACCTTGTTGATCATGAACCGATTCGTGAGTTGATTTAATGTCTTCCGATAATCCGGTGTATTCCAATGAACAAGGCGAGCGTTCGATGAACCTAGTTTCCTCGGTAAGTGTGAACGCAGGCCAGCAGTTAGTGCGGGGGGCCACGCTGCTACCCCAGCTCACTGGGCTGCTACCCCGGCTCACTGGGCTGCTACCCCGGTTCACTGGGCTGCTACCCCGGCTTACTGGGGTGTTCTGTCTCGCCCTCGGTCTTTCCGGTGCTGGGCTGGTCAACGTTTGGGCCGCTGATGCGGAGAGTCAAACGCAAGAACCAAGCACCGCAGTGGAGTTAGCTGCTAAGCCAACACTTCAGTTTGATAACTTGGAACCGAAACACGGTTTTATCTTGTCAGGTCTGGACGCTCGCTTGCAGCTTGTGGTTTCGCAGCAGTTGGCTGGCCAATTGCGCAGCGATGTGACGCACCAGGTGGCCTACCGCGTTGACCAACCCGCCGTGGTCAAAGTCAGCGATGGGATGCTGGTTCCACTGCAGGATGGGGAGGCAACGGTAACCGCCAAGGATGCCAACGGTCAGACGGTTGAGTTGCGGATTCGTGTTGAAAATACAGGTAACGAAGCTGCTGTAAGTTTCCCCGGTCGTGTCGTGCCTATCTTCACAAAACTGGGATGCAATGGTGGAGGTTGTCATGGCAAACTTGCCGGGCAGAATGGATTTAAACTTTCGTTGCTTGGTTTCGAGCCCAGAGAGGACTACGAGCACCTGGTTCGAGAGTCACGCGGTCGCCGGCTATCACCTGCCTCACCTGATCAAAGTTTATTGCTGCAGAAGTCGGTGAACACCTCGCCGCATGGCGGTGGTAAACGCCTCGATGTCGACAGTCATGAATATCGTATTTTGTCACGATGGATTTCTCAGGGCATGCCCTACGGAAGTCAGGATGAACCTCAGGTGGTTTCCATTGATGTCATGCCAGAGCATCGAAGGTTGAACGCTGCATCGAGTCAGCAATTATCTGTTTTGGCAACCTATTCAGACGGCAGTGTGGAGGATGTGACGCGAGCGGCGTTGTACGAATCAAATGACTCTGAGATGGCGGATTGCGATGAAAGGGGCCTTGTTCATCTCAAGGATCTCGTCGGGGATGTTGCTGTCATGGCACGGTATCAAGGACATGTCACGGTTTTTCGCGCTGATATTCCTGTGCCTAATTCAACCATCACGGAAGACGCGTTTCCTCAGCAGCCTGAGAATCCCATTGATCGTCATGTGTTTGCCAAGTTGCAGTCTTTGGGAATTGGACTCTCGCCCGTTTGTGACGACACAACTTTTTTGCGTCGTGTGACACTCGATCTTGCTGGGCGGACACCGACAGTGGCAGAGATCGTTGAATTTCAGAAAGACACATCACCCAATAAGCGTGAACAGGTGGTCGACCTTCTGCTGGCAAGCGAAGGTCATGCTGAATTCTTTGCAGGAAAATGGAATACTATTCTTCGCAATCGGCGGGCAGGAGGGGCGGTACGTTTCGCGAATGTTGCCTTTCACCAGTGGATAAGAGAGAGCATTGCCTCGAACAAGCCGTATGACCAGTTTGTCCGTGAGATAATTACCGCGTCCGGAAGCGTAGCGAGTCACCCACCGGTAGTCTGGTATCAGCAAGTAACTGACACGAATCAGCGGATTGAGGATGCGGCTCAGTTGTTTCTAGGACAGCGTATTCAGTGTGCCCGTTGCCATCACCATCCTTACGAGAAATGGAGTCAGGCTGACTACGCCCAGTTGTCGGCCTTCTTTACAACGGTCTCGAAAAAGACGGGTCGGGACCCACTGGAGCCTGTCGTTTTTGCGAAGCTGGGCGGATCCTCTGCAAAACACCCCAAGACTGGTGCGACATTGAAACCGGCAGGCTTGGATGCAGAAGAAGTCGCGATCGGGGCACAGGATGATCCTCGTGCACACTTTGCCGACTGGATGACCGATCCAAGCAACCCGTTCTTTGCGAGAGCTCTTGCTAACCGATACTGGAAGCACTTCCTGGGTCGTGGATTGGTTGAGCCTGAAGATGACTTGCGGGTTACTAACCCTCCATCTAATCCTGAACTGCTCGATGGTTTGGCAAACGCGTTCACCGAGTCCGGTTATGACCTCAAAGCGTTGATACGTTTGATTGTGACATCAAGATGTTATCAGTCCGATAGTGATGCGTTGCCGGAAAATATTGGTGATAAACGCAGTTACTCGCGTTACTATCCGAAGCGTCTGCAAGCCGAAGTCTTGCTTGATTCCATCGATCAATTAACGCTCAGCCCAACCAAGTTCGCGGGTATGCCAGCAGGCATGCGGGCCGTTGCCCTACCCGATACTGGTTTCTCTTCGTACTTTCTGACCGTGTTCGGGAGACCTGAGTCCACGACCGCTTGCGAGTGCGAAAGGTCACAGGAGGCGAATCTATCTCAGAGTTTGCATTTGTTGAATTCAGAAGAAATACAAAGCAAGTTGGCTGGCGATCAAGGGCGGGCTGCACGGTTGGCAGCAGATGCGAATCGCACTGATGAAGAGAAAATACGAGAGTTGTACTCGATCGCGTTTAGTCGTGACCCGGACGACCGGGAATTGAAGGCGACTCTTGCTTACGTTGCAGGAAAGGAGAACCAACGTGAAGCTTACGAAGATGTGCTGTGGTCTCTGATTAACTCAAAAGAGTTTCTGTTCAATCACTGAGGTGGGCGATTAACGGTCAATTAAAGCGGTGTGTCAGCTTTTTCTCGCTAGTCACAATCGCCACTGTTTTTGCAGAGCCAATATGCGCACAGTTTCATGTCTGCGAGCTTCGCTCGCTATCCCGAACGGGTGGGCAGCAGGGCACTGATTTTGATTTGGATGTCGTGGCAGGCGATCGCTTGAACGAGGCGAATGGTCTTGTGTTTTCAAACCCTGGCATCACAGCAGTGCAGCGGACGACGGCTGCCCTGCCGTTTTCAGATCGGCCCGTTGGGCTTTCAGGAAAGTTTCGTGTCAGCGTCGATGCGGGCGTTCCGCCAGGGGCTTATGAAGTTCGGGTTTCCGGGCGGCACGGGCTCTCGAACCCACGCGTTTTTCTCGTGACGTCACAGGCCAGTCAGTTAGTGTCCGCTGTCAGTCACGATCCGCAGGTTCCTACCGCTCTGCCGACAGGGGAATTTGTAAATGCGTCTTGTACCGCTGAACAGCGGGATTGGTTCGCCTTTGAGCTGAGTGAAACGGCGGATGTACGAGTCAGTTTACTGGCGGGGCGAGTTGATTCTCGTATGATTGGCCAGCTGAAGGTGCTGGATTCGAATGGGCATTCCTTGGCCGTAGCCCGCGGTTCGGATGAGTTCGATCCGACAATTCAACTGGCGAATTTGCCAGCCGGAGTTTATTCAGTCATGGTGCATGACTTTTTGTACCGTGGCGGCAGTGAGTACCCTTACCAGTTGGTCGTTACTGTTGGAGCAGACGAGCCAGAATCCGAATCGGGTGTGCTCGTTTTGGAAAGTGGGTTGGTAGAAAAAGCGGCAGGACGGTTGCCGGCTAATCTGTCACCCTCTGCGGTCACTCTTGGACCTGACGCGGTGAGCTTGTCGGATGCCGCTCAGCCCAGTGCGATTCAAAAAGTGGACATGCCGTCCAAAGGTTCGTGGTGGTTTCCCGTCGATCAAAGTGGCCAAGTGTTCCAATTCGGGGCAAAGAAAGGGGAGCAGATTTCTGTTGAGGTAATTTCTGATCGTGTAGGGCAACCGTCAGATGCCAAGTTGTTCGTGCAGCGAATTGAACCGCAGCAGGATGCTGAACCGATCTATCATGTGGTTGCACAGGCAGATGATAGTTTTAGGTTGGGAAGTGAGCCGCTTAGCTTGATTACCAAGGACCCGGTCGTTTCGTGGACCGCAACTCATGATGCTGATTATCGTGTGCTGGTGCACGACATGGATGTCGGGCAGACATTGTTGAAACGGCAGGCGTTTCAACTCAGTATCGGTAATCCGGTACCTCGATTCGATCTTGTGGCCTTTGCTGCGTTTCCGAATAAAGACGTTAAGCAGTGTCGCGGGTTTGGGTCCAAATTGTTTCGAGGAGGAACCGAGGCAATTCATGTCATTGCGGCACGACGTGATGGCTGGGCTGGGCCGATCAAAGTGACTTTGGAGGGCCTGCCACCAAGTGTGACTGCGACCGAAGTTGTGATGGCGGCTAACCAGCACGAGGCACAGATCACACTCGAGGCTTCCGAGGACGCCAAGGCAGCTGATTTCACTGCGGTGGTCGTTGGTTCAAGTGACGATGGGGAAATGAGGGTTGCTGCTACCCCAATCACTCAAGTCTGGGGTCGCGGAGCCGGGCGAGACTTTGTTCAGTCGCGAGTAAGCGCGGATTTGTCGTTTCGTGTCTCTGGTCGTGATCTCGCCCCGATCAGCGTTCGAATCGGTGACGGCAAGGTCGCTCAAATTAAAAAAACGGAAACTTTGACCGTTCCCGTCGCCATCACACGTCGTGACGGTGGTTCCGAACCATGTGTGCTACGTGCTCGGAATTTACCGCCTGGAGTGAAGATCGCCGACCTTACAGTGGCAAAGGACAAGAATGAGGGGGAATTAAAAGTTAGCGTTTCTGACAAAGCTTTGCCGGGATCTTATTCGCTCTGGCTGCAAGTGGAAACTAAACTAAAAGTAAAGCCAAACGCCCAAGCTCTCGAAAGAGCCCAAGCGTATCGCAAACACCTCCAAACCCTTCATGATGATCCGGCTCAGGCTGCCCAACTAGAATCGATCAAGGCGGCAATCGTCGCTGCTGACAAGAAAGTTGAAGCTGCCAAAGCCGAGGCAAAAGAACAGCAATTGACTGTTTATATTCCCTCCCCAAATCTGACCATTCAGGTCGTTGATCCATGATTCGATTCATTTCTGTGACCGATCGCAGTCACTGTCTGCAGCCTATCTCGCTGATTGTGGCACTGGTTTTTCATGCAGCTTACATTGCGCAGGTGGATGCGTGGGAACCGCCGTTGCAGGTTGCACAGCTCGAGCGTGACACGCCCGTTGATTACAGTTCCGAAATTTTGCCATTGCTAAAGCAGAATTGCCTTGCTTGCCATCACGCGAAAGAAGCGGAAGGAGGCTTGGTCATGGAAACACTTGAAACCATTGTCAAAGGTGGTGATACGGGAACTGCATTGGTTGCCGGTAAGTCAGCTGAAAGTTTGCTCTTCACGCGGGCGGTCGGCGGAGACGAGCCCCTGATGCCGCCGGAAGATAATGGCGTCGGAGCAAAGTCGTTGAGTCCCCAGCAACTGGGGCTCCTTAAACTCTGGATTGATCAAGGAGCGAAAGTAGGAAAGGCAAAAGCTGTTGAGACCATTCAATGGCAGCCAATACCCGAGTCAATTCGCACTGTCTACTCGTTGCAGGTTTCCCCGGACGGAAATTTTGCAGTTGTTGGCAGGGGTAATCGTGTGATCGTTGTGGATACCGCAACCCATGAGGTCAGTGGTCGACTGGTGGATCCTTCATTAACCGTAGGTGAGGTCACTGATGTTGATTTGATCCAGTCAGTCGCTGTTTCGCCCCAAGCCGATTTTATCGCTACCGGTGGTTTTCGGACGGTCAGACTTTGGCGTCGCAGCGGGCAGGAAGTCCCTACTGATGAGATGCCATTCGCCAATGCTGTTGGGTTGCTGGCAGTTCATCCATCGCAGGACCTCGGGGCTTTTGTAAATGCGATTGGTGATATTGAAATTTGGAGTTTGCGTGAACAGCAGCTCAACGGCACGCTCAAGGGCAACGCGGAGCGGGTTGTGGATTTGGTCTGGTCGGAAGCAGCAGATTCCTTGTTGTCTGTGGACGAGATGGGGCATGTCACGTTTTGGGATATTGCTGCCGCCAAAAGAAAATTTGAACACGATGCGGGAGGCCCGATCAAAGAACTGTCTTGGTCGCCTGACGGAACTCAAGTCGCATGGATCAATGCCGCAGGTAAGCCGCAGCTTTTACGCGTCAATGCAGATTCTGCTGGCTTGGAGATGCAGCAGGAAAGTTTGGGTGGAGTCGCTGCGGCGACGGCAATCGCTCTGTTGACCAAACCTGCTCTCGCCGTTGCCGTCGCATCAGGAAATGGAACGGTGTCATTGGTGAATGTCGCTGACAACAAAGTGCTTCGAAAGATGGAGCATGGTGCCCCCGTGACTTCTGTCGAACTTAATGCGGATCAGTCAAGAATTGTCACGGGTGGAGCCGATGGCGTTGTTCAAGTGTGGAATCCGGTTGATGGAAAGAATCTGTTCAAAGTGCGTGAAAGTCGTAGTGATTCACTCACGATTGCTTCGGCTAAACGAGATTCAGAACGTCAGAAAGGTGCCCTGACTCGTTTGAATGCGCAGACAGAAGCATTAAAAAAATCGCTTGAAAAAGAGGATGCTGCCTTGAAAAAGGTGACAGAAGAGCACCAGAAAGCGGTCGCCGCTTTGGCCGAAGGTGAGAAGAAGCAGGTTGAGGCAGTGGCAGTTGTCGCAGCAACGGAAGCGAAGCTTGCAAAAGCGGCCACAGACACCGTTGCAGCAAAAAAAGTAATCGAAGCAACCTCTGTGATCTTGGTCAGCAAAAAGTCGATGGTCGAGCAAGCCAACAAGCAGCTTGAGACGCAAAAAGCTGAACTGAAAAAAGCTTTGGAGGAAGCAGCAAAAGCGAACACGGCTGCGGAGGAAGCTGAAAAAATCAAGGTGGCCGCTAAGTCCAAGTGCGATGCTATTCAAAAGGGGATTGATCAGACAAACGCAGCTTTGAAAAAAGCAAATGATGAGGCTGCCGCTGATCAGGCAAAGATTGATCAGTCGAAGAAAATGCTTGCTGATGCCGAAACGGTCACCCAGAAATCAAGTAAAGAACTGGAAGCACAAAAGAAGGCTGCTACGGCGGCTGAAGCTGCGAAACAAAAAAGTGAGGCAGACGTCGCAAAACGGAAGCAGGCGTTGGGTACGGCAACTGCAGCCCAGAAGCGTGCTACTGATGCCATTCCCAGCCATCAGGAGGTGATTCAAGCAGAAACGACTCGCCAAGAACTTTTGGGGCAGCGATTGGCATCACTGCAATCAGTGGTAGCGGCGCCGGGAAATGCAGTGTGTGATTTGACACTCGGCCCCGATGACGTGGTCGTTGCGGCAAGGCAGGACGGAAGTGTTGATGTTTATCGTCTCAGTGATGGACGTGCTGTGGCTGAGTTCGTGTCGGTAAACAGGCAGCCGTTACAAGTAGCCAGTCATGGGAATATGGTGATCGGATTTAATTTGGAGTCTGCACCAGTGTCGTGGTCAGTCGAGTCAAATTGGGTGTTGGAGAGGACGATTGGTGCTGTCGATGATCCAAATGTGATAAGTGATCGAGTCACTGCTTTGGATTTCAGCCCGGATGGAAAGTCGCTTGCTGTTGGCAGTGGTCCGCCAAGTCGATCCGGCCAAGTTGTTGTATTCGATGTGCAAAATGGAAGGCCAGTACGTGATTTTGGTGACGTGCATAGCGATACTGTTCTGGGGTTGTCGTTCTCGCCGGATGGTCGGATCTTAGCGTCCTCGGCCGCAGACAAGACCATACGCTTGCTCGATCTGCGACGAGGTGAACTCATACGTTCCCTGGAAGGCCATACCCACCATGTCTTGTCCATTGCATGGCAAGACGACGGGCAAACAATCGCTTCAGCGAGTGCTGACCAAACTGTAAAAGTTTGGAACGTGGAGACTGGCGAGCAGCGTCGAACCATCTCTGGTTTCTCAAAAGAGATCACATCGGTGGTCTTTATCGAGGCCACGAATCAAGTGGCGTTGGCTTGTGCTGATGGACAAGTAAGGCTTTACGACAGTTCGAATGGCAAGTCTTTGAGATCTTTCAATGCATCGGGAGACTTTCTTTACACGCTAAGTGTCACCCCGGATGGGACAAGCTTGGTTTCTGCGGGACAAAGTGGAAAGGTTCGGTTTTGGACCGTGAAAGACGGTAAATTGGTGCACGAACTCGAGTGAGGCGGAGTCTGATCCGCATGTTCGGACCCCACAAATGATGCGGAGAAGGTACACTTTCGTCTGTGGTTGCGATTTCTCTTGCTGGAACGCTGTGCCGCTTCGAGGCCGCTCTGGGGTTTCCAAAGTTTGGCTGGTTATGCTGAGCCTAGCGTGAGTGGTTGTACGTGAATCTTTATAGGTAAGTCGCCGTGAGACTTAGGACAATGCAATGAAACTGATTTCAAAATGGATGCCGGTCGTTGCAATGAGGTGGGCGGGAAGTCCCATCGGTTGGGCGATTTTGTTGCTGGTTTCTGGGACCTCTGTCGAATCTTCTTTTTTATTCAATACCGCAGAAGCGCAGGTGGTCGTTGTCCGTCCTGCCGGCGGTGTTCGCGTGCGAGCCCCCT
>Ga0315330_10001504_pt1 | contig 15741 bp, 19 predicted proteins | sample M140m34915metaG_FD_203453 | JGI IMG/M metagenome (GOLD analysis project Ga0315330, IMG submission 203453) | Ammonia-oxidizing marine archaeal communities from Monterey Bay, California, United States - M1 40m 34915 | ecosystem: Environmental > Aquatic > Marine > Intertidal zone | place: USA...
GTGCAGTATAGGTAATGCAAATAGTGCTGGACCAATGAAATCTTGTTCTACAAATAAATTTGATTAAATATTATTTAGTAATTGAATAATATTTAAAACTATAATAACAAGTTTTTGTATATTAATGACTTTAAATATATTAAGTATTGATGTTGGAATGAAAAATCTTGCTATTTGTTTATTTAGTATAACTGATAATATAGAATATAAAATTAAATGTTGGGATGTTTTGAATTTATGTGAAGAACAAAATTTTGTATGTGGAGAGAAAAATAAAAAAGGACAACCCTGTAATAAAAATGCAAAATTTTTTAAAAATGATAAATATTATTGTAAAATTCACGCTAAAAAGAAAGAATATAAAATTCCACCACAAGAACTTAATCCCAATAAATTTAAGAAATTTAAAGTTTCAAAACTAAAAGAGATGGCAAAATCACATGAAATAGAATTTGAAAAAAAAATAAAAAAAGATGAATTAATAGAAAAAATAGAAAAGTATGTTGATGAAAATTACTTTGATCATATTTCAAAGAAAAAAACCAAGGATTTCAATTTAGTTCAATATGGTCGTAATTTAAAAAAGCAATTTAATAAAATATTTGAAAATATACAAATTGATGGAGTGGTTGTAGAAAATCAAATAGGTCCTTTAGCAATGAGAATGAAAACATTACAAGGAATGATTATGCAACATTTTATAGAAAAAGATATACCACTTGTCGAAGAAGTTAGTGCTTCAAATAAATTAAAAGAATTTTTAGGTAATAAAAAGACAACATATGCTGAAAGAAAAAAAGCTAGTGTTGAATTTACTAGAAATATAATAGAACAAAATAATTTGTTATCAGAATGGTGTGATAAATTTAATAAAAGTAAAAAAAAAGATGATTTGGCAGATAGTTTTTTACAAGGAAGATGGTATTTAAAAAATACTATATTAAAAGATAAATAAAATATTTATTATGCGGATTACTTAAAATTAAAAGTTCTAGTTAAAACATAAGATGGAAGAAATTAGTTTAAATTTAGGAAGTCCCAAATTAAATGTATCATCTGATACAGATGGTGGAACTATTAAAATTAACATGAACGACACACCAAAAAAAAGTGTTAATTTTGGACCAGGTGCTGAAATGTTAATGAATCCAAATAAAAATAAAGTAACATCTCCAAGAGCAGATATTAATTTAAGCGATTTAAATGATCTTGATAATATTAATTTAGATGAACCTCCAAAAATGAAAAGGCCTAGTTTTACTGATGTAACTAGTAATATTTTTGATAAACCAAGTAAATCTAGTGGTATATCTTTGAAAATAGATGAAGTGCCTAATGGTAATATGTCAACTGCCGAACCATTAAAAAGTGCAACATCTGCTCCAAAAATAGAAACAGATGATGGATTTAAAACATTCAACGAAATTCCTGTTGCTCCAAGTGCTCCTCCTCGCCCCCCAACACTTTCTCCAGAAGAAACCTTACGAGAAAAATTAAAGCTTTTAAGACAATTAGAAGAATTAGAAAAAAAAGGTATTCAATTAACTAAAAAATATTCGATGGAATCTCCTTTAGCTGAAATGAGAGGTGAATATGAAATGATTAAAAACGAAAGAGAAAAGAAAAGCAGTATTAAATTTCAACAAAAAATGTTATTAGCTTTTGTAAGTGGTTTGGAGTTTTTAAATGGTAGATTTGATCCATTTGATTTAAAATTAGATGGATGGAGTGAAGCAGTAAATGAAAATGTAGATGAATATGATGATGTATTTGGAGAATTACATGAAAAATATGGAGGAAAAGCAAAAATGGCACCAGAACTTAAATTATTATTTATGCTTGGAGGAAGTGCGGCTATGTTACATATGACAAATACTATGTTTAAGTCAGCAATGCCTGGAATGGATGATATCATGCGTCAAAATCCTGAATTAATGCAACAATTTCAATCGGCTGCAATGAATTCAATGAGTCAACAAACTCCTCAATTTAGTCAATTTATGGGAGGAATGATGGGCGGACCTCCGCAAATGGGTTCTGGTCCTATGCCTCCTATGGGATCACCACCAGTTCCATCTAGAGAAATGAGACAAAATCCACCAAGAATGCCAAGAGGAGGGAATAGACCTGATATCGCAGCAGGAAGAGGAGGAAGTATGAATGATGCAGTAAATATTAAAGATAATTTTGGAAGAACATCTAGACCAGAAATGAAAGGACCTAGTGATTTAGGAGATATTCTTTCTGGATTAAAAACTAAAAAAATAAATATTAATAATAAAGATTCACAGAGTGTTGTTAGTATTAGCGAATTAGATGAAATGAAAAATGATTTAAATCGTCCAAAAAAATCTAGAAGAAAACCAAAATCCGAAAGAAATACTGTAAGTTTAAACTTTAATTAATATAATTTTAATTGTCCAACTAATTTATCTATTTTGGTTTCATAATCCGGACCAACATATCCAACTGTAATTGTATCTGGACTAACTTCTGTTAAACCAGCATCAATAACCTTTCCACTATGAACCCCTTTTCTTTCGGCTATATTTATAATAGTATCTAATGTTTTTAAATTAGGTACTTTTAATACCACTATTTTTTCACCATCCGCTTGCCATTTATAAAATAATGTTGTTTTTGTATAAGCTTTTATAGTCGCATCAACCATAGCATGACCTACTTGAGCAAGAACTTTTCCCTTACTCATTTTTATATCTGTTCGTATTAAGATTGCCATTTTAAATCCCATTATTGTATTATTGTGATTTTAATTTATTTTCAAATTTTTTTATTCAATTTTATTATATGGTTCTTGGAATTATTTTATATGAAGGAGCAGATTTAGCTTACAATGTTGTAAGACTTGCTTATAATGGAACTACTGGAGTATATAACTGGTGGTATCAGGTTGAAGAACATGAAAAAGAAGAAAAACATAAAGAAACAAAAGAAATGATAGAAGAACTAAAAAAATTAAATAATCGCGTTAAAGAATTAGAAGATGCTTTAGTTGATAAAAAACAAGATGTTGCAAAAACAGATTAATACTAATTATTATTTATTTAGTATTATCTTCGTCTTTTTGTTTTTTTCTTACAAGCTTTATATTTTTTTCTACCTTTTTTCCAACACTTTTTGAAGGTTTTTCTCTTTTTCTTTCTCCAACATTTATTTAATCGTTTTGTTGCTCTTCTTATACATTTCTTTTTCTTACGAGTTCTTCTTCCTCCTCGTCTTACATTTTCTCTGCCAGAACGGATATTTTGTCGTCTTCTAAAATTCCTTTGCATTGTATCTGCCGCTCTTTCTCTAGTTGATTGTCGTCTAGCAGCAAGACCTCTTCTTATTCTTCTAGCAATCGATGTTCTGGGCACTATTTTTGTTAAAAGTTGAGAAGCTCCTAGTTTTGCTCTTTCTACATAATTTGGACAATTCATTGAACTATTTAAAATACCTGCTGTTACTGTTCTACTTAATTTATTACCAAATGTATCATCTGATGCATCATCTGGACTCTTTAGTTTTAATTCTAATTTTAAATCAACTAATACATAAAGATCAAAAACTAATGTAGCAGAATCTTTATCAAATGATGTTAATTTTTTGAATATAAATTTATTGCCATCTTGAGGAATAATTTTTGCTCTATTAATAAAATATTCTTGTGTTGATCCTGGTTTTACTAACATATCTAAATCCTTTTGATTATCTGGTCCTACATACTCACTTGCCTTAACATAAGTTGGTTTGAATTTAGTATCAACATCTTTACTTGATTTCATTGACTTCAAATTATCATAAACTCCGCTATTTGAATCTTTATTAATAGGAACATCTGTTATATATTCATTTTGTCTAGGTGTATGATTATCGTTTCCTGTTGTTACTGGTATTTGTATAACTATTTCTACCATAACTGTTTTTTTCCCTTTTCCTTTTATAACAGGTATTGTAATTGTATCTCCTGGACTAGCACCTTTTGGCATTAAAAATGAAAGAGTAAACCCGTTTCTGCTTTTTTTAATTTCAGGTCGTTGTTCTTTTTTACCTAAAAGAAATCCTACTTTAACCATATTTTCTACTTCTCTATCAAGAGTATTTTTTATTTGATTATTGAGAGCTCTCATTAATGGATATTGTGGTTGATTATTACTATCTAATTGAAAATGTTGATTCCACAAACGATTTTCGGTTCCTCTTAAAACTGCTTCTGTTTGTGCATTTCTACCTGCATTATAAGCAGCTCTAGCTTGTATATAACTCTCTATATCTCTAAATGGAATAAATGATTCATCACAAACATAAGATTCCACTTCATCTTGTATTTTTGTTAATCGAACTGATCCATCTTTATTTAATCTACTTATTTGATTTTTAATTTTAATTACTTGATTATTTGGTCCAACAATTGGATTAATAAATTCAATATCATAAAAAGAATTCTTATCCTTATCAGGATTTACGTCTAAACCTCTTGTTTGGGCTTCTCTTTTTGCATATCTATTTGTTGCCTTTTTTATTATTGCATCTCTATTATAATTTGGATCTTTCTTATTTTGTGGTGTATACTTAACTAAATCTCCTGGATTAAGAATCTTAGTTTTTTTTTGAAAACTATCGTCAAAATTTTCATATGTTACAGGAAATATATTATCTCCTGTCAGGGTTGATTTATATCCGAAAGTTACGCGATATAAAACTTTATTATTAGGACATTGTTGAGGTCTAGGATATTTTGTTTGTAAAACATTTCTATTTTCATTTATATTAATATTAATATTCATATTATTATAAATTGGAGAGAAATTATACTTGAACCATAAAATTATTTAAATTTCGTAAATGATCTTGACGTTCCCTTCTTTTTTTAGCTTTATCTAATATTTCAGTTGCCTTTTTTATTTCTTCTTCACTTACTTCATTATCTTTATCTAAATCTAATAAATGTTCATATCTTCTATATTTTTGAGGAATAATACATAATTGACTTTGTTCATTAAATAGATGATCTGTTAAAACAGTAAATATTGCAGTTAATGCTAAAGCTACTAATATATCTCTACTTCCCATCCAAGAAATAGCAAAAATCAATAATTGCCTGCCTATATTATTTTTTAAATATTCTTCTTGATTTTTACTTAATTCAATTGTAACATATTTTGAACCTATATTTAACAGTATCATTACTAATCCTGCAAAAAATTTACTATTATTTAATGCTTTTAAATATTCTAAAATAATACTTATCATATTTAATATAAATTTAGAAATTAATATAATTGTTTTTGTTCAACTCTAAATCCATTATTGGTATGTTGATCAAGTTGTTCTGTTGATTCTATAGTAGCTCTTTCACTTTCAATCTTAATATTTCTATCTAAATCTGTAACACAAGGACCTCTAAAAATGGATGGTTTCCATACTTGTATTTTAGGAGTAAATTTCTCTTTTCTATCAACAAATGTTTCTTTGGAATCGATTAAAACTATTATAATTAAGGCCATAATTATTCCAGCAGACATACTAACCTCTTTTAGTAAATATGCATTTAATAAAATAAATACTCCTAATAATATCTTATTTTCTTTCACATTTTCTAGATATATAGGTTTTTTATATACCAATATTACCAATATCCCAAGTAAAATAATTTCAATATAATTTTCCATTATATAATTTTATAATATAATTTATTCAGTTCTTTACATAAAATTATAATCTTATTTTTTTATAAGTATGTCCTCCACTAGTCTTGGATTTTCAGAAATTTCATCAGTAGAAAATTTTACTCCTAACAAAAAAAGAAAAAATAAAACTATTAAGAAAAAATCTAGCAAAGTAAGAGAATTCCTAAACAGTATGGAAGAAGGAAGTAATGATGATGGTTCTAATTTAGCTAATTTTAACGAAACTTTTGAACCTCCTCCTCGTGAACAATTAACTAATCAACCCGATCCTATCAAAGAAACGAGTCCAGATACAGATACAGCTATAGAGGTAGAAGCCTTTTCTAAATTATCTAATGAAGAATCATCTAATTTAAATTACCAGAATTATTATAATACATATGTTCCTTATTATTCTAAACCTTCTAATGAAGCAAATCTGCACGGGTCTAGAGATGAACTTATGAAAAAATTAAATTATATGATACATCTTTTAGAAGAAAATAAAGATGAAAAAACTCAAAATGTAACAGAAGAACTTGTATTATATATGTTTTTAGGCGTTTTTACTATTTTTGTTGTTGATTCTTTTGCAAGAGCTGGAAAATATACGCGCTAATTTAAAATAAATACATTTGTGCTCTCAAAGGGTCTATAGCCAAAATTATAAAAATAATATGATGCATCTGTTTTTAAAACAGGTTGATATCTTTTCTGTATATTTTTAATGATAAAATTATTGTTGGAAATATTCTCTATAAATAATCTTGTAAATTTTATTCTTTCATAAATCAAACTAACTGAACACATAAATCCTAATACAAATACGCTCTCATCTGTTTCTTTAAAACTACATATACATTCCATACCGCGTTTTCCATTATATCGGGTATAAGTATTATTAAACACAAACATATCATAAGGTTCATCATCTATTAAAGTAACGGTTATAAATATTTGTTGATCTTTTATAAGTAACTCTATATGCTGTAAGTTTGGAACTATAATACATTTAAATTTTTTAGTAGAAGATTTCATTAATCGCTCATAAACATATATAAAATAATGGAGAGTTTGTTTATTTATTAATATTGTTCTAATATTAGGTTGATCAAATTTGACTAGTTTATCCCAATAAAATATATCAAATAAATAATTTTTATAAGCCGTTAATGGAACTATCAAAGTTGCAGCACCTTCTCTTTTAAATAAGAAAACTGTATTATTGTGTTTATATCTACTATTCACATAATGACTATATATAACTTTTGGTGCAATACCTTTTTTCCTATAATTTTGATGAACACATAAAAAATCTACATAATAAAGTGGTAATTTTTTATCATCAATATAACAATCTAAAGGTCTTGTACTCATTGTTCCGATTAACTTAAAATTATTTTTATCATATATCATTGATAAATATGATTTACTATTATGTGCTTTAAAATAATTCAAAACACCTTTTTTAGGCGGGTTATATTTTTCATGTTTGTGAGGTGAATAATGACCTTGAATAAAATTTGCAAATAGTGCCTTTTTTTTAGTAGGTGTGTTAAAATATGTATCAAAATAAATATCAGGATCGTAAAATTTATCTTTTTCAGGTTTTCCGTGTTGAATTATCCCTGGAGGTATAATCCAATATTTTAAATTATGAAAATGAAATACAGGTTGCCGTGACCAAAAAGGAAATTTTAATTTATAAATAGCTATCAATAAACATATAATACTTAATACCGCTAGAATGTAATACATTTATATTTAGTGATAAATATACTTTATAAATTTAACGAAAATATTGATATAATATATATGGCCAGTCTATTAACAAATGCAAGTGATATACACGATGGAAATGTTCAAGATGCTGTAGCTCAAATAACCGGTAACACATCAGCAGCAGCAGCAGCACAAAAAGAAGCAGATGATGCATATTATAGAGCACCTAGAGAAGATCCAAATGAAGAAATAGTGCTTGGTTTTTATAATAATTTTATCAAATTAAAAAATAAATGGAGTAATAAAAGAAACAGAGATGACGATTTTGTTGAGGAAATAAGTGATGCCGTGTATAAATATGAAGAATGGAAAAATAGTGTTCGTCCAGATGGAGACAGTAATTTTGGAAATCCTAAGTATGATCGTAGATATAAAAGATGGAATACAAAATTTGCTAATTTTTTGAAAAAAGTTAGACCGCGAAATTATAATTCTTACAGCCCAGAAGAAAAAGTAGAATACAGAGACCTTAAAGGTAAAAAGCCAAAGAGTTTTTATACCGTATTAAATAATTTAGTTACAAAATTAGATCAGGAATCACAACAATGGTATCCTAGTGATAGTGACTCAAGTAGCGGAGGAGGAAGGAGAAGAAAAAAAAGAGGAGGCGATCAAGGCAATGCACCAGTAACATTTATAGTTAGTAATGATAATATCGCTATTACACAATTTAATGAAAATATAAAAGCAAGACAGGACATTGATTTAACTTTTATAAAAGGAAATTCTAAAGATGGAAGAGATGCGATTGTATATGAAATGCGAAATTCCGGATTAATTGGTGGTTGGTTTATAATTAAATATGATCCAAACTCGGAAAATAACGCACAATTTGGCCATTGGAAACGAAATGCATTTGTGGATGATGAGTATCCAGAGCAGGCTAATGAAATTATAGCAGAGGATAATATTAAGATTGGAGATAGATTTGTAATTCAAACTCCAGATCAAATAGGTGGTAAAAGAAGAAGAAAAACAAGAAAAATGAAAGGAGGACATCACTTATACAAAAGACTTGGTGTTAGTAAATATTCTTCGCAAAAACAAATCAAAAAAGCATACAACAAACTTAAGAAAAAGAAGAAATTAACAAAAAAGGTAAAGTATGCATATAAAATTCTCTCCAAAAAGAAAAGTAGAAAAAAATATAATGCCAAATATAAAAAAATGAAAAAGAAAAAAAGAACAAAAAGAAGAAATAAAGGAGGGATGTCTTCTATGGTAATTAAAGGACAAAGTTTTCCTAGTGGGTTTATGCCTGTTTTTGATATTCCTGATACTAGTAGTTTAAATGCACCAGCTTGGATGAGCCAATTGTGATAAAATAATATTAAATAATATAATATTTAATATTATATGAATAACAGTATTTTTAATCTTGAGTATACAGATTTTTTATTAATTGTATTATTTTTAATATTTATTCTGTGTATTTATTTAGTTAAAAAATTTGGGGGGAGAGAAGATATAAATTTAATAGAAATAGATAATTTTTTAAATGACGATGAAATAAATAAAATAATAAGTAAAGGGTCTCCAAAATTACAAAAATCAGGACTTCATGCCCCTGACACCTTTATTGATGAAAGCATACGGAAAAGTGAAACAGCATTTATACCAGATGATGAAATCACTATAAATATAAAGAAGAAAGCAAGTAAATATACGAAGTTGCCGTGGTTTAATGCAGAAGATCTACAATTATTAAAATATAATCCTGGTGGCAAATACGAGGCCCACTATGATTTTTTTTTATCAGCACGAGATCGAGATAGTATAGAGTATAAAAAAATAATACCAGAGGGCGGAGACAGGATATATACATTTTTTATTTATTTAAATGATGATTTTACTGGAGGTGAGACAGAATTTCCAAATTTAGGAAAAAAAATCATACCAAAGAAAGGTAAGGCTGTTTTTTGGAGAAACCTACATAAAGATGGATCACAAAACATATTTTCGAAACATTCAGGAAATCCAGTTAAATCGGGTATTAAATATGCTTGTAATTTATGGATCCGTGAAAAAAAGTGGTCAATGCTAAAAGATGTTTAATTATTAACAACAACACCAAGAAGTTTTTTCAATAGAAATTATCTCTCCATTTTCATTTTCATAATAGTAAAAATAATGTTGTTTTAATCCGCAATGAGATAGTCAATGAAAACTTTGTGGAAGAGTTATATGTAATTTTCTAGTTCTTTTATTAGCAAGTCTTTCTACTTCACCTATATGAGGTGTATATTGAGAAGGAAATATATCTAAGAATGCATCAGTATATAATTTTTCTTTTCTTTCAGGAACACACAACATAAATATCTCTTGTTTACCTTCTGCATGTCTTTCAACTAAGTTAAAAAAATTTGCTTTTAATTGTGCTTGAAAATCTTGTTTTTCTTTTGCCCATTTTTGATTATACATATTTTTTAAATCGCCAAAAGTAGGTATTTCTTTTTTTACATATTCGCTATGTCCTTCGTCAGTTGCACTAAGTAAGGGTCTTTGAAAATCAGCCATATTTTATTTATTATCATAAGAAAAAAATAAAATAAATCCGCATTATCTAATTACCTTGATTTTTATTTTTTAAACAATTTATTATATAATCTGCTTCTTTCCATTTACTAAAATCAGTCATACAATCTAAATTAAAAGCATTCAATATTTGTTTAAGAGGACCTAGAATATCTATACTTGAAAAAGAGAGTAAATCAGTTATAACTTTAAAATTAGGTAATTTAAATGGCATCTTAAACCCTAGAGACCCTAAATGTTTATGAATAGCAAATATTCCTAAAACATCAAATGGAATACAGTCTATTTTCAATGTGTTACCTAATTTTTTTACTAAAATTAATCCTTCTTTTGCAATTTCACCCCAATCATACCCTAATTTTTTGATACAAGTAGGTAAATTTATAGAATTAATAATATCTTTTCCAATAAAAATAAGAGCTCTTATAAATTCTTTATTTGCAACAACTGCATCTTTAAATTTATTAAATACATTACTAGTCATCACATTAACTTTGACATTCTTATCTGGATTATCATTTTTTATACCTTCAATTACTTGATTACTATTCATTTATATATTAACTTAATAATATATAAATTATTGTGGTTTGTATAATAGATATAAATATTGATATTGATATTGTGTAGTAACCATATCAACCTTTCCTTGTAAAATAAATCCAATATTCTTAGCAATACTCAAAATATGTTTTTGAGTTTCCATATGTAATTTATGTTTATTTTGTCGGACATGTCCAGTAACATCATCTTTAAAGGATTCATCAAATGCTGCTAAATTTTTTGATTTATCAAGATCAAAATTAGCTTTATATTGAAAATCCTTGAATTTAACAAGTGAATTAGTAATGCGTGTTTTTGCATATTTTTGTGCACTAACAAGATGTAATGGATCAGCAGAATTTAAAATAGGATCAAATTTATCTCTATTTACAAGATGTAATACAATATATCCTCCTGGTTTTAACCAATTATAACAATTTTGTAAAAATAACTGTTTATCTTTGATATAATAAATAGTAAAATATAAACAAGTGATAGTACTAAAACTATTTCTAGGATATAACATAGATTCTAATGCATCGCCCTGCTTAAATTTACATTTAGGATATTTATTTTTTGCATAATTAATCATAGATTTTGATTTATCAACACCTTCTACATTATATCCTGCTTTTTGTAATAATTTTACATGGTGTCCATTACCAGATCCAATATCTAATACGCTTGATTTTTGTGTAGGTTTTATTAATCTTGTTATTTCACCAATTTCAAAATCATTTTTTACCTTATCACGGACAAGTTCATCATAAATACTACTATAAAAATCATCATAAATATCATTTCCTTTTTTAATAATAAATTTTTCTCGTTGTATAAATCCTTCTTTATAAATAGCATTTTTATTAACAATCATTAATATAATTAATATAATTGCCATTATAATAGCTAATTTAGTCCATATACTTTGTTTCATAAAATGTCTATGAATTTGTTTAAAAAATTTTATTATTTTTTTCATCTCTTATATGTATTATAGTGATTTTTTTTATGTGAAATGTAATATAAATGAATCCAAATGATATATCTGATAAAAGAAATTTGAAAGAATTTCGAGGAATCACATTTTCAAAATATAAGAAAACAGATGCTAAAAAAGAACTACTAAATAATTTAAATACTGGTAAATTAGAACCAGCCTGTTATTGGGCAGCAGAATTTATTTGTGCTGGGCATTATGCTGATATATGGGAAATTATTCTTTTTTTTTGTAGTAAACATATTCATTTAGGAAACCCTAAATTACCTATTTATTTAGACTTAAGATTAACACATTTTAAACAAATATTAAATGGTGGATATCAAGATAATATTTTAAAAATGCGAAATAATGAAAAAATTAGAAAATTATTTGGAGAAATTATTTGTGTTTTATGTTTATCTAAAAAAAAACACACTTTCGATAATATTAAAATTCAAAAAGAAGATTTTAATATAACAAAAATTACTTATAAATTAAAAGCAGATAATACACAATATGCTTCAATAATTTTTAAAAAGGAAGATCCAACTGAATTATTTATAGGAATAAATGAATTTTATTGGAATATTTTAAAAACTCAAAAAAATGGAGCACTTGCGTGTTGGTGGTTAGAATGGATACTTGGATTTGAAGATATTTGTAAAAAGGATAATAAAAAATATTCAGGTGCTAGAAGAAGTAATATGCCAGTAGAAAGTAATTTTCAAAAAGATATTATATGGATGATATGGGAATGTCTGTTATTAGAAGCTAATAATAGAAATAAAGGATTGCATAAAATAATGACAGCATTGCTTAATATATTTTGTTTAAGATATAAACCAGGAGTAAGAAGAAGAAGAAAATATTTAATATATTTTGGAATTAATTTATTAACAGAACCTTTAGACAATAAAATACCAATAATTAAAAACGAAAAAATGATAGAAAATATAATTTCTAAAATTAATGTTATATATAAACAAATTAAAAAGAATGAGGTTAAACCAGATACGGATTATTTATTCAATAATAGTATGACAAATAATAATTTAGAAAAAACTATTAATAAATTGGAAAAGTTGAATGCGTTGTCAGGAATGATAACTAGAAAATAGTTTTTTTTCTTAAGTTATTGTATAATGACATATCCAGGATTAAAAAGAGCAATCAGAGCACGAAGTGGTCAAGGCGGTAGAGGTAATAGTGGCGGGACTTCCACTGTCACCGATCCTATTTCTGGCAGAACTTACAAGATGACAAATGGTTCCGTTATTAATTGGGGAGGAAATGACAAAATGGGTTTATTTCCCACGGTTGGTGTAAGTATCGGATTTCTCAATATTATTTCATCTTGTTGCAGTTCAACAGGAGGTAACAGAGGAGTTAATCTTTCACAAGATGCAAACAAATTCTTAATGTAAATAAGATAAATATTTATAATTTAATAAATATTTAGCAAAAACGATCGCGTTATTTTTTTTTTCTATATATTCTTTATAATGGCTCGTAGAACAGCAAGAAGAACTCTTAGAGGTGGCAAACGCCGCAAATCAAAAACACAAAAGAAACGCAGAAAGTCTCGCAAGTCCCACAAGAAGCGCAGCAAGACCCGTCGTCGCCGTCGTCGCTAAATAAATAATAGTTTATATATAATTTATTATTTATAATTTAGTTACTATATAATTAGTTAATGCATATAATGTTCCTCCCCAAATAGAATCTATTCCTACAACTTTCAAGTCATAATTTTTGAATATAGAATAATTTGTTAAATCAAAAATAGCATATGTTGTAAATCCCAATAAAAATGAATCTGTTAATGATAATTTAGGTTTAATTACAAAATAATATATTTGGAAAACCATTACACAATATGTAACTAAAGTAGAAATAACATTTACTTTCATATCACTACCTTGTATCTTTTTTACCATTTTACCAAAAAGAGGACCAAGAAAACTTAAAAATATACCATCTAATACTGCTAGACATAACGCAATCAAAATTATTTGTTTATAACACATATAAATTATTATAATATTAAATTGTTTCACACCTATCTCTTTTAGGATGAGTTGAATGAGTCGATATTAATTCAATATTATCTGAATCTAATTGCAGCTTTTGTCCTGATAATTTAAATTTAACTAACTTATTTATATCATGTGATTGTTTTTTATTTATTTCTAGATTTTCTTTTTTAATTCTTTTTCGTAACAGTTTTAACATTATTCTACTAATACTATTATTTACTAATTGAAACATTTTTATAATGCCGCCAGTAATACCTACTATTTCCATAATATTTAAATGATCTAATGTTTTATATAACCACCAATCACTTAATCCTGCAACCAAAAGAGTATTTGTAACAATCAAAATCCATTCTAATATACATTGAAATTTCTTTTTCAATTCATTAGATACATCATAATTGGGTAATTTTTTTTCATCTATAAATAAATCTTCATAATATAATGGTCTTGATGCAGTATAATATACAATTTTAGGAAAGTTCCAAAAAATAATAAATGCTGAGAATCCTACTACAAGAGGAAAATAATAAAAATTGAATACTTCTGGATGTAATGCTGCTGTTGGAGTAAATATTAATGGTAAAAAATATCTTTTACACTTTATATCCTTACAAGAAGTCTTTTTACATTCTATATCTAAACACATCATACACATATTTAATTTAATTATTGTTTATAGTTTTATATTGATTATCTTTATCAATTCAGTTGTATACAAATGATTTATGAATACTAATTAAAAAAATAATTATTATTTATTACATGTGCGGTATATTTGCAATTTTTAGCAATAAATATAATAAGAATTTATTAAAAAAACTAATAAATAGTATGAAATTATTACAACATCGTGGTAAAGACGGTTATGGAATTGTATACTTAACAAGACAACTATTAATAAATATTAAAGAAAGCGGAGAAGTTAATATCGATAAATCAAAAACAGATAACAAATGTTATTCTTGTATGGGACATTTAAGATATTCAACATCAGGTTCTTCGATCAAAACAGGTATAGTTAAACAATTGGAAATACAACCTATTAGAGGATATGATGATCAAATAGGTTCTTTTTATCTAGCTCATAATGGAAATATTCCAAATATTCCAAATCATGACACTACATATTTAAAAGATTTATTAATGAATTATAAAGAAGATACTTTTGAAAAAAAATTAATAAGGTTAATGAATGAAATACCTGGTGCTTATACATTAGTAATATTAACTAGTTCAAATACATTATATGTTATGAGAGATAGATTTGGAATTAGACCTTTGTGTTTAGGCTCATCAAATGAACAATATTATGTTAGTTCTGAAAGTTGTGCTTTTTCCAATAATATAAAATATTTAAGAGATGTGAAACCTGGTGAATTATTACGCATTGATGAAAAGGGAATAAAAACATTATATAACCACCCTACTTCAAAACTTTGTTTATGTAGTTTTGAAATTTTATACTTTTTAAATGAAAATAGTTATACCGATGGATTATATATCAAAAATATTAGATATAACTTAGGAAGAATACTTGCTTTGAAAGAAAATATATCAAAACCAAAAGATCAATTAACAGTAATAGGAATACCATTAACAGGAATATGTTCTGGAAAAGCATATGCAGAAACATTAGGTTATAACTATGAACAATTAATTACAAAAAATAAGAATATATCAAGAACCTTTATAATAATAAATAATGAAAAAAGAAAAGAAACTTGTGAAAAAAAATTTATATATGATACTGAAAAAATTAAAGATAAAAATATTGTTATAGTTGATGATACCATTGTTAGAGGTAATGTAATTAAATCAATAATAAGAAATTTAAAAAAATATGGTGCAAAGGAAATTCATGTTAGAATACCTGCTCCTCCTGTAATAGATATATGTGAATTAGGTATATCAATACAATCAAAAAATGAATTGATAATGAATAATAAAACTGTAAGTCAAGTATGTAATGAAATAGGAGCAACATCATTAGTATATTTAGATATTCAAGATTTACAATATTTTCCAAAAACATCATATAATCAATGTTTTTCAGGGTATATAGATAAAAAAATTTATGGAAATAAAAATATTAATTATTAATTATTCTAATTAACTACAGGGAAGATGGATCCCCGTTCTGGAATATCATACACCTATTAGGAGGAGGAGGAGGTATACTTTTAATTTTTTCGCA
>Ga0315330_10001505_pt1 | contig 15739 bp, 26 predicted proteins | sample M140m34915metaG_FD_203453 | JGI IMG/M metagenome (GOLD analysis project Ga0315330, IMG submission 203453) | Ammonia-oxidizing marine archaeal communities from Monterey Bay, California, United States - M1 40m 34915 | ecosystem: Environmental > Aquatic > Marine > Intertidal zone | place: USA...
CAACTACTGCTATGATTTGCTCTACAACTTCACCTGTAAGTTCTTCAACCATAATTGCATATGCAGTCATTTGGTGGAACCATGGGTCTGCCATATATTCCTCTTTGTGTTTTGCACTAGTCTTAAAATCTATAATACAAAGTTCATCGTCCCATAGACCAACACAATCAACTTGTCCTGCCATTTGTAATGAATCACTGTACATACCTGCTTCCAAAGCGATAGGTATAATACTATCCAGTACAGGTTGAACTGCTTCGAACATTGAAGACTCCATTATGTTTTCAAAATACACTGGTTCTTCTGCACGAAGATATTGTTCAAAAATATTGTGCATTCTTGTACCACGTTTGGCTGCACCCGTTGAAATCTTATTTGCTTTTTCTTCACCAACTCGTTTTCTCCATAACTTAATGTGGTCTCTAGTGAGTAGACTTGTAACCGTAGTTACACTTGGATACTTTTGTCCTTCGGGTGTTTGGTAATATCTTTTGCCGTCCTCAGAAACACGAGTCATAGTTTCTTGAAGTGTTTCTAATTCAGCTAATAGTATAGGTTCCTTTGGTTCTATCCACGGTAAGTCGTTCATTTTTTCCCCTTAGACTGTATGTCCATATGTTTTTTAACAACATCTCTAGTTTTTTGGTCTTTAATGTTTACACCATTATATCTTCGGTCAACTGTAGAGCCTGGATATGCATCACCAACTTTAGATAATACTTCCTTAAATCCTGCATCAGTTTTGACACGGTCACCAGTACCACCCACTATTTGTGGTGCAGTTACCTGTTGTTTTAGGTGGGGATTGTTTTCTTTGAATTCGTCTAGTTTAGTATAGGACATGAAATGTTCTTCCACTTCACCAGTATCATTATTATAAAAATCGTAACTAGGCATATGCTTCCATAAAATTAGGGACTGGTCTATTAGTCCATTTTGCAAAGTCCTTCTTGTAGACTGCATAGTATTTATGGTATGCATTTATAGTGTCTCCGAGAACTTTGACATCGTTAGGCATACACTGAGGTGGTTCTGAATAAACACCTAGTGTAATATTGTTCGGTAAATTGTTTAATAACTTTCTGAGTTTTTTATCGGTCAAATGAACTTTACCATATCGATAGGTATACTCATCACATAATGCAACAAACATATCATATGCATATTGGTATTGAATCGCATTCTCACGAACCCACTGAGTAGAAGGGTGATTGACATGAGAAGCTTTGTATAAAGTAGTTTGCATTTCTAATGTGTGTAAATCTTTATCTCCATCTAAATGCCATCTTTTTATCCTGCGACCATTTTGCATAACAGTAATTTGCTCTCCATCTAATATCCTATGTGCAGTTGATAACATTTGTGCATACTCGATAATCATCTTAACAACGTGTTTATCGCAATGCATTTCTGCAGATATTACAGGGTCATTATGTAGGTAAAATAAATTCAAGTTCTTGCTCCCAGTTTTTCTTGTTACTTTCATAACATGGACTATTCATTTGACATATAATAAGTCTACCACCATCCATGTCTAATCTGATACTATCGGTTTTAAATGTTCCACCGTTAACATCATGTACGACTGCTTCTATTGTACCATTAGTGTCCTCTTTATGCAAGTGGTTAAATAGTTGTACTAATTCTTCTTTTCTCATTTGTAAAATATATGATGTGTTATTTGAACTGTTTCGTTTAAGGTATCTGCCCAATATGGTTCAACCCATAAGTTGTGGTAATGTGTCGCACCTTCTGTAATATCGGGATACTTACCCATGATAACATCTTGTGCAACAATATAAGACTCATAGAATGTATCAGTGTCTAGAGGTTCATCTGACTTGCCGTCACAAAACCAACTGAACTGACACATATTCCTAACAGGATACATATTACCTTTCCAGTTTTCTTTCCACTTTGCTTGATACACTACACCACATATGTCTTTAGGATAGGCACTATGTTCCATTCTATTCATTACAACGTGTGCAACTGCGACCTTTCCTGCAAGTGGTTGATTACCTGCTTCGAAATAAATGTTCTTTGCAAGACAAACAGTCTGACCATTCTCATCTGACCCATGTACCATGGGTGACATTAATCCAGTCACAAATCCTAAAATTGCACCTATAATTAAATAAAGATATCTCTGTTTCATATTACTTACCTTGTTTATAATCGCACCATGCATTAAACACTACGAGCGATTGTTCTTTTGAAAATCCAAAATTATCCTGTAACCAACGAGGAGCTCCAAACATATTCATGACACCACTTCGTTGTAGTGCATCAAGTTCGGGGAACCACTCTGCAGGTTCAAAGGGAATTTGGTTCTGATTCATATTCTCAAACATATCAATATCCACTAGTGTAACATGAATATTCTGTAGGACAATCTATAGTCCCACAAATGCATTCACCTTCTTTTAATTCAAGCACTTCGGGTGCAAACTCACTTGGGTGTTTGACACCATACGTTTCTAGATTGTAAACTTCTTGGGGTGTAAGTTTTCCACCACTTGTTTCTGCAAGTATTTCATAATGACTCATAGTAATCCCTCATCACATTGTGATTGGTGTTCCTCTCCAAACTCCATTTCTAGTTGGTGTTCGAATTCTCTTCCCAATTCACTTATTTCTTTTAAGACCCTTTCCACGTCCTCATCATTTTGATGTCCAATAACATCATTAGTGATAGGTGTGTGATAAGTTACATTACCTTCGGAATCAAGCACTGCAATCTCCCAAAGATTCTTTTCAAACTCATCGTAAGGCCCACCGTAAGAACCGTCATGACATACAACACTTGCACCATAACCGTTCTCAAATTTATAAACTTTCTGAACTCCGTTCAGCATATTATTCAATTCAACTTGCATATTTGTAATCCTCTAATTGATATTCTAATTCGTCTTTCTCATTATCAATGTCTCTTTTTGCATCTTCAAAAGGTTCAACTAAATCATAGATTGCAGATTCGAGTTTGTTCACACACTTGCGAACTTCGTCAATCTTCCACTCTAATTCTTTTTCGTCAATACCGTTATCTTCTGCAAGTCCCATGACTGCAAGATAGATATTGGAAGGAACATCATTATATTTAATTCCTTTAGTCTCTGAGTTAACTGTTGAGATAACTGATTCCATGTCCCAAGATTTATCTTCCAGTTCACTAATTTTTTTATTTGTATCTTCTATATTCATTATGCGGCCTCCTTCGCCTCAAACCATTTTTTAAGTCCTGCTTCTTTGTGGACTATCGCACCATCTTCCATTGTGAAGACAGCATCATAATTAATTGAATCGGGGTTTGAACCTTCGTAAGTCCAAACTGCGACTTTCTTGAGAATCTCACTTCTCATATAACCGTAGTCGCCATTTTCTTCGGTCTTCTTAGAAGTCCAATTACCTTCAGCATTCTTCTCAAGAATGTAAGGGGACTCCCAGTCTGCAATATGTTCAGACAAATCATTCTCGTCAATGAGTTCCCAGTTAATAACATATTCCATTGAAGCACCATTCTCATAAGAGTGAATGAACGCAGTCTCCTCGACCAAGTTCTCAAGATACTCCGTGTTAATGAAATCTATATCAGTAATAAGATATGACGAACCACCCTTAAACTTCCAGTACGCTTCTGAAACACCATGCACATAATCCTCGTCATGAGCGGCATAGTTTTCTTTGTATTGGGTTTGAATGATTAGATTTAGCATATTTATTCCTTATTAATTTTCTACTCTACTAGTATAACAAAAAGTGATACCCATTGTCAAGCACTGATTATCTAAGATAATCAGGCCCGTACTTTCTCATACCAGTAATTTGGTATCCTTTGAAAAGGTTTCCTCTTGGAGCATTAAGAGCAGGAGTTGCCCACCCAGCAGACATTAAAACGTCTCCACATTTGAATGTGATTCCACTTGATTTAGTCCACTCTGCTTTATTAATGAAACCCCAAACTGAACGTTGGTTTCCACTGTTGGTTATAATTTTTATGTATTTCCTAGACACTTTGTATTCATAAGAATAATCTGTAAGTGTAGGATATTGTTTTAGGTGTTCAGATTGTAAATCCTCACACAACTTATTACATAATTGAAGTAATTCCTGTTCTTGATTTACTTCATTAACCAGTTCTGATACTTTCATATTTTCTCCGTTTTTCTTTATCATGTATACAGTATACTAAAAAAAGAGAGTCATTGTCAAGCTTTTAAAGCACAAATAAAGCATAAAAAAGTACTAAAATCATACCTAGAAATGCTAACTTCATTTCGTCATCATGTCTCATTTTCATTTAACCGTGCCTCCACTAACTGTTTAACCTTGTCTAACTTATACCATATTCCACTAAAAATTTCAGTATGGTCTTTCCATTCTACAATATATCTTTTATAACCATAAGGTCTTTCACTAAAGATACGGACATCTCCATAACTCTCTTCTAATAATCTCATAGTTCTTTCTTTTGATTTAAATAAGTTAGTACAGCTTTCCTTTCAATCTTATTGAGTTGAGTCATAGATTTAAAATTACTCCATACCATTCCATAAGTCGTCATTCGATTTCCTGCAGTTACAGCTGCATTCCATAACTCATAAGACTCATCGTCATTCCCTGCAAACAAAGTTCCGTTCTCACAATTTGTTATTAGTTCTCGACCCAGTTTAACCACTTGCATGACCTTTGGGTCTTCTGCATAGTATTCACCTGCTTTCATTGTATTCTCCATTTATTAAAGTTGATTCATTATATGAAAAAAAAGGGGTCATAGTCAACCCCTTTTTCATTATACTCCTAAAACGTCATCAAGAGTTATGGTTACTTGTGCTTGTAAAGAATCACTCTTTTTTGCACCTAGTGTTTCATTTGCAACTACAGAAGCTGCTTTATCCTTTTTCTCTTTTTGAATAGCTTTCAACTCTTTCTGTATTGCAGAGTGAGTAGAATAAACAGGTTGTGATTTCACTTCTGTTTCATAGTCGTCATGATTGTTTATTTGTGCAACAAAGTTATCTGTTTTAAAAATTTCAGAAGGATTAAGACAATCATTTTCACGGATTTTTTCAAAGATGGTTTCCCAAGTTTCTATTTCTTGATTGTAATCTTGAATAACCATTGCTCTTGCTTTCATAATACCATGTGTTTTTATTTGAGTATCTTCTGCATACATGATTGCACTAGTTGGTTTTCCAGTTTCCACATACTTCTTAAGTGCTTTAAGAAACTGTTTTTGTGCATATCCATTTGCAAGTGTAGTTCCATATTCTTCAGTATGATTGTTGTGTCTCATACCAGTCGCCTTCTTCAATTTATGGTCTGTAATCAACTTTGAGATTTTTGTTTCACTCATACTTTCACACATTGACACAACACCAGTTCCTTCCTTAATAGCTTCAACTATTGCCTTGCGAGATTTCCAATGGCATTGTGGGTCAATATCATAAACCCATTGTGCGATTACATCTTCGTCTTTTGGAAGTTCTTCATTATTAGTTAATCTGATACCAGCATTAATCAATGGTGTTGCAGATTGAGTTGTTCCTTTTGGTTTGGTCAAGTTGTAATTAGAACCTAAACCAATTTTAAACTTCTCAGCTTCATTTGGAAACTCCACAACTTCGAATGCATAATACTCAACACCATTATCATTGAACATCATTAACCTATGATTTCCTACTTCAATTTGAAAAAGAGATTTGTATACATTCAAACTTCCGTCTTCATTGTACTTTCCTTTCTTTATGGTAACCATAGGAATTGGTTGATTGTAATCTACTCCAGGCTCAAATTGAATTAGAAGTTTTTTTGAGTCTTGAGTTGATAATGGAACACCACTTTTATATGGTTGATACTTTACCAAGTTTGAATTTACATAGAAATGTACTCTATCCACTGGGATACAAAAGATTCCTTTCGAGTCATACTCTGCTCTTGGAAAAAGGTCGGGTCTGAATAGACCAAGTAGAATTGCCTCGTTTATTTTTTTCTCAGTTATGTCATCGAGGTTCATGACTTTTAGGTGCTGAGGCACGCTATGTGGTTTTAATACCATTTTCATTCTCCCGTAATACAGGGTGGTCTTTCTCCAAACCCATTTCGGAAATCGAAACGTTTAAGTTTGAGAAATGACTTCTGTCGTTACTATGTTCTATTATACTATAAACTACCGTCTATTGTCTAGAGGTTTTTTTGAATTTCGTCCAGTTCTTTTAGTTTCTTATTAATTATATCTACCCTGTTCGGCCAATAGATATAGTCCTTGTCTGAATCCTTTGCAAGATTTTCAAGTAGGGGTCTTACAAAATTATCGAGTTTGTTAATTACATCTGTTGCAGTTGTAGTCTTCTCAATAATCTTAGTGTCAATGGCCGCAAGTTCATCAGCGTCCATAGCAGTAAAACCAAAATCGTTATATTCTGTACTCATATTATTATTTATGATATCCTATGTTCTCAAAATCGTTAGGGAAAGATTTCTGTATGTATTCTTTTGTACGTTCCCCAAAAAGTAGATTAGATAAAGTATCTGCACCACTAGGTTTGATTCCATACTCCTCATATGCCTCCTCATTGGTGTTATAATATTTTCTCATATCAACCTTAAACCCTTCAATGGAAATTACAGTACCAGTAACATCTTCTAGTTTAATATGTTTAAGGTTTCTTAATTTCTCTCCTTCCCAACTCATATATTTCCATTGGGGACAAAACAATGTATGACCCGATAGTTGGTGTGGAGTTTTTTCAAAAAATCTCTCTGGCCTTCCACCATATGCCATAACTACAGGTATAAAGGATAGTTGTGAATTAAATCTTTCATAAGGGTGTCGAGTTATACAGTAGATAGGTAAATGTTTCCAATCATTCCAAAACCCAGGCATCATGTTAGCAATTTCATATGGTGTATAGTGTTCACATTCGGGAATTAAATGTACCACTTCAAGTTCTTCATGTTTTTGTAATTCTTCTCTCAATGTAGTTCCACCACATTTCATAGGGTGTGAAATAAAACAAATAAAGTCGCCTGAGGATTTTTCAATAACACCAATCATTTTGTAAATCTTTCCATGTCTCTGAAAGTTTCTTTGTCACTTTGGACTTCTTGGTAGTTTGCAAATGCCTGAATTGTAAGTTCGGGAATTTCTATGTCGGGATAACTGGTAATCAAATAATACACTACACTCGATACACTAGACCATTGAAGACTAGGTATATCTTCGTTCTGTAACAGTCCTAGGTTAAGTGTAGTGCATTTATATTTCTTATCGGAGTTGTACGTTAGGTTATTACTCAAATGGTTTAGAGAGGACTTCTGAGAGGCATACATATGTCCCTTAGAAATGTTTGGTTGACTTGCACGACTAGAAAAATTTATGATTTGTTTTGTACTATCATTTTTCCATGCACGGTGAGTAATCTCTAGGATTTTAGTTTGGTCAAAGTCTCTATGTGCAAAGTTAATTAACACGTCAATATGATTAGGGTTGTCATAATCAAATCCCCACCAGTTAACGTCATTCATTAGTATGTCGTCTATTCTAGGTGTAGACACTTCAATGGTGTCTCCTCTATAGGGTGTTGCTTCTAGTGTATCCTTTATGTTCTTTGCGAGACCACTACTTCCTGTTATTGCTACTTTCATAATATTCCTTAATCAAATCGAATGACGGTTTTCCAAATAGTGAACCGTCTACACTACACTTGTTACAAGGGGACTTACTTCGGTCTCCTCTCATTAATCTTTTCCTAATCTTGTTCATGGGTTTACTAAACCATACGTCATGTAAACTCTGTTGCATGAGATTACCCACAACGTGTTCTTTACCCCAGTCATTACTACAGAACAATACGTCACCATTCCAATCGACAAACATTTTATAGAACGGGTAGTGACATGGCTTTCCTTTTAGACTGGTAATGTCTGTTTCTTCTATTCCAACCCAGTCAACAACTCCACTACGATTGTTTAATATCAATCCATGTTTCTCGAAATCACCCCAGTGCATTCTGTACTTATAACATTCTTCTCGTATTCTTGCTTCGTTCATCATGTGGTCGAAGTGTTCCATTTGTTCCACTCCGTCATACAGGTTAATGTAAAGTAAATCTAATCCTGCACGAAATAATCCTTGGGTATAATCTGCTGTTAACTTATCACCGTTAGTGTTACACTCTAGTGTTGCTTGTGGTAAGCTGAATCTAAAGGTTCTTACGATTTGTTGAAACCAAGGATTCAATAAGTTCTCTCCAAATCCACTGAATGAAATCTTACCATGGAATCCATTGTCTGCTAATTCTTCTGCAATCAGTCCTGCACCTTTAACAGTCAAGTGTAAGTTTTGGTTTGGATAAACCTTGGGGTCATGTCTTGGACAAAACACACACGTTCTGTTGCACAACTCTGTAGTGTTAATCTCAACGGTAAGAATTGAATCGAGAGGACTGGAATCTTTATTTAACTTTTTGTTCCAGTGTTTCTTCTCTTGTTCCCTACGGTGTTCTAGGAAATCGAATTGGTCAACTGCAGTGATTGGGATATTACGAGACACGGTCTACTCTTATATAACGTTCTTCTTCTTCGGTTTCATTTACAAGAGAGTAAACTATTTTATCACCCTCTTTAAAATCTGTTTGGTCTTTTGGAATGCATATGAATTGTGCATCGTCATCTGCATTGAGAGTATTTGATTGAGGATTACCTCTAGGTTTATAAAGAAAACAATTGGCTTCTCCTAGTGAATTATCACTATCGAATAAGCTAACTTTTAATATCCCTAGATTATATTCAGTAATATAAACGAACCCACCGTTATAGTGGGAACCTAGTCTTATTGTTAATTCTTGGGGTAAGTCAAAACGAAGTACACTATCCTCAGTACCTTCGAAAAATACTCTATAGATATATGATACTTCGTTTAACCTTAAAGGTCTAACTACGGATTTAAAAGTACCCGCCGTCTCTCCTATCGTCATCACCATCTACAGTCTCCTCTGTAATAGATTCAAAGGATTCACCTGCAGTTAGTTCTTCAATAAGAGCATTTGCTTGTGATTCAAAACTATCAATCATTAGGGGTTTAGTTAATTTACTATCGATAACAAAACTAAGATTTCCTGCAGAGCTTAGAATTTCATTTTTAGTCATTCCTTCTAAGTCTGTACGATTAGGGATTACAACTTCTTCAAACTCTTCTTCTGCTTCTAAGTCTTCATAGTTCTCTATAGTCTTAATGTTGTCTGCAGATACGACTACGTCATTCTCACCAATCTCTTCTTTCTCAACATAGACTCCGTCTGCAAGATGTTCTTTAGTAATACTAGGTGCATTACCACCACTGATTATTGGTGCAGAAACGTTTTGAGGTTTAGGAATCTCTGCATTGATTTCATCACTTCTTTGACTTGCTTCAAGAGGGTCTAGTAAAACCTTTTCTCTTCGTGATATTTCTGTTGGTGGGGGTACATCATCAAAAGGTTCGAAGTTACCTGCAAAAATATTTTTACCTTCTTCTTCTGCAGTATCTTCATCGTCATAACCAATATCAAGTGTAGGGTCTTCCCATTCAGATTCAAAACTTTCTTCTTCTTCTGCATCAGTCATTGAATCAATGTCTGCAACTTCCTGTACTCTATCAACTTCGTCTAAGAATGATTCAGTATCTTCACCTGCAATCAATCCACCTGCAACTTGTGGTGGCATATCTTGTGACTCTTCATACTTTCTGAATGCATCAGAAGTCTCTTCAATTTTTTCTTGAAGTGCAGGGTCATGTGTAATATCTGCAACAGACATATCTTCTGCAGTAGTACCGTTCGCACCTTCCTCAATAGGATTCATCATTCGTGCAAGTTTAAATGCACCACTTGTTTTATGATTAGGGTTGGGTTGTACTTGAGGAACTTCGGTTGTTGGAGAACCATTTGCATCATAACCTTCGACAATAGAATCAACTTCTGCTTGTTCACTTGCACTTAGTGTATCTGCAACTTGTCCGTCTTTAAGACCAATCACTCCGTCTCCGTCCAAGTCCATATTGATTCCATGAGACTTAAGAACTGCTTCCATTTGTGCAAGTCTGTTCATTGAACCTTCGAGTCTATCTTGAGTAGATTTTCTCAATAGTCTTTCGTCTTCTATCTGAGTATCCTTTTCGTCAAGAACTCTTTGACGTTCTGCTTGTTGTTCTATTAACAAGTTCTGTTGAGCACGTTCCATATCCATTTGTGCAGACTTAACAGTAGTTTCATAATCAATGAGACCTTTATTAATTTCTTCACGAATAGAAATAATCGCATCAAGTTCTTCAACTTTAATGAGACCTTTACTTAAAAGAATTTGTATAGATGAAAGAGCTGCTTGTGCAGTGTTTGGTTTGAGACCAACTTTAAAATCTTGAACTCTATTTTGAATTCTTTCGATTTCTGTGGGTTGATGCTCTACTTGTTCCTGCTCAAATGCAGAAGGTGTTTCATGGTTTTCCATATTTAATTTGTCCTCTCAATCCATGGAGCGGTGTGCGACTATTGAAGTTATTTGTCCTTTAACAATAAAGACCAGTTTGTCTATGTATAGTCTCGAACCACTACAAGTATTTATTAAATGTTAATTTCTGAAAACGCTGTTTTTGCGATTTCTTTAGTGATATTTTTAAACGGCCACTTACCGTCTTTTACTAGGTCAATCAACTCTGCTTCCTCTTTAGGAATACCTTCGAGTAGACCAATCCACATATGTTCTCTTTTAACCACTGGAATCTGTTCCGTTACAAAGTACTTAAACAACTTGTGTTCAAACCTTAGAGAAGTTTCTGCAAGGTCTGTTGCAGGTGCATCATTTTCTCCGTACGGGGTTTTCCCTTCGGGTAAAGTAGAATTAATGTTGACATCAAATGCCCACTGTAAAACTGGTTTAACTGCACCATTCTTATCATTGAATACTTGAAGTCCTTGAACTGCAAGTTCAGGCGATTCTTCTGCAACGATATTTGCTTGACACAATATTTCGTATACGTCTGCATTACCTAGAAGTTCTTTCCTTTCGGTAACCAACTTCATTAATGGTTTATTTGGAGCTCCTTTAGGTCGCCCTCTTCCTCTTTTTTCTGTCATAATGTAAAGTCCTCTACATGATTTAATAACTCATTCAACCTATGCACTCTTAAGTAATCAAAGACCTTTCCTTTTACAGGTATGGTGTTCTCATACTCTTCAAGAATCTTATCCTCGATATCTTGAGGAATAAACTCTAGGTCAATAAGAGTTTGATTTCTTAAATAGTTACGATAGTATTTATCGTCCTTTTCAATGGTCATTCTGAGATAGGAATCTTTTATACCTTTTCTCAATGGGGTTTGTCTTATACCCTCTGCAAAACAATCATCATTAGATAATATGTTTGGAATCCCATCACTCTTGTCCCCAGTTAATATATGTTCCTTTAAAAACAAATCGGGGTTATCACAAGTAATTAATTTATTTAGGTTCGGAGACCATTGTTTTACATAATCATATTTATGCAGTTGTTGAAAGTCTTTATCTCCACTCACAATCATAACTGGTTCTCTTGCGTGTTTAACCAGTATTGCAATGATATCATCTGCTTCACACTTCTCAACATACAGATATCTGTAAGGGAAGTTATCTCTGATTTCTTCTTTGACAACCTGTAGTGTATCAAATAACATTTTCCAATCAAGGTCTGATGCATCTCTTGTCTTCTTACGATTCGCTTTGTATAACGGATAAAAGTCTTTTCTCCATGTATGCGATGAATCTGTACAAAGAACTATCTCACCATAATCGGGTGCATACTTCTTCTGATAATTTCTAACCGAATTAAGAATCATGTGTCGCAACATATCTTCTGATACTTCACCACCATTCATCTTAAGTTGTGCCATAAGGCCTGCAATTATAGTTTGCGTAAAATCTATTAGTACCATTTATTTAATCACTTTTAATAATATTGTATTTTTGGTTATTATTTTACTAGGTTCCTTTTCCTTGGTTTTTAATTCGTCTAAAAATCCCGATGCAATAATATTACCACCTTTAACCATTCTACCAAGTTTCTTCCTGTCTGTCAAGGTCTTTTCTCGCATTGAATCAATTCCGTTGATTGAAGTATTTCTTACACTTAAGTGTCCGTCATATTGTGCAATCTTTCTTGTCTTAACGTTATAGGTAAATAGAGACCTTGCACGAACTATGTCTTCGGGATTGATAGATACAAGTTCTTGGTCTGATTCTAAGTAGGGTAATTTCTTAACCTGTTGTGCAGGAGTCTTGATTCTTTTCCTACGAATAGTTTTGTTATTGATACAGTAAGTGTCAATGTCTTTGTCAATGTGTTTAAGAAATTTAAGAAATCCTGTTTTCTCTTTCTTAGAGAAATGACTGTATCCTTCTTCTAGTTGTTCACAACCTTCTTTGTTCTCAACCTCTTCTATAATGTTATCAACTTGTCCCTTCATATACTTAACAACCATGGGACTATATGCAAGAGAGTTTAAATACTTAAGACATTTCCAATCATTACCATATGGTTGGGTCATGTACTCGTCTATCTGAAACTCTACTTCACCAAATGCATCAAGAGCTTTGTTTGCACATCTTTCTTGGATTGATATTTTTTGGGTATTAGTTTTATTCATAACAATCATTATATATAAAAGTCTAGGTCATTGTCAAGCTGTTTCTATAACTTCGTCTGATTTATTTGTCAACATAAACTTCCTTGAAGAGTTTATCATGACGTTTGCACGTGCCATTAAATCTCGATTCACTAGGAATGGAATTGCGATACGTTGGTCAAGTGACACTTCGACATCTTTATAAGTAGTGTTCAAAAATTCTACGTCAAGTAAAACAACTGGTCTTGTCTCTGCAGGTTTCTTAAGTGTAACTTTTCTATGTAAAGGTTTGGAATGTTTCTTTCCGTTGAATGTCCATGTTACAGTTTTACCTTTTACATTTACTTCGTCTGCATGAAGTGAACAAACTGTTGTAGAGTTTCCTGTATCTAACTTACCAGTCATTTCTTGTCCGTCAACTGTAAACGTTTCTAACACTCCACATTGTTTAGGTTCCTTTCTCCATATGTCTCTATCAAAATAAAGTTTGAGAACCATTTTAGTAATGTCTTCTTCGATTGCTTCTGAGATTGCTTTACTTCCTGCACTATGATTGACTTCAAGAATGTATGGTGGTTGTTTAACACGATTGTTTGCAGGAATATAATCAACACCAACCCATTGTCCGTTAACACCTTTTGCGGCCTTGAGACATTCTTCTTTTTCTAGTTCAGTCATTTCAATCAACTCAACTGTTGCACCTTGAGATGCATTACTTCTAAAGTCGTCTGTAATCTTGTTACGTTTCATTGCACCAACGATTTCACGATTTACGATTACACATCTAACGTCATAATCGGATTCAATGTATTCCTGTAATAGAATATCAGTGAAGGGGTCAATCTTATAAATCAAAGAAACCTGCGACTGCAAACTTCTTTCGGTTTCAATTAGAATCACACCAACACCCTTTGAACCACTAAGTGTTTTAAGTACCATTGGAAATTTATTATCTAACGACTCATGAGCAGCGTCCACTGCTTCGGGTTCGTCATTTGGAATCAATACCGTGCGTGGTTGGTTCATTCCGATTTCTTGTAGACGGAGATAAGTTCTGAACTTATCACAGCACACTTCAATACACTCCCTAGTGTTATTGCATGGAATTCCGTATCGTTCAATCTGAGATATCAAATCCATGTAGGAATCTTTCTTAGTAACGTCTCCACGAATAAACACTATAGTGTCTTCGTCTAACTCAAATCCTTTCTCGTCTCCTTCATTGTGAATTGTTACCAGTTGTTTGTTTTCGTCAAACTGAATGTATGCACCATTGATTCTACAGTTGTAAGTTTCGATACCTAACTTTTCTGCTTTGGATACTAACTTTGCAGACGTTCCAGTCTTTGCAATTTTCTTTGGACGCTCAACTAATACGACCAGTCTGTAAGGGTCTTCTCGTTTTTCTACCTTGTTGGCTTCTGTTATTATATCGTTAAAGGACTTCATTTTACTATTTAGTCTTTTCGTGTAATTTGACGAAATGTTCTGCATCAACTAACACAAGGGGTTTACTTCGATTACGTTTAATTACCACTAAAGGTTCATAACCTTTGCAGTTGGATTCTGCTTGTTCGTATGCCTTCCACACGTTGACTGCTTCTTGGTTTTTACATTCGATGGAGTAGGGGAACTGTTCTCTTGATTCACGACCCATAATAATATCCTCACCTTGGGAACCCATAGGTCTTGACTCTAAGTCTTCTTCATTCAGACTGAGTCCTTCGATAAGAACATTGGTAAACCACTGTTGAAGTTTTCTTCCTTTTGCTTTTGCACTGGAAGTTTTCACTTTCTCCAATTCCTATATTTGTCGGTTAGTTTATTAGGGTCTACTTTTTTGACCGTGTCTCCTGCAATTTCAATTTTAGTATCTAAAAGTTTTTCAACATACTTTTCTTTATATTCTGTTATTCCAGTACTGTTGAGTAGGTTTTTTATATTCTCAGCTTCCCACCCTGTTGCATCATAGATATGAGAAATTTTTATTGTCGGTTCCCAAGTTTCTATATCTTGTATGTCATCGGGAAAATCAAGGGACTCACCACAACCACATTTGACTTCGACCTTCTCATTATCAAAACAAATTTTGTAACCCGTCCCATCGTCTACGTCTTTTAAATCAATGACACAACTTTCAATATATTTCTTATGTTTAGGGTCGATGTATATTCTATAATTGTGATTAAAATTAAGAGTGTAGTCTCCACCATTGTATTGACCTGCTTCCCAAATATACTCAAACCCTGCACAACCTTTATTAATCTTAACACCAAATCTAATTTCTGATATTCCACTCTTTTGAATGTAGTCATTAGCTCTTTGTGTTATTGTCAACATTAAACGTAACCCTCTTCGTTATGATTTACATTCACGTCTTCGAGTTTTTTATATTTAAGTAAATGTTCGGGAATATAAATGGGTTGGTCTTCGGGAACATATAGAAAATTAATTTCTGAACGATTACAAGTGTCGATTGCATCTTCGATTGTCTCGACTAGTGCTTCTCCACCTAAATTAAATGAAGTGTTGAATATCATGGGTACACCTGTACGTTCGTAAAATCCTTTAATTAAATTATAATAATTTTTATTCTGTTCTTCGGTGACTGTTTGAATTCTACAAGTTCCGTCTGCATGAACCAACGTAGGAACTTTCTCATATGCAATATCTTTTGCTTTAATAGCAAAACTCATCCAAGGAGATTCCTTCAACTGTAACATTTCAAAATATTCATGTGCGTGTTCTAACATGACACTACCTGCAAAAGGTCTGTAGTTTTCTCTCTTCTTAACCGTATTCACAATTTGTTTTGCTTCTACATGAGTTGGGTCAAAAAGTATCGAACGATTTCCTAATGCTCTCGGCCCCCATTCTCCCACACCTTGAAACATTCCAACAATTTGTTGTTTGTCAATAATTTGGTCGAGTATTTCTTCTTGGTCTCGTATTATTTGTGTAATCATCATAATCCCTATAGTTTCAGTGTGATTTTATGTCCTGCAGTTTGTTCTTCTTCGACTTTCTCGTCCCATACACTTGGTTTAGTGTAGAACTCTCCAGGCATTACGTTCTTTGTTCCCTTTACCATTTCAGAATACA
>Ga0315330_10001511_pt1 | contig 15712 bp, 20 predicted proteins | sample M140m34915metaG_FD_203453 | JGI IMG/M metagenome (GOLD analysis project Ga0315330, IMG submission 203453) | Ammonia-oxidizing marine archaeal communities from Monterey Bay, California, United States - M1 40m 34915 | ecosystem: Environmental > Aquatic > Marine > Intertidal zone | place: USA...
GCTTCGCGTTGAATCCGCGAGGAGAGCTATACTCCCTGGAGACTATAGCGGCAAAAGTCACGCTAAGAGATTTTTATGACACCATGAGATCTAGTGGCTTGCAGACGAGCGGACCACCGACGATCACTCAAAGCGACCGACGTCAATTCGCGAATGAACTTGATAAGATCTTGACTAAAAATTCATTTTGAATTTAACGGTAATTATTTTTATATAAATTTTTAAGTATCTGATATAAAACATATAAACAATATTATTATGAGCGTGAAATTTTTATTTCACGACCCCTATTGTTCGGATACTCCCGATCATACTCGTAATAAGTTGCTTTAAAAAGTTATCGATTTCTTGATTATCGACTCCTCTAAATTTCATCTGAGCTATCATATTTCCGCTTCCGTAAACTTGATGAGATGCCCACGCAGGATTGACTGCTTCAAGGACTTCCCCACTCGATTTACCGTCACTTATAATCCGCTCGAATCTGGCTAAGAGTCTGTCTTGGAACGCAACATATTTCGGCCAGGTTTCTTCGTGAACCGCCGCGCTCCAGCTTAACCACACTCGGATATAGTCTGCATCGGTATCTATTGCGACGGCCCACGCCCTTAAAATAGACAGTAATTTCCCATGCGCTGAGATTTCGCGCGAAGACGCCTCATCCACCAATTCTATGCAGTAACCCTCCACTTTCTCGAGGACAGTATCAATCAATGTTTTTCTACTAGGCAGATATAAGAAAATAGTAGGCGTTGAAACGCCCACTTGCTCAGCGACCAACGCGTGGCTAGTTCCAGCTATACCCTTCTCAGCACAAACCTGAATTGCCCCTGACACCACTTGTTCTCGTCTAGCACTTGGGGACATCCGCTTTGCGCGTTTTCTTTTATTGGATGCGTTATCTAGATTAGTCAGCTTTGTTTCTGTTGTCATGAAGCCTGTCACTGTATTTTGTTGAAAATATCAACAGATTTTGTTTTTAAAAAAGAGTTAAGTCAAATCTGCGGCTTAGCTGCTTTACAAATCACTAATGAGCGGTTTATCATTATTTTTTGATGGCAGAGTTAAAGGGGAGTTTCGTAAATGGTAGCTGTAACAAATGTTGAACCGTACACCGATAAGAGGCGGCGTCACTGGTTGACACAACCCTTCCTTCCCCTGCTTCCAACTTTAAGTTGTTTTGCTGCTGGTTGGCTGGACGCTCCTATTTTATTCTGGACTACTGCGATATTTTGGTTTGGCCTGATTGCATTGCTCGATCAGATTACTCCTAAGGACTCGAACAATCCTCCTGAATCGGTGCTGGACTCTATCGAGGAAGATAGCTACTACGTCAAAATTTTAACGGTGTCTATCCCATTTTATATAGTTAATTTTATAGGCGTTTGTTGGTATGTGAGTGCTCACTCACTATCCATTTCATCGTATATAGGAATAGCAGTTTCTATGGGTATAGTGTCCGGTTTAGCTTTAGCCGTAGGGCATGAATTCGGTCACAAAACGTCTCGGTCCAACCGACGATTAGGTAAGGTGATGCTCTCGATAGGAGGCGTTGGGCAATTTCTTATCGGCCACCTAAAGGGTCATCACGTAGATGTGGCTACTCCGAAAGACTTTGCCAGTTCGCAAATGGGACAGACGCTGTATCAGTTTGGAATGAGAAGTCAGTCAAACTTTTTTAAAAAATCATGGCAATTTGAAAAAGAACGTTTAGCGAAAAAAGGTGTCAGTGCATGGAGCTTACAAAATGAGACCTTGCAACAATACATAGGAACGATATGTTTGTTCTCTTCCCTAACCTATTTGTTTGGTTGGGTCGTGCTTCCTTTGTTGCTCTTACAAATGTATGTTTGCTGGTGGTACCTGACGCTCATAGAGTACTGTCAGCACTATGGTCTTAAGCGGGATCAGCGTCCGGATGGAACATACGAACTGTCCGGTATGAAGCATTCCTGGAATACCAATATGCTTTTCTCTAATAATCTGTTATTAAACTTTGTGAGACACTCGGGTCATCATATTCGCTCTACTAGATGGTATCAGGCACTTAGATCCACGGAACCAACTGAGGCTCCCGCTTTGCCGTATTGTTATTCGTTAATGTTTTTAGCTGCGATGTTTCCGCCTCTGTTTTTTTATATCATGGATAAAAGAGTCGTAGAATGGGCTGGGGGAAATTTGGAAAAAATTAATATTTTTCCGCCTGCAAAAGAGCGTATTATTGCCAGATATGGTAATAGTCACAGCTAAATTTCGGAGGATCTCAAACTAATGGTCAAGTTACACGGCGTCTCTATTAGTAATTATTTCAGCAGCGCTAAAGCTGCGTTTCTAGAAAAAAATGTCCCTTTTGAAGAGGTCGCCGTATTTCCTAGTCAGAATGACACTGTTTTAGCTGTCTCTCATATGGGAAAAGTACCTTGGATTGAGGTAGACGGCGAGATACTCACTGAAACTAACGTGATTTATGACTATCTCGAAGATATAAATCCAGAACCGAGGCTTTACCCGATCGACCCTTGGCAAAGGGCGAAAGTAAAAGAGCTTATACGTGTCATAGAACTTTATTTTGATACGCCAGCACGACGGCATATCGGGGCAGTCTATTTCGGTCAAGGGATCGATCCATCTGCTAAGGAGCAGGTTAGGCCGGCGATTGAAAACGGATTGAGAGCTCTGAATCATTTGGCTTTATTTTCGCCTTACATTGCAGGAGACACGTTTACGTTTGCTGATATTACGGCGTATTTCATGCTGAATTTTACCCAAATGCATACGACCAAAATTTATGATTGGGACATGATCGGAGATACTCCAGTTCTAAAGGACTACATCGATTTCATCGGGGAGAGGGAGTCATTGAAGGAATTGACGGCCAATATGCAGGCTGGTTTCGAAGCGCTTGCCAGTAAGTAGGTAAATTTGTGAAAGTAAAGATCCTGGGATGTCCTAAGGCTGTATTCTCGGAAATTCTAATGACGGAAATTCCTCGCTCACAGTAATTTCTGGTGTGGTTGTCTCCACAGTGATGCATCTTTCGGACAACATCCATTTCTCTTCAAGCTTCTCTAGCTTATCACTGTAGATACCGGTAGCTGAAAAGCCCATATTGGTCTCGTTATTTACTGCGCTAGCGAGAAAATAACATACACTGTTTGCCTGATCGGCTTCCACTTTAATCACCGGCGAGACAATCATGTGCTTTAAATGTCTTATGTTTCCCCTGAAATTTTCCATGTAATGTGCATACCATCTTTCGATTTCACTTCGACCGATCACGTCGTACTTTTCGTCGAAGTAAGGTTTTAGTACAGCATCGGGAGAAAAAAGATCGGATACTTCTCGCGCGGTACCTCTATCCACCGTATGGCAATATTCATTTAACACCTGGTTGATAGCTACGATATCGTTCGTCATAGATTTTCCTCGAATATTTTAACCAATTGCGCAGGTCTTACTGCGTTTAACAGTCTATATCTTGGCTGCGATTGAGCAAATACCAAGTACCTAAATCGATTAGGGCGGTTGAGATGGTGCGGACCGTCTTTGCATTCGACCTCTAATTATATGACCGATGAGCACGATAGGGATGCTAGCTCCAGAAAGTGTGTGTAGATTGGAAATTAGCGACCTACTCTCCTCGCCGGCGATATAATACAGAATATATGCGGTGATAATTTGGAATGAGAATAAAGTGGTTAGCGTGATACCTAGGTATCGCGACCTTCGCAAACGCCACGCTGCGGGTAAGTGGTTAACCGCTAATACACCAAAGCACATGAGCATAATAAATGCCGCAGCTCCATGCCCCATGATGACAAACTGCTGTGCCGGATGTTTCATTGGGCCGAACGCACCCTCCACAGTAACCCAGTTATTCATGTAGTAAAAAGTTAGACCGGTAAACCATGAGCCGGCTAAGCCACCAAAAAGAATAGCTCTGTAAGTTAAGGGAATTCTGAATCCAATCCGAGACATCTCTAATACCAATTAATTACATTGTTGCTGTCTAGCGTCATAAACTCGATATCCGGAAATACTGACTTTTTTATCACATCGGGATCCAAGTAAGCAACTTTGGTTAACGCGTCAGCCAAGAGGCAATCCTTAGCAAACACGCTCACTGAAATATTTTCATTGGGGTTAATCGACGCACTGGGTTCCTTTGAAACTATTACCACGCCGTTTTCACTGTAGTAAGTGGCACTGGTTGCCACCGCACGATTTTTCATTTGAATTTGTATAGACTCTGAGTGAGGTGAGCGCGGATGCCTTACCTCTACTTGATTCCCACGCCAGGGCCGCATACGAAGATCTCCGCCGGCGTTTACCGTGATATTGATGGAGTCATCAACTGCATTTATTGCCTGGTCTACAGCATACCCTTTTGCAATACCACCGAGGTCAACTAATAAGGGTTTTGTGAATCTCACTTCGTTGTCTGTGATTATGATATCTCTCCAAGTACCGGTAGGAGAGAGATCAAAATTATGATTGGGTAACGCTTTGCTTGCTACTAGCTTTGGTGCCACTGTGATGTCAAATAAACCATCGGTTTTTTCACTTAACCACAAGGCTTGCTCAAGAACAAACTTGGTCTCTAATGAGACGGGCACTGGCTCACGGGCAGCATAGCGGTTGATGCGAGTTAACTCACTTTCTGCGTCGTGAAAGCTCATTAGTGACTGAACGAGCTTTATCTTTAGGAACGCCGCATTACTAGCGGAAATAAGTTCGTCCTCGCTCACGTCGCCCGAAACGCTGATCTCGACATAGGTCCCTAGACTTGGTTGGCACCTCGCCAAGCTACTCATAATTGCCACACAAGTCGAGAAGCAAATTCTCGATTATTTTTTGCGACCGAAAATAAAGCTTCAGGTTGGCTGACGAAACGCTCATATTGTTATAAGGCCGAATTATTTGTCTTCTCCAGAGCTTGTTATAGGTAGCTTTGATAATTTAGAGGTGTCTTAATAGTGCGCTATAGGGTGTTGCTGGGCTAATGCATTACTGTGACAGGACTGTATTACAAATATTTTAATGTAATCAAGAATAACATCATTTATCGCTTTCGCCACCCGACTGCCAAATGTTTGACGATACTTTCAACATCACCCCATAAGCAGGTAACCTGCGCACTGTTGTTTTAAAACAACAGATAAAAGCATTTAAGCCACCTAATTTTGACTTTGGCTAAAATACGTGTCACTATTGATAATGATTCTTATTTATATTCGTAATACTAGAATCAACTTGGTTTTATTTAAAGTTTCATGGAGAAACGCAAATGATTTTAAATCGATTAATGAAAAGCTTAACAGCACTGTTTTTAGTGGCTGGCTTTGGAATTACCGCTTCGGCAGAAGGTGAGAGCGGAGACCAAATGGCTAAAATTATGGCTATGTTAGAAGCACAACAAGCAGAAATTGCCGAGCTTAAGGCTCAGTTAGACGAAGCTACTGGTGAGGATGAAGGTGTCACTATGACAACTAATACCCCACAAGGAGCCGACGCAGTTGGCGCTGGTGGATCCCGTTGGTCACCAATGTCCAATAAGAGAAAAGCACGAGCGGCTTCATGGGCTGAACGAACTTCTATCGGTGGGTATGGTGAGCTTCATAGTAACCACACGAACGGTAAAGATGGATCAACTTCCGATACCGATAAGACGGACTTTCACCGTCTAGTTTTATTCGTTGGTCACGAGTTTAACAGTTGGTCTCGCTTTGCTTCTGAAATAGAGTTCGAGCATAGCTGGGCTGGTGATGGGCGAGAAGGTGATGTAGTGGTTGAGCTGGCTTGGTTAGAGCTCGATATAAATGCAAATCACCACTTTAGAGCTGGTGCAGATATTTTGCCTGTAGGTATTATGAACTTAACACATGAGCCAACCACATTTTACGGTGTAGAACGTAACATGGTTGAAGCGGAAATCATTCCTAGTACTTGGACCGAAGCCGGAGCTGGCTTTTGGGGACAAGTTGCGCCAGGGTTGAACTATAACTTGTTCGCACATACGGGCCTGAAGGTTCCAACCAGTGGTAGCAGCGCTATGCGCGTAAGAAGTGGGCGACAAAAAGTTGCAAACGGTAAAAACCAAGATATAGCGATATTAGGACGACTGACCTATACGGCAGTTCCAGGTCTAGAGTTGGCTTTTACTGTCGATTACCAAAATGACTACACAGGTACTTCTGATGCGATTGAAGCGAGCGCGTACTTGATAGAAACGCATATCGATTATAAGCATTCTTCAGGTCTTGGGTTGAGAGCATTATATGCTAGGTGGGACTTTGGTAAGGACAGCTCGCAAAGTTTTGATCCAGGGCTATGGGGTGCTAGTGAAGTTGAAGGATGGTACGTAGAACCTGCGTACAGATTTGACTTAGGTGGTGGTATTCCCGGTGAGTTAGGATTGTTCGTTCGTTACGAAGAATTCGACGAGAGAGATGGTGGCTCCGCGACCGGAGCGATCAAGAAATATGTTAAACATGAAATGTTCTCTGTCGGCGCTAACTGGTGGCCAACACCAAACATCGTTTTCAAGATCGATGGGCAGTTTGAAGATGCTCCGACCTCAAAAAATGGTACACAGACAGGCGTGAACTTGGGACTAGGTTTCCAGTTCTAATAACTGTTTAGCGTATTGAGATAGCAATGGATCGACGAACTTTCACTCGGTCCATTGCTTCTTTTTTTGCCTCCGCTGGAGGCATGGGCTTTTTCAGCTCTCAGCTGTCTGCTCGGGAGTATCTTACGGTCGATCAAGCACAAAAGATTCTTTTTGGTGGCGAAGTACTGACACAAACCAGAGTAAAACTTACCGCTCTGCAAAAAAAGGCTATCCGTGAAGCTTCGGGTATCAGGGTCAGACGTTCTTATCTCGCGGCATGGAAGGCGAGTGGCGGTGGATGGTTTTTGCTTGACCAGGTGATCGGAAAGCATGAATACATAGACTTGGCGATTGCACTATCCAGCACTGGGTCAATCAAGGGTATTGAGATTTTAAATTATCGAGAAAGTTACGGGGGTGATGTGCGGCATAAGCGGTGGCGAGCGCAATTCACCGGCTTTACTCATAACAAAAAGATCCGAATTGACCGAGAGGTTATGTCAATCACCGGGGCAACGCTGTCATGTCGTCATATAGTGGAGGGCATGAACAGAATTTTACATACTTGGGACATAGCACTGCGGCATGTCTAAAAAAACGCTCTATGTTTATAGAGTTTAGCTCACACGTTCCACGAAGTCGGCATATCCATCCATCCACTTCAACACAGAATCTCTGTCCTCAGTAGGACAACGAGCGACCACTCGCGTCACAAGATCTGAATCAGCATATTCTTCAAGCTCTTCGACGGGAGTTAAAGGAGCCGAGATACTAAAAATAGATACCTCAACAGAATTAGCTGCTCTCCCATTTTTTATCAGACGACTGTTGAGATCTTCTATATCAGCATGCATGTTTTCAGAAAATAGGCCGATAGGTACCCAACCGTCTGCTAGATCGGCAACTCGTTGACGACCCCATTTAGAGCCAAATGTACCTAAAATAATTGGAGGATAGGGCAGGGTTAAAGGCTTAGGATAGGACCAAACTTTGTCAAAATTCACGAATTCGCCATGGAAACTGGCTTCCTCTTTTGTCCAGAGTTCCTTCATAGCGAGTAGATGTTCCTCTAATACTTTCCATCTTTTTTCATAGGGTGCTCCGTGATTCTCCATTTCGTCCGCATTCCAACCTGAGCCAATTCCGTATAGGAATCTCCCATTAGTAAGTCTGTCTAGTGTCGCCACTGTCTTTGCCATAGCAAGTGGCTCGTGCTGTGGAAGAAGGCTGACTCCGGTGCCGACTTTGATGGTTTGCGTTGCCTGAGCCGCTGCCATGCAACTAATAAACGGGTCTGACATGTGAATGTATTCTTTTGGCAGCTCTCCGCCTGCCGGATAAGGGGTTTTTCGTCCCGAAGGAATATGCGTGTGCTCGGGAAACCAGACTGAGTCGAATCCTCGATTTTCAGCCTCAACTGCAAGTTCATCTGCGCGAATAGTGTACTCAGTATTAAAGCTAAATATGCCAACTTTCATGATCAAAACTCCTTATTCGTTCTCGCGACTAGCGTACGTAAAATATTTAGACTTTCGGTAGATTTTAACTGAATGATTGGGTGTGGTCGACGACAAGTAACCCGCTCGAATTGTTTAGTTCAGCGAAAACAGTACGTCGGTACGGATAATATATTTAACCCCAGCAGTAATTATTTCAGAGCTATGCAGACAATGCTGAGGGTGTGCGCCATGAGGGAAGCACAAAGCCGCTCCAAGTGGAGTCTTAACGCTAATTTTTTCGCGTGGCTCTGTCTGAGAATAAAACTCAGTCCGACCGCCTATATAACCATCACTCAAAAGTACTATACATGACAGCTGGCTAAGACGGTCGTTATATCCATTTGTAATGAGTTGTTTATTCATTACTTTGCTTCCTGGCCAGGCCCCGTCAGTATGTGGACCAAAGTAATCACCTGTCTGATATCGATAAAAGCGAAAGCGAGCGTTGAGTCCGATCGGGAACATCTTTTGAGTAAGATTATTGTCTACTGTAAAGAATTGTTTACCTCGCTCCCAAAGTAGATCGGTAGTGGTTTCGTCCGTGACCCATGTCACATTGCAATTATGCCTTATCTTTCTGGGTAGCGAGACAGCCGCGTCTTCCAAGTAACCCAGTGCTTCCGATATTTGGATTAATTTATCGCACTCGGGTTGAGATAGAAAGTTCAGAAGTTGGAATGCGCCGGGTACGTTAGAGATCTCTTTTTTTGTTACCTCGTCAGATCGTGCCGAAAATTGTGCCGGGTTGCTATCGGAGTTAGCCCAGGTTGGTATGGAAGGATTCTCGGCGCCTTGCTCCCTAGCTACAATATAGAAATTATCGAGAGCGACCAATGTTCGATTCTTCTCTATGATGTTAGTTATTAGAGGATTAGACCAGAGTACTTTTTAGGACAACAGTTTCTCAAGAACGGGTTTGATGCGTTCGGGGTCAGATCTTTTGCTGTACTGGTTGGTATCGTCTTTCCAAATCACGGTCCCGGTGTCATCTATTAGAAGTGTGGTAGGGATAGGTAGCCCTGGTCGAAAAGGCATTCTAAAGTTATTGAGGTTCTGATTTTTCAGACCGAATTGATTGATAATTTTAAGCTTGTTGTCTGCTAACATTGTTCCTTTTAGGCCGTGCATTTTCCTACCTAAGTTTATTTCGCTCACGGTATCTGTGGACACGGTTATTAACGTCACATGAAACTCATCAAGTAACGGTCGCATTGCTTCCCATCGACGCAACTCGCCGACACAATAGGGTCACCAGTGCGCTCGAAAAAATTTAATTATTATTCTTTTGTTTTCCAGAGTATCGCTACTAAAGGAGTTGCCGTCGCTGTCTATGCCTTCAAAATGGGGGATTTTATCGCCTACTCTAATTGCAGACGTACTGACCTTCTGAGCCCCTGTAAAGGACAGATAGAGGAGCACTAATGCTAAACTGATAGCCCAATTGGCAGCCGTGCTTTCTGCTCCACCTTGGTTGGCGAGGAGTCCTAAGGCTAGCCCCGCGGCCCAGGACATTTGAAATAGGTATGGCGAAGATGGGATATCGACTTTCCAAGCACGCCAAAACCACCTACCAGTAGGGATCAGGACTATGGCTAACGCAAGTATTCCTATGTTCATCTCACATAAATTTAGTTGACCGCCAACATCAGCGCAACTATTTTCAGCGCACATGTTATGTATGATTAGTAGATATAAGTTTTTTAAGGTCGGTTGTGGTTTGATATACGAAGTGAGATGATCTGGTATCATGTCATTTGTAGAGTCACTGCGGCTATTTTAAGGTAGGAGATTTATGGCATCTGCTGGCGACTCATCGCGTCGGAAATTTTTTAAAAGTGCGGGCGTAGCAGCCGGCAGTGCTCTATTGACTGCTAATCAGATATGGGCCGCAGAGCACGGTGAAAATTTACCTCCTAATATCCCGTCTTGGATGCGACAGGTCGGCACTGGAGTCGGTGCTGCACCTTACGGGTTCCCATCAGAGTATGAGAAAGACGCTGTGCGGCGCACTGTCCCATGGTTAACTGCTACGCCCATATCTTCAGTCAGTTTCTCGCCTTTACAAAGCCTTCAAGGGATTATTACACCGAGTAGTTTACATTTTGAGCGGCATCACTCAGGTATTCCAAATATTGACCCCGCTGAACATCGGTTGATGATCCACGGACTGTGCAGTAATCCTTTAGTTTTAACTATGGATGATTTAGTGAGGTTTCCGTCTGTATCTGAAATTCGATTTATTGAGTGTCCGGCTAATGGTGGAATGGAGTGGCGAGGCCCTCAAATGGAGGCACTGCAATTTACTCACGGAATGATCAGTTGTAGCGAATGGACAGGTGTCAGGTTATCGACGTTACTTGCCGAGGTAGGGGTTGATCTTAAAGCTAAGTGGGTTTTAGCGGAAGGTGCGGACGGTGCGGCTATGGCGCGCAGTATTCCACTTGATAAGGCTTTAGACGATGTCATTGTAGCTTATGCACAAAATGGTGAGAGAATACGACCTGAACAGGGCTATCCGTTACGATTAGTAAATCCCGGTTGGGAAGGAAATACCTCAATTAAATGGCTGAGGCGCCTCGAATTAGGAGAAAAACCATGGCATCTGCGTGAAGAAACCTCTAAATATACCGATCTAATGCCAGATGGTCGCGCGCGACAGTTTACTTGGGTGCAAGAAACTAATTCTGTTGTCACCTCGGTGTGTCCTGAGAACTCTTTAAAGAGTCGCGGCTATCATGAGTTAGAAGGTGTTGCTTGGTCTGGGCGAGGGAAAATTAAGCGAGTTGATGTTTCTTTTGATGGTGGGTTTTCTTGGAAGGAGGCTAAGCTAAAAGGGTTAGTTTTAGACAAGGCTCTTACTCGGTTTAGCGTAGATTGGAGTTGGGACGGATCGCCAGCTTTGATTCAAAGTCGCGCGATTGACGACACAGGGTACGTACAACCTACCTTGTCGCAGTTACGCGAAGCAAGGGGAGTTAATTCCATTTATCACAAGAACTCGATCCATACTTGGCAAGTTTTAGCGACTGGTGAAGTTAAGAATGTCCAAAATACTTAAATTCTTGCTTGTCCCGGGGATGCTATTGTGCGCCGTCTTTCTGATTTCTGTTGTGCACTCAGAGACTCGTTTTAATATTGGGCATTCTGCAACTACCGAGCAAATAGCTGGCTGGGACATTGATATCCGACCCGATGGTTTCGGTTTGCCGGAGGGCTCTGGGAGTGTCGAGTCGGGTGAAATGTTGTACGAGGAAAAATGTGCTTCATGTCACGGAGTTTTTGGGGAAGGAGAGGATCGTTGGCCTGTGATAGCAGGCGGTATTGGCACTTTAATGGAAGAAAAACCTGAAAAAACTGTTGGTTCTTATTGGCCTTATGTGTCTACATTATGGGATTACATTCATAGAGCGATGCCGTTTTTGGAGCCTCAGTCATTAACTGATAACGAGGTTTATGCTCTTACTGCGTATGTACTCTATTTGAATGATCAGGTCGACGAAGACTTTGTCTTGACAAAGTATAATCTGCCCACAATAACCTTACCCAACGAAAAAGGTTTTTTCATTGATCCTCGGCCTGAAGCACTTAACTCTCGGTGCATGACCAACTGCCTGACTACCAAACAGATGTCTTCTTGGAGTGCAGCAGATCTAGGTGTCACGCCCTTGGAGCATCTCAGTAATTTGGTTCCCGCCACTGCGCAAGATGATTTGGAGTTGCGTGAGACGAATACCTTAGCGATTGAGACATACAAGAAGGCATGTGTTATATGTCACGACACCGGTGTTGCGGGAGCACCTATCTTTGGTGACAAAGAAGATTGGCGGCAACGTGCAGAAAAAGGCTTGGAAGTACTCTATCAGAATGCCTTAAATGGGTATCTGGGAGAAAAGGGTTACATGCCTGCTAAAGGCGGTAACTCAGGCCTCACTGATGAATCGGTGAAGGCGGCAGTAGACCACATGCTGAGAGGAGGACTTGCAGATTAAAAGTGATAAAGCACTTTTTCTATCAATAGTATTTTTGCTCTGTGCTAATGCATGGGCACAGAGTATACCTGAACAAAAGATTGTCGAGGGTAAAAGACTCACTTTAGACAGGAAAATGGGCAACTGTTTGGCGTGTCATGCAATCGATAACGGTAAGTTCTCAGGCAATACTGCTCCTCCACTTTTTTCTATGAAAAGTCGTTTCCCAGATAGGGAAAAACTGGTCGCTCAGATTTCAAATCCATTAGCGAGCAATCGGGACACGATAATGCCACCTTTTGGTTTGCATGGTATCTTGACTGAAGATCAGATCTATAAAATAGTAGAATACTTGTATACTCTATAGGCTAGCAGATAGACACTTTATGATTGGGTGGGACCAGAATATGAATTTGACGAACCTGTCACGACGAGCTTTACTTAGTTCGTTGACTTACCTTTGTGCTTTCTCGGTGATCCCGAGCCAGCTGTTTGCCGCGTGGCCGAAAGATGCTTTCAATAGTGAGGCGGTTAACGACGCTATTTCTCAACTTTATGGTCAAGTACCCCAAGCGAGTGATCGGGTGAAACTTAAGACCCCGGAAATAGCTGAAAATGGAGCTGTAGTTCCTGTCACAGTTTCTACTGCTATTGAGGACGTTGAGAGTATCAGTATTTATGTGGAAGGAAACCCTAACCCGCTGGCCGCGACTTTTGAATTAACGCCTTACGCAGTTGCCTCGGTGGCGACAAGGATAAAGATGGGTGAAACATCCAATGTTGTGGCTGCGGTCTATGCGAACGGTAATGTTTACACTGCGGCGCAAGAGGTGAAAGTTACTATTGGCGGCTGCGGTGGTTAAGAGGAGTAGTAGCTATGGCAATTAAAGGAAAAGCAAAAATGCGGGGGGACGTTGTTCAAGTCAAGGTTCTGATGAAACACATCATGGAGACAGGTCTGCGTGTGGATGCGACTACAGGGGAGAAAATTCCCGCGTACCATATTACTGAAGCCACCTGTTTTTGGAATGGCAAAGAAGTTTTTCGGACTAACTTGGGGCCAGCAGTGTCGAAAAATCCTTATTTGTCTTTTAAAATAAAAGGACCTCAAGTCAGCGATATACTGAATTTTACCTCTGTTGACAACAAAGGAGTAACCGACTCCGGTGACTTTGTCGTGAAGTAATTTTCCTAGAACTTGTTGGGAGGGTTCCCGTCATGTGTTTGAGGATATTTAGCGCCATTTTTTTATATTGTTTGCTTTCAGGTGTGGTATGGGCTGACCCGGCTGCCGATCAAACTGCTTTTAAAAATTATTTTTATAAAAAGTTCCCAGAAGTACCGGTCGGTGACTTTATTAATGGCGTTTATGCGATTGATCAAAAGCGCCGGGAACAATGGCTAGAAATTGAGGAGTTTCCGCCCTATGGCATTGCTTTAGACGAGGGCGAGATACTTTTTAATGAGACGGTTTTTTTAGATGGGGCGTCGTATAGTGACTGTTTCGTGGATGGTAAAAGAAGTAAAAAGAATTACCCTTATTTTGATGTAAAGAGAAATACAGTGGTAACCCTAGAGTTAGCGATTAATGATTGTCGAGTGTCTCATGGCGAACAGCCGCTAAAGTACAAGAAGGGCGATATTGCCAAGATTTCTGCCTACCTAGCATTGCATTCAAGAGGAGAGATCATTGACGTTGAGGTTTCGGGTGAGGCTGCAATTAACGCCTATGAGCAAGGGAAAAAATACTATTACAGTAAAAGAGGTCAGCTTAATTTTGCCTGCGTCGATTGTCATGTAGCTTCTTCGGGAATGCGTATTCGAGCTGAAATTTTAAGCCCTAGCTTGGGCCATGTATCTAATTTTCCTGTGTACCGGTTTAAATGGGGTTCTATAGGGACTTTGCACAGACGATTTAGCGGATGCAACAGCCAAGTACGTGCAAAGCCTTTACCTGGTCAGAGCGAAGAGTATAAAAATCTTGAATATTTTTTAAGTTATATGAGTAATGGCCTTAAGTTCAATGGGCCCAGTACGCGAAGATGAGAATACACAAGAGATTTTTTGCGATATGTTTGGGTGTCGGTTTGATGACTTTATTGAGCGCTGAGGCGACCCAGTTAAATTTTGATACTAGATGGCAAAAAGCAGAAGATTTGCGGATGAGGGCTGCTCTAAAGGGTTATGAGTGGCGTGATACGGAAAAAATCCTCAGAAGATCTCGCGAGGAGTATACAGCAGGTAATAAGGCGCAGGCGCTAAGCCTACTGTCGCAAGGTCTCGCACAAAGCGACGCTGCCCTAGCACAAGCTGCGAGAGAAGAGAATGGCTGGAAGCGCCGGGTAATTAAATAGTGTATAGAGCTTGAAACTAAATTCGCCAATGCGTTGCTTCTATAGGTTTTTGATCCACGTCTTTATAGAAAGCGCAATTTTCTCCTCGTGGGAAGTAAAAAAATGATCTGCTTTCTCGATAACTATTTGGGCCGATTTCTTGTGGGTTGCAAGTATGGCGTTTTTTCGCAGTGGTGCCGACCACAATACCGAGTCGTAGTCATTTTCACCCAATATGTCTAGAATCGGCAAATTAATGTCTCTAGAGGAGAATACTTGGCTGCTCAATTTTTTTTGATTAGTGGATCCCAATCCAATAGCAATGAATCCTGAGACATCTATTGAATCGTTATTAAAAAGCCAATCCATTAACATAGTACTCCCCATGCTGTGACCCAAAATTATGATTTTTGAATTAGGGCTGGTTTCTCTTAAGAACTTAACCCCTTCACCGATCCGGCGCCTCGATTCGGCAAATTCTTTCATATAATTATCGTAGTTTTCATCGTCGGATAAAACAGGCATTTGGACAGAGAGCGTTCCATAACCAATGTCAGAAAGTAATTCTCGCATGGGCCCAATAACGTAAGGGGTGTTTGGACCTTGTCCTGTGCCATGGATCATCAATATCACGTACCTAGTATCGTCAGTTGGTGTGACTAATCCTAAGAAAGATCGCTCTGACTTATTATGTTCTAGCCAGATTGGTTCCCCCAGAAAGAGAGTTTGAAGAGTTTGCGAAGCTATTCGTTGCTCCCTATCGGCGTCAAATGATTCAGCGATCAGTGATGTGAGGAGTAGTATCGTTAAAAAAAGCCAGGAACAAAATTGTTTACTCGGGAACTTTTTCTTTTTCATCAGTTGTGCTTCCCAAGGTTAAGCAGTTGTTTGATTTGGTGGTTCATTAAAGTACGATTAGAGATGTAAATTCAAGCCGTTTATATTTTAGTGTGGATTTAATATGGCTCAAAATTATTTGTGGTCGTCAGTTTTTGTATTGGGGTCATGTATTGTGGCTAAGCGAAAGGTTTTAATTTCAGCTATTTTGTTTATCGTTGTTTTTTCTTGTGGTGCCCAGTCTGGTCAAATAACGGATGGACATACTTTAGTGGGGAAGGCAGCATCCGAAATAATTAACATAAATACAGACGAGTTACTGCTTATCTCTGAGAGCGCGAGCCCACCAATCTATATTGACGTACGAACACCGGCTGAAATCGATCAGCAAGGTGGAACTATTGATTTGCCCCGATTATACAATGTCGAACGCGGCTGGCTAGAGTACAAGGTACCTGAGCG
>Ga0315330_10001516_pt1 | contig 15694 bp, 11 predicted proteins | sample M140m34915metaG_FD_203453 | JGI IMG/M metagenome (GOLD analysis project Ga0315330, IMG submission 203453) | Ammonia-oxidizing marine archaeal communities from Monterey Bay, California, United States - M1 40m 34915 | ecosystem: Environmental > Aquatic > Marine > Intertidal zone | place: USA...
CTTTTCAATATTATGAACATCATCTTTTAAATTATAAACGATTTTATCGCCATCGCCATTAGGCCAAAAGGTTTTAATACCATAAAACCAAATGAGACCGATAAGACCGCCAACAATTATACCAGCAAATAAAGCCATAAAGTTATCGCATTTACTTGTCATTCTAAATACTGTATCTAATGTACCTAATAATGCCATTAAACAGAAGAAAGGGATGCCGGGCTTATTGGTTTGATTTTCAATTATACCCAAACCGAAATATGTTAATGCGTAACCATAAAAAACAGCGTGAGAAGAAGGGACACCATAAAATTTAAGACCTGAATTAACAGGTTCAAAAATATCACAATGATCGTGTGCACCAGGCATAGTCGTAGGGTCCCAATTTGAACCATGTTTAAATTTACCACGTTCTATTTTAGCGATTTGTTTCAAGAAGTTTCCGCAGATAGAAGCTAAACTATTACCTATAAGAAAGACTAAACCCCTAAGATTACCCTGAAAAATGGAATTGAATAGTAAATAGGTCTGTATTAATAAAGGCGATAACGCGGAGAAAAAAACACCATAATTATATAATCCAAATTTGATAGCCATTGTATATATATTAATTATGATATAATTATTTAGCATAATTAATTTTAATCAATAAAAACAATATCCAAAACTTCTTGTATATTTTCAACAGGAATGAATGTAATACCGTCAAAAATAGAAAGGTCGTGGATATCATTTTTAATTTTTTCAAAATCATCATTATTATTTTTGGGAAAAATGAAAGTTTTAACACCAGCACGAATACCTCCTAAAATTTTAAGCTCAAGTCCACCGATTGGTGTTACCTGTCCCTGTAAATTAATTTCACCAGTGATAGCAATATTATTTTTAATTTTTTTATCATTAAATAGACTAAAAATACAAGTGGTAATGGCGGTTCCGGCGGATGGACCATCTTTGGGGACAGCACCTTCAGGACAATGAATATGAATACATTGCATTTTAGTTTTTTTGAATTTGGCGAGTAATTTATTTCTTATATTGTTAGGGGTTAATTTCCATGCTAATGTTTTGGCGACGTTCATACTTTCTTTCATAACGTCACCTTGTAAGCCGGTTAAATTGAGGTCTAAAAAAGTGTTAGAAGGCATGAACGATGATTCGATAGGTATAATACCACCCATACCTAAAGAGTTAGCCCATAAACCATTAATAACACCAATTTGTGATGTTGTGTGTATATTTTTTTCTTTAATTTCGTGTTTATTTTTCAAATATATTTTTTTAATATCATCGATGGTAATTTGTATATCCACATAATTATTGTTGTCTTTAAGAATTTGTAAATTAACTTCACTTAATATTTCAAATAAAATTTCTTTTAATTTACGAACACCAGATTCATTAGTATACTGTTGTATAATATAAGTAAGAATATCATCGGTTAATTTTAAGTCATTGATATTGAATTTTTTATAAAATTCGGGCAAAATATAGTCATTACAAATAGTTAATTTATCGTTTAATGATAAATGTTTAAATTTAATTCGGTGTATTCTATCCAATAATATACGGTCTATAGCGCTAACATCGTTATATGAAAAAATAAATAAAGCTTTACTTAAATCTAAATCAATACCAGAAAAATATTTATCTTGAAATTGTGAATTTTGAGTAGTATCAATAAGGTGTGTTAAAATACCAATAATTTCTTTACCATTTTCAGTTTTACTAATTTTATCAAGTTCATCAATAAATATGATAGGATTCATACATTTAGTATCAATAAGAACATCAACAATTTTACCCCAAGTAGAACCGACATATGTATAATTATGTCCGGCGATAGTGCTACCATTACTGGCGCCTCCGACGGCTATAAAAGAGAAAGGTCTGGGATTACCTTTTTCATCTTTTAAACAATTAGCAAGGCCTTTGCGAGCAAGAGTGGTTTTTCCTGTTCCAGGAGGTCCTTCAAAACCAAAACAATAACCGGTTTGTTTCCCTGAGATCCATTGACCAATAATTCTTTCAATTTGTCTTTTGGCTATTTTATGACCGTGGACAGCCTTATCTAACGTATTTGAAATGGTTTTCATTTCATCGCAAATAATTTTCCAATTATCATTAATGTTAGACATTTCATTATTAATGTGTTCAAAAGCAATATTATCGTGATTATATTTAATTTGTAATTGTTTCATAATAATTGAATTGTTAGAAAAATCGTGTATAGTTTCTTTAATTTTATCTTTCATATATTGTATTTTTTTCCCCGAATGACATATGTGATATTTTTTAACATTATTGTTTTTTAACACATTGTTAATATACAAAATATTATTTATAAGAATTTCGCGTTTATTATTAGTATATTTATTTATTAAAAAATTATAATTATTTTCCTGTATTTTATCCATATGAGTATTTTTAATGGTTTTACAATATTTAATAATATCATCATTAGTATATTTGTCTTTAACTGGTATATCGATATCAGGACTTTCGTTAAGTTTGTTAACTAATTTATGAAAAATATCATTAATATTGTCTGTCAATGTTAAAAGTTTTTCAGTTTTAAAAATGCCGAATGGGATTTTTAATAATCCATCGAGATAAGCTCTGGCTTTGGAACCAGAATCTTCTGTTTTTGCTTTAATTTCCTTCAATTTGATCATAGCCTTTTCTTTAACATTATTAGACGCTTTAAGTAAACATATTTGTTGTTCAAGTGGTATTTTATTAGTTTCAAAATTTGAAATTTTCTTAGTATAATCAATAGTATTTTTCATAGCACTTTTAAAATACTTTTTGATTGACCAAGGGAAACTATCGAATAGTAAAGTTTGTTCTTGTGTATCAATAGAACCATTGGTTTCGTTGGATAATAAGTCATATAATAAATAAGATAAATATTCATATTCGGGATTATCATTTTTTAATAATAAACGCATTAAAATGGTGCGCTGTTTGTATAGGTCGCTGGATAAAAATTCTTTAATAATTTCGGAAATAGTGCGCTGTTTATATAATTTATTTTGATTGGAATATCCGACAAACTTATGTATTAATTCTTGATTATTATAAATCAAAATATCTTTAAGGGATAATGCGGATATAAATCTTTTATACTCTATTATATCGAAATCTTTTGGGGGATTATTATAAAGCAATTTAAGTGTTTTAATTATGTAGGTGTCATCAGAACAAGAGACAAGGACATCATCGACAATACATTGGATTATAAGTGTTTTTTTTAATACCGGATTTTGAAAGCAAATTTTAATACCATATACTTTCAGTTGAAAAATATTAGATGTTCTGGATAAATCAAAACAATCGATTGTTTTACCTGTTTCAACTATCATATAATCCTCAACAATTTTGTTTCTGGCCAACCTTTTATCTACAGACTTACCATCATTTACACCCCAATTAAAGATTTTATAATTAATTGGATGTAAATATTTATTAATAACTTTCATTTTATCATTATTTATAGAATTATCTTTCAAATAAGATTGACCAAATACTATAGATAATAGATTTTCTATAGAATCAGTTCCATATTTTTGAAATAATACAGTAATTTCATTATTAATGTCCTGCAATCTTTGTACAATATTATTAACGTTTTTACTCTTAGGTTTAATACTATTTTGAATATTGGTCAACGTTTCATGTATATCTTGTAAGTTATTAACACATATATTCAAATCACTTGCGGTCATTATATCCAATGATTTATACTTTTGAATAGACAATATTGTATTTTGTATTATACCTTTGTAGTAAGCAATTTTTTGCAGAATATTTTTGTATGTAGAGCTTTTGATTTTGGTTTTCTTTTTGATAATTTTTGTTTTGGCCATATTTGCGTATAATATATAGCGATTTTATTTTTTCAAAACAAAATTTATATCTATTTCTTCTAAATTAATTGATTTATAGAATGAATATAAAAGAATTAATTACATTATATATAATAATCATGGGTATTCCGAGTTTTTTTTCACATATTGTTAAAAATCATAAAAAAATCATTAAAAAAATAGGAGAATTTGAAAAAACAATGAATAACTTATATTTAGATAGTAATTCAATAATATATGACTCATTACGCTCTATAGAATATACAAAAGATATACAATTTGAAAAAGAATTAATGTTAAAAGTGTGTTTGAAAATAGACGAATATATAAATACAATAAAACCAGACAAAACGGTATTAATAGCATTTGATGGTGTGGCTCCAGTAGCCAAATTAGAACAGCAAAGAACAAGAAGATATAAATCAGATTTGGAAAGTAAGATTAAAAAAGAATTAAATCCAGATGATAAAAAATTTTGGGATACGAGAGCTATTACGCCCGGAACAAAATTTATGAAAAAATTAAACAGTTATATTAAAAAATATTATAAGAATCAAGAAAAAAAATATAATGTTGATGAAATAATCGTAAGTGGTGCGAACGAAAAAGGTGAAGGGGAACATAAAATTTTCAATTATATAAGGAAATATGAAACAAGACACAAACAACAAACAACAATTATTTATGGATTAGACGCGGATTTAATTATGTTGGCTTTAAATAATTTACCCGTAGCAAAATGGATATATTTATATCGCGAAACTCCCGAATTTATAAGGTATATCGATAAAAACTTGATACCAAATGAAAGTTATGTATTAGATATACCATTATTATCACAAACAATTATTAGAGAAATGAATGGTGGTTTGCCTCCAAGCAATTCACAACAAAAAAACAAATTATATGATTACATTTTTCTATGTTTCTTTTTGGGAAATGATTTCATGCCTCATTTTCCTTCTGTAAATATTAGGAAAGACGGTATTTTTAGATTGATGGCTGCTTATAGGAATACAATTGGAAAAAAAAAGAATTTGACCGATGGGAAGAAAATATATTGGGACAATTTATATCATTTAGTTGAATATTTAGCCGAAGAAGAAACAGCTAATATCAAAAAGGAATATAATTCAAGACATAAATTGGAAAAACGTTTTTTACCAGCAGACACATTTGAAGAACAGATGGAACGTTATTTACACACACCGACAAGAAATAGAGAATTAGAGCATTATATAAATCCCAATGAACCTTTTTGGGAAAAAAGATATTATGATGTATTGTTTGATTCTAATGATTCATTGGCCTTTAAAAGAAAAGTAAGTACAAACTTTTTGGAAGGATTAGAATGGGTAATGAAGTATTATACCACAGGTTGTTATGATTGGAAATGGTGTTATCGTTTTAATTACCCACCTTTATTTAAAGATCTGTTGAAATTTATTCCGCGTTGGGATGTAAGTTTATTAACTTATAATGATAAAGCTGTTTCTCCAGAAGTTCAATTGGCTTATGTTTTGCCCAAGAATAGTTTAAAATTATTGCCTGTAAAGATTTATGTAAAGTTGTTGAAAGATAAAAATCATTTGTATAAGGATGATTGTGAAATGGTTTGGGCATTTTGTAAATACATTTGGGAATCTCATGTGAATCTCCCACACATAGATATAGAGGAATTGGAGGATTTTGTTGAAAATATAAAATGATTAAATATATATATATGTTTAGTTGGTTACCATTTGGAAAAAAGAAAGTAAAAAATACAGAAACTGAAGAACAAATAACAGAAAGAAAAAAAAGAAAGAGAAAAGAAAGGGAAGAGGCGAAAGCGGCGAATGCAGCCAGAACAGCAGCATTTTCTGGTGATGCGGCGGCCAAAAAGAAGCATGCCGAACTGGAGGCGTCGATTGCAAAAGGAGATGGGGCTACAGGTCCAATGTTGGAAAACATAAAGGCTGTCGACCGGGGTAATATTGATGAAATTTATGCGGATGCCCAAGAGACGGCCGAACGAAAAAACAAAAATTTATTAGAGGAAACTAAAGGAGGAAGAAAAAAACGTAGAAGGAAATCACGTAGAAAAAAAAAGAAAAGTAAAAGAAGAAGAAGTAAAAGAAGACGTACAAAGAAAAAACGTAGAAGGCGAAAATAAAATGATTAATATATATATATAATGAAATTGAGAGCTTTTAATGAGATGGTGGGCACGGCAGATAATCCTGGAGATTGGTTAACACAAGCAATTAGAAAAGGAACAAATTGTGACAATTGTAATGGTTTATTAAGACAATTGAAAAGTTTAGATGATGATGAAAAACAGCAATTGATGATTATAGTTTTTAAACATATGGTTCAAAATTATGACGAAAATGAACATGTAGATATAGATTCAGGTAAATGGCCCGGTTTTTTTAGGACTGCACAAAGTGGAGGAAGAAGAAGACGTAGAAAACGCACGCGTAGAAAACGAGGTGGCGAACTTTTCGCAGGTGGCGAAGACTGTGATAATGATGATGATTGCGAAGATGGTGAAAAATGTAATAATGGTGATTGTGAAAAACAAGAAGGGGGTAGAAAACGTCGTAGAAAACGCACGCGTAGAAAAAAGAAAAGTAAAAGAAGAAGAAGAAAAAGGAAACGTACAAAGAAAAAACGTAGAAGACGCCGTAGAAAATAATTTAGATAAATTTTAATTTAGAAGTAATTTTAAATTAAAATAATATATGCCCGGTCAAGTGATTACTAATTTCACCCAAAGACAACAATTAGCACAATTTGTAAAGAGTAATAAATATGTAATTGTTAAATTTACAGCAGATTGGTGTGGTCCATGTAAAAGAGTAGCACCTTTTTTTGATAAATGTTTTGAATCTATGCCAAACAATTGTCATTTAGTTATAGTAGATGTGGATGAAGGAAATGATATATCAGCATCTATGAAAATAAAACAAGTCCCAACATTCATGAATTTTATAGATGGTTATCCTCAGGACGTATATTCTTCTTCAGGTGAAGCACAAGTTCATGATTTTATGACGAAAACTTTTAATAGAATAAATGGAACATTGGAATAATTATATAGCAGATTCTAATGCGGCTATAAGAGGTTTAGGTAGAGGATTTTTATCTTCTTCTTCTTCGATATTAATTTCTGTGATTTCAATTCCGTTTTCAGGTCCTCTATGATCAACATCAATAACATTAAACGATTGAAATTCAGTCATGTAGGCAGAGAAAGCTCTTGCATTCTTCTTTGAATCTACAGAGATATAGACAGAATTGTATAACTTCATTACAATTAATATAACAAATCCTAAATAACTGGTTAAAGTTGAAGCACCGGCGGAATTATTAAATAAAACAATACTGGATAATATTAAATTAATAATGTATACTCCAGCAGCGTTCAATGCCAAAATGTAATATCTATTATTAATGGAGTCCAGTGCAATTTTGAATTCAGGTTTTTGATTTAATACTAAAGCTAAATTATTATCCCCGTGGTTTTTATCAATATCAAGATGTTTCACACACCAATTTTCTCTTTTTAATTCAGAATTATAACATAAAATGAATGAAACTAAGCTGACAAAATTAAAAAATAAGGTGGTGACGTGTAATGCATCCGTTTTTGTTAAATTATCAGTTAAAGAGCATACTGAATTATTACCACATTCTTGAGGAACAAATAAAACCAGCATTGAACCCATGGCAACTTTATAACTCTGTAACAAAAAAATCATTATGATTTTTAATCGTTCTTTGGTATCTACATCCATTTTCATATTTATATATTTAGGAAATATAAATATATAAAAATATAGACTTTTTTTAAGTATGAATTATAATGAACTGAAAAATAAGTATCACGATTTTATAATATATGAAACAGAAAGTCATAGTTTAAAATTAAATATAAGTAATTTTAGAATTGATAAATATAGGGGAAATCATGATGAATTTGTTCAGTATCTTGTATTTATTATTTTAAGGGTAAAAGAGGCGAATATAGAAAAAAAAAGTTTATGTGAAATGAACGTAGATATGAAGAATGTAACAAGTAAACATTTTCATCCAAGTTTTTTAAAAAAAGTATTAAAACCCTTAAATAGTATGTTGAATGACCCAAATATGAATCAACACGTTTTGGGTAAGATTTATATAAGAAATGTGGGTAAGTATGGGATAATATTATGGGGCATGTTAAAACATTTATTTCATAAGGAAACCATAGCAAAAATGATAATAACGCGTTAATATTTGCGACGGGTCTTTTTTTTAGGTTTATTTAAATGAACCCAACCATCGACGTTTTTGAATCTTATTCTGAATTTACGCGTTCTTTTATGTCTATGATTTTTACATTTATTAATGTAAACATTATTGCCTCCACCAGCTTGAGAAAGTTTCGGGATTGTTTTTGCGAAATCATAATGTAGTCCTTCGAATATAATTGTAGGATTTTCTGGGTTAAACTCTTTTACTTCTAAGCCGGGCGTTATTTCCCACTCTTTGGTTGTATCGTTCCACTGAATAATCTGTACTTTTTTCCTTTTAAGTTCTTGTTCAAACAGTTCTTGAAAAGCGAATACTTCTGTTTTGCCTCCAAATCTACTTCTTGGATTAGCTGTATTTGGGTCTTCAAGCAACATTTCTGCTTTATATGCTTCCTTGTCTTTATACATCAAGTGTGATGGTCCAGTTCCACTAATCTGTCCAGCACGGGGAGTGTTGAGTATTTCTTTGCCGTGTACAGTCCAAAAGGTATTCTCTTCCTCCAGTTCCGGAAATTCTCCACTTAAGTATCTTTTTTTCTTTTCATCGCCTGTGATATAATCTACTATTTTACCCCTGAATTTCATCACAGCATCTTTGCTAGGTTCATCATTTTCTCCATTATCCAAAGTCATTAAAAGCGATGCGAACAAGCAATCGCCATTATCTTTAACTTTAACTCTTTTTAATCCTAATCTATTCAGGGCTTGTGTCTTTATATCACCACCGTCTTCACTTTCTTCTGCAGCAGCAGGAAGCTTTTGGTCATTGTCATCGTCATCGGCGGTTTCTAACCAGTTTTTTGCGGCGGTTATCATACATTTAATAGCCCCTACTCTGGTGCTTGCATATTTTGAATGATTTTCAAATTCTTGTATGATATCTTCATCGCTCATTTTTTGTTCAAGTAATTTTTTTATTAACACCAGTTTTGGGTCTTTTTGTTCAACCTCTTCACATTGCGTGTCTTTCAACCTTTTATCCATTTTCTTCGCGGTCTCATCAATCTCCGCCGACCTCTCTTTTGCGTCCGTTAATTGTTGTTGAGCTAATCTCTCAGCTGTTACTCTATCTGATTCTATTTGAGCTAATCTCTCAGCTGTTACTCTATCTGATTCTATTTGAGCTAATCTCTTTGCATCTGCTTCTTCTTCTTCTGGGGTTTTTTCAGCGAGTTCTTCTGCATCTTTTCCTACTTTTTCTTCAGCCTCTCCGGGGTTTACCAATTCGCGTCCACCAGATTCACGTTCTTCTTCAGATTCTTCAACTACTTCGGGTAAAGACTTTATTATTCCACCTTCTAATAATTTCTTATTAATATCATTAACAATTATTTGATACTTATCATAACCAACATCGAGAAAAGTCTTTAGTTTAATATGGGTTATTATATCTTTATTTGTGAAGGGATATTCCCTATCGAACCAATAATCAGGGATAGCTTTGCCTATTTTGTTATCCTTAGTCGCACCAAAAAAAGTAGAATTTTTTATTTTATCACCAATTTCATTGGTTTTATAAATTTTTTTATTTATTTTTAATTTATTATTCTTTTCATCAGTATATGAAAATTGGTATTTATTAATAAAAATGAAAGGTCTTCCTGAATTTCTGGGCCACAAAAGTTTTGTTTTTTCACTATCATTTATTATTCCAAGATCACCTCTCCATTCAAAATCTTTACTGAATATATTTAGGTTTCTTTTTCTTATCAAGGAAACAGGAACGAATGGAACTAAAAGATTATTGGCTTTTTTCATAAATGAGTTGTAATCAACATGATAAATTCCATCTAAAGCGTGTTGAAGAGTATTATTTTCAAATTTTCCTAACCAACCTTGAATGTGACTTAAAGTATCGTCGTCTATATCTGAGTTTTTTGGAAAATATATACGTTTATCATCTTTATGTTCATCCCAAATATCTGTTATTTTATTTACTATAGTGATACCAGGATTATTTTTTTTGATTTCTTTTAATCGGTGATCGTCCATAAATCCGTTTTTATACAAAATTAAAGAACTGGAAAATAATTGGTCGAATTTTTCATTGAAATTTTTAAAACTACCGTGTTGTTTCTCAATTTGTTCTACACAATAATCGAAATGTTTTCCATATGTTTCTTCTAAATTACAAGTTAATGGGTTTAAATACTTATTCCAATATGGGTTATTAGGGGTATCTATTACCAAAGTAGCTCTTTTATGTTCGCTAATATTTGCTTGTTGTTTATCTAAAGATTTTTTTAAATCGTAAGGAACCTCGGGTTTTCGTCCAGATAAATAATATCCACTGTCTAATCCTTCGGATAATTGTTGTAAGCAGACAGTTTTATGAAAGTCACCTATTGAGTGATTCCAATGTTTATTTGTCTTAAACTGCAAATCATTTATATAGCCAACTTTTTCTTTTGTGGGATTATAAACATCTGGTATTTTGTTATATTTATCAAAATCAACAAGTTCTTTTAAATTGTGAATAGGATTTTTTTTATTTAAATTAATGGATGTTCTGATATTTTTAAAATGAATTAAATTGAATAATATACAACCGTCAATTCCGTATTTATATAGATATTTCATATACAATCGCGAATTTTCATTAGTACCATTAAATTCTTGATCTATAGAAAGAAGTCCTGATGCGTGCGACCATTCAGAAATAGAAATCTGCACGAATTCATACCACCATGACATTTTAGTTCGGTTATCATCGAAATAGAGTGAAACTTTTCCAGTATCACCATCAACGTGATAGTTTAAAGAATCTGTTTTTGTTTTTTTACTTACGTCAATGAAAGCTTCATGGTGTGAGTTAGGGGATTCCATATTTTCTATTTTATTTATTATTTCAGCAAGTGTGAAAGGGTCTTCATCTTTTTTACGGAAAACATTAAATTTATTTTTTTCAGAATCAATCCATTTACGGAGTGGATTAAACTTTTTATATTTTTGATGATTCATATGCAATTGTCCAAGTTTTATTGTATCTATACTTGGATAACCAGTAGATTTCCGTTTTTCTGCATCTCTATCATAGAATGTGTTCCATTTATTATTTATATAATCCCAGAATTCAGTAAATAAATAAGGGTCTATAAAATTGGCCATGGTCATCATTTTGCAAGCGTATTTTAAACAATATTTTTTATCTGTTATTATGACGTTCTTATGAAAAAAAGTACGTAATTTTTGTTTAAAAAAAATGTGTATATGTAAGGCGGCAGCGTCAATTATATTAAATTCTTTTTTATTAATATTTGATGTAGATTGAATGGTTTTAATGAACATATTCAGGTCACTTTGTACATAAGTAGCGAGATGGTCTATATTTTCCCAAGGGATTTTCATTTTAGTAGCTGCAAATTTTTTAATGAAAGAATGGTTTATACCTTTAATTTTACCGTTTATAACGGCAGTATAAATAGTTTTTTTAAGAGAGTCTTTTATTTCTTTACCATCGGGGTCATCCCTCGTCAATGCTCCACCATTGAAATCAACAAACCACTCGTCAATATTGGTATGTTTTAAAAAATAATACTGAGCAAAAAGAGCAAGTTGTGCGGTATAAAAATAGAAGGGGGTTTTCCAAAACTCATTTTTGCTATGTGAAAAATCATACGTGTGGAAACCGTAACTTGCGGTTTTAACAAACGAGCCCAAGTTTCTATCAATATCAACTAATATTTGATTGAAATTATCATACATTATTTTTTTAATGAAACTGTCGTTAGGTGAAAGTTTGTTTAACTTTCCCCATTTATTAAAAAATTCCTTAGGGCTTTTATTTATATTAGATAATTTTAGATTCAGGTCGTGACTGGATGCTAATCTATAGTCATCGCGAAGTTTAAATCTTAAAATATTATATTTTTCTTCTTCTGTGGCACGTAAAAAATATACTTTTTCAAATTCGCCAAATTCCTTTTCAATATCTTTATAATATTTCATGGGGAATTTTAAATCCTGTAAAAATGTTCCCATACCCATTTTTTTACGTTCATTTTTAAGTTTATTATCTTTGGAAAATTTTTCTTTAATACTTTTAGTTATTTTTTCCAATTCTTCAGCTTCCATTTTTTCGGCAGCTTTTTGTTCATCTTTTTCTTTTTTCTCCATTTGTTCATCATCGTAGTATTTGAATTTGTTAATATTAATGTATTTATCTTTAATTTTGTATTTTCTAATGTCTTCATCTGAGACTATATTTTTTATTTTGGTTTTTTTTTGCTTGGCGTTAGGGTCTACAATGAAAGATATGGATTTTTTATCACCGACATTTTTAAAAATCTGATTATCATGGGTTTTGAGTTTTAAAACCTTTCGGTTTTTTAATCTTTTTTTACCACCTATATGAATAATTGCTCTACGATTGATAGGCATTAAATATAATAAATGAATAGATAATTAAATATTAGATATTATGTAAATAATTAATATTATTAATATAATGAATAAGTAATGGAGAATATAGATTTGAATTTGGAAAATTATAACTTGACTGACTTATTGAATTTATTTAAATTGGATATTTATTTTAAAGAAGATGATTTGAAAACGGCTAAAACAATGGCCTTAAAAACACATCCGGATAAATCGCGATTAGACCAGAAATTTTTCGTATTTTTTATGAGAGCTTACCGAAGAATAGAACAAATATATAATTTTAGAAAGAAAAAGGAACAAGATATTCATAATGTAGAATATAGTTTAGATACGGGTGATATAACGAATGAGGGGGATAAAGAATTATTGAAAAAATTGGATGGGAAGAGTGTAAAAGATTTCAATAAATGGTTTAATAAGATGTTTGAGAATACGAAAGTTGGAGATGGGAGGGTGGATAAAGGGTATGGAGATTGGTTAAAATCGCAAGAAGATACGAATGATGTGAAAGTTTCAAGTACGAGTGAATTTGGAAGATATTTTAATGAAAGAAAGAAAAATGCAAGAGAATTGATAGTGCATAGGGGAGTTGAAGATAGGGAATCTAATGTAGGATATAATTTGAACAGGGAAGGTTTAGAAGAATATAGTTCGGGTATATTTAGTAAATTAAATTATGAAGATTTGAAGAAGGCACATACGGAGACGGTAGTTCCGGTAACGGAGGAGGATTTTTTGATAAAAGAGAAGTATAAGAATGTGGATGCATTAAATAGAGCAAGAGAGAAACAGGATGTGACGGCGATATCATTGGAACAATCGCGAATGTTATTACAAGAGAAGAGGAAGAAGGAGACGTATATGACTACGAATACAGCATATAATTTATTAAGACAAGACGAGGAGGTTAGGAGAATGAATGATAAATGGTGGATGGGATTGAAACAATTGGATAATCAATAAATATTAATTAATTATAAATAATTAATTATGTCTATAATTAATATATGATAAGAAAAACGGAGGATGTAGCAAAATATATAATGATGTTTTTAGTATTGACTGGTGTTGGTTATTTATATGATAAATATAAAAAAAAATATGATGGAGATGATGAATTGAGTAAATATCATTTAGTTAAAAAATTTTTATTGAATGAAGACCCAGGATTAGGGAGTATAAGCGGGAAGCCGACATTATGGATACATTCTGAATATGAATTGAATTCGAAGAGATGGAGGAATTTTGGTTCACGAAGCAGCAAGAATTTGAATAAAAAGTATGTAGAGATGTGTGTAGAAAGTGTGGTGAAATACTGTGGGGAATCATTTAATGTATGTTTAATTAATGATGATTCTTTTAGCAAGTTAATACCAGGATGGCAGGTGGATATGAATTTAGTATCTGATCCAATAAAAAAACATATAAGAATTTTAGCATTGATGAAAATACTATATTATTACGGGGGGATGTGTTTGCCGAACAGTACCTTAATAATGAAGGATATTAGACCATTATACAATGAATTATTAAGGGTGCGTTGCATGTTTGCTGGGGAGATGGTGAGCAGGAATTCAACATCAACGATGACGCGATTTTATACGAGTAATAAGATGATGGGGTGTAAAAAGAAATCGGAGTTAATGGGTGGATTAATAAAAAGAGTGGAATTATTGTTATCGAGTGATAATACGGAACAAATGGATTTTGAGGGGGAGGTAGATAGGATATTGTATAAGATGCATGATGATAATAGAATAAGTTTAATAGAAGGTAAAGCATTTGGCAATAAAACGAAAGATGATAAAGCGGTATTAGTGGATGATTTATTGGGGAATAGTTATATTAATTTTGATAGAAATATGTTTGGAATATATTTACCAAAAAAAGAGATAGAGAAAAGAACAAAATTTCAATGGTTTGAAAGATTAAATAGACAACAAGTATTAAACGCGAATACGATAGTTACTAAATATTTTTTAATTAGTGCAGGGCAATAAAATATTTGATTTCGTATGTAGATTTTAGATAAATAATTTTAGAGGTATATGGGATATGGTGATATTTGGTAAGCTGTCTTAAAATAGTGATAAAATTTTTATAAGTTTTATCTCTTTCTAAATAGAATTGTTTGGATTTGAAATAATGAGGTTTAATTTTATCATAAAAACTCTGTAGACCTTCTGGGGATTTAAGTTTAATTTTTTTGAATGTAGTTTTAGAAAAGATATAGAAATTATTGGTTTTGTCGCAAAATTCTTTCAGGAATTCATAAATTATATCTTTGGAGAAATTTGTTTTAAAGATTTGACTCATGAATATATAATATTAACATTTTATTAATTTATTTGTAAATAATACCAATTCAATTTCATTTTCGTGTATGTTATGGAAAATTGAGATGTATTCACATATGATTTTTATTATTTTATATTTTATATTTTGTTGAACGGAATCGGTTATTTTAATAAAAATGAAATAATTATCCAAAATATCCATAACAGAGTAACCCTTATTATAAATATCAAAAATCTTATCGACAGCTTTAGATAAGTTTTTTTCTTTTAACCATAAATTAGTATATTGTTCGAATTCGTAAAAACTGATATTGGTGCATATTTCCTTTACTTTTTTGGTGCCGATATTTATATTTAAAAGTTTGAATTTTTCCAAATAGTTAATAATTTGCCTAACAGAATTGTTGCTAATGTTTAGTATTAATTCTTGTGCCTTTTTATCAATAATAATATTTTCACTTTTTTTAATTTTGTTAAAAATTTTATTTAATAATTCTTTTTTGAAGGGTTTAATTTTAATAATGCTACATCTGGATTGTAAAGCATCAATAACTTTTTGAATATTAGTGCAACTGGCTAAAAAATGTATATTATGACTATATTTATCAATACAATTTCTAAAAACTTGTTGACTTTGTTCATTAATGAGGTCAATATCATCAAGTACAATAATTTTTTTTTTGAATGGGATATTAGACCTTGTTTGACTAAAAATTTTAACTTCATTTCTGTAATATTGAATACCTTGATCTTTTAAATTATTAATAATAAGAACATTATGCTTGGGTATTTTATCTAAATTATAGTATTCGCGAATGGTAGCTTCAATTAATGAAGTTTTACCTGAACCGTTGTTACCGATAAG
>Ga0315330_10001517_pt1 | contig 15691 bp, 33 predicted proteins | sample M140m34915metaG_FD_203453 | JGI IMG/M metagenome (GOLD analysis project Ga0315330, IMG submission 203453) | Ammonia-oxidizing marine archaeal communities from Monterey Bay, California, United States - M1 40m 34915 | ecosystem: Environmental > Aquatic > Marine > Intertidal zone | place: USA...
TCTTGGGGTAAAGGTGGTCACATCACAATCAAAGACGATGTTCACACTATCAAATGCATTACTAAAGGGAACCCTTGGGATATAGGAGTTCAAGTTGGTGAGCGTATGAAGTGTCATGGTCATGTTACCGAAATGAACGGCTACAAGCTTACTGTTAAACATAATAATATGAGAATACAGGACGGCAAAGGCTTAACAGAACAGACTATTAAGTTCTATAGAAAGGAATTTAAGTAATGACTATTGTTACTAAAAGTACCGAAGACCAAGTAATCCGAAACAGGGAATACTTCGACAGAGCTATAATCTTCCAAGGTTGTAGTTCTGTTGGCGGCTTTACAGACATTGATGCTGTATATGACGTTAAAGGAAAAGCATTAATCCTCATAGAAGTTAAGCGTGAGGGCTGTGCAATCACTACTGGCCAAAAAATACTGTTTGAAAGATTAGTAATGTGGTGTCAGAAACCCGTATATGCTATTACAGCATGGGAGAGCGCAGAGGGTGATATCCTCTTAAAAGACTGTATCGTAAAAGAAATCAGGATGAAAGACCCTGAGACCGGCAAATCGACTGTTAAACCTTTTAAGGGTCAAACAGTGAAACAGATTGTCAACTATATTGAAAAGAAACATGGAGTAGCATAATGTTAGCATTTACAGCAACAACAGTAATACTGTGTGTAATATTTTATCTTGTAATCACAGACAAAGGAGAAGATTAATGGAGCTTTTAACTCAATTAATTATCACATGGAATGATGGTGAATACTTAAACACCCAAACCATGATGGTAGAAAACGCTTGGATATGTGGAGATATAATCGGTATTATGTACGATACTCTCTACAAACAATTTGAAGACAGCATGATGCAGTGTGTAGAAACACTAATCCCTGCTTATTCACCAACACCAACATTAAGGAGTTTCTAATGGAACAGAAAATTTATCTAATTTATCAAACTGAAGAAATTCAAAAGTGCTTCTATGTCAGAGCTAACAGCATTGAAGAAGCAGAAGAAAAACATAATTGGGGTAAAAGCTTTGTTAACTGGAGAACAGCTGGAGACACCTATGTATCACATATCGAGGAAGGAACAGAAGATGACCTCTAATATCGAAAATCCAAATGAAATATCAGCCTACATACTAACAGGTTGGAATACTGAAGTAGAAGTCTTTGGTACACTGCACATGCCTTCACCGTGGAATACTTATGATGAAGGTGGTTACTTGTGTATTGAGTTTATGGACGATGCTATAATTGAAGACATTCATTATTATGATGATTTGTTTGGGCATAAAGTAGACTTAACTGAAGGTAACGACTTATATAAACAAGCTTTAGCTAATCTAGTTGAAGCTCACGAAGATGAAGTTAGAGATAACTTCGAATACATTCATCAACCACATGGAGAATATTTATGATAACACAACTAATAACACTCTCTGTGGTATTAATACTAATTAGACTAGTATGGCAAACAGCAGTCTACAAGAAGCTAGCATTTAAGGAAATTCCTTATGGCTTTGAAGTAGGTATTGTATGTGCTATACTAGCTCTATTACTAATAGGTATGTTTGACTTTGTCGGCGTACTATCAATCTTCTCTTACGAGATATATTTAAAAATTAAAGGAATGATAAAATGATGACATTTACTATCGTAACCGCAGTAATGGTTGCATTAATAACATGGCTTGTACTATTAGGTACAGACAAATACTAAAATAAACTGGGGTAATCTACCCCTCTATAATGAAGAAATATCAAACAAGGACTACATAAATGAAAACTATTATAGCAACAACAATCGCTTTAACAATCGCAACATCAGCAGTAGCGACAACATCAACATCAACTCTTAAATGGGGTGGTTCAACAACAAATAACATCTACCCTGCCTCTTGTTTATTTGGCAATGGTGCTTTATTAAAAGCAGGTACTATGACTTACAACCCAAATACTCAAACTTGGACTACTACTAGTGATGCAACAGTAACAATCTCTGCACGTAAAGCAAGTGAGATTAAAGTAGAGGCTAATGCTGTACTTAAAAACTTAAGTGATTCAAATAAAAACCTTAACGTAACTGTTAACTACAACGATGACTGGGTTGAGGTTACAGGCGCAGGTGCAGACGCAGTAAAGAATACTGCTACAGCTTCACCTACTAACACAGCGTCAGTACACAGCTTTCCAACAAGCGGCAGTGCATATACTAATGTGAAAGTTAAGCTTGGAGGAACAGCTAAACTTAATGGTGGGAATGTTGCTGAAAACACATACTACCAACTTCACCACAACGTAACTTGCACGTATTAAAATGAGAGTTCTTGTTTTATTAATCGCAATGCTGACCCCTTCATTGGGGTTGGCTCATGGTCAAACACCCGGTTTTCAAGTTGTAAAACCAACTACTTTGGCTCACCCGGAAGTGTATGAAATTAAAAATCATTACAACTTTCCGATAACACTTGCAATAGCAGTGTATAACAAAGATGGCACCCCTGCAGAGGGTTGGCGAACTAAAGACGGTAAGTACACATGGAACTTACTACCAAATTCATCAAGAAAAATAACAATAGAGTTTAAGGCAGTTAATGTCCGTAAACTTTTAGTATGTTCAAAACTAATAGGAGTAGGATATGAACAAGAGAAACCTAATGTTACCAGTAATGTGTGTAGTCGCCTTATCATCGACGGCTTCCGCAGATAGTTACAATATCACTACTAGCAATGGTGCTGGTTGTACACAAACAGAAGACACAGGTCATAGGATAGAATCAGGGGCGGAAACGTTCTCACATAATAATAGCACTACTGCTTTTGTTAGAATGACTTGGACTTTAGGTAAAAACAAACTACCTAAAATCGATTGTGCTCATATGTATAATCTTGAAGTAGCTAGGCAACGTATAGAGCTTGAAAGAGAAAGATTAGAGCTTGAATTACTAAAAGAGCAATTAGCCACAGCTAAAGCTCAGAATAAAACAATAACAACTAATGGTGATGATTGGTAGAATAATTGGCAATATACATTGTAAAATTCTGCTCTGTATATACACGATTATTTTAACCCAATAAGGAGAACAAAATGTTTACATTTAAAGAACTAGTAGCGGAAATCAATGCTAAGTGGGAACACACATATATTGATACTGTTGCAGAACAAGCTGACGTAGAAGAAACATCTATGGAAGAAATACTAAATAAAATTGAAGAAATGAATAAGGAAATATAATTATGCAAAAGTATTTTAATTTTGAAGGAACTTCTACCCGCAGTGAATACTGGGCTATGCAATTACTAGCAGGCTTAACTATCTTTATGGCATTTATAATGCTAGCGGCAGAAGTTATCGTATTAGGTTTACCGCTTATGTTTGCCGCTTGTTGGTATAACTTAGCAACAACAGTACGTAGAATAAGAGACTCTGGAAACAACGTGTGGTGGATACTTGTGTATGCAGTACCTTACATTAGCTTTATTGCTTTGTTTGTATTCGGTATCTTGGAAACTAAAAAAGAAGACTAAGTAGAATAGTAGAGTATTCTGGTGGCTAATCCTAAGTGGTTAGTCATCCAGAGCACTAAGCTCTTTAACCCCATATATGGAGAATATCAAATGACAAATTCAAAAACAACAACTATTACTCACGCAACAACTTCAGCGGCTTTTACTTTTGTGGTAGGCTCTAATAATGTTCGTGAAACTTTCCTAGACGGTTCTGGGACAGTAATTAACTACCCAACAACCACAAAGCGTGGTCGTTACTTAGCTGGTTTAGTAGCTCGTAAAGGTTTTGCGAAAACTAAATAACATAACATACCCCCCTTTCTTTTCTTGTCCTTAACCGGATGAGATTTGGAAGGGGGGATTTATTCTAATTTTTTTTGAAAGGGAAGAAAAATTATACCTATAACAGCTTTACTACTTATCATATTTGTTAGTAATAAAGAGCTGTTGTAAAGTCCTTAACCAAGTAGAATACTCTCGATGAGTATCCGGTCTACAACAAAAGGAATAACTATATGAACACACTTGAGAGATTAGCTGACGACTTACGGCATCGTCAGAAGTCTATGTTTGGAAAGAATGGCAAGATAGATACTCGCCATAAAGCTCACGCCGTTGCAGAAATGTGTCCAGAAACCTTAATCGAACTAACTTATGGACACGTACTAACAACAATCGAAAGAAGAGCTACTTTGTCTACAGTAGTTAAAAACATTGGCTCCGCAATAATGAGGAAAAATAAATTAGGAGATGACGCAGTAGAGGCAAGCCATATCGGTTGGTTTGTTCTTATATCTTACTTTGAAACAGACATACTGTTTTATAAAGGTGAGAAGCGCAAAGACAAAAACGGTAAGAGGGATAAACACCCTACTTACTACTTAAAAGTAACAGATGTAGATGCTATACAAGAGTTAATGCTTCTTGTAGATACAAGTTCTGTTGACTTGTTTCCTTGTAAGCAAGCACCTTCTGAGTGGACACACCAAAAGTTTATTCATTCAGAAACAGGACACCCTCTAATTAAACATGCGCATGAGGATGCTATTAAAGCTATCAAGCATAATGATACGAGTTACTTAGTAGATACGCTGAACAAGTTAGGTTCGACAGGTTGGCGTATTAACAACTTTGTATTCGATGTGTTTAAGAAAACACGATACTTAAAGAAAACACCCTTTAAGCTTTCTAGAGAAGTCGATGCAGAAAAACGAGCGTCTCTATTAGTAGAGATTAACGCTATTGAAGCACTAGCAGAGAGGAACAAGAACAATGCGTTCTATCACCTTTATAATGTGGACTTCAGAGGTCGCATATATCCTAACACTGCGTTCCTCCATGAGCAATCCAGTGACAATGCGAAGGGTTTACTTCTACTCGACGAGCCGGTTGCATTGGGCAAGGAGGGTCTATATTGGCTTATGGTCCATACGGCTAACATGTTCGGTAACGACAAAGTAAGCCTAGATGACCGTGCACAGTTTGTTCAAGATAACTGGCAGACGTACATGGGCTATGTAGCAGACCCAATAACAAATGATGACTGGATGGATGCTGATAAGCCTTTGTGCTTCTTAGCTTGTTGTTATGAGTTATACATGCTACAGGACTTCATAGAAGAAGGATTAGGTACTGCAGAAGAGTTTCCTTCATGCTTGCCTATATACATAGACGGTTCTAATAACGGCGTACAACATCTTGTTGCTATGTCTAAAGACGAAGAGATTGCCCCTCTCGTTAACTTAGTTCCACAGAAGCTTCCCGGTGATGTATACATGTTTATTGCTGACCACACAATAACAGCTATCGGTGAGTTACTAAAGAATATCGAACAAAAGAAGATAGACGAGTTCGATGCGTTCTTCCAAGAATTCCAAAGACTACAGGAAGACTTAAGGAACGCCGCAGACCGTACTGAGCGTAAACAATTAGCTTGGACTGCGATTAAAACCTACGGTAATCATCATCGTGATTACTTTGAAGCATCAATGCCTATATACTGGTCTAATATCAAAGATAGGAAGATATGGCGTAAGACGTTGAAACGTAACGTTATGACTCTTGCCTACGGCGGTACTAAACGAGGTATGGGTCAGCAGATTATAGACGATACTAGAGATTTATCTGAGTATCACCGAGACATGTCTATGGTCTGGGGCTATAAGCTGGGTTCTCTTGTGCATGATTTATGCTACGAGAAGCTTCCCGGACCAGCTAAGATGCTTACCATGTTTGAACAACTGGCTGTTCAAGAGAATGACAAGGACATACCAATAGCTTACACACAGATTGTAACCGGGTTTCCTTTTGTTCATTCTTACAGAGAGCCAGAGAAGAAAAGAGTCAAGTTATTCTATGGCAAAGAGATGCTAAGAATAAACATTCAAATATGGAAAGAAGCAACACTAAAGAAGTCTAAACAGAAGACTGGTGCTTCCCCTAACATCGTTCATAGCTTAGATGCTGTTCATCTAACTATGTGTATCCACGATGCAGACTACCCTGTTACAGTTGTACACGACTCGTTTGGCTGTCATGCAGGTAATATGAATCATATGTTTATGCATGTGAGGGAAAAGTTCGTAGAACTATACGAGCTAGACCCACTAAACCATGTGATGTCCCAAATGGATGCCACACACTTAATCCCAAAGAAAGGAAATCTAGATGTTACGGAAGTTATTAACAGTGACTACGCCTTTGCTTAAAGTAGGCAACAGGTTATTTATCGACTTTGAAGACGAGGTTGTCCCTGTCCAAGTTCATTCAGTTGTCCTTGATGAGGACGGTGAAGCAGATGTCATAGGTGTTATGGCAGACCCTGATAGTGAGAACCCTTACTACGCAGAACTATATATGGAGGACTACGGTCACTGGTGTGTATGCGAATACGACCATTAAAATAAGGCCCAAAAATAGGGTCCCCTTATGACTAATTATAGTCCTAAACACAATACAAATCTCAAATTAAATTACCCATAAAGGAAGAAATAAAATGGCTAACAATACAGTAATCTTTAACAACGTTGAACTATACTTCTCTAAATTAGACCCAGCGAACCCTAACTCTCGCTTTGACAAAGAGAACCCAACATGGGAAGTTCAAATTCGGACTAAAGACAAGGCAATAGCTAAAGAGTGGAAAGCAAAGAACTTGCGAGTAACTCCAGACGAAAACGACGATGGTGTATTCTATCGTGCTAACTTAAAGAAGAAATCAAAGAAGCGTGACGGTTCAGACATGGCTCCTGTTAATGTGGTTGCCGGTGACTTATCACCTGTAGACCCTGCAACAATCGGCAATGGCTCTATCGCTAACCTTTCTGTATTCCAGTATGACTATAACATGGCTGGAAAAGAAGGTATCGCATCTATGTTGATGGGTGTTCAAATCACCACTCTTAACGAGTACAAGCCTCGACCTAACCAAGGCGGCTTCGCTCCAACAGAGTTCACAGTAAACAAAGTAGCAGACAACCAAGAGGTTGATGCTGACATGGTTGCTAATGACGCTCCAGACGATGACTTAGACTTTTAAGACAACTAATTAACGACATCGGTCATCCCTTCGGGGGTGGCCTTTTTAACCTAAAAAGGAAGTATTATGGAACGTAAAGATTTCTTTGACTGGCTCGATACGATAATCGACGAAGGTAACTCAGACTGGTTTCTTGTAGAAGACTTTGGAGATGGAAACATCTGGGTTAATTTTAACAACATCGAAGGAGAAGAAGATGAAAAGTAAAGACTTTTATGCATGGTTAGATACCGTTGAAGCAGACTATTATGAAACAGAACGTGTTAGCGATAACATGATTACAGTAACTTTCTGTGATATTGACTTCCCAACAGAGGAAGAGATATTAGAAGAAGAACGCAAAGATGCACTAAAGCAATCTATTAAAGCATTAGAAGACATACTAGAAACACCTTATGTATCAGAAGGCAATGCTGTTCAAAGGTCAGGTATGCTATATGGAGACACACGTCTTGGCTTAATGAATGCACTGGAAATAATTAAAGGAGAAACTAAATGAAAGACCAAGTATATTTAGCCGGTCCAATGGAGGACTGCACAGAAGACCACATGACTGGTTGGAGACAGTTAACAGCAAATGCTCTGAAGCTATCAGACATTAACTCTCTAGACCCAACACGTCGTGTATCATTCCATGACCAACTAGGTGAAAACCTACAAGACGTAACTAAGACTATGAACACTTGTAAGCGTATCTTTAAACAAGATTTACAAGACATAGCTGAGTCTAAAGTTGTTCTTGCTGATGTTAGACGTGACTCTGGTAGAGGCACAGGTACATCTATGGAACTAATGTTTGCACACATGAAGAATAAGATTATCATATTGTGGGCTAACGAAGGAGACTACATCCATCCTTTCTATGAGGCGATGGCTACAGAGAAACATTACAGCTTAGAAGAAGCAGTAGAATCAGTGAGGTTATACTACTAATGATGTCAGAACAATGGGATAAATACTACGCCGTAACTTATGACGGTGAAATATTTTGTGAAGGCGACTTTACCGAGTGTCAAGAAGCCATGTTAAGAGCGTTAGACGATGACTGCGCTCAAATGTTTGAAGTAACACTAGAAGCAAAGGAAATATTCTTATGAAAAAATTTATGGTAGCAGTACATTATGAAGAAGGTATCGTGTTCGCAGTAGAAGCTAAAGACGCAGAAGAAGCCAAAGGTATGGTCTTTGAAATCGTTGATGGTGAAGCGGCAGTATCAGTATTCAATAAAGAATTAATCAGACAGAAAGTTGTACACAGAGACGTACAAGTGGTCGATGTAAAGGATATATAATATGAGACAATTCCAAAACAAAGAAACATTAGAGTTCCATGACCTAACTCCTGAGATGTTTGTTAGGTTCTTTGAGAACAGAGACCCTGCTATGTTTAGGGAAATAAGCGAAAATGAACAGCAATATAACAAGTTGTTTGTTCGTTTGTCAGGTCACTTCTTGTATGAGCATACCCCTGATGATTTCTTTTCTTATCCAGACGAGAAACAAATGGAGTTCATACAAGACCATCTATGGGAGCCGTTAGAGTACCATAGCCCAGAAGACGTCTATAACCTGATAGACTCATTAACCTATGATGTACAAAACATTTTAGAGAAAGGAATATAATATGACTGAGAGAACATTAGGAGAAATCTTAGCAGAAGCCTTAGAAGTAGAATCTGACTGGGAGTCTCGTACTTATGCTTACGAAGAAGAAGGTGACTTGTTCTTACCACCGTCTTTGTTTGAAAGAGTATCAGAGTTCGGTAGTGCTACTGTAATGGGTCGTGGTAAAGACTTAGACTATTTACTATGGGCATCAGACACTACTGAAGCACTTAAGTACTTACTTATGCATGGTTGGAAGTATACAGGTACAGAACAACATTACTGTGCTGTGCATACTGACATAGCATTTACAACTTTCAGAGACATCGACAACATCTATAACTTAGTATTGTTAGAAGACTTAGATGACTGGAAGCGTATGATGAAAGCTAATGACCTATGCGTAAAGCTTAGATTAGAAGACAAAGAAGACAGAATAGCTGTGTTCGATGCAATGACTAGAAAATGTGATTACAGAGGAATATAATCATGGTACTATTTAACAATATAGAAGAAGCAATCCAAGGTGTTAAAGATGGACACATTACTTGGGAGAAACTATTAGAGCTAAAAGAAGTGTATGATGAGGCTTATATGGTTTCTAAAGAATACGGGTATGTCGGTGTTGGTTGTATTAGCTGGGCTTGCAGAGCCTTACAAGAATACCAAGGTATGCAAACATCAGAAATCCCTGTTCCTGTGTTATACACAGATGAGGACTTCACATGAAAGTAGCTGTTTACTTTAACCTACATAAGAACATCTTTAGTGTTCAGTCCCGTGAAAAAGAATCATATGGTCGAGTAATTGACCATGTGGAATCAGTAGTGCTAGAAGCACCAACGTTTGTCGTAAGACAGGCAGGACGTAAGAAAGTAATAGAAGACAAGAAAAAGAATGTACACGCCTTTGTTGTAGGTAATATAGCAGAAGGTGTAGAGACATCAAGCCTAGAAGAAATCGTCACCTACAACCCTTATAAGTACACGAGCTTTGTTAAACAAGATACTAAAGAAGAAGTATCTAAAGCAGAGTATTCGGTAATTAGATTCGGTGTAGATGGTAAACCTTTAATTTCAGCATATGGAGCTTAACATGACAAAATATCTTTACGAAGTAGTTGAGAATGGCTACTATGAAGAAACAGAGAACTGGCAACATGCCATTGACTTATATAATCAAGCTGGTCCGTTAGTGGGTCAGCCTTACAGAGCACGTATTAACGTGTACAGGTTGTTAGACACAGGTAGTCGGTACTTTACTTCTACCTTAAAGACACATACTGACATACATGAGTGGTCAGAGTTCTTAATTGACAACCTACAAGCTAACAGAATAGAGAAGAGACTAATGAAAGAATCATTACCAAAACCAATGTCGTTTGAATATGAAGAAGCGGCACAAAGAGAAGCAGAAGAGCAAGCCTGTGCTAGAGACGAAGATGGAGAGATAGTTAACTCTCCTAAAGCACAAGTTATTCTAGATGAGATTAAATGTCTAGAAGAGTCTATCGAAGATGAGCGTGAAGAGTTATATGCTCAGTTAAACAACCTATATTACGAAGATGGTTTATATATTTGTGATGACAATGTATGCTTCTGTGATGATGAAGACTGCATGAAGGAAGATGAGGAAGCTATTAAGACAGACTTCCACGGTGACTTCTCAGGAATGTCTGATGAAGTGAAAGACTCAATCATCAATCCTAAACACTACAAAATCTTTAGCCCAGAGGACTACGCTGAGTATCCTGATGGTATAGAGTATATGGACCTATGCGACAAGGCTCTAGCGCACCTCTCTGGTGTAGAGAGCCACCTTGTAGGTCAAATCCTTAAGTACACCCTTCGTGTCGGTAAGAAAGATGCGATGGAACAAGATGCCACTAAGATTCAGTGGTATGCTACTCGTTTAGTAGAAACAGTGAAAGGAAAGTAATGATACTATCACGTCACAATTATACACCAACTAAGGTTAGGAGCGATGCAGAAGTTGCTCTTAAAGAAGACTTAACAGAAGTCGCTAACCTGATAGGAAAAGCTTACGTAAGACTAAGTAAGACTAGATATTGGGTTAGTGAAGAGCTAGATGATATATCTGAGCGAATTGAAGAAGTAATGTATGACTTATCAACTAATGAGGTATTTGATGACTAAACAATTAACACAAGACCAAATGGAAGAAGTACAACTACAACACATGACTAAGCTATATATGGAATGGACAGAACAAGATGAAGAAACATCTAGGTTCATTGCTGAGAAAGCTTACCATGTAACTAAAGCTGGTGAGATAGCCGCACAAGAAGCCTTCTACGAGTCTAAGTACGGTGGGTGGCATTTATAAGTAGAAACATAAACTAATAAGCTAGGAGATTTTATGAAATTAGTTTTCGATATTGAGGCCAATGGTCTCTTACCTACAGTGAGTAAGTTTCACTGTGCCGGTGCTATAGATGTAGACACTGGCGAGGAGTACTGGTTTCGTCCAGAGGAGTTTAAGTCTTTCTTAGACCTTCTAGACAAGGCTGATACTATCATAGCACACAATGCATATGGCTACGATGTTCCCGCTTTGGACATATTATCTAATACTCTCTTGGGTGTTAGCTGGTATCCTAAAGCTACAGTACAATGTACTAAGGTAATGTCACAGCTACTCAACTACAGACGCTTCGGCTTCGGACACTCCCTAAAACAATGGGGTCAAGCTTTCGGAGACCAGAAGGGTGACTACAACGGTGGTTGGGAAGAGTTCAATGAAGATATGTTTGTATACATGAAACAAGATGTTCGTCTTGGTACTCGTGTTTATAAGGCATTGATGCAAGAAGTAAAGAACTATGTTAAAGCTAGTAACTCTAAACAGATACTAAAAGCTTTACGCTCTGAAATGCAAATGGATGAGATAATGGTTAAGCAAAGCCGTAATGGTTGGAAGTTTAACAAAGAAGAAGCTGTTTCCCTTATGGGTGACATCGAAGATAAAATGAAAGCCACAGAAGATTTCATTAACCCAATGTTACCTCCACGATTGAAAAGGACAGATGGAAATGACAAAACAAAGAAACCGGCTTTCACGAAAGCAGGAAAACCACTTGCATGGATGCGTAATTGGTTTCAGCTTGGCGATGAGTGCACTGTTGATGCTTGCCCTATCTGGGGCGAGTTCTCTAGGATTGAATTTATTGATGGTGATGTGGGCAATACTGACACTGTTAAACGCCATCTTTATACTCTCGGATGGAAACCAGACGAGTGGAACTGGAAGAAAATCAACGGACAGTTCATCAAAACAGGAGCAAAACTCTCCGACAGTTCCTTGGAGCGACTCGGTGATGTAGGACACGCTTTAATGGAGTACTACACTTTAAGGTCTAGGTTGTCTATTATGCGTGGCTGGTTTGATTACATCGATGAAGACTCAAGACTACATGGTGATGTATTCAATATTGGTACACCTACATTCAGACAGACTCACAAGATTATTGCTAACTTACCTTCTGGTAAAGCGGCATATGGTAAAGAGATACGTGAATTGTTTATAGCTAAAGAAGGCTATACACTAGTATCTGCTGACTCTGCTGGTTGCCAGTTAAGACTTCTTGCTCACTACATGGGAGACCCAAGCTATACTAAAGAAGTTCTTGAAGGGGATATACACCAGAAGAACGCAGACATTCTTGGTAGCTCTCGTGCTGATGCTAAACCTTTTATCTTCGCATACTTATACGGTGCCGGAGGTAAGAAGCTAGGCTCTATCTTAGGTGTTTCTGATGCTCAAGGTAATAAGCTAAAGAAGAAGTTCACAGCGGCTTTCCCTGCACTGGGTAAGCTAATCTCTAAGGTAGAGAACATCTCTGAACATTCTGGGTTTATTCCGGGTTTAGATGACAGACCTATCTATGTAGACAGTAAACACAAGGCTCTTAATTACCTTATTCAAGGTGCAGAGGCTGTGGTTATGAAGGCTACTGTAATTATGATTGATGAGAAGCTAACAGCGGCGGGGATAGATTACACCCACCTGTTGTTCTATCATGACGAACACACAGTAGAAGTAAGAGAAGACCAAGCGGAACAGGCTCGTGAGATAATCATGGAATGTTTCAGAGAAGCCCCGAAGCAATTCGGAGTAAACATAATGGATTGTGGCGATTGCATCATTGGTGACAATTTCTACGAAGTACACTAAAGGAAATACTATGGAAAAATTAATTAACAACCACGTTATCTTTGCTATAGATACAGGACATGACTTACATACTCACGCTAAGTTTATGCGTTATTTAGATACCAAAAATGTTCTTGAGCCTTTACGTTACACACCGAAGTTATGTGTTGGCGCTTGGGATAATCAAGTAGAATATTCTTTTATGATGGACTATAATGACTTTTATGAGCATGTGCACAACTCAGGTTGGGTTGACCGACAAGAGTGTGTTATGATTATGAATCCTGTTAACCCTCGTCATACTACTCGTTATCAAGCAACATTCAGAACTCGTTTTGATTGGGAAGAAGATGAGTATGCCGGTGAATTAATTGTTAAAGACTTATCTGAAATCCTTAGAGACAAAGATGAGAACTTTACAGCTGTCATGGGTACTAACCAATTCTATGTGCTTAAATGATTAATAAAGAAATACAGAACAGGATTAGGCTGTCAGTAGCGGCCTTTTCCTACGAATATCAATCTGACTCTATTATGTCTGATGCTGAGTTTGACGCACTATCTAAACAAATAAACCCTGAAGAAGAAACAGGAAATGAAGTTATGGATAGGTTCTTTAGAGAACAGTTTAACCCAGACACAGGCATGTGGATACACAATCACCCTAACCTTAGAGGGTTAGAGATAATCTACAATAAGTATTATAAAGGATTTTAACATGATAATAGAAGTAGGAAAGACATACAACGTGTCTAATATGAATAAAAAGTCTGTTGTTGAAGTTGAGATGTATCGACACAAAAACAATAGCTTAAGAGGTGTCAATACAGAGATTATTTGGAGAACAGGCGAGTTCACTATTTATATCGAAAGTGAAGAAGAAGCAGAATCATTACAAGAGATGCTTGACGGAGGCACAGAGTTCTGTACAGACTGCTTTAATACCTTTGAAATGGAATCTTGTTGGGACGGCTGTGGTGAGGACTTAGTGCCTTGGACTTGCGGTTGGTCTTCAGGAGAGTTCGAAGACTTCTTAAACGAATACTATGATGCAGACGAAGGTGCTTATGATTTCTTAACCGAGAGAGACTTTGAACCAGAGGAATGTATCTGGTATATAGCTAACGGAATAGCAGTAGAGGAGACTGTAATATGAATGAAGAAATAACAAAAATGTTTGATGTATTCTATGCTAACATTAAGTTTGGTTTAGTGCCACTTAGTGGTGAGATGCAAGACCATCTTAGAGAGCTAGAAGACAAAGTAGTTGCTTTTGAGTATGACATGGACGAAGCTGACCAAGAATACCACTGGGGTGAAGGCTATGATTCTGGATTCTCAGAAGGCTATGACAAAGGCAAAGAAGAAGGTTATGACGAAGGTTATGACGAGTGCGCTCAAGAAATAGAAGACCTCAAAGACGAGATAGCAGACTTAAACGAAGCTTATAAAGTACTATTAAAGGCGAGTCACCAATAATGTTCACAGTAGACCAAGAAGACGGAAGTAACGTAATTACTTCTCTCGACAGCAAAGGCGAATTCGCTGATGTTGAAGTTATCTTAGACAACGAACAAGTTTATCTAAGACAATGGGATGAGAACTGGCAAGAGTATTCAGTTCTAGTAATATCTCATCAACAATTAAACGATATAAGAACAGCAATAAGAGGATTATAATATGGATTCAAAAGAATTTCAATACGAAATATCCCGCTTCTTTGAAGACGGAACTACAGAAGAAACCCTCTTCCTTGGATTAGCGTCTGAGGTAGGGGAAGTAATGCAGTCTAGAGTAAAAGAAACCCGTAAGGGGCTAGAGTGCACCGCTGAGATAGCTGACGAGCTAGGTGATGTACTTTGGTATGTCGCTACTATAGCGCAGTCTAGAGGATACTCTCTGGGCGACATTATGCAAGACGTTGTAGACAAGCTCGCTATGCGAAATAACTTGTATGATGAGCATGGGTTTTACATGCAAGGGCCACGATAAGTTCCTTAAAAGCATGGATAAAAAATACTCCCGAATAATGACCAAAGGAAGGTTTAAATATAATGACATTAGCTATTATTGATGGTGATGTTCTCCTGTATATGAGTATATGGGGTTCAGATACCTTAGAAGAAGGAAAGACTAAATTTAATACTACATTTAAAGATATAACTAACAGTTTATTTACCGAAGACTACGTCATGGCCATGGGTGGCCCTGATAACTATCGCATTGACTTATATTCAGAATATAAACGTTCTGCTAGTCGTGTTAAGTCGAAATCTACTAAGCCAGATTGGTTTGATGATTTGAAGTCTTGGACAGAAGAATACTATGATGGCTGTATTATCACTGACAATTGTGAAGCTGATGATATGGTTCGTGTATGGGCGGTAGAAGCTAAGAAAGCCGGTATCCAACATTGTGTAGTAACAATCGATAAAGATTTAGATTGTATTGAGGGTAACCACTATAACCCTCGTACTAAAGTTCTTTATCAAGTATCAGATGAATGGGCTGGTTACTTTTACTGGAAACAGTTATTGATGGGTGATTCCACTGATAACATTCCCGGTATAGCGGGTATCGGTCCAAAGAAAGCAGAAAAGATTCTAGAAGGCTCTAAAAATAAAGATGAGCATGTAGACCGAATCTGTCGTGAATATCATAACGCTTACGGTGACGATGGTTTTAACCATATGTTACTGAACGGTAAATTGTTACACATCTGGAGGCATATCAATGACCACTTCGTCATCAAAAAAGAAGTATACGAAGCCGCTATTAAAGGCTGAATTAGGTCACTGGAAGACTAAGGTTAAGATTAACCCTAGTAAAGCTTTCGGTTTCCTATACTGTATACACA
>Ga0315330_10001522_pt1 | contig 15652 bp, 17 predicted proteins | sample M140m34915metaG_FD_203453 | JGI IMG/M metagenome (GOLD analysis project Ga0315330, IMG submission 203453) | Ammonia-oxidizing marine archaeal communities from Monterey Bay, California, United States - M1 40m 34915 | ecosystem: Environmental > Aquatic > Marine > Intertidal zone | place: USA...
ACTTATGCTACAGCAATATTAGTTTTTAAATTTTGAAGATGTACAAGCAACTCTTATTTCTATTTTTTATTACTTTTCTTTCCTATGGACAACAAAACCAGTGGTCTATTGACAGTACCGCTTCCTTAGTTCAATACAAGGGTGATCATGTTTTGCATTCTTGGGAAGGTCTAAATGAGAAAGTATATGGAGTCGCCATCCCCAATGAAGCAAAAAATGGCATAGATCAATTAGCTATTTTAGTGTATGTCAGAGATTTTGATAGTAATAATTCGGGACGAGATGCACATGCTTTGGAAATTTTAGAGGCTTTGAAATATCCAGAAATACGTTTTTATTCAAATGAGATCGAAATTTTAGAAGAACAAATGATTCTCAATGGAAGTTTTGATTTTCACGGTAACAAAATTGAAAAAAAAATAACTGCTGCATTAAAACAAAAAGATTCGGAATGGAAAATACAGGGAACCTTTCAATTGACTCCAACAGATTTTAAAATCGATTTACCCGCATTCCTTTCAATAAAAATGAAAGATCTTTTGGAAATTAATTATTCTATAGTCTTAAAAAAATAATCTAGTTTAAAATACCTATACAATTTGTAAATTTACAATCTAATGTTAGATAAGTTAAAAATCATTCAACAGCGTTTCGATGAGGTTTCAGACTTGATTATTCAGCCTGACATAATTAGCGACCAAAAAAGATACATCCAACTCAATAAAGAGTATAAAGATCTTTCTTTGATGATGGAAAAGATCAAAGAATATCGCATTATCATTTCAAATTTAGAGGAAGCCGAGTTGCTGCTTAAAGATGAAACCGATGAAGAAATGCTAACTATGGCTAAAATTGAAATAGAAACTGCAAAAGAGCAGTTGCCTAAGTTAGAAGAAGAGATTAAATTACTTTTAATACCCAAAGATCCAGAAGATGCCAAAAACGTTGTAGTTGAAATACGTGCCGGTACAGGAGGGGATGAGGCTAGTATTTTTGCAGGAGATTTGTATCGTATGTACACCAAGTATTGTCAATCTAAAAATTGGAGTGTCAGCTTCGTTGATTCTAGTGATGGTAGTGCTGGAGGATTTAAAGAAGTAATATTTGAAGTTTCTGGGGAAGATGTATATGGTACTCTAAAATATGAGTCTGGGGTACATCGTGTACAACGAGTGCCTCAAACTGAAACTCAGGGAAGGGTTCACACGTCTGCAGCAACTGTTATGGTGCTTCCTGAAGCTGAAGAATTTGATGTAGAGATTGACATGAATGAGGTGCGCATCGATTATTTTTGTTCCTCTGGCCCTGGGGGACAATCTGTAAATACTACTTATTCCGCTGTACGTCTTACTCACGAACCAACAGGTATCGTAGCGCAATGTCAAGACCAAAAATCACAGCATAAGAATAAAGACAAAGCTTTAAAAGTCTTACGTTCACGCTTGTATGAGTTAGAACTTTCAAAAAAATTGGCATCAGACGCAGAAAAGAGGAATTCTCTAGTGTCCTCTGGAGATCGTTCTGCAAAAATCAGAACCTATAATTACCCTCAAGGTAGGGTAACAGATCATCGCATTGGAGTGACTCTTTATGATCTGCCGAACTTTATCAACGGTGATATTCAAAAGATTATTGACGAGCTGCAATTATATCAAAATACTGAAAAATTAAAAGAAGCAGGGGAAGTATTATGACCAACGAACTGCTCTTTAAACACATACAATCCAAAAAATCTTTCCTCTGTGTAGGCTTGGACATTGATTTAGATAAAATTCCTCCACACCTTTTGAATGATGACGACCCCATTTTCGCTTTTGGGAAAGCTATCATAGATGCTACTCATAGGTATGCAGTGGCTTTTAAGCCCAATTTAGCATTTTTTGAATCCTACGGTTTACAAGGTTGGGAAGCTTTTGGTAAGTTGTTGGATTATTTGAACAGTAATTATCCAGATCACTTCACCATTGCTGATGCCAAGCGAGGAGATATTGGAAATACTGCAGGGCATTATGCCAAAGCTTTTTTTGAAACCTATGGGGTAGATGCAGTAACAGTAGCTCCTTATATGGGAAGAGATGCGGTAGAGCCTTTTTTAGCATTTAAAGGAAAGCATGCCATTCTCCTTACCTTGACTTCTAATCCGGGAGCAGCAGATTTTCAATATACTCGTGAACAAGATCAGTACCTTTATGAAAAAGTACTGAAAAACAGTTTAGAATGGAATAACCCAGAACGTCTTATGTATGTTGTGGGTGCCACTAAAGCAGAAGCATTGAGTTTGATTCGCAAGCAAGTGCCTAATGCATTCCTGTTAGTGCCTGGTGTAGGTGCGCAAGGCGGAAGCCTTAAAGAAGTTGCTAATAACGGTTTGAATGCCCAATGTGGTTTATTAGTCAATTCATCTAGAGGAATTATTTATGCCTCCCAAGGGGAAGATTTTGCCCAGGCAGCCGCTGTCCAAGCTCAAAAACTTCAAGAGGAAATGCAATTACACTTACAATCCAAGGGACTCATTTAATGTTATATTCTACAACCTATCCAGCCAAAAACAAATCAGATAAATGGATTACGTTTATTCATGGGGCAGGGGGGAGTTCAAATATTTGGTTTAATCAAGTCCGTTTCTTTAAGTTACATTTTAATGTCCTATTGATTGATCTAAGAGGCCACGGAAAATCACCAGAATCTCCTAAAGGCACAATTTATAGCTACGATCAAATCACTGATGATCTCATTCAAGTTCTAGATGATAAAGGGATTCAAAAATCTCATTTTGTTGGGATTTCTCTAGGAAGTATTCTGATTCAAAAAATGCTTTTTAAATATGAAAATCGAATAAATAAAATTGGATTAGGAGGTGCAATTTTGAACTTAAATTTCCAATCACGGATTCTGATGTTTTTTGGAAAACTTACTCAGAGTATATTACCTTTTATTTGGATTTATACTTTTTTTGCTTACGTCGTCATGCCCTACAAAAATCACCGAAAATCAAGAGCTATTTTTATACGTGAAGCAAAAAAAATTTCTCAAGATGAATTTAAACGCTGGTATAAACTCACTGCAACCATACTACCACTACTAAAGAAAATAAGGGCTTACAAAGTCAAAACCCCCATACTGTATATAATGGGTAGAGAAGATTATATGTTTTTACCTTATGTAAAAAAAATAATCCAACATCAAAAAAAATCATTGCTAACAACTTTATCTGATTCTGGACATGTAGTTAACATTGATCAGCCTGATCAATTCAACAATAATTTATTAAAGTTTCTCTTAAAAGATTAGTTAAATACAACGGTTTTGTTGTTGTAAACCATAATTTTTCTGTCACAATGTTGTTTTAAAGCCCTCAAAAGAACGATACGCTCCAGATCTTGTCCTTTTAGAATGAAGTCACTTACTTCATATTCATGAGAAACCCTTACAATATCTTGTTCTATAATTGGTCCTGCATCCAGTTCCTCTGTGACGTAGTGACTTGTAGCACCAATTATTTTCACTCCTCGGTCAAAAGCAGAGTGATAGGGTTTAGCTCCTGGAAATGCGGGAAGAAAAGAATGGTGTATGTTAATAATCTGATTTGGAAAAGCATGGACTAAACGGCTGGAAACAATCTGCATATAACGCGCTAGAACGATAGAATCTATTTTGTATTTTGACAAGAGTACGAGTTGTTGATCTTCCGCTTCTTTTTTGTTTTCTTTTGTCACAGGAATATGATAAAAAGGGATGTTAAATTGTTCTGCAATAAAGGATAAATCCTTGTGATTGCTGAGAATAAATGGAATTTCACAAGCTAGTTTTCCCGAGCGTTGTTGCGATAAAACATCATACAAACAGTGGTCGTATTTTGAAACAAAAACAGCTACTCTAGGAATTTCTTCAGCAATATAGAAGGAGCAGTTGAGTTGGAATCGTTCTTCGATTTCACTCTTAAAAGAAGCTTTGAATACTTCAAAAGGCGTTTGTTTAAATTCACTTTCCACCATAACACGCATAAAAAATGCTTGTTGAATTCGATCAACATATTGATCTATGTATATGATGTTACCATTGTTCTTATGGATGAATTGAGTTACTTCTGCAATGATTCCCTTTTGATCGGGGCAATGCATTAGTAGGGTAAGTTTTTTCAATATTTAGTTATTTTCCAGGTTGAGAGATATTAAACGCTTCTTCTTCTTTAACTTTTTTAACCATGGCTTTGACTTCAGATAAGAGTTTTTTTGAGTCGTAAACAACCCCTTGGCGAATGGTATGTTTTACACCACCTACTCTTACTACCTCATTAGCTTCGGTTAATTTAATGGCCCCTGTTCCATAGAGCACCTTAATATTTTCTAAAGGGTTTTCTTCTACAATGACAAAATCGGCAAACTTTCCAATTTCAACAGAACCTGTTTCATTCTCAATCCCTAAGGCTTCAGCTCCATTAAGTGTTGCCGCGCGAATAACTTCTAAAGGATGAAACCCTGCTTCTCTAAGCATTTCCATTTCTCTGATATAAGCAAAACCATATAATTGGAAAATAAAACCAGAGTCAGATCCGGTAGTTACGCGTCCCCCACGATTTTTATATTCATTAATAAAGGTCATCCAAAGTTTATAATTTTCTTTCCAAGCTACTTCTTCTTCTGTACCCCAAAAATGCCAATACGAGCCATGGGATATTTTACTTGGTTGATAAAATCGCCAGAGGGAAGGCAATGTGTAGTCTTCATGCCATTCAGCTCTTCTAGCTCTGTGTAAATCTCTACTGGCTTCATAAATGTTGAAGGTGGGAACCATAGTAAAATCTAAAGCAATGAGTTCATCCATTACATTATTCCAGTGTTTGGAGTATGGGGCTGCAGCTTGTTTCCAAAGTTTTCCTGCTTCTCCAAAGCGGTGTTGCTCGTTTTGATAGTTATAATCTAAGGGGTAATTTTGAACAGTTCGATCTTCAAATAATGCTTCTGGGAGTCCATACCAATGCTCCATGGTGGTAAGACCAGCTCGCGCCGAATTTAAAACATTCCATCTAGCTACACTAAGTTGCGCATGGTGGCATGCAGAACGTAAGCCAAGTTTTTTATTTTCATCCAAAGCGGCTGCCATTATCTCTGGTTCTGCACCAAAGAATTTTATTCCATCTGCTCCGTTTTTAGCATTTTGTCTCACCCATTCACGTGCTTGCTCAGGAGTGCTTATAGGTTTTTTGCTTCCTTGACCAAAGCCTGTATAAGCAAGAATCCGTGGAGCTATAATTTCATTTTTTGCACTTCTTTTTTTTAAATCAACAGCATAATCAACTCCACGTCCACTGGGCTCACGAACAGTTGTAATCCCGTGTGCTAACCATAATTTAAAAACATAATCCCAATCCGCACCCTGCGCATCACCACCTATATGACCATGCATATCGATAAAGCCAGGAAGTACGTACATGCCCGAGGCATCAATTTCTTTCCCACCATTTTTGAGTTTAGGTCTTTTGCTTTTATTTATAGGTACGCCTGGATATCCAACAACATCAATCCCTGTAATTTTATCATTTTCTATTGTAATATCAACAGGACCTATTGGAGGCGCGCCATTTCCGTTAATAAGAATAGCGCCACGGATGATCATCTGATTAAAAGGACCTTCTGCTGCAGCGTTACTGCTTTGAGCATATGAAAAGACGGTAATCAATAAAGTTATTAGAGTAAATAAAGTGCGCATGATTGTTTTTTTTTTAAATATAATTAAAAAAACCTCCCGTTTGCACAGGAGGTTTTGATTCAATCAAGTTTTACTCTAACTCTATAGTAGAGATTAGTGCTGATTTAATCGGAAATCAGCATAGGCGTCCATACCGTGTTCTGATAAATCCAACCCTTTGAGTTCTTCTTCTTTTTCAACTCGTAATCCAATAGTTTTCTTTAATACAGAAAGGATGACAAAGGCGGAAACTACTGAAAAAGCACCTACGATACCTACTCCGATTAACTGGGTAAGGAATTGGTCAAATCCTGCAAGATCTCCAAAAATTCCAACCGCTAATGTTCCCCATATACCACAGATCAAGTGAACTGCAATAGCTCCTACAGGATCATCTAACTGGAGTTTATCAATTAAGGCAACTCCTAGAACGATAACGACACCAGCGATTAATCCTATGACTATGGCGTCTGTAGGACTCATTAAATCTGCGCCAGCTGTGATCCCAACAAGTCCCCCTAGGACGCCATTCATAAACATAGTGAGATCGAAGTTTTTATATAAGATATTAGAAAAGATACCTGCGCCTACACCTCCTGCAGCTGCGGCAAGACAAGTTGTAACTAAGGTTAATGAAGTCAATTCAGGATCTGCTGATAAAACAGAACCTCCGTTAAATCCAAACCATCCTAACCAAAGAATTAATACTCCAGCAGCTGCTAGGGGTATGTTATGCCCTGGAATAGCTTTGGGTTTTCCGTTTGAGTCAAATTTACCAATTCGAGCGCCTAAAAGATAAACCGCTATAATTGCTGCCCAACCTCCAACTGAGTGTACAAGCGTAGATCCAGCAAAGTCATAAAATCCCCAGCTGTCTAAAAATCCACCACCCCATTTCCAAGATCCTATGATAGGGTAGACGAGTCCTACATAGACTACAGTGAAAATCATGAAGCTATTGAGTTTAATACGTTCAGCAACCGCTCCTGAAACAATGGTGGCAGCTGTAGCTGCAAACATACCTTGAAACAGAAAATCTGTCCACCATGTATACCCACCATCAGCGTATGTGGCAGTCATGCCTCCATCCGGAGGAGCAATCCCTGCGCCAGCAAATTTTAGAAAACCAATGGCTCCTTCTTCAAATCCCGGGTACATAAGGTTAAATCCGCCTAATGCATAAAGCAGGAGTCCGACTGTGATTACAAAGAAATTTTTGAATAAGATGTTAACAGTATTTTTTTGTCGTGTAAGGCCAATCTCTAAAAAGGAGAACCCTAGGTGCATAAAAAATACGAGAGCTGTACAGATCATCATCCATACGTTATTTGCTGTAAAAAGTGCAGTACTTTCCATAAATATAGTTTTTGATTATTGTTTTTAATTAAGTGATTTCCCGCCTTTTTCGCCTGTCCTAATTCGATAGGCTTCTTCTACGGGTGTAATGAATATTTTTCCATCCCCCACTTTGTCTGTAGCTGCAGATTTTAAAATAGCATCTATAGTGGGTTGTACGAAATCATCGTTTACGACGATAGATAAATAGCGTCTTTGAATTTCTGAAGTACTGTAAGATATACCGCGATATACGTGTCCTTCTTTTTCATTACCTACTCCGGTAACATCCCAATAGCTAAAGAAGTTTACTTCAACATTGTGTAAGGCAGTTTTTACATCGTCAAATTTTGATTTTCTAATAATGGCTTCTATTTTTTTCATGATTTAAAGTTTTATGGATTAAAGGCTCAAATTAAATAAATACTTTCCTTGTAGGGGAGTTTTTAAAAGAATTCAAGCAATTAGTCTTGTGTAATTAGAATGAATAGATCGCTGCGACAAGAAATGACGAAAGACTATCTGCAGTTTCCGTTGGAGAAATTGCAAATATTTCTGACGAGGCACTGTCGATTCTAAATTCAGGTTTGAAAATAAAGTTTCCAGAAGTGAGGCTTCCCGTTAGTGTTAAAGAAAAGTTGTCTGCATCTCCGTCAGAAACTAGAGCTCCAAAACCATCTGTTTCAGAGAAGAACTCACCACGTAATCCGATTGCAAATCCATCGCTCACTGTGAGCTGAGGATAGAGTGCTACACCCGAAAATCCAGTGTCGCCTTCTAAGGAAGCAGTTGTAGCATTTAACCCAAGGAAGAAACTATCAGATAAATCCAATCCTCCTGTAAAGTCAATTTGAGCGTATCCATCACCTCCTAAGAAATTGATGTATTGTCCATAGAGACCTAATTGAGCTCCAAAAGCCGTGTAACGATCGTAATTAGCTTCTGTTTGATCCGTTTGGTTGAAAATACCTAACATTATAGAGATGTCATCTGTAATACTAAAGTCCACTTTTAACCCTGTATGAGAGAACGGTCCATAAGAAAACATATAGGAAGTTGAGTAATTGAAGTTTGCAGCAGGTGATATTACTTCATAACCTAAAAAGGTATTGAAGTTTCCTAAGGTAACGGTAACGCCTTCAGCAATGTTGTAATAGACATATAGCTGGTTTAAAATTTCAGATGAAAATCCGTAACCTGGGTCATCAAAAGAACCTCTGACAGATCCAAAAACTGCATTAGAACCTCTAGGTCCAAAAACAGCATCAGCAACAAAACCTGATTTTTCCCCTTCGTAAGAAACTATAAAGTTTGCCATACCTAAGGCAAAACCGTTTAAGTCTCCGAAAGAGGTCGCTGGCGCAACAGGGTCTTCAGAAAAACTAGATCTGAAGTATGTATCAACAGTACCACTAAAATTAAATGTTGGTTTTTCCTCAGTTTCTTCTTCTTGAGATCTAAGTACACTTGTTGAGATCAATACAAGGCTTAACCCAAGGATAAAGTTGTTTTTAAATTTTTTCATTATTATAATTATTAGTTTATATGCAGGCAAATTTAGATTAACACAAATATACCCCAAAAAAATAGGGGGGTGTATATTTAATAATTACATTAATTTAAAAATTACCCTATAAAATATTGGGGGTATAATATTTATTTAATAATATTTTGAGAATATAGCAAAAAACAGATTTTAGTTTAAGAACTTCCTAAACGAAAAAGGTAATGACCTAGTCCCACAAAAGCAATCCCGCCTATGATACTAGTCAATAGATAAGTAAAAAAACTGCTATAGTCCCCTATTTTTAAAAAGTTGAGGCCTTCAAGGCTAAAAGAAGAAAAAGTAGTTAGTCCCCCGCAGAAACCAATTGCTAAAAGAATATATTGATCAGAACGTTGGGTATGGTGTTTCATGGACCAGCCCAGGAGCACTCCAATAATCAGGCAACCTATTAAATTGGCTAAAAGCGTAGACCAAGGAAACCCAGACTTAGACAGGCCGAGGTATTTTCCTATAATAAAACGACAAAGGCTTCCCATACCACCCCCTAAGAAGACCAAGAATAGTTGCTTCATTGTTGAGTTAGATATTTAACGAATACCAAAAGACCAAAAGCAATAATAAAACCAACGAGAACTTTATAGCTTCCTTTAAAATAATGAGGCTGTCTTTTTTTGTCACTTTTATAGGAGAGGATTACGATTGCCGTAAAGACAATAAAAAAACAAATTCCAAAAATCAACTGACCAAATGAAAACATCTCCTAATTTTTTGACTAATTTAGAAATAATAAACCCATTAACACAGAATTGAATAATGATAAAAAAACCCATCCAAGCTGTAAAAGCATTTCATAAAGCTTTTGGTTTAGGAATAGAGTCACAACCTAATGCAGCGCTATCCCCAGAAATATCTAAATTACGCTTTGAGCTAATGAAGGAAGAAAATGAAGAATATTTACAAGCTGTAAAAGATAATGATCTAGTCGAAATAGGGGATGCTCTTGGGGACATGCTTTACATCCTATGCGGAACTATTATTGCTCATGGATTTCAAGATAAAATTGAAGCCATTTTTGACGAGATACAACGCAGTAATATGAGTAAATTGGGTGCAGATGGGAAGCCAATTTATAGAGAGGACGGAAAAGTATTAAAAGGGCCTGGCTATTTTAAACCCGATCTCAAGAAAATATTAAATGAACCTTAATCCACAGCAACTGTCCATCCAAAAGGGTCCTCAATCTCATTGTATTGAATACTTACCAATTGTTTTTTTAGTGCTTTTGCTAGTGCATTAGTTTGAGGAAGTTTGTAAGCTGTCCCTTTATAAGAAAAGCTTGTTATTGGTAAAACAACTACTGCAGTACCAGTTCCAAAAACTTCCTGCAGTGTTCCTTCTTCGAATGCAGCTACCAACTCACTGACTTTAATAGGGCGTTCTTTAACTGTAACCCCCATGCTTTTAGCGATATCTATAATACTCTTTCTTGTTACTCCATCCAGGATTCGGTCGTTTGTTGGAGCAGTGATGAGTGTTTCACCAATTTTAAAAAAGATGTTCATGGTACCAGCCTCTTCGAGGTATTCATGACGATCTGCGTCAGTCCAAATAATCTGTTGATATCCTTTTTTAAGAGCCTCAGAAGTTGGATAAAATTGTGCCGCATAGTTTCCCGCAGCTTTTGCAAAACCTACACCACCATTTGCAGCTCTACTGTACTCTTCAGCAATTAGAACGTTGATTTCTCCTCCACTGTAATAGGTGCTTACTGGAGCGCAAATGATCATAAAGATGTATTCATTTGAGGCTGATGCCTGAACAGTGGGCTGGCTTGCAAAAACAAAAGGTCGAATGTAAAGTGAGTTTCCAATCGCAGGTTTGATCCAAGCTTGATCTAATTTTAAAAGTTGATTTAATCCTTCAAAAAAGAAATCTTCAGGAAATTCAGGAATCTGGAGACGATGAGCAGATCGGTTGAATCTTCGGTAGTTTTCATCGGGACGGAAGAGCCAAACTTTTCCCTGATTATCTTTAAAAGCTTTCATTCCTTCAAAGATGGCTTGACCGTAATGTAATACACTAGCTGAAGGATCAAGTGTTAGAGGTTGATAGGGTTTAATTTCGGGCGTTTGCCACTGCCCCTCTTTATAATGACAAATGAGCATGTGGTCCGTAAACGTTTTTCCAAAAACGAGATTATTAAAATCTACACTATCGATTTTTGAGGTTGCTATTTCATGTTTATGTATCACTTAGGATTGCGTTTAATTAGTAAAATTAGTTTTTTTTGCCCCAATACCCCAAGCTTGTATTCATAATTCTTATTAATTTTTTATCGATTATCAGATTACCAAAAAAAATAGGATATATTAAACAAATATAAAGTAAGCCGCTTTTTTGGCTTTTTATCGCTAAGTCATGCAATACAAGAAAAATCATATTCAAACGAATGATGGTTCCTGGACCTATCGCATTGAAGGATTGAAGGAATCCTACCACTCACGTTACGGGGCAGTAACTGAATCTCAATTTGTTTATGTTGATGCTGGCCTTTCGCATTGGATTCAAAACAATCCTTCTTCTAGCTGTCGTATATTGGAGTTAGGATATGGAACGGGACTTATGGCTTACCTCAGTTTTATTGCTGCTGTTATCCAGAAAAAAGCAATCCATTATACTTCATTAGAACCTTATCCGATTAATTTAGAAGAATTACATTTATTGGAATACCAAAAATTCTTTGACTCAAAAAATTGCGTTCCAAACTTCAATGAATTCTCTGCTTTGTCATGGGAACAAGCAAATAAGGTTTCTCCTTTTTTTATATTGACAAAAAAAAAGATTCGTTTTGAGGATTTTAAAGCAAGCTCGCCATTTGACGTAATATATTATGACGCATTTGGAGCACATGCCCAACCCGAGTTATGGGAATCCCAGTGGATGCAAAAATGTTATGATCTCTTAGCTCCAAATGGGGTATGGGTAAGTTATTGTGCAAAGGGGAGTGTTAGGCGAGCCATGGCAGCAGCGGGTTTTGAGGTAGCCAGATTAGCCGGACCTCCTGGGAAAAGAGAAATGTTGCGTGGCGTCAAAGCTTAATTGTTTATTTTTGCAAAAAAAATTGATGAAAATTCTCATAACTGGTGCTACCGGTTTACTGGGGCAAGCCATAGTAACTAAGGCGCAATCTCAAGGGCTTGAGATTAATTATTTGTCCACATCAAAGTCTAAGTTAAATCGACTTCCAACTGCCAAAGGTTTTTTTTGGAATCCTTCTGAAGGTATTCTCGATAGGGACTGTTTTGAAGGCGTAGCCGCCATATTTCATTTGGCTGGGGCAAGTGTTTCAAAACGATGGACAAAATCTTATAAAAAACAGATATTCTCCAGTCGAGTTGAAAGTACAAGACTTCTCGTTTCAAAACTTAGGGATTTAAAAGGATCGCATTCCATCAAGCAAATCATTTCAGCATCTGCTATAGGAATTTACCCTTCAGATCAAGAGAATACATTAAGTGAATCCAGCCCTGTTGTACCAAAATCATTTATGGAACAAGTGGTTATTGCCTGGGAGAAAGAGGTTGATGCTTTTAAAGATTTGAACATTGCAATTACAAAATTTCGTATCGGATTGGTTTTAACCAGAAAAGGGGGTGTTTTAGGGCCTCTTAAAATACCTACTGCATTTGGACTTGGAGCTGCTTTTGGCAATGGAACACAGGGACAATCATGGATCCATATTGATGACGTGGTTGCTCTTTTTTTAAAAGCGCATAAAGAAAGATGGGAGGGAGTTTACAATGCAGTAGCGCCCAATCCCGTTTCGCAAACCGACTTTATTCAGGCTTTAGCAAAGGCATTAAAGAGACCCTATTTTCTCCCTGCCATACCAAAAACCTTACTAACCCTTATGGTAGGGGAAATGAGTAGTTTGGTTTTAGATAGCCATTGGATTAGTGCTCATAAAATTTTAGATAAAGACTATAAATTCAAATACCCTAAGCTTTTAGAAGCTATGAAAGCTGTAATTAGATAAGTGGAGAAGTGACATTTTGACATTAATCTATCGTGGCAATACTTTTGTAAAACAACTTTAAAATATTTTAAATGACTAAAAAAGCAGCTTCTAAAAAAGAATCTAAGCCCAAAAAGGAAACAACTAAAAAGGAGAACAAATCCAAAGCTGAACTTCAAGTTGATGAACTAAAGCTGGCAGTGGAACAGGAAAAAGACAAATACCTTAGATTGTTTGCAGAATTTGAAAATTTTAAAAAGCGAACTGCTAAAGAACGGATCGAACTTTTCAAAACAGCAAACCAAGAAGTGATTAGTGCTTTAATCCCGGTTCTCGATGACTTTGACAGAGCAAACCAACAAATGGAAAAAGAAGATGGAGGTGTAGATCGTGAGGGGATGCAGTTGATTTACAATAAATTACTTGAGGTGTTAAATACCAATGGATTGACAAAAACACAAGCAAAAAAAGGGGATGTGTTTGATGCCGAACTTCACGAGGCCATCACTCAAATTCCAGCACCTACAGAAGAGGACAAAGGAAAAATAATTGATATCATAGAAATCGGTTACCAACTTGGAGACCGTATCATTCGTTATCCAAAAGTGGTCGTTGGCCAATAATTATGAAAGAAGATTATTACGAAATATTAGGAATATCTAAAAATGCCTCTGAAACAGAAATTAAAAAGGCTTACAGAAAGAAGGCCATTAAATTTCATCCAGATAAAAATCCTGACGATAAAGTAGCTGAAGCCAATTTTAAAAAAGCAGCAGAAGCTTACGAAGTTCTTGGCAATAACGAAAAAAGAGCTAAATATGATCAATATGGTCATGCAGCTTTTGAAGGAGGTCAAGGTTTTGGTCAAGGAATGAATATGGATGATATTTTCAGTCAATTTGGAGACATCTTTGGCAGCGCCTTTGGTGGTGGCTTCGGAGGGGGTTTTGGAGGCGGTGGACAGCATAGGGCCAAAGGTTCCGACATGAGAATTCGCGTGAAGCTTACTCTAGAAGAAATTGCCAATGGAGTCGAAAAGAAAATAAAAGTACCGAGAAAAGTACAGGCTCAAGGGGTGCAATATGGTACATGCTCCACTTGTAAAGGAACCGGACAAGTAATGAAAATAGCTAACACCATTCTGGGTCGTATGCAAACTTCTTCAGTCTGTCCTAGTTGTAAAGGAAATGGAAAAACACTACTCAACCGGCCTTCAGGTTCTGATGCACAAGGGATGGTTAAAAAAGAAGAAACAGTTTCGATAAAAATCCCTGCGGGTGTTGAAGAGGGAATGCAGTTAAAAGTAAGCGGAAAAGGAAACGAAGCTCCTGCAAATGGAATTTCTGGAGATTTATTGGTTTTAATAGAGGAATCATCCCATGATGACTTTGTCAGAGAAAGGAACCATTTGCATTATGATTTATATGTCAGTATTTCTGAGGCAACTCTTGGGGTTTCTAAGGATATAAACCTTTTAGACGGAAAGGCGAGGATCAAATTAGAAGCTGGGATTCAATCAGGGAAAACTTTGCGATTGCGGAGTAAAGGTCTTCCAAGCATAAATGGTTATGGAAATGGAGATTTACTTGTACATGTGAATGTCTGGACACCAAAAACATTAAATAAAGAACAGCGCCAATTTTTCGAAAAAATGCAGGGAGACACTAATTTCATTCCACATCCCGAGAAATCGGACAAATCATTTTTTGAAAAAGTAAAGGATATGTTTGCTTAATTTAATTTCTTTAAAAAAAAAGTAATATATTTGGATCAATACTAATACGCAAGTTTTAGTATTACTTTTCTTTTTCATAGCAATTTTTTCCCATCCTTTCACGAGGGTGGGTTTTGTTTTTATAGTAACTTTAGCCCACATGAACTTTATCAACAAAATACTCGACTTTTTTAATTATAAATTCACAATTGGAGAATCCATTTCATTTACTCCCAAGTCAATCCTAATTGTGATAATAGTTTTTATATTCACCTCCTTTCTTTTAAAGCTTTTTAAAAGAATCATTTATCGCACCCTTTCTAATGATGCCAAAGTAAAATTCAAGAGTGTCTTTTCATTCATAAATTACTTTATCTACATTATTGTCGTTTTAATCACCTTTCAAAATATAGGAATTGATGTAACAGCAATATTTGCAGCTTCTGCTGCATTATTAGTAGGATTGGGTTTGGCCTTGCAAACCTTTATACAAGATATCATTTCGGGAATCTTCATTCTTGTGGACCAATCGGTTCATGTAGGAGATATTATCGAAGTTGAAGGTCAAGTGGGTAAAGTAGAAAACATCAAACTCAGAACTACAAGGGCTGTAACCCGAGAAAATAAAGTTTTGATTATCCCCAATCATAAATTTTTAATTTCAACCTTGTTTAATTGGACAGAAAACGGCATCATTACTAAAGAACAAGTGACTGTAGGGGTAGCTTATCAGAGTGATATCGATCAAGTAAAACAAATTTTATTGGATTTAGCGAGCAAACATGAGCGAATATTAGAAAAACCGCAACCCTTTGTGGTTTTTAACGATTTTGGTGATAATGCACTTATCTTTCAAATATATTTTGCTTTGAACAGCAGCTTTGAAGCTAATATTGTCAAAAGTGATATTCGTCATGCAATCTTTAACGCATTTAAAGAGGCTGATATTGAAATCCCTTTTCCACAGCGAACCATTAATTTTTCAAATCCTCCTAAAGCGCTACAATGACAAAAATCTTACTTATTGAAGATGAAGAACCAATTCGCCGCGTACTGATTCGTATTCTTACAGAAGAAAGTGATACTTATGAAGTTATCGAAGCACATGATGGTAAGGAAGGTTTAATACTACTAGAAAAACAGCCTTTTGACTTGGTGTTATGTGACATCAAAATGCCAAAAATGGATGGCATTGAAGTGTTGCAGAATGCAAATAATAAAAACATAGGCGCCCCTTTTATCATGCTAACAGGGCACGGAAATGTTAAAACAGCAGTAGATGCTATGAAGCTTGGAGCGTATGATTTTATTTCTAAACCTCCAGACTTAAATCGTTTGTTGACTGCCGTACGACACGCCTTGGAAAATAAATCGCTACGTGTTGAAAACAAAA
>Ga0315330_10001523_pt1 | contig 15641 bp, 12 predicted proteins | sample M140m34915metaG_FD_203453 | JGI IMG/M metagenome (GOLD analysis project Ga0315330, IMG submission 203453) | Ammonia-oxidizing marine archaeal communities from Monterey Bay, California, United States - M1 40m 34915 | ecosystem: Environmental > Aquatic > Marine > Intertidal zone | place: USA...
ATGCTCCTGAAATGAATTTTGAGTTTGAGTTAGGATTAGCACCAAAGTTTGACGTTAAATTGGATGTGCTTAAAAAAGTTGTTCAATATCAAATAGAACCTGAAAAAAAGATGATAGATGACCAAATAGAGCATATTAAAAAACAGTATGGAAAGATGGTCTCTCAAAAGCAAGTTGAAAAAGGCTACGAGATTACTGCTCAATTCAGAAATGAAGCGGCCGAATTGGAGAACATGGTTAACTTTAGCCTAGAAGATCTTAAGGGTAAAAAAGCCATTGCTGCGCTCAAAGAGGCAACTACAGGTTCTACGATATCAGTTTCAGGAAAAAATCTCTTTAAAGACAAGGATACTGCTAAACGTTTACTCGCTTTAGATGACAAAAAGCTAGAGAGCCTAGAAAAATTGGAAATCACTTTAGAAGTAAAAGAAATTAATGAACGAATTCCTGCAGAACTGAATCAAGAACTTTTTGACAAACTATATGAACCCGGAACAGTTACTTCAGAGAAAGACTTAAGAGATAAGATTAAGTCGGGTTTACAAGCTCAACTCGAGCCTCAAGCAAACCAAAAGTTAATGAACGATATTTCGGAAGCTATGGTGGAAAAGACAAAATTTATGCTACCTGCAGATTTTCTTAAAAAGTGGATACAAACCTCAGGAAAAGAACCGCTAACTGAAGAGCAAGCAATAGAAGAATATGACAAATCCGAAAAAGGAATACGATATCAATTAATCGAAGGAAAAATCATTAATGATAATGAGCTTAAAATGTCTTTCGATGAACTCAAAGCCTTCACGGAAACCCTTGTCCAAAACCAGATGATGCAATATGGACAAATTCCTGAAAAAGAACAGCTAGAAGGTATTGTTACTAATGTTTTGTCAAATCAAGAAGAAAATCGAAGAATATCTGAACAACTGATGGGGGATAAAATGCTCAAATTTTACAAAGAAAAAGCTCCGCTAAAGAGTAAAAAAGTAGGATTTGACACCTTTGTAAAAGAAGCATACGGTAAAGCGTAATAAATTCATTAATTTTAAAGAAATAAAGCGATATGGACTACGGAAAAGAATTTAAAAAATATGCTACCAAACATCATGGGATTAATGCGATGTATTATGATAAAATCGTGAGCAGTATGACACCTTATATTATAGAAGAGCGTCAATTAAACGTAGCTCAAATGGACGTTTTCTCTCGTTTGATGATGGATCGTATCATGTTTTTAGGAACGGCAATTAATGATCAAGTTGCTAATATTATTCAAGCCCAACTGCTATTTTTACAGAGTACAGATTCTAATCGGGACATCCAGATGTATATCAACTCCCCGGGAGGTGGAGTATACGCAGGTCTCGGAATTTATGACACCATGCAATTCATTACTCCAAATGTTGCAACTATATGTACAGGTATTGCTGCTTCAATGGGAGCTGTTTTGCTTTGTGCGGGACATGAAGGCAAGCGTTCTGCCCTTCCTCATGCTCGAGTAATGATTCATCAACCCCTAGGCGGTGCGCAAGGACAAGCTTCTGATATAGAAATCACGGCAAGAGAGATTTTAAAGTTGAAAGACGAACTCTATCAAATCATATCAAAACATTCTGGCCAGTCCATGGAAAAAGTCACTACAAATAGTGACCGAGATTATTGGATGAAAGCCGAAGAAGCAAAAGAGTATGGTATGGTAGATGAAGTACTACAAAACGCCCCAAAATAAATCTAAACACCATGAGCAAACCTGATTTAAATTGTTCTTTTTGTGGTAGACCGAAACCGGACACCCAGCTTTTGATTGCAGGATTAGATGCACATATTTGTGACCGTTGTATTATCCAAGCCCATGGGATTGTTCAAGAAGAAGCTTCGGGGGAAATTAAAGATTCAGCTCCTATTGAATTAAAACCTCCTAAAGAAATTAAATCCTTTTTAGATGACTATGTTATAGGCCAAGAAGCATCGAAAAGGGTATTATCAGTTGCTGTTTATAATCATTACAAGAGACTCTCACAGGAAAGTACTAAAAAAAATGATGTAGAAATTCAAAAAAGTAATGTGCTTCTCGTTGGTCCTACCGGAACTGGAAAAACCCTTTTAGCGCAAACTATTTCTCGACTGTTAAAAGTTCCATTAGCTATAGTAGACGCTACGGTGTTAACCGAGGCTGGATATGTAGGCGAAGATGTTGAGAGTATATTAACTCGTCTGCTCCAGGCAGCAGATTACGATTTAGAACGTGCAGAAAAAGGAATCGTTTTTATTGATGAAATAGATAAGATCGCTCGAAAAAGTGACAACCCTTCTATTACCCGAGATGTTTCTGGAGAGGGAGTGCAACAAGCGCTATTAAAACTTCTTGAAGGTACCGTTGTAAATGTGCCCCCCAAAGGAGGGAGAAAACATCCCGATCAAAAATTTATTGAAGTAGACACGTCCAATATTTTATTTATTGCTGGCGGCGCCTTTGACGGCATAGATGCCCATATCAATAAGCGACTAAATCTACAGGCTATTGGATACAAAACTGCTTTAGAAAAACGGGATGTGGATCAACAGAACATGTTGCAATACATTACCCCAAGAGATATTCGCGCCTTTGGACTAATTCCAGAAATAATAGGAAGGCTCCCGGTATTAACTTACATGAGTCCTTTAGATGAAACTACGCTACGCATTATTTTAACCACTCCAAAAAATGCTTTGATAAAACAATACATTCAATTGTTTAAGATGGATGGTATAGAACTTCAATTTACTCCAGGGGCATTAGATTATATTGTAGAAAAAGCGTTGAAGTATAAACTTGGAGCGCGAGGTTTGAGATCTCTTTGTGAAGCCGTTCTTAATGATGCAATGTTTGATTTACCTCAAAGCGATATTTCCAAACTTAAGGTTACAAAACAATATGCTGATCAAAAATTGTCTAAAATAGAACTTCCTAAGCTGAAGGTAGTTTCTTAAGTATTCATTTCAATTAGTTCGTCAACGACATCCCTTGTATTAGATAAACGGGGCACCTTATGTTGTCCACCTAATTTTCCCTTTAAGGAAAGCCATTGATAAAATAATCCTTTCCGTGCCTTGTGAATTTTAAGGGGGTGTAGGGTAATGTTTTTATAACGCTTAGCCTCATAATCAGAATTTACCTCTTGAAGTGCTGTGTCAAGAAGTGCACTAAAGTGATCAAGGTCTTCGGGTTCTCTCTCAAATTCAATAATCCACTCATGAGCTCCTTGAGTATCTATTTCCATAAATATAGGCGCCGCAGTGTAATTTGAGATTAAACTATTGGTTTGTTGACATGTCTTAGCTAGTGCTTTTTCCGTATTTTCTATAATCAGTTCCTCACCAAAAACATTGATAAAATGTTTGGTTCTACCCGAAACCTTAATTCGGTAAGGTGAGAGACTGGTAAACCTAACAGTATCTCCAATTTTATATCTCCATAGGCCTCCATTAGTAGTTATAACCATAGCATAATTTGTATATAAAACAACTTCAGAAAGAGGGATTATATTCTGTTCATCAGCAGTTTCTCCCTCAAAAGGGATGAATTCATAAAAAATACCATAATCGAGCATCAGGAGTAATTCATCTGAATCATTGCGGTCTTGAATACCAAAAAATCCTTCAGAGGCATTATAGATTTCATAAAAACGGAAATTAGACTTGGGAAATAGATCTTCATATAATTGTCTGTAGGGCTTAAAGCTTACACCACCATGAAAATAAACTTCTGCATCAGGCCAAACATCCGTAATGGTTTTTTCACCTGTTTCTTTTAAAACATTTTGAAGCAAAACTAACATCCAGGAAGGTACACCTGCCAAACTGGTAACCTTTTTGGGAATAGATTCGGCAACAATAGCTTTCATTTTGGCTTCCCATTCTGGCATAAGAGAAGTTTTATTACTGGGAGTTGAGCTTAATTCTGCCCAAAAAGGAAGGTTTTGTATGATGATGGAAGAAAGGTCGCCAAAATAACTGTTGTTTTTATTGTAGAGCTCATTACTTCCTCCCAATCGTAACGATTTTCCTGAAAGTAATTGTGAATCTTCATTATTGTTAAAGTATAATGAAAGCATGTCTTTACCTGCTTTATAATGACAATTTTCTAGAGCTTCTGTACTAACAGGGATAAATTTACTTTTTGAAGAGGTCGTTCCACTTGATTTAGCAAACCATTTGATTGGACTAGGCCAAAAGATATTTTGTTCTCCTCTGCGACATCGTTCAATCGCAGATTCTATGCTTTCATAGGTGCATATGGGTACGCGATCTTTAAAAACAGCATAGCTTTTAATAGTTTTAAAATCAAATTGTTTTCCAAATGCTGTCTTAGAAGCTGTTTTTAGTAGATAATGGAGTAATTCATTCTGAACTTCGTTTGGGTATTTCATGAACAGTTCCATTTGGTGTATTCTCTTTTTGAGAATCCAGGAAGCTATGGAATTAAATAGGGGTATGGGCATAAAATAATTATTATCTTACTTCGGTAAATTTAATTAATTCTTAGCGAGTATATGTTTGAAGGAACCTTAAAAAAAATGACTACCGAAAAAAATGATCCAATAAATTATTTTTTGGACATGAAAAAAGGCTTCATACATGTGAATCAATGTTTAGGAAAAACATTGAGCATCACGCACACAGGCTCACAATGTTTAAATTGTTTTAAGGAGCTTCCCATTTTTAGACAAGGATATTGCAAATCATGTTTTTTTGAAAGTCCAACAGTGGGCGACTGGGTGATGCGACCTGAACTCAGCACTGCTCATCTGGGTAAAGCAGATCGAGATTTGGAATACGAATCAAAAATGCAACTCCAACCTCACATCGTTTATTTAGCTTTAAGTAGTCACCTTAAGGTAGGGGTTACTAGAAAAAGTCAAATTCCTACACGATGGATTGACCAGGGGGCCCTTGAGGCTATGGTGCTGTTAGAGGTTCCTAACCGATACTTGGCTGGGATTGCCGAAGTGGCTTTAAAAGAACATTTTTCAGATAAAACCAATTGGAGGAAGATGGTACAAAACGAAACTGAACCCATCTTGTGGGATGAGGTTTTTGACAAAGCGCTTGATCTTTTGCCTAAAGACTTAAAACCCTATATGAAACCTAAGGAAAAACATTTGCAAAAAATCTCTTTTCCCGTGCTGCGTTACCCTCTCAAAGTTAAGAGTTTAAATCTTGCTAAAACTCCTTTTTTTGAAGGAAAATTAATGGGTATAAGAGGGCAATACCTGATTTTTGAAGATCAAACTGTTTTTAATGTTCGTTCTAACGAAGGACAACGCGTCAAATTGCGCTTATCTATTTAATGTGTTTTTCAGAACCCGCCAGGAGCTGGTGTAACGCAGCCATTTCTTTTTTTGTCAAATCGCGATAACGCCCCACTTTGGTGTCAAGGTTAATATTCATGATACGAACACGTTTGAGCTTGATCACACGATAATCTAAGTATTCGCACATCCTTCTTATCTGTCTGTTCAAACCTTGAGTCAATACTATACGGAATTGCTTTTTATGAATCTGTTCTACAAAACACTTTTTTGTAACCGTGTCTAAGATGGTAATTCCATTGGCCATTTTTTCAATAAACTCTGTGGTCACAGGTTTATTAACGGTTACGATGTATTCCTTTTCGTGATTATTACGAGCACGTAAGATTTTATTTACAATATCTCCATCATTGGTAAGAAGAATCAATCCCTCACTCATTTTATCTAAACGACCTATAGGAAAAATCCTACTAGGATAATTGATATAATCGATGATATTGTCTTTTTCAACTCGAGTATCTGTAGTGCAAACGATACCAGTAGGTTTATTGAACGCAATATAAACATTCTTTTCCTGGTGGTCTTCTACAAGAATCCCATCTACTTCGATCTGATCTTTTCGAACTACTTTTTGTCCCATTAAAACAACGCGGCCATTGACCTTTATCCTACCTTGATCAATTAATTTATCGGCAGCTCTTCTAGAGCAATGCCCAATTTCACTCAGGTATTTGTTGATTCGTACTCCTGGAGATTCTTCCTTCATAGATTAAATTTCAAGTTCATCTGTAGGTTTTAAATCAAAAGTTTTTCTAAAGATTCCTACAAAAAGATAGAGTAGTGGAGTATCAAATGCAGCGACTAGGATTTTAAATAAAAACCCTGAAATTACAAGACCCCAAAAGAGGTCCCATTGTAAAACACCGAAAATCGATAACAGTCCAATTACTAATACCGTATCTATTAGTTGAGAAGTGAAAGTTGAAAAGTTATTACGAAGCCAAAGCATTTTTCCATTTGTAAGTTTTTTCCAAAAATGATAGATACGAATATCAACCAGTTGAGCTAAGAGATAGGCGATCATAGAGGCCAAAACAGCGATAGGAGAAAGTGCAAAAACTTGGTTAAAGGTATTGTTATCTACAGGGGAATTTTCAATGGCTGGTACAGCATTGGCAAGCAACAAAATTCCCATCGAAAAAAAAGAGGCAAAGATTCCTGTAATTACCACCTGATTAGCTCTTTTTTTACCGTAAATCTCTGAGATTAAGTCCGTGATTAAAAAGGTGAGCGGATAGGGTAGAATTCCAACAGAAAGCTCAAAAAGTGGATTCCCAAGAACTTTTAAACCAAAGGGATACCAATAAAAGAATTTTTGAAATATCAAATTGGAAACTACCAGAGAAGTGATAAATAAAGCTGCGAGAAGCAGGTAAATATTTTTTGCTAATTCTTTTTTATCTGTCCCCATTTAGTAAATTCTTAATTCGAAGGGAAGTAAGGTTTGATAAAGGAAGGTAGGATTTAGTTCTGTTGAATTTTTAAACTGTTTAAGGAGCTGGTTAGGAATTAAATCTGTCCATGGACTTTTAAGTTCAAGCGAAGGAGTAACCCCTTTAAGTATATTTTCCAAATTCTCTTCAAATTTGGGATACTCTAAAACATTATAACTCTCTATGTTCGCTCTTTCAGAAGCCATAGCAATGGCATCTTCCAAATCTCCTAGGGCATCTACTAATCCGTTTTCTAAAGCTTGTTTTCCAGTCCACACTCTTCCCTGTGCCAAATTTTCAACAGCTTCAACTGAGAGTAATCTCCCTTGCATCACACGGTTTTTAAACGTATCGTAGGTGAATTGAACCCCTTTTTTTAGTTGTTGTTCGAAGTTTTGACTTAAGGGTTGGTACAAGCTATATCCCATCGCATTAGGATGGGTTGTTACCGTTTGAGGACTGATGCCAATATCTTTAACAAAAGTTGCGGCATTAGGTAGGGTAGCAAAAACGCCTATAGAACCAGTAATTGTCATTGGATCGGCAAAGATGTAGTCTGCCCCTGTGGAGATATAATACCCTCCAGAAGCAGCTACATTTCCCATTGAGGCAATAACAGGTTTGCTTTGTTTTGCATTCTCTATAGCCCTCCATATCAATTCAGAAGTTAAGGCACTTCCTCCAGGAGAATTTACGCGCAATACAATGGCTTTGACCCAGTCATCTTGAGCTAAACTTTCCAGGGTTTTGACAAAAACACCTTGAGCGATGACGGATTCAGAACCCTCTCCATATAGTATAGGGCCATTAGCAAACACTACTGCGATCCTGTCCTTAATGGAAGTGTCGTAAGAATTTTTATTGGCATTGACCTGATTGATAGAGGCTTTTTTGAGTTTTTGATTTTCTTCAAGACCCAATCGAGTTTTTATTTTTTGTTCAAAATCATCTTGATAAGTTATACCGTCTATTAACCCTACATCATATGCATCTGAGGGTAGTGAAATGTTATTTTTGCTAGCCAAAGAGTCTAAAAAGACAGTATTTAAGTTTCGGGATTCGGATACACCCTCTTTAAAGGAAACCCACATATCGTTTAGTAAGCTCCGAATTTGATATCGATTATCGGTACTCATTTCGTTCTCTAAAAAAGGTTCAACAGCACTTTTGTATTTTCCATGACGAACAACTTCCATCTTAAAACCGTATTCGTTTTGAAAATCTTTGTAGTAGAGTACCTCTGAAGCAAGTCCTTTAAATTCCATCAATCCTACGGGATTCATAAAAACAGAATCGGCGACTGAGGTTAGGAAATAACCTTTTTGGGTAAAGAAATCTCCATAAGCATAAATGAATTTACCCTTATTCTTAAATTCCTTTAAAGCTTTACGTATGCTGTGTGCTTGTGACCAACCGGAAATTGGGTTGTCTGCCCGAAGACTAATCCCTTCAATCTTGGGGTTGTCTCCTGCAATGCGGATGGCAGAAAGGATGTTGGGCAAGCCCATTACTTCATCTTCAAGACCCAAAAATTGCTGAAGTTCGTCAAAAACAGGTGGTCGCTCAACGATAGGTAGATTTAATTCTAATGATAAAACACTATTGGAGCTTAGGGATTTTGAAACTGATGGGGTATTGATTATTGTTGCCGAGGCAGAAATAATCATCAAAAGGATGGCAAAGAAAAGACCAAAAGCGGTTAAAGAACCTAAGACTGAGGCAAAAAAACTTCGTAGAAAATTCATGTAACAAGTATTCGTTTTACAAATATAAGGTTTTGTAGATTTGTATTTTACCATTAGTAAAGCTTTGCAAGAAGAAATAATTATTTCAATAGGAAGTAACTTAGGAAATCGGCTTCAGATACTATACAAGGCTTTGGCTTTGTTAGAATCGTATCCAGTATCTGTATCAAAACTTTCAAAACTGTATGAAACTACTTCTTGGGGTTTTGAAAGCAGTCCTTTTTACAATGCCTGCGCCTCAGTAAAGACTAATTTAGATGCTCACGAATTGTTGAGCGTTTTGCTCAAAGTGGAACAGCAATTAGGTCGCTACAGAAATGCGGAAGAGAAAGGGTATATTGACCGAACAGTTGATTTAGATATACTGTTTTACAAAGAGGACTGCATATTTACCGCAGATTTAAAAGTACCACATCCAAAAATGCACCAGCGCAATTTTGTTTTGGCACCTTTGATGGATATTGCGTCGGAGTTGGAACACCCCATTTTACACCAATCAATAGCAACTTTATTTCGAAATTCACCAGACAAGGCTGTTGCTGTCTGTTTGGAAGATGATCTAGGATTACCACCTATCTTCGACCACTTTCCTTATATCGCAATAGAGGGAAATATTGGTGTAGGAAAAACCACACTAGCTCAAATGATTGCCGACCATTATGATGCTTATATTTTAAACGAAGCCTTTACAAAAAATCCCTTTCTAGAGTCTTTTTACAAAGACCCCGAAACCCACGCACTAGCGGCAGAAAACTTTTTTCTTAACGACCGTTTTAAAAAGGACACTCAGTTTTGGCAAGAATCCCCACAGAAAGTAATTGCGGATTTTACCTTATACAAGTCTTTAGTTTTTGCAGAGGAGAATTTAAGTACTTCAGATTTTGAAAGTTATCGCAAAGTATTTGATGCTGAAATAGGGAGTAAGAAAAATCCGAACCTAATGCTTTTTCTCAAAACAGGTTTGGATCAACTTCTAGTCCAAATCAAGAAAAGAGGGCGTTCTTTTGAACAAGATATTAAATCAGAGTACCTCGAGCAATTAGAAACGGGTTATTCCAAGTTGCTTCAAGATAAATTGCCTTTTCCAATTGTTGCCATTTCGTTAGAAAATATTGATTTTGAAAAAGACGAAACTGCCTTTCAAATGATTTTAAGAGCAATTTTTAGAAATTCATTTTAGTATAAAAGTCCCAAACTACCATCCCAGTAGCTACGCTTATATTTAATGAATGTTTCGTGCCAAATTGAGGAATTTCTAATACTTGACTGCAGCTATTCACAACTTCTTGATTGACACCTTTTACTTCATTGCCCAATACAAAAGCATGAGAAAGGTTTTTATCAGGTTTAAAATCGTTTAAAAGAGTTGCTCCCTCTGTTTGTTCTATAGCCCAAACAGAACAACCTTGTTCCCTTAATTCTTTCACTACTTTTAGGCTGCTTTCAGCATATTCCCATTGCACATTTTCTGTAGCACCTAATGCGGTTTTGTGTATGTCTTTATGCGGGGGGCATGCTGTGATTCCACAGAGGTATATTTTTTTGATTAAAAAAGCATCTGCTGTACGAAAGACTGATCCGATATTGTTTAAACTGCGAATATCATCTAGAATTAAAATCAGGGGAGTTTTTTCAGAAGCGATAAAGTCCGCTACCGATTTTCGAATTAATTCTTCGTTTTTAAGTTTGCGCATAAATTGTTAGAAAAAACAAAAATACACACTCTAATTATTATTTAGGGATTTGCATCTTTGTTTTTGGGGAAACCTTCAAATTTTAAATACATTAGTAAAAAACCAATTTTTGTGCCAAAAGAAGTAAAAGAAACACCGCTAATGAAGCAATACAACCGTATCAAGGCAAAGTATCCTGATGCGTTGTTACTCTTTCGGGTGGGAGATTTTTACGAAGCTTTTGGAGCCGATGCCGTAAAGGCAGCGGATATTTTAGGGATTATTTTAACGAAAAGAGGAGCAGGCAGTAGTAGTGAAACAGAATTGGCTGGTTTCCCTCATCATTCTGTAAACACCTATTTACCTAAACTTGTAAAAGCAGGATGTCGCGTGGCTATTTGTGATCAGTTGGAAGATCCAAAGTTGGCAAAAACTATCGTAAAACGAGGGGTCACAGAGCTTATAACACCTGGAGTTTCCCTTCATGACGATGTTTTAGATCAAAAGAAGAATAACTACTTAGCGGCCGTTTTCTTTAATAAAAAATGGGGTGTTTCCTTTTTGGATATCTCTACAGGGGATTTTCTGGTTGCCGAAGGAGATTCGGAACATATTGAACAACTGCTTCAAAGTTATATGCCTAGTGAAGTGCTTATTCCCAAGCCCAAGAAGCAATTTTTTAATGAGCAGTTTGGTGCAAGCTATCCCTGTTTTTATATTGAAGATTGGGCCTTTGAAATAAGTACTGCCCAACAAAAATTGATTTCTCATTTTGAAACGCATTCACTAGAGGGATTTGGGACTCAAAATTATACTGTAGGAATCAGCGCTGCTGGGGCCGTAATGCATTATCTGTCAGATACTCAACACGACAAGCTTCAGCACATCACTAAAATAGTTCCCATCAGCCAGGATGCTTATGTTTGGTTAGATCGATTTACCCAGCGAAATCTCGAACTCTTTCATCCTAACCATCCCGGGGGAGTACCTCTCATCCAAATTATAGACTATACACAAACAGCAATGGGAGCTCGTCTATTAAGAAAGTGGTTGGCTTTCCCATTAAAGGAGTTAAAACCGATTGAAATTCGCCAAGCTAGTGTACGAGAATTTTTAGAAGCAGCACAGCTATTAGAAAAAACACAGGAGGCGTTGAGCCAGATGATTGATATTGAAAGAGTCATGGCAAAAATTGCTACAGAAAAAATAAGTCCACGTGCTTTAAATCAACTGGCAGACTCTCTGGTTGTTTTAGAAGCGTTTAAGCTTGTTCTAACCAAAGAGAAAGGAACTGTTCTTAGCAAACAGTTAAAAGGTTTGGCTTCCAGTCAAGAAATTTTAAATCTTTTAAAAAAGACCTTACACCCTGAAGCCCCTGTGATGGTTTCCAAAGGGAAGGTTATTGCCGAAGGCTTTTCAGAACAATTGGATGACTTACGAAAACTTCGCGACACTTCTCAAGCACATCTCGATGCAATGTTGGAACGCGAAACAGAACGGACTCAAATTCCTTCCTTAAAAATAGCTTTCAACAATGTTTTCGGATATTATATAGAAGTGCGAAACACGCATAAAGACAAAGTTCCAGAAGAATGGGTTCGCAAGCAGACTTTGGTCAATGCAGAACGCTATATCACAGAAGAATTAAAAAACTTTGAAACAGAAATTCTCCAAGCGGGAGAGCGCATTCAAAATTTAGAACAGGAGTTATACGTAACTCTAGTTAAGGCCTTACAGCAAAAATTGAACGTCCTAAAACAAAATGCAGCAGTAGTAGCACAATGGGATGTGTTAAGTGGATTTGCCAAAATGGCGCAAAAAAACAACTATTGTTGCCCGATAATGAACGTAGAGACTTCTTTGGAAATTCAAGGAGCGCGTCATCCCGTTATTGAAAGCCAACTTCCTTTAGGAACGCCCTATATTGCAAACGATCTTTATTTAGACCGGGAGAAGCAACAAATCATGATGATAACCGGACCCAATATGTCTGGGAAATCTGCTTTATTACGTCAAACGGCTTTGATCTCGCTATTGGCTCAAATGGGAAGTTATGTCCCAGCCACAAAAGCCAACTTAGGTTTGGTAGATAAAATTTTTACCCGGGTAGGAGCCAGCGACAATATTTCTATGGGAGCTTCTACCTTTATGGTAGAGATGAATGAAACCGCATCTATTCTCAACAATATTTCTGAAAGAAGTTTGGTTCTTCTTGATGAAATAGGAAGAGGGACAAGTACGTATGATGGCATTTCCATCGCTTGGGCCATAGCAGAGTATTTACACGAACACCCCTTTAGACCTCGCGTGCTTTTTGCTACCCATTATCACGAGTTAAATGAAATGACACAAGTGTACGAACGCATAAAGAATTTCAATGTTTCTATTAAGGAAACCCAAGACAATGTCTTGTTTTTACGAAAACTGATCCCCGGGGGCAGCGCTCACAGTTTCGGAATTCACGTTGCAAAAATGGCGGGGATGCCCCAACACGTTTTGGCAACAGCTAAAGAAAAATTAAAAGGATTAGAAGCCTCTCACGGGATTAAAAAAAGCAAAACCTCTAAAGAAGATAATGGAGAGCTTCAGTTGAGTTTTTTCAATTTAGACGACCCTCTTTTAGTGGCTATACGAGAAGAAATCACGGCTTTAGACATTGATACGCTCACTCCTGTTGAAGCTTTAATGCAACTCAATCAAATCAAGCGAAGACTTTCCCAAAAAGGCAATTAGTTCTCTTTTCCTCTTGAGGCCAGACGGTCTTTTCCTGCCACCATCTTATTTTGGTGTTCTTCAACTAAGAACTTGATTTTATTTATGATTTCGGGATTTTCTTTTGCAATATTGTATTGCTCCCCTGGGTCGTGATCTAAATGGTAGAGTAACGGAGGATCATGTTGTTCTTTTTTACCGAATTGACCATAAGCCCCTTCCGATATAAAATGAGCTTTATAAGACCCTAATCGAACAGCATATAAGTCGGTACCTCTATAATAGAAAAAGTGATCTCGTTTACTTTCTTTGTTTTCATATAAAACGGAACTTAAATCATAGCTGTCGTACTGTCGGTCATCCGAGAGTTGTACTCCTGCTATTTTACTAAACGTATGGAAAAGATCTAAGGTAGATCCCGTATGATGAACGATTTGAGGAGTGATGTTTTTCGGTTGCCAAAAGAGGGTTGGAACGCGCATGCCACCTTCCCAGGTGGTTCCCTTTCCCGCATAAAGCTCCCCAGCACTACCACCCTGTTCATTAAATAAAGTCCAGGGACCATTGTCGGAAGTAAAGACCACCATAGTTTGTTCGCTGATCCCTTCCTCTTCTAAAGCTTCAATGATGCTACCTACGCCTTGATCTATTTCTTCTATCACATCACCATACAGACCTCTCGAGCTTTTACCCAAAGCCTCTGGGGAAGCAAATAGGGGTACGTGAGGGAGGTTGTGCGCGAGGTAAACAAAAAAGGGCTGGTCTTTATTTTTTTTGATAAAGGAAATCGTTTCCTCGGCATAACGGTGGGTAATCGTATTTTGATTTGCAGGCCTTTCTATTATTTTATTGTTGCGTATCAAGGGGACATTAAAATTTTCAATGAGGTTGTTTTTAGAATCCGCGATAAGATTCCAATACCCCCCTTTTTCTGCATATACCTCTTGTGGGGTATCCATATCATTAGAATAAGGGATGCCAAAATAATAGTCAAAACCGTGTTGCAGAGGGAGGTGTTCTTTCCGATGTCCTAAATGCCATTTGCCAATACAGGCAGTAGCGTAATTTACTTTTTTCAATTGGGCGGCTAGAGAAATTTCAAATTTGGGAAAACCATCATTAGAATCTGGGAATAATACCCGTTGTTTATTGCTACTCATTCCACTTCGGATGGGCAACCTACCCGTTAGAAGCCCAGCCCTACTTGGAGTACATACGCTAGCAGCTGCGTAAAAGTTGGTCCATTTTTGCCCCTCTTGTGCCAGTTGGTCTAAATGAGGTGTCTTAATAGAAGGATTTCCAAATGAACTTAGATCTCCATAACCTAGGTCATCAGCAAAAATGACTATAAAGTTTGTAGGCTTTGTTTGCTGTGTTTTGGTTTTACAACCTACAAGGGAAATAAAGACACAGCTACAAAAGAATAATACACGTAAGTTCATACTTAAAAATAGAATAGATATTATTTAAAATTAAGGAATTATTTTTCCATGAAAAGCGATGCAAATAGTGTATAAAAAATTAAATTTTATTTTACATTTGCAATCCATTCTGCGAAAGTAGCTCAGGGGTAGAGCATCACCTTGCCAAGGTGAGGGTCGCGGGTTCAAATCCCGTCTTTCGCTCTGTCGTTTGCTCGGATGGTGGAATTGGTAGACACGTTGGACTTAAAATCCAATGACCATTGCGGTCGTGCGGGTTCAAGTCCCGCTCCGAGTACTCTAAGAATCCGCAACTAATTGTTTTACATGATGTTGCGGATTTTTTTATTATGTTTTGGCAACATATTGGCAATAAATCCTATGTTTTTGACTAAAAAAGGAGGTAAAAGCTAAAAATTTCTATCCTTGTTAAGTTTTGAATGACTTAACGCAACAAATGGTAAAAAAATTAAAACTGTCTTTATATATAGTTTTCGAATCATAATAAGTTTATTTAGACTAAATATAAATAATTTATTACATTTATAAAACGAAAATTATAATTATGTGCGGTGATGCAAATGTTGTAAGAAAAAATTTTTTTGGGGAACTATGTTATTGTGAATCACATAGTTTATTTCATTTATCATTTGCAAACATAATGATAGAACTTACTCATAGAGAACTAAAGGCATTTCATTTGGTTGTAAAAGAAATTGATATTGAGTATTGGAATAAACTGTGTGTAAGTAAAAACCGTAAAAGAAAATACCCAATAAATACAAGTCAACAGAATTTAGTTTTAATTTTTGATTTAAATGAACTTTATGCTCTTAGAGAATTAGTTTTAATTGGAAATTCAAATTGTAAAGAATTTATTTCTCCCTTAGATTTTGGGTTACCAATATCTTTAAATTGATTTTAAAAATTAAAAACTTAAAAAAATGTTTTTACATAAAATATTTTAATCAAACCTGAATGAAAGCAAAAAATAATTACAAATTAGCAATAGCCTACATAAATATGATTGGCTCTTTGTGGCTAATAAATTAAATAATTAATAATTAAGTAATATGAAGAAATATATTTTTACTTATATCCTTTTAATTATACAATTGTTACATGATCTTAAACCAATTATCTCTATATTATAAATCATAAATAAATTAAAATGAAAAAATTACTTTTTACTATTACACTTCTTTTTCTTTCATGCGGAGAAATAAAAACATCAAATGAATGTGATGAAGAACCAGATTATTTTTTATTAAGACCAGAAGTTGAAAAGGCTTACGGATACTCTCATGCA
>Ga0315330_10001524_pt1 | contig 15640 bp, 12 predicted proteins | sample M140m34915metaG_FD_203453 | JGI IMG/M metagenome (GOLD analysis project Ga0315330, IMG submission 203453) | Ammonia-oxidizing marine archaeal communities from Monterey Bay, California, United States - M1 40m 34915 | ecosystem: Environmental > Aquatic > Marine > Intertidal zone | place: USA...
GTATTATAATTTAAATAAAATAAACTTTCCATTAAGTTTAATTAAAAAATATACATTTTATAAAACTGATAGATGGGATTTAGAAACAATAAACAAAAAAATAATAAAACTTCCGTCAAAAGATTACTTAAAAAATTTGGAAAATTATTTAAATTTAAAGAATAAAAAAGAATTTAAAAATTATAATATTTTTGATTATAGGATTAAAAATCAACTAATATTGAAGTAGCTAATGAGAAACTCTTCACTTAACCTCTACTTAGAAATAAACACTTCTCACTTGATTTTTTTCATTGGAAAAATAGAAGAAGAAAAGAATTTCGAGGTAATTTATAAACTTAAATTACCGATTTGTGGAATAACAAATAATAGAATTTCAGATTTAGAAAAATTTTTTAATACCTTAAAAGAAAATATATATTTAATAGAGCAAAAATTTAATCATACATTCAAAGAAATTATTTTAATTTTAGATAATTTTAATATCAAATTTATTAATTTAACTGGCTTTAAGAAATTGAATGGTTCTCAAATTTTGAGAGAAAATATTACATATATTTTAAACAATTTAAAATCTTGTGTAGATGAAATCGAAAAAAGGAAAAAAGTATTACATATTTTTAATTCAAAATTTTACTTGGATAATAAAAAAATAGAAAATTTACCAGTCGGATTATTTGGAGATTTTTATTCCCATGAATTATCTTTTATTCTAATTAATAAAAATGATTATAAAAATTTGAAGAACATTTTTGATAAATGTAATTTAATGATTAAGAAAATTTTACTTAAAGGTTTTTTAGAAGGATCAATTATATGCAACAAAAATAATAATCAAGACATCTTTTTTTTAATAAAAATCGAAGAGAAAAATTCTAAGATTTTTTATTTTGAAAATAATTCACTCAAGATGGAGGAGAGTTTTACTTTTGGAACAGATATACTTATTAAAGATATATCAAAGATAACGTCTCTTAAAATAGAAACAATAAAAAATATTCTTAACAAAATTGAACCGTTAGATGAAATAAAAGAGGATGATTATTTAGAAAAAGAATTTTTTGATCATGAAAGCTATAGAAAGATTAAAAAAAAATTGATTTATGATATAACGTTATCCAGGCTAGAAGAACTATCAGAAATTATAATTTTTAAAAATATAAATTTTCAGTACTATAAAAAGTTTTGTAAAAATATATTTTTGAAATTAAACAGTAAATTTACATGCGAATTTTTGAAGGAGAGTGTTCAAAAAACTTTCTGTCAGAGTGGAAAATTTACAGCAATTTTTGTTGACGATTGTTCAGAAGACAGCATTATTAGGGCAGCAAATGAAATTGTTCATTTTGGTTGGAAGTCAGAGGCAATACCTATCTCACAATCAAAAAAGTCATTAATTACAAGGTTTTTTGAAAAATTTTTTAATTAATTGTTGTTTTTTTTAGAAACATTAGTTGTTTTAATAAATACAACGCTCTCGCTTATAAACACATTTATGTTTAAACATCATCAAAAAACCTTTTCAGAAAACACAATTTTCAAGGGAATTGGGTTGCATTCAGGAAAAATCTCAACAGTCAAAATTCTTCCTTCCGAAGACGAAAAAGGAATAGTTTTTAAGAGAGTTGATTTAAACAAAAATAATTTAATCAAAGCAAGTTTTGAGAATGTTTCATCGGCAAGATTGTGTACCACTTTGGAAAATAATCACGGTGTTAAAGTTTCAACTGTGGAACATTTACTAGCAGCTTTCTATATTTTAGGAATAGACAATGCTACAGTCGAAGTTGATAACGAGGAAGTGCCTATAATGGATGGATCTTCTAAAGAATTTATTAATGTTCTTAAAAATAAAGTTCTAGATAATCAAAATAAAAAAAGAAAATATTTAAAAATTTTAAATAAAATTGAATTAATAGATAAAAATAGAAAAATTTCAATTGAACCAAATAAATCGTCGTTGATAGTAAATTTTCAATTAAATTATAATAATAAAATAATTGGAAATCAGAAAAATATTGTTAATTTTCAAAAAGATAACTTAGACGAAGTATCAAGTTCAAGAACATTTTGTTTATACGAGGATATTGAAAAAATTAAGAAATTTGGATTAGCAAAAGGTGGTTCTTTGGAAAATGCAGTAGTAGTTGATAAAGAGAAAGTTTTAAATGAGGACGGTTTAAGAAATGAAAAAGAATTTGTTAATCATAAAATTTTAGACCTAGCTGGAGATTTTCTTTTATCCGGTTATAGAATAATCGGAGAGGTTGATTGCTATCAAGGCGGGCATGAATTAACCAATCTATTTTTAAGAAAAATTTTTAGCAATAAAGCAAACTATAAAATTATTGAACTCGAAGATTTTGAAAATTCAAAAAAATTTCATTCTAAAGATTTAGAAAAAATAGCTGTAAACGCTTAATTGATCATTTAATGCTATAAATTTAGCTTAAAAATTAAAAATTAATCTGTTATTAATTTATTTTTATGATAATTAGATTTTTATTAATTTTTTTCTTAGCTATTTCTTACTTAGGATGCTCAAAAAAAGAAGATTTAGAATATAAGAAATCTGAAATTATAGACCCATTCAAAGTTTATCAAGAAGGTTTGATTGCATTTGATAAAAGAAATTATTTTTTTGCAAGAAAAAAATTTGACGAGGCAGAACTAAATTTTACTAAACCTGAACTTGCAGCCAAAGCGTCAATAATGGCAAGTTACTCTTTATATGCAATAAATTTTTATGAGCAAGCCGAAGAAAATATAAAAAGATTTATTAATGTCTACCCAACAGATAAAAATGTGATTTATGCAAACTATCTTTTGGCGATTATTTATTATGAACAAATCCGAGACGAAAAGAAGGATATCAACCCATTAATAAAAGCAGAGAATCAAATTAATCTATTTATTAAAAAATATCCAAACACTGAATATGCAAGTGATCTAAAGTTTAAAAATGATTTAATCCAAAATCAATTAGCTGCAAAGGAGCTATATATTGCTAAATATTATATTTCTGTGAAAAAATGGGCTCCAGCAATTAATAGATTAAAAAATATTTTAGATAAGTATGATAAAACTGTTTTTATTGAAGAAGCACTTCATAGATTAGTCGAAGTTCACTATTATCTTGGTATTGAGCAAGAAGCAAAAAAATATGCAACCTTATTGGGTTATAACTATAATTCAAGTGAATGGTTTGAAAAATCTTATAAGATTTTAAATAAAGATTATAAAATAAATAAAAAAAAGGTTTCAAGAAAAAATAAAGAGAAAAGTTTAATTAAAAAAATTATTGAGATAGTAAAATGACTATAAGTAGGTCAAAGATAATCAAAGATTTTAAAAATAAAATATCAATTTTAAAAAAGCATAATCATTATTACTACAATAAAGATAACCCTAAGATAACCGACAGCGATTATGACGAACTTAAAAAAAAATTATTCTTAATGGAAAAAAATTATAATTTTTTGAAAAAACTTAATTTATTATCTAATATAATAGGTTCTCCACCATTAAATAAGTTTAATAAGATAACTCATTTACGCCCCATGCTTTCTTTATCAAACGCCTTTGATCAAAAAGATATGAAAGATTTTTTAAAAAAAATAAATAATTATTTGAACTTTAAAAATGAAAATCTAGAATTTTTTTCTGAACCAAAAATAGATGGAATATCCGCATCACTGATTTATGAAAAAGGAGTCTTAGTTAAAGGCTTATCTAGAGGGGATGGTATTACAGGTGAAGATATACTGTCTAATTTAAAAACAATTAAAAAAATTCCAAAAGTTATAAAAGGTGAAAACATTCCTAATTTATTAGAAATCCGTTGTGAGGTTTATATTGGAAAAAAGGACTTTACATCTTTAAAAGGGAAATTTGCCAATCCAAGGAATGCTGCCGGAGGATCGTTGAGGCAAAAAAATCCAAAAGATACAGAAAATATTCCTCTAAAATATTTTGCATACGGATTTGGTGCTGTGGAACCAATGGTATTCAAAACTCAATCTGAATTTTTAGAAAAGATTTCTAAATGGCAATTTTCTACAAATCCATTATGTAAAATTGTAAATAATTTAGATCAAATTGAAAAACAACATAAAGCAATAAACGAGAACAGATCACTTTTAGATTACGATATAGATGGTATTGTTTATAAAATTAACGACGTTAATCTTCAAAAAAGGTTAGGAAATACCTCAAACTCTCCAAGGTGGGCTATAGCCTATAAATTTTCAGCAGAGAAGGCAATTACCAAAATCAAAAATATTGTTATACAAGTTGGGAGAACTGGGGCCATAACACCAGTGGCTAAGGTTGAACCAGTTACAGTAGGTGGAGTTGTTGTTTCTAATGCAACTTTACATAATGAAGATGAGATACGAAGAAAAGATATAAGAATTGGTGATACAATTTTAATTCAAAGAGCTGGTGATGTAATACCTCAAGTAATTTCTGTTGATATTTCAAAAAGGAGTCAAACTAGTAAAAAATATAATTTTCCAATAAAATGTTTATGTGGTGCCGAGACTTTTAGAGAAATAAGCAAAAATACAAAGAAGGAGGATGCTGTAAGAAGATGTTTGAGAGGATATGATTGTAATTTTACTGCTAAAGAAAAATTAAAACATATTGTTTCCAAAGAAGCTTTTAATATTGATGGCCTTGGAAAAAAAGTTATTGAACAATTTTGGAATTTAGAATTGATTAAAAAACCATCTGACATCTTTAATTTAGATTATAAAAAAATTAATGAGCTGGAGGGGTGGGGAACACTTTCTATAGATAATTTAAAAAAAGCCATCAAAAAATCTCAGACTATAACACTAGATAGATTTATTTACTCTGTTGGAATTAGACATATTGGTCAAGAAAATGCAAAAATTTTGGCTGGTTTTTTTGGATCGATCAAAGAATTTAAAAAGATATTTGATTTAAAAAATAGAAAAAAAATTTTGATTAATCTAGCTGATCTAGATGGAATAGGTGAAACCCAAATCCAATCAATTGATAATTTTTTCTTAAATAAAACTAATACTAAGATTACAGATGATTTGATTGATAAATTAGATATTAAAAACTTCTTAACTCAAAATACTGATGGAAAATTTTCTAAAAGAAAATTAATGTTTACTGGTGGTTTTAAAAATATGAGCAGATCGGAGGCAAAAACTATAGTTGAGGATAATGGCGGAAAGGTATTAGGATCAGTATCTAAAAAACTGGATATTTTAGTCGTAGGAGACTCAAAACCTACAAAAAAAAAAATAGATCAAGCAAAACAATTAAATATCAAAATTATTTTTGAAAAAGATTGGAATAAAATCTTAAATAGCTGAACAGGCTTGCTGAAGATCAATTAACTCGATTTTATTCATGTGGTTTTTAAGTTTATTGAAAACAATCTTATGATAATTGTTGAGCCATTTTTTTTCATTTATATTTAAGTTTTCTTGAATTATAAGTTCTTTATCGATTGGCGCCATAGTTAAATTTTCAAAAAGTATATTCTTGTTTTTTTTTTTAATATAAATAAGATTCTCAATTCTAATTCCGAATTTATTTTTTTCGTAATAACCAGGTTCATTTGAAACAACCATCCCCACTTTTAAAGGAATTTTATTATTTTTTGATATAGAATGAGGTCCTTCATGAACATTTAAAAAATAACCAACACCGTGACCTGTTCCATGTGCATAATCTAAACCTATTTCTTTTAGATATTTCCTTGCTTTGATGTCGAGAGCGGACCCCGGTATATTTCTCTTAATTTTAAAATCAGCTACAGCAATGTGTCCTTTTAAAACTCTAGTAAAAATATCTTTAATTCTTTTATCTTTATTTTTTAAAGAAATAGTTCGAGTGACATCTGTTGTTCCAAATTGGTATTGACCACCAGAGTCAACTAAGTAAATATCACCTTTCTTTAACTTTCTATTTGTTTTTTTTTTCGCTTGATAATGAATTATCGCTCCATTTGGCCCAGTACCAGAGATAGTTGGAAAACTTGAAAATTTAAAATTCCTATTCATTTTTCTAAATTTTAATAACTTCTTTGAAGCACTTATCTCAGTTATACTTTTTTTAAGAAAATTTTTTTTCAACCAAAATAAATATTTTGTTAAAGCTACACCATCGTTTATGTGAGCTTTTTTAATATTTATAATTTCTTGTCTACCTTTTATTGCTTTCAAAAAATATATAGGATCATCTAAATTTAATATTTTGTTATTACTTTCAATTATATTTTCAAAATAATAAGAGCAAGAATTTTTATCGATTATAAATTTCTTTTTATTAATTCTTGATAAGATTTTAGTTGTTGAATTTATATCGAGAAATTCCACTTTATAGAAAATTTTTTTAAGTGAAGAAGATATTTTTCTTAAATCACAAAAAAATTTTATATTCTTATCTTTATCTATTAAAATATAACTATGCGGAATGGGAGTGTATTTTGCATCCCAACCCCTTATATTTAGTAACCAAGCATTATTTTCACTTGCCGTTATAAATTGAAGATCTGCACCTTTTTTTTTCAAAAAATTAGTAATTTTTGATATTTTTTTTTCAAACCCCTCACCAACGCATTGATTTGGTAATTTAAAAAATTTTTTTTTATTTATATAAATTTTTCTTTTCCATATTTTATCGATTAAATTCTGATGCATCGGAATTAATTTGCAATTATTTCCTCTAAAAAAACTTGATAGTATTTTTTTTGTAAATAATTTTGGGTCAAAACCAATTGATAATTTTTTTTTTTTCAAAACATCGTAGGGCATTTTATTCGGGATTGTCACTATTTTAAAAAATTTCCCGCTTTGTTTGTTGGCTTGTAAAGTGTATCGACCATCAACAAATAATAAATTTTCATTTCTTAAAATCAATGCAATGCCGTAGGACCCTGAAAAGTTTGAAATAAAATTTAATCTGTCGTTATGATCAGCAATATACTCTCCAAAAAATTCATCATTTTTTGGCACAATGTATCCATCAATTTTTTCTTTTATAAAGAATTTTTTTAATTTTTTTACTTTTTCCATTTTAGTTGTTTATTTTTTTTATATCTATCCCAACCGGGGCTTCTATATCCTTCGTCAAATTCAATTGAAGTGTCTTGATTGAATTCGAAGTCATCATTCTCACTCATGTTTATTTCATTTTTTTCAACACTGTTCTCTGGTATCTCATTTACAAATCTGGATGGTAAAGCATCTATCCAATCGCCATGATATGCTCTTTTCATAGCAAAAGAAATATAGGCCTGTTTTTTTGCTCTAGTAATGCCAACGTATGCTAATCTTCTTTCTTCCTCTAAAGCAAAATCACCCTTTTCCTCTAAAGATTTTTGATGAGGAAATAAACCTTCTTCCCAGCCTGGTAAAAAAACTACATTAAATTCTAGACCTTTTGCAGCATGCATAGTCATTAAATTTACTTTTGCTCCTTCCCATTCTTGATCTATTGATGTTGCTAAAGCGACATGTTCTAAAAAACTTTGTAGACTATCATAATCTTGCATTGCTCTTATTAATTCTTTTAAGTTTTCTAATCTATTTTCATTTTCTAAATCTTTCTTATTCTTTAACATTGAGGAATATCCCGATTCATCTAACACTAGCTTTAATAAATCAAAATGCTTCATTCTAGATGAGTCTCTACGCCATTTATGGATCATGTTTATCAGTTGGCTAAGTGCAATTTTTATTTTTGGTTTAAAACTACCTTTTTCAATTAATTTATTTATTGAGTCTTCAAGACAAAGAGCATTTATCTTACTAAAACTATAAATTTGATTTAACGTACTTTCACCAACCCCTCTTTTGGGAGCGCCTATAACTCTCTCTAAAGCTAAATCATCATATTTTTGATTAATTATTCGTAAATAAGATACTGCATCCTTAATTTCTGCTCTTTCATAAAACTTTATCCCACCTAGAACTCGGTAACCTATACCAACTTGAAGAAATCTTTCTTCGAATTCTCTAGTTTGATAAATAGCTCTAACTAAAATTGATACTTCATTTAAGGAATAATTTTTTTTAATTTGCTTCTCAATGATGTCACTAATCCCCTGAGCCTCCTCTTTACCTGTTCTATAACAATTTAATTTTACCGACTCGCCTTGATTAGCTGATGACCAGAGTTTTTTTCCGACTCTATTAGAATTATTGGAAATTAAACTAGAAGCAGTCTCTAAAATATTTTTCGTTGAACGATAATTTTGCTCCAATTTGAAAACTTTGCAATCTTGATAAATCTGATCAAATGTAAGAAAATTTTTTATTTCAGCTCCTCTCCAACTGTAAATTGATTGATCGTCGTCACCAACACAACAAATGTTTTTTTGATCATTGACTAAAAGATTTAACCATTTATTTTGAATAAAATTTGTATCCTGAAATTCGTCAACTAAGATGTATTTAAAATTTTTTTGATATATTTCTCTTATATCTTTATGATCTTCAAAAAGTTTAACACAAAATAAAATTAAATCACCAAAGTCAAACGCATTTAAATCTTTTGTTTTTTTTTGATAGATTTCATAAACTTTTAAAATAGATTTTATAATTGAGCCTGATTTTTCTAATTTAACATCTTTTGGTAAAAGTCCTTTATTTTTCCATTGATCAATATGATACATTATTAATTGTGGAGAAAATTTTTTTGCGTCTAAGTCTTCTCCTTTTACGATATTTCGAATTAGTTTTTTTTGATCATCAGTATCTAATATTGTAAAATTACTTTTATATTCTAAGGCTTCAGCGTGTCTTCTTAAAAATTTAACACTAATAGAGTGAAATGTTCCTAGCCATGGAACAGAATTTGAGCTTCCCTTAACATATTGCATAACTCTATTCTGCATTTCTTTTGCAGCTTTATTCGTAAAAGTCACACATAAGATTTGATTAGGCCATGCTTTTTTCTGATTAATTATATGAATAAGCCTTGTAGTTAACACTCTTGTTTTACCTGAGCCCGCTCCTGCTACTACTAAATTAGGTCCCTCTGTACTTAACACAGCTTCTTTTTGCTCTTTGTTAAGGTTTTCAATTAATTTATCTATGTTATTCATATGAAAGAATTTTCTTTTATATACTAGTTACAATAATAAAAAAAATGATAAATAAATTCTTTAAAACTATTCACAATAAGCATTCAAGATTTTTTAGATTTATTTTTTTTCTAAGATATTTATTTGGAATATTCTTTATAGCGATCTCTTTTTTTTTACTTATTCCACATTTCTTTAATTATGAAAATAGAGCTAAAGTTTTTAAAAATTATCTTGCTGAGGATTATGATTTTAAAATCTCAAGATTTGAGAAGATAGAATTTGCTGCTTTACCCCTCCCTAAGATCCAATTTAAAAATGTATTAGTTAATGCAGGTCAACCAGCAATTGAAATGGAGATCAAAAATTTAGTAATTTATCCAAAGCTTTTAAATATCTATAATTACGAAAATTTTCAGTCAAAAAAAATTAAATTAAAAGAAATAAAAATTTCTGTAGACACGTCAGAAATAAATTTCCTTTTACAGAGATTATTTGATCAAAAAAACAAGTTATTGTTTGAGGATTTAGACTTAGTAATTAATGATAAAAATGAGTCTTTAATCCAAATTAAAAATATGATGTTTTCAAATTTTGGATATAAAAAAAATACAATAGAAGGCAAACTTTTAGGTAAAAAATTTATTACAGAAATCAACGATAAATTAGATAATATTGACTTTAAATTGATCAATACGGGTATAAATATAAATGTAAAGTTTGATCAAAAAAATAAACAAAATTACTCAAAAGGTATTTTAAAATCTAAAATCCTCAAAACTAACTTAAAGTACGATTTTACACTTAAAGACGATACTCTCAATATCTATAATTTATACTTAAGAAGTAAAAATCTTTCATTGAATAATGAAAGCAAGATAACATTTGATCCATTTTTTGAAATTGACTCAAAAACTGAAATCGAAGATTTTAATTTCAAAAATTTTAAAAAATTAGATGTTGAAAAAATAATCGAATTTAAAAAAATACTCAAAAAAATAAATTTTAAAAATGAATTAATAATAAATCCAAAAAAATTTAGTTTGAATCAAATAGAAAATTTTAATCTTAGGACAGATATAGCTTACGGCAGGCTAAATTATTCAAAAAATTTTATAATTTCAAATATTTCTTCTAGATGTAATGGAAGTATCAATTTATTAGAAGAGTACCCCTTGCTAGTTTTTGATTGCAATATTTCCTCAAAAAATAAAAAAAACTTTTTTAAAAAATTTGGTTTAAAGACCAATAATGAAAATGATGTTTTTAATCTTAAAATTATAGGTAATTTGAATATATTAAGCAAAAAAATTAATTTAAAAAAAATATTATTTAATGAAAATTATGAAGCCTCTAAAGAAGATTTAAGTTACTTTAAAGAGACTTTTGAAAATATAGTTTTTGACGAAAGTTTTTTAGAAATATTTAATTATAAAAAAATAAAAGATTTTATAAAAGAGTTCTCGTAGTTATTTAGGCTTAGTCATTTTTATTGGATTCATGATCTTGTCGTATTCTTTTTCACTAATTAAACCTGCTTCTATTACTTCTTTTTTTAAAGTTGTGCCATTTTTGTGAGCTCTTTTTGCTACAGCCGCCGCTTTATCGTAGCCAATCTTTGGAGCAAGAGCAGTGACTAGCATTAATGAATTATCTAATAATTGTTTGATTCTTTTTTTATCAGCTTTTATTCCTTTTACACAATACATGGCAAAAGTTTTTGAGGAATCTCCCATTATTTCAATAGATTGTAAAATGTTATGAATTATTAATGTCTTGAAAACATTTAGTTCAAAATGTCCATGAGAACCAGCCATTGTTATACCGTTATGGTTTCCAATAACTTTTACACATACCATAGTTACTGCCTCTGATTGTGTGGGATTAACTTTACCTGGCATAATTGAAGAACCTGGTTCGTTTGAAGGTAGAATAAGTTCTCCATAACCTGCTCTTGGTCCAGAACCTAAAAATCTGATATCATTAGCTATTTTCATTAAACAAACTGCTGCAGTATTTAATGTCCCTGAGAAATTAACGATTTCGTCATGAGCTGCTAATGCTGAAAATTTATTTAAAGCTGGTTTAAAAGGTAATTTAGTTAATTTGCTAATTTTTTTAATAATCTTTTTATCAAAATTTCTTTTTGTATTAAGGCCAGTTCCAACAGCTGTTCCGCCTTGTGCAAGAAAATAAATTTCTTTCAAAGCATTTTCAATTCTATAAATGCAACTTTTAAGTTGAGCGTAATAACCAGAAAATTCTTGACCCAAGGTTAATGGCGTTGCGTCTTGTAGATGAGTTCTTCCAACTTTAACAATATTCTTAAATTCTCTAGATTTCTTAGCCAACTCTTTTTCTAATAATTTTAATGATGGTAAGAGTTTTTCTCTTGTTCTTAAAGCAATCGCAATATGCATAGCTGTAGGAAAAACATCATTAGTAGATTGCGATTTGTTTACATGATCATTTGGATGAACCGGTTTTTTTGAACCTAATTTTCCACCCATCATTTGTATTGCTCTATTAGCTATTACTTCATTAACATTCATATTTGTTTGTGTTCCAGACCCTGTTTGCCAAACTTTTAGAGGAAAATGATTATCAAGCTTTCCTTTAATAACTTCATCTGCAGCTTTAATTATAAATTTACTTATCTTTGAGTCTAAATCTTTGTTTTCAGCATTTACTAATGCTGCTGCTTTTTTAATAATAGCAATTGATTTTATAACGATTGGTCTAACTAAAAAATCTCCAATATTGAAAAATTTGTTTGATCTTTCAGTGGAAGCGCCCCAATACTTATCACCAGGAACTTTTATTTTTCCTATACTATCGAATTCTTCTCTATATTTCATAATTGAATCATTGGTATAATACACTTTAAATAATTAATTTAAAAATTTTTAAGGATATAAAATGACAAATTTTGAAAGTGTTAGAAAATTTATGGAGACATTTGGTCAAGAAATTAAAGAAAAATCAGAATTTCCTGACAAAAAAGTTATTTCTTTAAGATTTGAACTGATAAAGGAAGAACTCGAGGAACTTAAAGTTGCTATAGAAAAAAGAGATATGAAAGAAGTAGCAGATGCATTAACTGATATTCTCTACGTAACTTATGGGGCTGGACACGCATTTGGTATAAACTTAGATAATTGTTTTAAAGAGGTTCAAAGTTCAAATATGAGCAAACTTGGTAATGATGGAAAACCAATCTATAATAATGCTGGCAAAGTAATGAAAGGACCTAATTATTTTAAACCTAATTTAAGACAATTTATAAAATGATAAAAGATAATTACTATTGGATACTTCTTGGTATAGCGGTAGGTATAATAATATATTTGATTGATAAATATATTTTCTAAATAAATGAAAATTAAATCTATTGATTTATTATTATTATTTTTAATTTGTGCTTTTGGAATTATTTTAAGGTTTTACAATCATTCATTTGATGATTTGTGGTATGACGAGGTAATAAGTTTTTGGATATCCAATCCCAAGATTACATTAAAAGAAAGTTTTGCTAATCACAATTTAGTTGAAGTAAGTACCTTCACTTATCATTTTTTATTAAAATACTATTTTCAATTATTTGGTTACAGCGTGGAAGCTGGAAGGATTTTTTCGTCAATATTTGGTTCACTGGCCATATTGTCTGTTTCATATTTAAATTGGCAGATAATAAAAAATAGATCTTTCTTGTTTGCTGCTTTTTTAATTAGTTTAAACATATTTTTAATTTCTTTTTCTCAAGAAATGAGAATGTACTCAATATTATTTTTTTTTTCATCCTTATCACTCATATTTTTTTTAAAAACATTGGAAAATAATAAAATTTTATTCTTTATTGCTTTTTTGCTCTCTACAAGCTTAATTGTTTTACTTCATCCATTCGCGTTAATTTTAGTATTTTCATATTTATTTTTTTTGAGCTACTTATTTTTTAAATCAAAAAAAATATTCTTAAATTTAATATTTAGTAATTTTACAATCTTAATTTTTTCTATCTTTGTATATTTTTATTCATTTGGTGAAATCTCTGCTAATGACAGACCAGAATATTTCTGGATGACTAACCCAAATTTAAAGTTTTATACAAATTTCTATTTTTCATCTTTTTTTGGTTCAAGGATTATGGGTTTAATTTTTTTATTTACTTTCTTTTATTTAATATTTTGTTTTCTCAAAAAAACAAAAAAATTTGACTCTCTTAAACTTTTTTTGATTGTAATATTCTTATCATATTCACTACCATTAATTTTCGGTTATTTATTTAAACCTATAATGGTAAATAGATATATTATATTTATTTTAGCGCCTCTAATATCATTCATTTCTGTTTTAATATATGAATTGGATAAAAATAAAAAATTTTTCTTAATAATATTTTTATCGATACTTACATTTGGAAATCATTTTACTGAACAAACTTTTAAGCAATTTATTAAAGAAAGAGTTGTGTCAAAACCTGAATACTATAAGGCTATCAAGTATATTCATGAGTCAGATTTTGATAACTTTATTTTAAAAGTAAGAAAAATGAAAAGTAGAGACGGCACAATAAAAGCGATTGATCATTACATTAGTTACTTAGGAAAAAAAAATAATTTTAATATTCAGTTAGTAAACATTGATAATAAAGATATTGAATATTTATGGCACTTATGTCTTCAAGATTTTAATGGGAAGAACTGTAATGTAGATAATTTTAATAGAGACTTTGAAGTAATAGAAAAAAAATTATTCAACAATATTGAGCTAAAATTAATTAAACTCAGCTAATATAATACTTAAATTAATTAATACTTTCTTAAAAATAATATATAAAAAGCAATTATAGAAACTTTTTGTATATAAATGAATTACTCAGGTTGGGAATTAAAATACTTTGATTTGTCTCATAATTTTAGAAAATATCAATATGAACTTATTAAAGACCACTTAGGGAAAAAAATTTTAGAAGTAGGACCTGGAAGCGGGATGTTTGCTAAAAAATTTTTAATGAAAGACTCAAATGAAATTCATTTAACAGAAATAAATAAAGACTTGCACGAATTATTAATTGATGAATTTCAAGATTTGAAAAAAGATGTAAAGATTTTTTCAAAAAAAATTGAAAATATAGATTATACCTATGATACTATTTGTTATTTTGATGTTATCGAACACATAGAAAATCATGAGAATGAAATAAAAAATGCTTTAAATAAACTAAATGCAAATGGTAAATTAATTATTATTGTTCCAGCGTTCAATCATCTTTACTCTAATTACGATAAATCGATTGGACATTATAGGAGATATGAAAAAAAATTTTTTTTAAAATTTTTAAGGGATAATAATTTAATTTACAAATCGTTATTTTATTTTGACTGTATTGGTTATTTTTTTTTGTTAATGAACAAATTGATTAATTTCAAAAATGAGAAAAAAGTAAGTTTTGGAACAATTATATGGAATTTAATGATTCCAGTTTCAAAAATTTTAGATAAAATGTTATTTCATAAATTTGGTAAAAGTCTTATTTGTGTAATACAAAAAAAGGAAATTTAGTGTTATATAAATTGAAAATTTTTATATTGAGAATTTTTGGATATGACAAACCACTCAGAGTAGCTTTCTTAAAATATTTGTCTCTAAAATATAAAAAATTTCGTCCTCATTATGAAACTATTTTATTAGAAAGCTCAAATGAAGCAAAAAAAATTGGTTATAAAGAAGTATCAGTTTTAGAATTAGGTGTTGCTGGAGGCAATGGAATTATTAGTTTAGAAAATTGCAAAAAAAAAATAGAAAAAATAACTGGAATAAAAATTAATATTTTTGGTTTTGACTACGGTGAAGGTTTACCAAAATCAAATAATAAGTTTGATTTACCTTTCTTTTGGTCTCAAGGAGATTATAAAATTGATAAAGAAAAATTAAAAAAAAGAATTAAAAGTGAAATTTATTTCGGTGATGTAAAAGAAACTTTTAAGTCGTTTATTAAGTCTAATCCTGCAACTATTTCAGCAATTTTTTTCGATTTAGATTATTATACTTCTACAAAAAATTTTCTAAATCAAATATCTGAAAATAAAGATTTTTTTAGTCCTAGGGTATATTGTTACTTTGATGACATATTTACAATAAATCACTACATTAATGAGCATAATGGTGAACTTTTAGCAATCAAAGAATTTAATAATGAAAATAAAGAAATTAAAATAGGTAAGAGTTTGGCCAGTTCAACTGATTTTAAATTTCCTTTAGCAAACGATAAGCTTTTTATGCTACATAATTTTACTCATAAAGATTATTTCAAGAATTTAAATTACGAAGAAATAAATAAAAATTTAAGTCTTAATGACTATAAGGTTGGTAATTTATTAGATTAAATTCTTTGAAATAATTTTTCATTATTGAAAATTAAAGGGGCGTTCTGTTGCCAGGTGCCCCGGACCCCGTAACTTAATTAACTAGGTTAATTAAGCAGCAAGTGCGTAACTTTCGTTAGCATTTGTAAATTGGCCCGTTACGTCGGAACCATCTCGTACGAAAGAATAGCCTTTAGACACCCGT
>Ga0315330_10001525_pt1 | contig 15639 bp, 12 predicted proteins | sample M140m34915metaG_FD_203453 | JGI IMG/M metagenome (GOLD analysis project Ga0315330, IMG submission 203453) | Ammonia-oxidizing marine archaeal communities from Monterey Bay, California, United States - M1 40m 34915 | ecosystem: Environmental > Aquatic > Marine > Intertidal zone | place: USA...
ACATCTCAAAAAGCTAAAATCTTTGATAAAGACAATATTCCAAGCGAGCTACAAGGAACACCTGCAATAAAGCCAGGAAGCAATGTATAAGAGTTTAAAAATTGGATTAGCATTAGGTGGCGGTGGAGCAAGAGGTGCATGCCATATCGGAGTATTGAAAGTTCTTGAAGCTAATGGTATTGTTCCTGATATCGTTGCAGGAACAAGCGCTGGTTCAATGATTGGAGCCATGTATGCTTCTCATCATAATGCAAAAGTTGTTGAATCAAAATATCTAGAACACATACAAAGTGAAAATTTTAATGAGTTAGGATTTAGATATATTGCTAATTCAGAGGAAGATGAATCTATTTTCTCTCAAATTATGAAGCAGATCAAAAATCAATATGTCTTGATGGTAAGTTCAAATAGAAAATCAATTGTAAAGAATGAAAGATTAGCAAAAGCAGCAGAAATTCTTTTTGGAAGTAAACAATTTAGTGATTTAAAGATACCTTTATTGGTTACAACTACAGATTTGATGTCTGGTAATTCAATTATATATAAATCCGGTAACTTAATTGATGCAGTAGTTCAAAGTTCATCTATTCCTGGTTTTATAGAACCAACTTTTAAGGATGATCGTATGCTTGTGGATGGTGGAGTCACTTTACCAACACCAGTAACTCCGCTTATTGATAATTGTGATTTTATCATTGCAGTCAATATTACGAGAGGAGTAGATAATCAACCCGAACCATCTAATATTGTTGAAATCTCTACAAGATCAAGAGATGTTTCAGTATCACATTTAAATTCATTTCTGTTGAGCAAAGCAAATTTTGTAATTAAACCTAAGCATGATAATCTTCATTGGTCTGCTTTTGATCAGACTGAACAATTTATTGAATCTGGTGAACTTGCAGCCAATTCATCTATCGAACATCTTTTAGAAGAGCTTGAAAGTGCGCTGAATGTTCCCATAGAAACAAAAAAAGAAACTTTTTGGACAAGAATTAAGAAAAGATTATTTTCATAGCCCAATATGAAAAAGTTTTTTTTAATATTATCATTTTTAAACATTATTTGGGCTCAGTTTAGCGATCCAGCCCAGTTTAATGTCAAAATTGACGATGTAAACCAAGGTGAAGTTGCAATTGTCGATGTTAGCGCTGAACTTGATTTCACATGGAGAATCTATGCTGTTTATGATTTACCTGAAGGTCCATCATCTACAAAATTCATTATTGAGTCAGATATAGTTAATAAATCTGGTAAGGTTATTGAACCTAAACCAATAGAAAAGTTTGACGAAGGATTTAGCAATATCACAAAATATCATGAAGGAACTCCTCAATTTAGTATACCATTAGAATTAAAAGATGATTTACCTAATGGTATTTATAATGTAGATGTAATTATTGACTATCAAGTTTGTAATAATAGCTTATGTTATCCACCAAACCAAATTACTAAAACTGCAACCTTTGAAATTAAATCAGGTCCCATAAGATCTGATTTTGTTTTTGAAAATTTCGACTTTGACAAGGACTCTATTTTGGCTATTGCTGATAATAACATAAGTTCATTTCTTGTTCTTGCTATGAGTATGGGCTTTCTTGCTCTTTTAACTCCATGTGTTTTCCCTATGATTCCAATCACCATTTCATTTTTTATGCATAGAAGTGAGAATGCTAATTCTTCTCCAGTAAAAAGTGCTACTGTTTATATGTTAGGCATTGTTCTAACATTTACTTTTTTAGGAATGATGTTAGCAATTCTATTAGGAGCATCTGGTGCAAATCAGCTTGCAGCAAATCCAATAGTAAATATGTTGATAGCATTTTTATTTATTTATTTTGCAATGTCTTTATTTGGATTTTATGAAATTGAAATACCTGAATCATTGAGAAGACTTTCATTGCAAAAGGAAAATTCTGAAGGTTATGTTGGTATTTTATTTATGGCTTTAACTTTTACTTTAACTTCATTTACATGTACAGTTCAATTTATGGGATTAATATTAGTTGCTGCTTCACAAGGAGAATGGTTTTGGCCAATAATTGGGATGTTAATTTTTAGTTTAGCGTTTGCTTCTCCATTTTTCTTTTTAGCTCTCTTTCCACATTATTTAACAAAATTACCTCAGTCTGGTGGATGGTTAAATTCTGTAAAAGTAGTTATGGGTTTCTTAGAACTTGCAGCTGCTTTCAAATTTATTAGCAATAGTGACTTAGTTTGGAATTGGAATATTTTTACATATGAAGTTGTTTTATATTTATGGGCATTAATAATGCTATTGACAGGCTTATATATTTTTGGATTAATTAAGTTTAAAAATGATTCGCCAGTTACTTTTTCAATCCAAAGATCATTGTTTGCTCTTGCTTTTATATTTTTTGGAACTTACTTAGGAGCTGGAAATCATGGTTATGAAATTAATGGTAATATCAAATCTTATTTACCTCCTAAGAAATATCAATCTAACCTAGTCTGGAATAATAATTTAGATGATGCATTTATTATTGCTTCAGAGCAGAATAAAAATATCTTTATTGATTTTACAGGTGTTACATGTACAAACTGTAGATGGATGGAAACAAATATATTTAGTATAAACTCTGTTGAAGAGTTGATGTCTGAATACGTTCTTGTTAGTTTATATACTGATGCAGGAGAAGGATATTTAGAGAAAAGAGAGTACCAGATCAATCGATTTGAAACTGCTGCTCTACCTTATTATGTAATTTTAGATAGTAATGATAAAGTAATATCAGAGTTTCCTGGTCTTACAAGAAACGTTGAAGAGTTTAAAGACTTTTTAAAAACAGGATTAAATAATTAAGGAACTTTACGGTGATTAAATCATTTCAGATAAGTATGATGAAAAAACTGACATTTATTTTATTATTTGTTTCAACTTCTTTTGCGCAATCAAAAGCATATGAATTTTTTAATTCTTTTGCTGACATTGCAGAGGAAGTAAACGAATCAGTAGTAACCATCACTACAACAAATACCGTTCAATTGGACAGGGATGTTCAAAACTTTTACAGATATTGGGGTAGAGAGATTCCAGATGAGTATGAAAGTAAATCTCTTGGTTCAGGTGTGATTGTCGATGATGAAAATGCATATATAGTCACTAATCATCATGTTATTTTTGATGAAAGATCTCAAAAACCTGTAGAAGAAATTAAGGTCCAATTACTTGATAAGCGTATCTTTGAGGCTACTGTTATTGGATTAGATAAAGCTACCGACTTAGCTGTACTTCAAATAGAGGCAGATGATATAAAAGCTGTTGATTTAGGAGATTCTGAAGCAGTAAGAGTAGGAGAATGGGTAATAGCTATTGGAAGCCCTTTTTCTGCATCATTAAGTCATACAGTCACTGCTGGAATTGTTAGTGCATTAGGTAGAAATGATGTAATGAATAACTTAAATACTTATCAAAACTTTATTCAAACAGATGCAGCGATAAATCCTGGAAATAGTGGAGGGGCTCTTTTAAATATGAATGGTGAGTTAATTGGTATTAATGCTGCTATTGCTTCAGGTGGTGGAAGAGCTAATGCTGGTATTGGCTTTGCAATTCCTTCAACGATGGTTAAAAAAGTAATGAATGATCTTATTACTAAAGGATATGTTGTTAGATCTTTCTTAGGTATTTACATGCAAGATATTAATGAAGATTTATATGAGACATTGGAACTTCAAACTCGAAATGGAGCTATTGTAAGTGATATTGTTGAAGGCAGTCCAGCTTCAAAATCTGATTTAGTAGAAGGAGATGTGATTGTTTCTTTTGAAGGAAAAGAAATCAGTAATGGTTCTGAACTTAAAAACCTTGTATCCAGTACTGATCCAGGTTCAAGAGTCAAGCTTGGTATTTACAGAGACAATAAAAAGAAAAATATATATGTTACTCTTGAAGAAAGAGAAGATGAAGTAGCTGCTACTACAAATGTCAATTATGAATTCGGATTATTATTAGAAAACCCGAGCGAAGATTTAATTAATAAATACAAATTAAATGAAAAAAATCCTTCAAATATCCAAGGAGTAATTGTTACTGGAGTTGAAGATAATAGTCCAGCAGAAGAAGCAGGACTTCAAGAAGGAGATATTATTACACGTGTTGGACGAAAAAAGATTTACAGTACAAAAGATTTCCTTTCAGAGATGTCAAAGTTTGATGATGAATCGAAAGTACTATTTCTTGTTAAACGCGGCTCTTCATCAAGATTTATTACTATTACAAGATAATTTCTATACAATTGCAATAATTCCCCTTTTCTTATAAGTTCATAGTTAATTATGAGCATAAAGAAAGAAAATCCAAAAGTCGATTTTGTTAAAAATGAACTCGAAATACTTGATTATTGGTCCAAAAATAAAACCTTTGAAAAATTAGTAAATAAAAATTCTAATGGACCAAAATGGAGTTTTCTTGATGGTCCAATAACAGCAAATAATCCTATGGGAGTTCATCACGCTTGGGGAAGAACTTTAAAAGATCTTTATCAAAGATATAAATCTATGAATGGCTATCAGTTGAGATATCAAAACGGTTTTGACTGTCAAGGTCTTTGGGTGGAAATTGAAGTCGAAAAAGAGCTTGGAATTAAATCAAAAAAAGAAGTTGAAGATTTAGGCATAGAAAAGTTTGTGAATCTCTGTAAAGAACGTGTTGAAAAATTTTCTGAAGTCCAAAAGGATCAATCTGTAAGACTAGGATATTGGATGGATTGGGATAATTCTTATTTCACCATGTCCGAAGAAAACAACTATGCGATTTGGGCTTTCTTAAAAAAATTATATGAAGATGGAAAAATCTATAGAGGAACTGATGTAGTTCCTTGGTCAGGAAGATCGGGGACTTCCTATTCACAGATGGAGATTATTGAGGGAAGAAAGCTTACAGTGCATAAAGGTGTTTTTGTAAAATTTCCTTTAAAAGATAAAGAGAATGAAAATATTTTAATTTGGACAACAACTCCATGGACATTGTCATCAAATATTGCAGTTGCGGTAAACAAAAAAATAAATTACGCGAAAATAAAGGCTAATGATGGATCAATATATTTTGTAGCTGAAACAAATTTAAAATATCAAAGATTAAATAAAGAATTTTCAGAGAAAAAAAATTGGGTAGACGGTGTTCCAAAGTTAAAAACATTAGATCAAATTTTCAAAGAACGTGGCGGATATGAAATTTTAGAAGTCATTAAAGGTGAAAAATTAATTGGTTTAACATACCAAGGACCATTTGATCATTTAGAGCCTCAAAGCTCTAAAGGGGGTTATCCAATTCATGATACAAGCAATTTGCAAGATAAATCAGCCATAGATTGTCATATTGTAATTGATGGTGGAAAAGATTCTGAAGGCAACGATATGGTTGTTGAGGGTGAAGGAACTGGATTAGTACATATGGCTGGCGGATGTGGTGCTATCGATAATAAAATATGTAAAAGAGAAGGTTTTGTTGAAATCTCTCCAATTGACAATCAAGCAAATTTCATTCAAGGTTTTGATTTTATGTCTGGTTTAAGTGTTACAGATCCTGAAACTGCTCAAAAAATTATTTCCAATTTAAAAGAAAGAGATCTTCTTCTATATGTTGAAGATTATCCTCATATATATCCACACTGTTGGAGATCCGGAGATGAACTAGTCTTTAAACAAGTTGATGAATGGTATATAAATATGGATTGGAGAAATAAAATTAAATCTGTCGTAGATGAAATTAATTGGATTCCAAGCTGGGGAAGAGATAGAGAGCATGATTGGTTAGACAATATGGGAGATTGGATGATTTCAAAGAAGAGATTCTGGGGATTAGCCTTACCGATTTGGACTTTTGAGGATGGAACATTTCATGTTGTTGGTTCTAAAGAAGAGCTTAAGGAATTAGCTGTTGAAGGATGGGAAAAATTTGATGGAAATACTCCACACAGACCTTGGGTTGATTATGTTAAAATTAAACATCCAAAATCTGGACTCATTGGAACAAGAATTGAAGATGTAGGAAATCCTTGGTTAGATGCTGGAATTGTGCCTTTTTCTACTATGAAATATTTTGAAGATAAAAGCTATTGGGAAGAATGGTTTCCAGCTGATTTTATTACAGAATGTTTTCCTGGTCAGTTTAGAAACTGGTTTTATTCATTATTAGCAATGTCATCTTTTTTAGAAGGCAAAGCACCGTTTAAAACTTTACTTGGACATGCGTTAGTAAAAGACGAAAAAGGTGATGAAATGCATAAATCTGCAGGTAATGCTATCTGGTTTGATGATGCAGCTGAAAAGATGGGTGTTGATGTAATGAGATGGATGTATTCTAAACAAAATGTAGAAAACAACTTACTATTTGGATATGATAAAGCTGACGAAGTCAGAAAAAAGTTGATTAGTCTATGGAATATTTATTCGTTTTTCTGTACCTATGCAAGTCTTGATAATTTTTCTCCACATTCACAAAAAATAAATCCTAAAGATTTAACTTTATTAGATAATTGGATTATTTCAAAATCACAGCAATTAAATGCTAGCGCAAAATTGAATTATGAAAATTTTGAAGTAGATAAGCTATTAAAAAATGTAGAAACCTTCTTAGATGATTTATCAAATTGGTATATAAGAAGAAATAGAAGAAGATTTTGGAAAAGTGAAAATGATTCAGATAAATATATAGCTTATCAAACTCTTTATGATGTGATTTTGGATTTAATTAAAGTTTTATCGCCTGTTCTTCCTTTCGTATCAGAAAGAATGTATTTGAATATGACTTCTGCAGATAAAAATGAGAACAACGATAGTATTCATTTATCAGATTTTCCTAAGTGTGATAATGATAAAATTGATAATGAATTAATCGATAAAGTTGACTCGCTAAAAAAAGTAATCGAGTCTGGAAGAGCAGTAAGAAAAAAAGCTAATATTAAAGTTAGGCAACCGCTCCAAAGCTTAAGAGTTTTGCTTAATAACGATGAAATAACTTCATTCATTAAAGATCAAGAAGAGACAATCTTAGATGAGTTAAATATTAAAGAAGTATTATTTTCTGATGATATCAAAGAATTTGGAGCTTTGACTTTGAAACCAAATTTTAAAAATATGAAAATGAAGTTTGGAGATGAAATGCAGGATGCTATGAAATCAATTGGTAATCTTGATCCTATAAAAGTCACAAGAAATGTATTGAATGGTTTAGCAATTCCTAAAAATGAACATGAATTGACAAAAGATGATCTGATCATAGATTTAAAAGCAAATGATGGAAGCGAATCTTTCTTGGGAAATGATTTAGTTGTATCGTTAGATAAAACTATTAGCGATTCTTTAAGATTGGAAGGAGTTTTGAGAGATTTAATAAGGCAAATTCAGTTAATGAGAAAAGAAGCAAACTTTGAGATTGATGACAGAATTATTATCTCTGCTAATTTTTCTGAAGAGTTAAAAAATATTATTGAAGAAAATAAAGAATATTTTATGAATGAAGTTTTATGTAAGGATATTGTAGCAAATTTGGAAAATTCTAACTATAATTCTTCTTTCAAGTATGAAAATAATGAAATTGAAATTTATTTGAAGAAAGTTTAAAGAAATTAAATTGGCAAATAAAAAAACATATACCAAAACTGAGCTAAAGAAATTTGAGAAAAATATTTTAGACAAAATTTTTGAAGTAAACGAGAGCATAGAAGGTGTAAGATCAACTACTGAGCCTACAAATTCCGTTTTTATTCAAGAAAGATCTGAAGATTTTAACGAAGGTACTGAAGCTCATGAAGTAGAAAAAAGCTTTCTTCTTATGTCGCGAGAATCGGATTACTTAGTTAACCTCAAAAAAGCACTTCAACGAATCCAAGATGGAACCTACGGTATTTGTGAAGTTTATACTAAAGATTCGGGAAAATGTGAATGTCCTGACTCTCCTTTAATTGCAAAAGAAAGATTAATGGAAGTACCAAACGCCACTAAAGGTGTTTTCTGTAAAGAAAAGAAAAAATTAAACCTTTTATGATGAAATATTTATCAGTTTTGATTGTTGTGTTAGATCAACTTTCAAAATTTATTGTTCACAACACAATGAATCTATATGATTCTTTTTCAGTAATACCTTATTTGCTCAATTTTACTTATATCCGTAATGAGGGTATCGCTTTTGGGATTTATTTTGAGGGAGCAGAATTACTGTTTATAATTTTACCAATTATTATAACAATCTATCTTTTTTATTTATTAAATAGCGAAGATTTTCAAGATAAGTATTCTCAAATCGCCCTTTATCTGATTATTGCAGGCGCTATTGGGAACATTATCGATAGAATATTCAGAGGATATGTTGTTGATTTTGTTGATTTTCACCTAAATGGAATGCATTGGTATGTATTTAATGTAGCTGATTCTTCAGTCACAATAGGATTGATATTTTTATTGTATAGCTCTATACTTGTAAATAAATAATATTATGACAATATCTGTTTCATCATCAGATGAATTAATACGTTTAGATGCTTTTTTATCTTCAAGATTAATTCAATTTTCACGAAGTAAAATTCAAAAACTTATTTCTGAAGGAAGTATCACAGTTAACGATAAAACTGTTAAAAAAAACCTTAAACTTTCTTATGGAGATACCATCGAAGTCGATACAGCTAAATTTGAGTCTATAGAAGTACCTGATCTTAAAAATTGGGATTATCCTTTAGAAGTGATTTATGAGGATAATAATTTTGCCATTATCAATAAACCATTTGGAGTTATTTCACATCCAACCCCTAATAATAAAGATCAGACATTAGTCAATATTCTTTTAAATAAATTTGAAGATAAGCTATCAAGTCATCCTGATCCATTAAGGCCAGGAATTGTACATAGGCTTGATAAAGATACAACTGGAGTAATGATCATCCCTTTTAATGAATATGCTCATTGGAAGATAGCAGATCAATTTAAAAATAGAACAATTCAAAAAGAATATATTGCCCTAACGTGGGGAGAGTGGGTAGAGGATGAAGGCTTAATTCAAAATAAGTTATCAAGAAGTAAAAAGAATCCTCTTAAGTACCAATCTTCAATGGAGGGAAGGTTAGCAACATCAAAATTTAAGTTAATTAATAATGGTAAATATTTTTCAGCAATTAATTTTTTCCCCAAAACTGGTAGAACGCATCAAATAAGAATTCATTGTAGTGAAAAAGGTTTTCCAATAGTTGGTGACGAGTTGTATGGTGGAGGTTGGAAGAAGTTAAATGAATACCTTCCTGAAGTGCAGAAAAGAATAAATAAAAATATTAGTATTCAAAATGGTCACTACCTTCATGCTAAAAGTATATCTTTTATCCATCCAAAAACAGATAAGAAAGTAGTATTTAATGCTGAGCCAAATGAGGAATTTATCAACCTATTAGAAATGATAAAGAATGAAGAAATTTGACAAAATAAAAACAGACTTTTTAGATTTTCTTCAATATGATAAAGGATATTCTGAAAGAACAATTGAGAATTATCATAGAGATATAACAAAGTTTGAGGTCTATATTACTGAATTTTCAATTAATTATAAGAAGCTATCAAAAGAAAATATTTTTGATTTTCATTCAGATTTAAGTTCATCAATTGGACCAAGATCATTTGCAAGAATATTATCCTCGCTACGCACATTATATAAATATCTGTTTTCACAAAAACTGATAAATGATATAGTTTTAAATAATATTCAGTCTTACCCCTCGCCTAAATTTAAAAAATCGATACCATCATTTCTTTCTCAGGAAAAAATATATGATATATTAGCTAAAATTGATGAATCAACTAAAAACAGTTCTATCAAAATTAGAGATAAGGCAATAATAATGCTTTTTTTTACATCAGGATTGAGATTAGAGGAAATGACTAATTTAATTTTAAGAGATATAGATTTTGATAACAATTCTATTAAAGTGCTTGGTAAGGGAGGAAAAGAAAGATATTCAAATTTTGATGATTTTACTCATCAATTAATAATTAATTATTTGAATAAAATTAGAAAATTTCCGTTGTCAAAATCAAACATAGATGATAACTTGTTCGTCGACAAAGACAATAAGTCTTTAACAAGAAATAATATTCAATATATAGTGACAAGCAATTTAAAAGGATCATCGTTAAGTGCATTTGGACCTCATACTTTGAGACATTCATTTGCAACCCACTTACTTAATAAAGGTGTTGGAATAAGCGCAATTCAGTCGTTGCTTGGTCATGCTAAGCTTTCATCGACTCAAATCTATACCCATGTTAGTTTAGAAAAACTACAAGATACCATTGATAAAGCTCACCCAAGAGGAAAAAAATGATTAATAATAACAATTTCAAACGAAATTTACATGTTGATGATTTGATCAAAGACGCTGTTGAGAATAATGAAGGTGTTATTGGTCTTAATGGAGCTCTAATGGTTGACACAGGAGAATTTTCTGGTAGGATTCCAAATGATAAGTTTATTGTTGATGAGAGCTCTTCAAGTGAAAATATTTGGTGGGGTGAAGTAAATCAAAAGCTTTCAGAAGAAAATTTTGATTATCTCTTAAATAAAGTTTTAGATACTTATGAAAATTTATCTTCTAGTTACTATGTTTTTGATGGTTTTGCAGGAGATGACAATGATAATTCTTTAAATGTTAGAATGATTACTAAAAAGGCTTGGCAATCACTTTTTGTGAATAACATGTTTATTCGCCCTTCAAAAGATGAATTGAATGATTTTTCTCCAGAGTTTACAATAATTAATGCCTATGATGTTAAAGAAGAGAATTGGAAAGAGTATGGACTGAATTCAGAAAATTTCATTGTTTTTAATATTAAGAAAAAAATTGCAATAATTGGTGGAACAGAGTATGCCGGTGAAATGAAAAAAGGTATTTTCTCAATGATGCATTATTACTTACCTATGAAAAATGTACTGTCAATGCATTGTTCTGCAAATGTATCAGCTTCTCAAGATCAGTCAACTGTCTTTTTTGGTCTTTCTGGTACCGGAAAAACTACTCTCAGTACAAATGCAAATCGACCTCTGATAGGCGACGATGAACATGGCTGGTCAGATAATGGGATATTTAATTTTGAAGGCGGATGTTATGCAAAAGCCATCAATCTTGATAAAGATAAAGAGCCAGAGATTTATAATGCAATTAAGCATGGAACGTTATTAGAAAATGTTGTTTATGATTTAGAAACTAAAGAAGTTGATTTTGATGATAATGCTAAAAGTGAAAATTCTAGAATTTGCTACCCAATAAATTTTGTAGAAAACTCATTGGGTTCTAAAGGTTTAAAAAGTGCTGGCCCTCATCCAAATTCAATCATATTTCTTACTTGTGATGCATATGGTATAATGCCACCGTTGGCTAGAATGACTAAAAAACAAGCTATGTATCATTTTATAAGTGGATATACAGCTAAAATGGCCGGCACTGAAACAGGTGTGACAGAACCAGTTGCTGCTTTTTCACCGTGTTATGGAGGACCTTTTTTAACATTGCATCCACTAAGATATGCTGAACTTTTAGAAAAAAAATTAAATGACTATAACTCTACTGTTTATCTTGTTAATACTGGATGGTCAGGGTCAAGCGCTGTAAGCGGATCTTCAAGGATAGATTTAAAGTTAACTAAACACATCATCAATTTAATTACTGATGGAAGTTTAGATTTTAGTAAATCTGTTTTCGATAAATTTTTTAAATTAGAAATTCCATTGAACGTTAAAGGGTTGGATAATGACTTCCTGGTTCCTCACCATAGTTGGAATAATTTAGAAGAATATTTTTCCACTGGAAATATGCTAACAAGGCTTTTTAATAATAATTTTGAAAAATTCAAAATAAATGATCCAGATATCCTTTCAGCAGGACCCAAAACTGATTTAAGCGTCTAAATTAGATTCAAACTATACTATTTGATATGTTAATTTTACAAATGTAAATTGGTTTTTATTTTAAAAAGGAACATAATATGGCAACATTAATTTTAAGAGAAACTCACATTGCTTTAGAGAAAGAAATCAAGTCACTTGAAAAGCTTAAAAGAGAAACATCAGAAAAAATTAGTGAAGCTGCTGATCACGGTGATTTAAAAGAAAATGCTGAATATCATGCAGCAAGAGAAAAGCAAAGTTTGATTGTTTATAAAATTCAGTTAATGCAATCACACGCCCCATTTAGAATAATTGATCAAAGTGATATCAATAATGATCAGGCTGGTTTTGGAAATAAGGTTGCAATTCATGAAGAAGGTAAAGATAAGCCTGAAGATTATTACATTTTAGGTCCAATTGAAGAAGAATTAGATTTATATCCTTTTATTGTAACATACCATTCTCCATTTGGTAGAGCTGTTGCAGGCAAGAAAGTAGGAGATGATTTTACTCTTGAAATTAGAGGGGAACATATTAAGTTTACAGTAACTTTAATTGAGACGATAGAATCCAAAAAATAATTCTATTTTCTAGCATTTAGCATTAGATAAATTCCTATACTAATAAAAACAAAATTAGATATCCATGCACCAAAGAATGGAGAGAGCACACCTCCATAAGCTAAAGATTGACCAAATTTAAGCAAAATTACATAAGAAAAAATAGTCGCTAAGCTTAATCCTCCTCCGAATGCTAAAGTAGTATTTGATCGATAAACTGATAAGGGAATTCCACAAAAAATTACAATAATTGATATGAATGAATACGCAATCTTGTAATTTAAATCCACTTCCCACTTTAGAGTATTAACTCCATTGCTTTTTAAAGATTGAATTTGATTTTTTAATTCAGAATATGATACTTCCTCAGATGAGCTGGTGGTATTAATTATATCTTCAGGAGAAAAGTTTAGAGCAATTAAAGAATCATTTTTAGAAATAATTACATTTTCTTCTAAGCCATCTTTACTAAAGTTTCTTATTGAAAAATCTTTCAGATTCCACTGGTTTATTTCTGAATTCCAAGTTGCTTTTTTTGAATCTATTCTTCTCAAAAGCATTCCATTTTCAACCTCTAAAAAATTGAGATTTACTGAAACATTATTATTACTGTTAAACTTCTCTATGGCTATTAAATCTTTTTGATTTTTTTGGAAGTATACATTTTCAAATATACTTTTGTTTTTGGCCTTGCTTTTATTTTTTGACATATATGTTCTTTTGATCTCGTTTTTAATCTTATTATTATCAATCACTACTGAATTATCAAAATAGAATGATCCTATGCTTAGAAGAAGGCCCAATAAAAGCACAGGAAGAGAAAGTCTATAAAGACTCAATCCAGAAGATTTGAATACTAACCACTCTTTTCTTTGAATCATCATTCCATAGGTAAATACTGATGAAACAAGGCATGATACTGGAATAGTTACACTCACCATGGACGGAAGAGAAGCTTTATAATAATTGATTAAAATATCTGAAGTTACATTATTATCGATAAATCGATTTAAATTTTCAAAAATATCTACTATCAACGAAATCAAAGTAAAGAATATAGAAACTATAAGAAAAGTTGTTAAAAATTCTCTGAGAATATAATAGTCAATTTTTTTCATTATATTGTAACTTACTTAATCATGGATATAATTAATAATTTTTTTGCTGAGTTATCAAATTTCTTGTGGGGAAATTTTGGGGTAGCAAATTTAGTTATTGGCGGAGGGATTTTTTTTCTTATTTATTCAAGACTTACTCCGTTCAGATATTTTAAACATGCTTTTGAAATTCTTCTTGGTAAGCATGATGATCCAGATGACGAAGGTCAGATTTCTCATTTCCAAGCTCTTTCTACAGCATTATCAAGTACCGTTGGTATTGGAAATATAGCAGGAGTTGCGGTTGCAATTTCTTTGGGAGGTCCCGGCGCATTATTCTGGATGTGGATTAGTGCCATTGTTGGAATGGCAACAAAATTTTTTACATGCTCTTTAGGTATAATGTATAGAGGATATGATTCTGAAAATGTTTTACAGGGTGGACCAATGTATGTTATTGAACATGGAATGGGCAAAAAGTTTAAATTTTTATCATATTGGTTTAGTATTGCAGGCTTAGTTGGCTGTTTATCCTTATTACAAGCTAATCAATTGACCCAGATTATGTCTGACTATGCTGTAAAATCATTCAATTTTGAACAATCGTTTAATTTAAATCTTATCATTGGAATAATAATTGCTATCATTGTATCAATGGTAATTTTTGGCGGATTAAGCAGAATAGCTGAAGTTGCTTCAAAAATTGTTCCTTTCATGGTAGTGGTTTATTTAGTATCAGGTTTATTCATTGTTTTATCAAATATATCTTCAATTCCAGCAATTTTTGCAAACATCTTCTCAAGCGCATTCAATGGAAGTTCAGTCGCTGGAGGTTTTGCGGGAACAGCTATCGTTATAAGTCAAGGTTTTAGAAGAGCAGCATTTTCTAATGAAGCTGGTATGGGAACTGAGGTAATGGCCATTGGGGCATCTAAAAATAATCAGCCAATAAAATCTGGACTTGTTGCAATGATTGGTCCGTTAATTGATACAATTATAGTTTGCACTATTACTGGGTTAGTGATACTTCTATCTTCAGATTGGATAGAAGGTGCATATTCAGGAGTTTCGCTCACCCAAAAATCATTCTCAAATTATTTAGGATCACTAGGAGATTATATTCTCATTTTTTCAGTAGCTACATTTACTTTGTCGACTATGTTTGGGTATTCTTATTATGGATGTAAGTGTGCATCATATTTGTTTGGTGCTAGTTCAAAGTTTTATTACAGAATCTTCTATGTTCTTACATTAATACTTGGTTCTGTTTTATCTTTAGATTTAGCTGTAAATATTGTTGATGCTATGTTCGCTTTAATGGCTTTTCCAACAATGATTTCTGCTTTATATTTAGCACCTAATATTAAAAAAGAAGCAAATAAATATTTTGCAACATTAAAGGATAATCAATGAAAGACATCTACATTTTTGATATGGACGGAACTTTAACTCCATCAAGAAGAGAAATGACCAAAGATTTTGAAGATTTTTATAGTACTTGGGCTAAAAACCACACTTTTTTTCTTGTAAGTGGTAGTAATCTTGAAAAAATTAAAGAGCAAGTACCAGAATATATATTAGATTTATCTGAAGGTGTTTTTACTTGTGGTGGAAATCAACTCTGGCTTAATGGTCAGCTTTCGTATAATCATGAATTCAAACCTAAAAATGATTTACTCGATTTTTTAAATCAAAAACTCGAAGAGAGCCCATATCAAATTAGAGCAGGTAATCATATTGAAGATAGAGGGTCAATGCTTAACTTTAGTATTGTTGGTCGAGATTGTACGCTTGAACAAAGATTGCATTATTTTGAATATGATTGCGAATCAAATGAAAGAAGTAATATCGCAGAGGAAATTATTTCCAAATGGGATAATCTAGATGCTGTTATTGGAGGTCAAATATCAATTGATATCACTCCAAAGGGTATGAATAAATCACAAGTATTAGGAGAAGTAAAGAAGTTTTATCCAAGTGAAAAGTATATTTTCATTGGTGATAGAACAATGGAAGGTGGAAATGATTATCCTTTAGCAAAAATTATGAATGAAGAAGAAAATTGTTCTGTTTTTCAAGCTGGAGCGCCTTCAGC
>Ga0315330_10001526_pt1 | contig 15636 bp, 12 predicted proteins | sample M140m34915metaG_FD_203453 | JGI IMG/M metagenome (GOLD analysis project Ga0315330, IMG submission 203453) | Ammonia-oxidizing marine archaeal communities from Monterey Bay, California, United States - M1 40m 34915 | ecosystem: Environmental > Aquatic > Marine > Intertidal zone | place: USA...
CCAGAGGCGCCTCGCCATCGAGCAGGCGAGAGAGCTCAAGCACGCCCTTTCGCGGAATGATAACCCCCGTATCGGCAGCCTCTACGAGTGCCGGCGCCGTGGCCAAGGCCAGCCGGTGACCATCCGTTGCCACCACGCGAAGCCTGCCACCCAGTATCTCGAGATACAGGCCGTTTAGATAATAGCGAACGTCCTGCTGCGCCATCGCAAAGGCGGTGCCATCGATTAGCTGCTTCACCAGTGACTGACCGAGCGATAGGGCGACCGAACCCGCACCCCCCTCGACCGAAGGAAAATCCGCTGCGGGCAACGTGGACAGCGTAAAACGGCTTCGGCCCGCCTTCACCGTTGCCTTTCCCGCCTCAAGAGAAAATTCTATAGTGGAACCTTCGGGAAGCGACTTGCAAATATCAACCAGCTTTCTCGCTGGAACAGTGACCTCCCCGTCAACGCCCGCCGCATCCAGTTCGACCCGGCCGACCATTTCTACCTCAAGATCGGTCCCGGTTAGAGAGAGCGTTTTGTCCTCAAGTACAAGCAGCACATTCGACAAAATGGGCAGGGTTTGTCGTCTTTCGACGACCCCCGCCACCAAATTCAGCGGTTTAACCAGGGCATCGCGGGCAATAGAAAATTTCATGTTGTTCGGCTCATTTAGTGTCTTGCGGTATCCGGGCATTACATTGGCCCGGCGGATAGGGCTGTCAGGTTGTCAGGGCCCGAAGCAGGTTCTGGTAATCCTCGCTGATGTCGGGGCTGACATCCCGAAGCTCCTTGATTTTACGACAGGCGTGCAAGACTGTCGTGTGGTCTCGCCCACCAAAAGCATCACCCAGCTCGGGCAAGCTATGGCGTGTCAGCTCCTTTGCCAGCGCCATCGCAACCTGTCTCGGCCTGGCCACAGACCGGTTGCGCCGTTTTGACATCAGATCTGCGACCTTAATTTTGTAATACTCGGCCACCTTACGCTTGATATTGTCCAAGGACACCTGTTTGTCCTGCAGGGCAAGCAGGTCTTTCAAGCTGTCCTTTATCAAATCGATATCAAAGGGTCTCCCCGTGAAGTTAGCGCTCGCTATCACCCTTTTTAAGGCGCCCTCTAACTCCCGTACGTTTGAACGAATACGCTGCGCGATAAAAAAAGCAGCGTCTGGGGCGAGCGCTATATGGCTCTGTTCGGCTTTTTTCATCAGAATCGCGACCCGCGTTTCAAGATCCGGCGGCTCTACTGCAACCGTCAGCCCCCACCCGAAGCGAGACTTCAAACGCTCCTCCACACCATCGATCTCTTTAGGGTAGCGATCACAGGTCAAAATCATTTGCTGGCCGCCTTCCAGCAAGGCATTAAACGTATGAAAAAACTCTTCCTGTGAACGATCCTTATTGGCAAAAAACTGGATGTCATCAATCAGTAGCGCATCGACCGAACGGTAAAACCGCTTGAAATCATTGATAGCATTGAGCTGTAGCGCCTTAACCATATCAGCAACAAAGCGTTCCGAATGCAAATAAACGATTTTTGCCTCCGGATTTTTTCGGCGCATCGCATTGCCCACCGCGTGCATCAGGTGCGTTTTGCCCAAGCCTACACCGCCGTATAGGAACAGCGGGTTGTATGACATTCCGGGATGCTCAGCCACTTGCTGAGCCGCGGCCAATGCCAGCTGGTTGCTCTTGCCCTCGACAAATCGCTCGAAAGTGTAGCCTTCAACAAGACTAGACGGCGACACCAGGGCGGCCGGAGCAGGGCGGGGCGCACCCTCCATTGCCGCAGCCGGACGTGCCGGGCTCAACGGTGGCGTGTGGCCGACCGCTCGAACCGATGGCAAACTGGCCGGCTGGGAACCCGCGACCGTCACCGACGCATGCGCCGCTGCAGGGGGGACCACATCGAGTAAATAGCGGCTGATCATCGGCAGATATTTTTCTGCCACAAAATCACGAATAAACCGATTGGGCGCGGCCAGCACCAACCCGGATTCTTGCCATTCTGCCTGCAAAGGCCTGATCCAAGTATTAAACTGCTGCTGCGGTATGTCGCCGCCTAATCGATTCAGACAGTGCTGCCAAGGGTCAGTGAGGGGCTGGGGGGCAACCAACTTTCTTCTCCAATTCTCGCTACCGTACCTTTTGATAGGGCCGTTTGGCGCGCTGAATGTCTCTGAAATACTCCGAAAAGCATCCGATTTCCTGTGCGCCTTTGACACATAGTTATCCACAAACCAAACGCCGCCACAACTTATTTTTTCTCCATTAAAAACAGCCTGTTAGGAAGAGACGGGGCGGGTAGAGGAATCCCCCACCATTTGCAAGAAAAACTTTTATGGGCTGTGGATAACCTGTTATTATCTTTTTACCAACCTGTGGTCTGTCCTGAGGCGCAAAGTATTTTGATCGCTTTGCAAAGGTGAACCAGCAACACAAGAAAAAAATACAAGCGCCCGAAAAATAGCGGTTTTATCCCTCTGCCCAAGCGCCGGTGACCCTGACAGACCGAAGGTGGGTGGGTGGATGAGATTTTTTTACTGTCCGGTTGATGGGGGGCTGACGGCTCCGCACCTGTGCTTGCCAAGGTCGAAGCGGCCCCCTATAATCCGCGCCCCTTGCAGCTTCGCCACCCTCACAAGGGGAGCGTTGCTACCGCGGCTTCGTCACTTAGCGCTGCCGCCCGTTATTTGAGAGATAGGTATTCGCCATGAAGCGTACATTTCAGCCCAGCGTTCTAAAACGTAAGCGTACTCATGGGTTTCGTGCCCGCATGGCCACCAAAAACGGCCGCAAGACGCTGTCTAGGCGCCGAGCGCGCGGTCGCAGTCGCCTTTCTGCCTAAGCGGCCGGAGCAGGGCTCTGGCGAGGCCCATGCCCACTTTCCCACACAGCGCAAAACTCTCTCAGCCCAGCCACTATCAACGGGTGTTTGGCGATCCGGCGTATAAAGTCAGCAACCACGCTTTTTTGCTCCTAGCTGTCTCTACCACTGAGCGCAGCTCTCGTGTTGGCATTATTGTCGCCAAGAAACATATCCGGCGCGCCACAAGGCGAAACCGCATCAAGCGACTCGTTAGGGAGCAGTTTCGGCTTAAGCCGTTTTTAACATCGCTCGACTTGGTTGTCTTGGCAAGATCCGCCGCTGACCGACTCGATAACCAAGGCGTTCGGCGAGAACTCGATACGCTGTGGCAGCAGCTCGAGCAAAAGGCTGCGCCATGATGCAATGCATTAAATGGGTTGACCGCCGGATAGCGACAGGGCTGGCACTTTTTATCCGCGGCTATCAGCTCACTCTCAGCCCTTGGTTAGGGAGAAGCTGTCGCTTCACTCCGACCTGCTCGCAATATGGGATCGACGCCCTTCAAGCTCACGGGGCAGTGACAGGCGTTTGGCTCACAGCCCGCAGACTGTTACGTTGCCACCCGTGGTGCGCAGGGGGGTATGATCCCGTGCCGCCGCAAAAATCACCTCACCACACTCACTGAGATCACACCATGGATATCCCTCGCTACGCCCTTATTGCCGCCAGTGTTCTGCTGGGGTTAATGCTGTTAGGGGAGTGGACTCGCTTCAGTACCGCACAACAACAGGCAACCTCGCCGCCCGTACCCATGGTAGAAGCCCGTGCACCGGCGCGCGAAACCGGAAGCGCTGACTTCATCGCAGCCGAAGGAGGTGCGGATACCGACCTGCCCGCCAGCGAGGATATCGACCTGCCCGCTACCGATGCGCTCGCGGATCCTGTCACCATGATGGCGGACACCAGCAGTCAAATCATTACCGTTCATACTGATGTGCTGGAAATTAAAATCGACCTAGAGGGTGGTGATGTCGTGGGCGCCGCACTCAAGAATTATCCTAAAACACTGGATGACCCATCGGACCCCTTCGTACTACTCGAGCGCAACGCACAGCGGACCTATGTAGCGCAATCAGGCCTCGTCGGCACAGATGGCATTGATCAGGGCCGGCGCGCGCAGTACCGCTCTGCCCAAAATGTTTACCGTCTAGAAGGCGTGTTACCGCAGGAAGTCACCATTGAGTACATCGGCGGTGACAGCCCCCTCAACGTCAGTAAGACCTTTCGCTTTGAGCCTGGCAGCCACACCGTTTTAGTGAGCCAAACCGTCAACAACGCTTCTTCTGTCACCGCCCAAGTCACACCTTTTGTACAGCTCAAACGAGACAGCTCGCCCGCGCCGGCGGCAAGCGACTCGGGTATGGGAATGAAGCCGTTTTTAGGATCGGCGCTGACCCAGCCCGATCAGCGGTTTGCCAAATTCGATTTCGATGACATGGCCGAGGACCCCTTTCGGGCTGACCTGACCGGCGGCTGGGTGGCAATGCTGCAGCATTATTTTGTCAGCGCATGGATACCCGACTCCGACAATACGTATCGATTTAGAACACGGCAGACCCGGTCCGGTGACAATATTATTGGCTATACCGGACCTGCCATGACCATTGCGCCTGGTGAAACCATCTCGATCAGCAACCAACTCTACGTCGGGCCTAAAAACCAAAAGGTCCTCGCCGACCTAGGGCCGCACCTTGATCTGGTGGTGGATTACGGTTGGCTATGGTGGATTGCGCAACCGCTGTTCTGGCTGCTCACTTTTATTCAGAGCATCGTGATTAACTGGGGCGTTGCGATCATTGTCCTTACGCTGATTGTGAAGCTCGCTTTTTTTCAGCTCTCGGCAGCAGGCTACAAATCCATGGCCCGCATGCGCAAAGTACAGCCCCGCATCATGGCTATTCGGGAGGAATACGCCAACGACAAAGCCAAGCAATCCCAGGCGATGATGGAGCTGTATAAAAAAGAAAAGATCAATCCGTTGGGCGGCTGTTTTCCAATTCTCGTCCAGATGCCCGTTTTCATCGCGCTCTATTGGGTGTTAATGGAGTCGGTTGAGCTGCGTCAAGCTCCCTTCGCCTTGTGGATTAATGACCTTTCTGTCATGGATCCCTACTTTGTTTTGCCTATTTTGATGGGCGCGAGCATGTTCTACATGCAAAAGCTGAACCCGGCGCCACCAGACCCTATGCAAGCGAAAATTATGCAGTGGATGCCCATCGTCTTTACCTTCTTTTTCCTGTGGTTCCCCGCAGGTCTGGTGCTGTATTGGGTATGCAACAACCTGCTTTCGATGGGTCAGCAGTACATCATCAACCGCCGCATTGACAGTGGGGCCCTCTGAGCCACCTGGAGCAAGAAGCCCTTTGTCCTCTGAAAGCCGTGCGCTTGATCTAGACACCATCGCCGCCGTCGCTACTCCGGCCGGCCGAGGTGGCGTCAGCATCATTCGCGTATCAGGCCCTGAAGCTTGGCCAATCGCAGAACGCCTGACACAAAAAGCGTTACTGCCCAGACAACCTGTCTTCTGCGGGTTTAGGGGAGCAGATAGCGAGGTGATCGACGAGGGACTGACGCTGATGTTCAGGGGCCCCGCTTCTTTTACCGGTGAAGACGTTGCCGAATTTCACGGACACGGCGGCGTCATCATCACCAATCTGCTGCTTGAAACCTGTCTCTCTTTCGGTGCGCGGCTCGCGAACCCGGGGGAATTTTCCGAACGTGCTTTCCTCAATAATAAGCTGGACCTCGCCCAAGCCGAAGGGCTCGCTGACCTGATCGATGCACCGACCGAACAAGCTGCTCGCCAGGCTTCCGCCTCACTGCGCGGTGCGTTTTCGGCCGCCGTCAACACGCTCAATAAACAATTGATAGAACTTAGAGTCTTCGTGGAGGCCGCCATCGATTTCCCCGAAGAAGAAGTCGATTTTTTGAGCGAGGGCAATGTCATCAGCTCGCTCAGAGACGCACAAAGTCAGCTCAGCGAGCTTCTCCGACAGGCCAAGCAGGGTGCCGTAATGAGCCGTGGTGCCCAAATTGTCATGACCGGCGCACCCAACGCGGGGAAAAGCAGTTTAATGAATCAACTGGCGCAGGACGCCATCGCAATTGTGACTGAAATACCCGGTACCACTCGAGACGTTATCAGGCAGCCTATCGAGATCGAGGGCGTAGCAATACAGCTTTCAGATACCGCAGGTATTCGCGATGCCACCAATGTTATTGAACAAGAAGGCATCAATCGTGCACACGCCGAAATTGAGCATGCGGATATCGTGATCGAAGTGATCGACGACAATAACCGTTTAGCGCCAACCGACGCACCTATCAGGCATCACTGTGTAATCCGCGTACTCAATAAAATTGACCTGTCCTCTCGACCGTCGGGAATCGTATCTGAAGAAGCGGATGAATCTGTGCAACCTTCCACTCGGCAATCACCAACCGTGGCGGTATCGGCGGCGACCGGGGACGGTATCGATACGCTCAAGCAACGCATTCTCCAAAATCTTGGTTTAGGTGATTCTGCCGATTCCACGCCCTTTAGCGCCCGAGAACGACACGTAACCTGCCTAAAACAGGCCGCGTCAGCGCTCGAACACACTATTGAGCGCTTTGAAGCGCATCGTGCTGGGGAGCTACTCGCGGAAGACCTTCGAATGGTTCACGCTCACCTCGGTGCCATTACCGGAGCATTTGGCAGTGATGATTTGCTAGGGGAAATTTTTTCATCTTTTTGCATTGGAAAATGACGACCAGACTCTGGAGAGCCACCCCCTTTAGCTTTCATCCAAGGCTCATCCACAGCTTTTACCAAGCCTGTGCCGCTTATTAGCGACGGTAACGAGTCCGGTGCACAACTTGTATAAAAAGCCGCGTAAACGCTGGTAGTTAATCTGTATCAATGAACCGGCCGTCGACAGATGCTAAACCTTCCCCAAGTACTCACCAGCTAAGTCAGGGATTCAAGCCTGGTTGTCCCATGCCTTTTTCGGCTTATAAGCTTATGATTTTTCGATAGTTAACTTGGTTATCCCCCATTTTCGGGCTACTCAATAACAACAACATTAAAATACTCTTCTTTATAAATATCTTAATAATTAATAAAAGGGGCTGTACCGGTACAACGGAATTCTCAACCCCCTCCAGTATCACCAAAAGCAATGGTGCATGTCGGGAAGCCTCCCGTTTATACTTGCGCCCCTTTTTTAGTTTTCATTTGAGCAATGATGAGACATCCCGAACATTACGATGTCATTGTGATTGGCGGCGGCCATGCTGGCACTGAGGCTACGCTGGCGGCCGCCCGGTTGGGTGTGCGTACGCTGCTCATTACGCACGCAATCGATACGCTTGGCCAGATGTCCTGCAATCCTGCGATTGGGGGTATTGGTAAAAGTCACCTCGTTAGGGAGATTGATGCCCTCGGCGGTGTAATGGCTCAGGCCACAGATCGCTCGGGCATTCAATTCAGGGTGTTAAACGGGCGCAAGGGCCCGGCAGTCAGAGCAACCCGTGTTCAAGCGGATCGCGTGCTGTATCGCAATGCCATCCGCTCTGCTTTGGAGCATGCGGAAAACGTCGAGATTTTCCAGGACTCGGTTGAAGATATTCATCTCGAAAACGATTGTGTAGCGGGCGTCGTCACTCGTTCAGGCATTATCTTTCAATCAGCTGCCATTGTTCTGACCGCAGGCACCTTTCTCAATGGAAAAATGCATGTTGGCGAAGCGCACCAATCCGGCGGGCGCATGGGAGACCAGGCGGCGATTGGATTGGCTGATCGGCTTCGGGAGCTGTGCCCCAGAGTGGGGCGACTGAAAACGGGTACGCCACCCAGGCTCGACGCGCGGACAATTGATTTTTCTATCATGCTGGAGCAGTGGGGTGATGAACCGCGGCCGGTGATGTCGTTGACAGGGCACCGAACATCGCACCCAGAGCAGCGTTGTTGTTGGATCACCCAGACTAATGAGCGCACTCATGACATTATTCGGCAGGGGCTTGACCGGTCCCCCTTGTTCAGCGGGACGATCGAAGGGGTAGGTCCCCGCTATTGCCCCAGCATTGAAGATAAAATTCACCGGTTTGCCGATAAAAATTCCCACCAGATTTTTATAGAACCAGAAGGGCTTTCTTCTACCGAGCTTTATCCCAATGGCATTTCGACCTCACTGCCCTTTGACGTGCAACTCGCTTTGGTGCGTTCGATAAATGGGCTGGAGCGAGCGTCGATCACGCGCCCCGGTTATGCGATCGAGTACGATTATTTTGATCCACGTGACCTTCATCACAGTCTGGAAACAAAAGCCGTTAAAGGGTTGTTCTTTGCAGGTCAGATTAATGGGACCACTGGCTACGAGGAGGCAGCGGCACAGGGCCTGATGGCAGGACTCAATGCGGCGCGAAGTGTTCTTGAACTGGCACCATGGGTACCTCGCCGTGATGAGGCTTACATCGGTGTGCTAATCGATGACCTCGTGACGCTGGGCACGTTGGAGCCGTATCGAATGTTTACCTCGCGTGCGGAGTATAGGCTTCAGCTACGCGAGGATAATGCTGACCTCCGGCTGACTGCACAGGGGCGCTCACTCGGGCTTGTCGGTGATCAACAGTGGGGAGATTTTGTTAAAAAACGCGAAGCCATTGTGAATGAGCGCGAACGCCTTGAGAGTGTGTATATTCAGGCAGGCAGCGAGGAAGCCAAGACCCTGGAACCGCTGTTAAGCAAGCCGCTATCGCGAGAGTATTCGCTTGCAGAATTATTAAAGCGACCCGAGCTGGGCTACAACGATTTAAAGAGCATTAGTTCAGCGGACCACGATATTGCAGACAATGTGGCCGAACAGGTTTCTATTCAGCTCAAATATGCGGGCTACATCGATCGCCAGCAGCTGGACATTGACCGACTCAAACGCCATGAGGCGATGAAAATTCCGAGCGATCTGGATTTTACAAGAGTGGATGGATTGTCCAATGAGATCCGCCAAAAACTGACAGAGGTTCGCCCGGAGAACCTGGCTCATGCGGGGCGTGTCCCCGGTGTGACGCCAGCGGCACTGTCGCTATTACTGGTTCATCTGAAAAAACGAGAAATGAGCAACACCGGGCGCGCGATCGCGCATGGGTGAGCAAGAAATCGAGCTACTTCATACGGCCGCCGGCGAGATTGGCATTAACCTGTCCAAGCAACAGATTGATCAACTCATCAGTTATGTCAATCTGATTGAAAAGTGGAATCGCGCTTATAACCTCACCGCTGTGCGCGGCCGTCAGGAATTACTGACCCGACATATTTTGGAGAGCCTGGCTATTGCGCCCTTTATTGTCGGAGAGCGCCGTGTTGACGTGGGAACAGGCGCCGGCCTGCCAGGAGTCCCTTTAGCGATTGCCGATCCACAATCCCAGTATGTGCTAATGGATAGCAATGGGAAAAAAACGCGCTTTCTCTTCGAGGTGAAAAGACAGCTGGGTTTATCTAACATCGAGGTCGAGACGATCAGAGTCGAAAATTGGCGGCCAGTGCAGCCGGTCGACACAGTGATTACCAGAGCCTTTGCGGATCTGGCGACAACGGTCGAAAGAATAGATCATGTGCTCAGCGATCAGGGTGTGTTGTTTGCCATGAAAACAGAGAATGCTAGTTACGAGCTCGAAGCACTGCCTCGTGGTATGGAGCAATCCGCGTGTCGGGATATTGCTGTGCCAGGCCGTGACTGGTCTTTTCAATTGCTGACAATTCGACGCACACAAGAGGTGGCGCGATGAAGGTCATTGCGGTTGCAAATCAAAAAGGCGGGGTCGGGAAGACCACAACCTGCGTCAATTTGTCGGCGGCGCTCGCTGCGATGGAAAAACGGGTGTTACTCATCGATCTTGATCCCCAAGGAAACGCCACGGTGTCGGTTGGCCTTAACAAAGGCGAGTTGAAGGCGACGTCTTTCGAGTTATTGGTAGATCAGCAGCCGCTGTCTGAGGTGGTAACGCCGCTTGAGACACTTTCAATGGACTGCGTGCCGGCCGATGGTGATCTGACCGCCGCCGAAGTCGCGCTGCTGTCTTTGGAGGATCGAGAGCAGCGCTTGAAATCAGCGCTGACGGCAGGCAAAGATTCTTATGATTTTGTCATCATAGATTGCCCACCGTCGCTCAACATGCTGACGCTGAACGCACTGGTAGCCGCTGACTCAGTGCTGATTACCATGCAGTGCGAATACTTTGCACTCGAAGGGCTGTCTGCACTGATGGAAACGATTAGCACGGTTACCCAGTCAGTAAACCCCTCGCTACGCATCGAAGGTATTTTGCGCACCTTGTACGATCCTCGGAACGCCTTAACCGGCGAGGTGTCTGAGCAACTGCATCAGCATTTCGAGGGGCTGGTTTATCGCACGGTCATTCCAAGAAACGTGCGCCTTGCAGAAGCGCCAAGCCATGGCGTGCCCGGGATCGTTTATGATCGACTGTCTCGCGGCTCGACGGCGTACATGGCGCTGGCAGGTGAATTCATGCGCAGACAAGAACAGAACAAGGAACACATTTAATGGCGCAGAAGCGAAAGCTCAATCGCGGCCTGGAGGCGCTTCTGGGATCAGGCCTTTTGGCAAAGGGCCAAGAGGAGGTCGCGCGCGCGGGCGAGCCCCCCACAGCGGCAGAGCCATCCGCCGCGCCGCTTACAGACCTGCCGATAGAGAGCCTACAACGAGGCGCTTATCAGCCGCGCAGGGATTTTGAACAAGACGCGCTCGAGACCCTGGCCGATAGCATTCGGGCGCAAGGTGTACTGCAACCCGTTGTGGCTCGCCCGCTGGAATCTGGCCGATATGAAATCCTTTCGGGTGAACGCCGCTGGCGCGCCGCACAAATCGTGGGCCTCGACCGCATACCGGTCGTCGTTAAGGACGTGGCTGATGACGACGCGATTGCCATCGGGCTGATCGAAAACATTCAACGGGAAGACTTGAACCCCGTTGAGGAGGGGCTCGGCCTAAGGCGGCTACAGGATGAATTTGGACTCAGCCAGGAGCAGGTCGCCGCAGCGGTCGGTCGGTCCCGCTCCGCAGTGGCAAATCTTTTGCGGTTATTGAACCTTGAGAGCGATGTATTGGCCATGTTGGAGCGGCGCGAAATCGACGCCGGGCACGCCAAGGTGTTGCTGGGTTTAAGTGGAGGAGATCAGGTCCGCGCTGCCCGCAAGGTCTGCAAGCGAGGGTTATCAGTTCGGCAAACGGAGACGTTGGTGCGAGGCTGGGGCGGGAAACCCGACACGCCCACGGCCATAGATCCCAATGTCAGCCGCTTGGAGCAAGATCTTAGCGGTCGGCTCGGCGCCAAAGTCCGAATTCAGCATCAGCAAAATGGTAAGGGGAGGCTTGAGATTCACTACACCAGCCTCGAGGAGCTGGACGGCGTGCTCGACCGAATCCAGTAATTCCCACGTATTGAAGGGTTTAGGCCTTTCCACTACACTCCGTCCCGCATGTAAGGGGGGCTAGGTTCATCTTGGCCAGACACGTTGCTTCCGCACCCTTCGCGACCACAAGAAAGCGCCTGATGAGTGCAGTGGTCACCACCGCGATGCTCCTAACGGGAGTTGCGGTGGTCGCCGGTGTTTTCCGGGACTTTCAGATGTCTCTGGACATGTTGATGGGCGCAGCGGTAATCCTGGTGCCCAGTGTCTGGGTGGCAGTAAGCCTCACGTCGGGGCGGTCCGTCATCAGCCCGATATGGATGGGTCTGGCGCGGTATAGCCTGGCCACGGTTGGTTTTGCGATGGTGTTCGCACTGCGACCCCAAAGTAGCCCGGTAGCAGTGTTGGCCGGAAGCGCATTGGCGCTGCTCTTACCGCCCTTAATGGTGGTGTGGCAACAGCGGCGGCTGGATAGAACACGCGATACAGATTAGGAAGCGCAGGAAACGAGAGGCCCTCAGGGCACAGGAGTACGAGAGTAACCATGGCGGCAAACGGCGACACTCAGACCGTATCGGAGTACATAGTCCACCACCTGACTAACTTGACCTATGGCAAGTTGCCGGGAGGCTACGAGCGCTACGATGGCAGCATCGTGCCTGAAGCCGGTCAATGGACGATGGCTCACGGTGCTGACGAGATGACCGCAATGGGTTTTAACGCGGTCCACGTGGACTCCATGATCTGGTCCGTTGGCCTTGGCCTGATCTTCTGTTGGGTCTTTCGGCGGGTGGCAGTTCGGGCATCCGCGGGGGTGCCCACGGGGCTCGTTAATTTTATCGAAATGGTCGTGGAATTCGTAGACGGTACCGTGAAGGATACTTTTCACGGGCGTAACCCGCTCATCGCGCCGCTTGCGCTAACGATCTTTGTTTGGGTTTTTCTGATGAATCTCATGGATCTCATCCCCGTGGACTTGATACCCCATTCGTTGATGCTGGTTGGAGTCGAATACCAAAAGATTGTGCCCTCCACAGACCCCAACATTACGATGGGTATGGCGATCGGCGTATTTCTGCTGATGCTGTTTTATTCCATCAAGGTTAAGGGCTTTGGTTTCGTCAAAGAGCTGACCCTAAACCCTTTCAACCACCCGCTTTTCATCCCCATCAATCTCTTCATGGAGGTGGTGGGCTTGCTCGCCAAACCGTTCTCATTGGGGCTTCGTCTCTTTGGCAATATGTATGCGGGTGAGATGATCTTTATTTTGATAGCAGCGTTGTTCAGCGTCGGCGTTTTTTGGCTGTTGCCCGCGGCGCTGCTTCAAGTAGGCTGGGCGATTTTCCACATACTGGTCATCACCCTTCAAGCGTTTATTTTTATGGTTCTAACAATCGTGTACCTGAGTATGGCGCACGAGGACCACTGATTTCGACTGACTGTGTACTTTAGGAGACAACCATGGAACTGATTTACGTTGCCGCGGCCATCATGATGGGCCTTGGCGGAATGGGCGCTGCCATTGGCGTGGGTATTTTGGGCGGTAAGCTGATTGAAGGTTCGGCGCGACAGCCGGAACTCGCACCCAAACTACAGGGAACCTTCTTTCTTGGCGCTGGACTGGTAGACGCTATTCCGATTATCGGTGTCGGCATCGCCATGTACCTGATTTTTGTGGTCGCGGGCTAATTACCCCATCTAGGGCCGGGGGTGGGCGTATTGCGCACCCCGAGCACCACAGGAGCAACGAGTGAACATTAATCTCACCCTGATAGGACAGCTGATTGCCTTTGTGGCGTTCGTCGCATTTTGCATGCGCTATGTTTGGCCGCCGATTGCCGGCGCCATGGCAGAGCGCCAGGATAAAATTGCAGAAGGCCTCGCCGCCGCTGACCGAGCCGGCCACGATCTTGAGATCGCGCAGCAGCAGGTGGACGAGCAGCTTGCCGAAGCCAAACGCGAGGCAGCGGGCATTATTGAGGCGGCCAACAAGCGGGCACAGGCCGTAGTCGAGGAAGCCAAGGACACAGCGAGCACCGAAGCTGAGCGTGTGAAAGCCGCCGCCGCAGCCGAGATCGAGCAGGAGCGCGCACGCGCGCAGGAGCAGCTGCTCACACAGGTGAGTGCTTTAGCGCTTGCGGGTGCAGAAAAAATTCTGGCTGCAGAGATCGATGCCGATAAGCATTCTGATCTCCTTAAGACGCTCTCGGCGGATTCGTAGCGAATGATCGAGCCGACAACACTGGCCAGACCGTACGCGCGAGCCGCTTTTGAGCATGCTCGTGCCTCCGATCAGCTGGCGGCCTGGCAGGCGGCGCTGTCGCAGCTGGCCACCATCACGACCGATGCAAAAGTCTCCGCCCTGTTACGCGACCCCAATCAGACAGCAGCGCAGCGTGCAACCGCACTGGAGGCTTTGGCCGGCGATGAACTGCCAGAGACCGTGGGTAACTTGCTGGGCATTATGGCCGACAACGGCCGATTGGCGCTTCTACCGGAAGTGGCCGCTTTGTTTGAGCAACTTAAGCAGGCGGTTGAAAGCACGGTTGCGGTTCATGTGAGCACGGCCTACCCGCTTAGCGAAGCCGAAACGCAACAACTCGCAGATACGATGCAGGTAAGGCTCGAGCGGAGCATTACCCTGACATCAGAAACTGACCCCTCTTTACTGGGAGGGGCTCTTATTCGTGCCGACGATTTGGTAATCGACGGTTCAGTTCGCGGCCGCCTGAACAAATTGGCGGGCACGCTGACCCAATGACAGAGGAATAGGTCATGCAACAGCTCAACCCCTCGGAAATTAGCGACCTGATCAAGCAACGGATCGACCAGCTTGAAGTCACGTCGCAGGCGACCAATGAGGGCACTATCGTTTCCGTGACGGACGGCATCATCCGTATCCACGGTCTCACCGAAGTGCAATATGGTGAAATGATCGAATTCGAAGGCGGTGTATTCGGTCTGGCCTTGAACCTCGAGCGTGACTCTGTAGGCGCGGTAGTGCTGGGAGATTACAAGCAGCTGGCTGAAGGCCAGACCTGTCGATGTACCGGCCGTATTCTCGAGGTGCCGGTAGGCCCTGAGCTTCAAGGCCGCGTCGTTGACTCGCTGGGTAACCCAATTGACGGTAAGGGTGCCATCGACACCAAGATGACTGACGCCATTGAGAAGATCGCACCGGGCGTGATTGCGCGCCAGTCAGTAGACCAGCCTGTGCAAATTGGCCTGAAGGCCATCGACGCCATGGTGCCCATTGGGCGCGGCCAGCGTGAGCTGATTATTGGTGACCGCCAGGTGGGTAAGACCGCCATTGCTGTGGATGCGATCATTAATCAGAAAGGGACGGGGATTAAATGTGTTTATGTGGCGGTGGGGCAAAAGGCCTCTTCCGTTGCGTCGGTGGTGCGCAAGCTCGAGGAGCATGGCGCGATGGAGCACACGATTGTGGTGGCGGCCAACGCCTCAGACCCTGCTGCTATGCAGTATTTGGCCCCCTTTGCGGGATGCACAATGGGTGAGTATTACCGCGATCGTGGCGAGGATGCGCTGATTATTTACGACGACCTGTCTAAGCAGGCCGTGGCTTACCGACAGATATCACTGTTGCTGCGTCGTCCACCGGGGCGGGAAGCTTACCCCGGTGATGTGTTTTATCTGCACTCCCGTTTGCTGGAGCGCGCCGCGAGGGTCAACGCTGACTACGTAGAGCAGTGCACTGGAGGTGAAGTGAAAGGTCAAACGGGCTCTCTCACTGCGCTGCCGGTGATTGAGACTCAGGCTGGTGACGTGTCAGCGTTTGTACCCACTAACGTGATTTCGATTACCGACGGCCAGATTTTCCTCGAGGCCGACATGTTTAATGCGGGGATCCGCCCGGCGATGAACGCGGGTATTTCGGTCTCGCGCGTGGGGGGTGCGGCGCAGACCAAGATCGTGAAAAAGCTCTCCGGTGGTATTCGAACCGCGCTGGCACAGTACCGCGAGCTGGCGGCCTTTTCGCAGTTTGCCTCTGACCTCGACGACGCCACCAAGGCGCAGCTGGAGCATGGTGAGCGCATTACCGAATTGATGAAGCAAAAGCAGTATGCACCGCTCTCTATTGCCGAGATGGGCGTTTTACTTTATGCCGGTAATGAAGGGCATCTGCAGGACGTAGAAGTAGCTAAGACCGGCGCTTTTGAGTCAGCGTTGCTGGGTTATATGCGTGCGGAATGTGCCGAGGTGATGCAGGCTATCGAGGCTGACGGGGATTGGAACGACGAGCGCGAAGCGGCGTTCAAGTCCGCGATTGATACCTTTAAATCGACGCAGACTTGGTAATTAGGAATGGCTGCCGGTAAGGAAATCCGTACCAAGATCTCGAGTATCCAGAGTACTC
>Ga0315330_10001530_pt1 | contig 15626 bp, 7 predicted proteins | sample M140m34915metaG_FD_203453 | JGI IMG/M metagenome (GOLD analysis project Ga0315330, IMG submission 203453) | Ammonia-oxidizing marine archaeal communities from Monterey Bay, California, United States - M1 40m 34915 | ecosystem: Environmental > Aquatic > Marine > Intertidal zone | place: USA...
ATTGGTTTCTGGATGCTACTGGTTCTCATTGGTGATTTTGTAGGGTCAGACCGGTCAGTTGCAACCGAACATCCACCTGGAAACTTTATTCTAGAACAGTTGGACGGTGACGCATGCTTTATAATATTAATGTTTGTCACCAAGATAGTAGTCACTTGGATAGCGGTTGGAACGCTCAATGATGTGTATAACTTTGCTGGTGGACGAGAGGACCGTAATGAAGTGGCTTCTGCTTCGTACTTGGATAAAGACGTTGACGGGCCGTTTGTGCGTGGTGCCATTATCGTGATAGGTATTTGTGTGGTAACTACCTTCACTATTTTGAACTGGATGTTAACTCCTAGTTCATACTTGTATTGTTATGTGGGACAGAAGCTTGAAGAAAGTTGCATGGCAAGTGGTAGATGGTGCCGGAATGGTTGTAAGGAGGTAAAAGACGGGGCACCTGCTGTTGGGTTGGCCACCGGGGATAATCCACAGGGTGTAAAAAAGAATAAACTATATTTTTAGATAATATGATTGATTTTTAATGTCTTTGATAACGCGTACATGCGCTTGAACTCTTCCATATAGCACTTGGAAACGTCTTCATCTTCTAATATCATGATGTTTTCAATATTTGTTGTTGCTGATTCGGTCATGTCAAAGGTGCCATTGATGACCCACTGTGGTTCGCCTACCAAGTCTAGACCGATAAGAAATCGATGGTGCATGGAAGCTTTGCCACGACCCTTGTCGCCCGCTACTCTAAGGGCTCCGCCAGGGTAAGACGGTGTTAGTTTACTATACAATTTCTGATTCGCCGGGTTGTGTGTTTCTTTATCACGGGTAAGGACAATACAAATCCCTCGTTTTTCGGCCATGTTCTTGAGAATGTCTTTGTTGGACAAATAGGTTACACAGCCTACAATGTACTCTGTCCCTTTTCTATTTATCATACGGTTGATAGCTCTCTTAATATTCGGACCATCGAACAAGACATGGACTTTATTACCTCCCCGGACAAATACAGACTGCGTACGACGACCTACATCCTTCACGCGTTGGTTGAGGTTTTTGTCATCTTTTTTTATCACGCGACGTCTGTCGTGGGTAAGCCTAGAAGGCTGATTTTGTTTCGGCATGTTAGACAGTGTGAGCAGATGTATATACTCGAAATGAGTTTTCCGATGCGTACCCTAGTATAAAGGAGATAACCTTAGGACAAATGAAGTGTTGTAAATGTTATGAAGAATATTATGGATTAATACACGTAACTATCAGTTTGGTGATAACCGCTTACTTTATATTTCTCATAGCCGTTTAGTATATCTCGAGATACTCTTGAGCCCTACTAAACGCGTACGCACACGAGAACACATACACGTGCCAAGTTGAATGGTATATCCAACGGTCCACGTCCTTTAAATCGGATTTTGATTTATATACAAATGCCACTGGGCCGAATATAAATCCGGAAACGACCCAGAACACGAAATTTATTCGATAACCAGCGCCTGGTCTCATCTTACCCCTGAAGAGATGCCAGAGCGCAACGATGACCGCGATACCTATGGAAAACCAACAGACCAGCAACGCCACATCCACATCGTTTATGTATGCTGGCCAATGGGTCGCAAAATAAAACATCACACATCCACAAATAAGCATGTTTAGGAAAAGATTCGGTGTCCATCGGCAACGCCACTCTGATGTCTCCTTTGGTGGCCCGCGGCACGACTTGTACCACCAACCCCACTTACCACGTTCATCTTCAGGTGTTGGTTTGTATGTTCTAATCTTGGGGAGCCATGAAATGGCATAGGCTATTATTATACAACAACTGAAGCAGGTATCTAACGTGCCATAAAGGTCGCTACTACCAGGCATGGGAAACTCTGCCTGAGTCCAATGCCATAGTATAGAGTACCAAAACGTGCCAATCAATAATATCTTCAACCATAACCCCTGCGCTTGCATAATAGGAAAGAATGCCCAGAGATTGCTCATGATAAGATTAAACTTTCCTACTGCCTGGTAATCTTTGTTGTTTGGATAGATATGGGTTAAGGACATATTTACAATAGAATATACGAACAGCCCTCCCCAGAATATCATGTCCATCTCGCCTTGGTCTTCATCTTCATCCAAAATTTTACTCTTCTTCTTCTCTTCGATGGCTAGTTCCATGTCGTTTTCCGCGTCGTATAGTGTCTTAGGATAAGGGGTGATTCTTACATCCATTTAGAATTAGTTTTATGTATAAATACTTATTATTTGAGTTTGTTATTTTAACTTTAGTGGAGAAGATAACGCGTGTACCCTCTTAAACTCTTGGAAATAACACTCCGCAACGTCCTCGTCTTCCATAACCATTAAATTTTCAAGATTTGATGTAGCGCTGGTAGTAAAGTTAAACGACCCATTGGTTACCCATATTGGTTTACCTTCCGCGTTTAGACCGACTAAGAATTTGTGATGCATCAGGGATTTATGCCAGCCCTTGCCTTCACCCACAACGCGTATGACACCGCCTGGGTAAGCAGGTCGTATAGCTTTGTAGGCAGCTTGGTTGCGCGCACCTTTGGTCAACCGGTCCTTGGTACACACTATACACCCACCTTTCTTCTTGGCCATTGCTCCCAGTATCTGCTTATTGGAAAGCCAAGCAATACACCCGACAACAAAGCAGGTTTCCTTCTTATTAATCATGCGAATGATTGCTCGTTGTATACCTACACCATCGAATAATATGTGTATTTTCTTACGCCCGCGCGTGAATACATTCTGCGACTTACGAGACTCGTCCGACATACGTTGGTTCAGATTACGTGACAGAGGTCTAGATTTCTTCTTGTCGGGGTTACGGTGTACCATACCAGTATTTTGTTTGGTCTTTTTCTTCTTAATGACTTTAGGCATATGTCTATCGAAACCTTACCTTTATACGTTCTTTGGGAGTATAAGAGAAGGGTCAAACCTCTCAACATATGTTAGGTAGATTATTTCAAGAACGAACGAAAAAAGAAAAAATCGAAGACATGGTACGTATTCTAAAATCCAGAAACGCGCTGCCAGAGACATTCGGTAGAGATTGGTACTCGCCAGCTAATCTATACCGTGGTCGAGGCAATGCTAGTAAAGACAGCTACACTGCCAACGGTGTAGAAGTCAAAGGACCGTGGCACAACCAAAAACCGAAAGGAAAAGGAATGAAGTTTTCAGATATGAAGAGCAGCATTACCAGCAGCCGCATACCCATACCAGACACCGACTATGAATGGGTTCGTATTGAGAGCGACCGCCTAGAGTCTGGATACGTTAACCAGTGGGAAATTCAAAATGATGATAATGGTACATACACAGGCGTAACACCATATACACTAACTCGCCACAAACCAGGCCTAACGATGAAGTACAAACGCCTGTTAGATTTCAAGGAAGCGTTGGCTGCTGATGAAGAAGTTCCGGAGAAGTATAGAGATGAGAAGGCCCTTGATAACGATATAGAATACTTCAATAAACGCATCATAGAGTGCAACCGCGACCTGTACGGGCGAACTTATCTGTACTTTGTCATAAGGACCAAGCAAAATGAAAACCCGTTGCCCTTTGTTAGATTTCCTACCAAGATGCATCAATTCCACGACTTTGATGCCAAGTGGCATGCTGACCCTCTCTTCGATACTGATGTTGCGTTTCGTGTTCTAGACCAGCGTTTAAAGAAGTTAATTAAAGACACAGCTAACGTGTATCGTGTAGACCACGACCTAAACGGTAACTTTGACGACGTTCATGGCGATGTAGAACATCTATTGGCAGCAACCGAACACGAGGACGAGAACATAGCCAGGACCATTGCTATTAAACGGGCGAAGCCTTGGGATAGGAGAATACTAGACGATGCAATGTCACACCAAATACGAGACCAATTGGCCTACGACCTCCATCGTCAAGCGAACATGTTCCGGCTACCTCTTGACTGCTACACAAGGTCGAGCGGTGTGTCTATACCACCTGAATATTTTGAGGTGGACGGGGTTGGAGAAGATTTGAAATGGAAATACTATGACACAGACGCAGCCGCCCGGGCAAACAGCAAGCTCATTCTATCGGACGAGAAATTAGAATCGACTAGAAAGCAATTGGAGGATGAAATCGTAAACGTGTTCGGTAACGAGGCACAAAGTGCAATACGCGATGAGGGTAAAGGTAGATTTATACCAAAATCTGAGATTCTAAGCAAAGAAAACAAAGAAGACTTGAGAAAATATGTCCAGAAGGACGAGTGGCCAGAGACTACGTTCGCAGAATACCAGAAGAGTCTCAACGGTTACAAACGGTCGGCTCTGGTATACTCTCACCATTTAAAGCATCTATTGATAGACATGAAGCCTCACATCTTTAAAAATGAAAAGTTTATCAACATTGAATGCAAACCGGAGGTTCGAGCAGAGTTGCTAGCATGGTACGAGCAATGTATCGACACACTGGTACCAGAGATGCTGATGTTTACTAAAGAATTACACCCTGTAAGAGAACTAGGAGCCGAACCAGGGCCTATACTATACCATCCGAAGGGGGCGGATAGATTTATAAAGAGTGCCGCGCGTAGACGCGATTGGGTACCCGTACCAGGTGGGGGAGCTAGACGCCGTGCGGGTAGAAACCGAACACCGCAAAGGAGGGCACGCGCCGCTGAGGATGACCAAGAAGTGGTTCAGAATGACCAGGGTCTAGTACAAGCTCTCGAACAACAGAATTTTGAACCAGAGATAGAAGATGAAATTGATGCGATTATTCGTGATTATAATGAGGGAAGAGAGTATCAATTGCTGCGTCTGGTTCAAATATTAAGATTGCCAATAGAGATGTGGAATGTTCTAAGCGAACAAAATGGGTTCGATGGGGATAACAATCGCTTGATATGGGACTTACAGAACTGGCCACATACTACAGGAAACTCAGGCAATTGGAGATTGGTGAAGATGTTGTGTCAACGTTGGCAGCAGGGGTTGGAAGTACCAGTTCAGGACCCTCGTCCCCCAGCATTTATGGCCGTAGTGGGTGATGACTGGCCAAATGCTATTCCACCAGCTCGTGCCAATCCAACTTGGGGTCGGGGACTTTACGCTACTCTAGCCACGCTCAAGGATAACGACAGTGCGAAGGACTTTATGGCGTCTAGAAACTTTTTCTACAGCGTAGGTCTCCGAATGATACCAGGTATATTGGCAGTGCTTCATAAGACATTTTTATGGAGAGTCTCAAACCCAATATCCACCATACGGAAGAATGGTAAAGTGTTGACTACTATACTGCCTCGTTGTGATTGGTTCAAGAAAATAGTCTTTAGCTTGATAACCACCAACGGATACGTACCTGTTATATCCCCATTGGCCCAACAATGGTTGATACCATCCGACTTTGCCAATGCGGATGTAGAGTTCTTCTCCGACCAGTCCATATACAACGCTGCCGGATTGACTGAAAAGGGTTACGTCATTGACGGTGAAGTCGTATACGACGAACTGAATAGAAGACTACACAAGCACGCGATACGTTGGGCTCAGAAAGAGGGTCTAGGAATTCAGAGCGTCCTCAAAAAATACGAGAGAGACTTTAATAGCACTAGTGGGTTGGGAGATACCATATCAACATTTTCTAACAAAGGATACCTAGGCGACTTGGAGAATTGGTTAGGGCAGAAAGCCGCGATGCTGACTGCTGGCTTTGCGGAGTCGGACTTGCCTCCCAATCAAGTATTGATGGATACCATGGCAGCCAATTGGCAACAGGGTCAAGTATCATGCTACGCAACAGAAATACGAATGTACAATCAAATGAATTGGCTGGTTCTATGTTGGGGTATTATGTCAGTTGCCTCGCTGTTTGTAGACCGTAACGCACGCGTGACAAAGGAAGGAATGCGGACCGTAGATGCTATCGACTTGGTAAAATTGGGATTGCCTTCCTTGGCTGGAGCTGGCTTTTCTATCTATGCCCGATGGGCTGCGCCAAACTCCAGCGGTCTTACCGGCTACCTGATGAACATTGAACGGTCCATGTTTCTCAGTAGCTTTATAGTAGTGGGACAAACCATGGCGGCCCTCATTGACTCCAGCGTAGACCCTGATAATGATTTAAACGTTCAACGGTACGTATCGGACAGAAAGAGCTGGTACGCATGGGTATTTGGCTCCACCAGGCAGAACAATCCTTTTAAGAACAATGCGAATGAATTTGTTCAACAGTCTAGACGGTTTAAACGGGATGGAAATGGAAACACCATATTCGAACCCAATCACTACAGACGCCAAGGTAATGGAAAGCGTAAGATATGGTTCAACACCGACGATGCGGAGCTCATGTTTCCAGCCACATGTATCTCTAGCAATAGCAGGGCACAGAACATACATTATCCACCTGGTTTCATATTCACATTCGATTCGGATATTTACGTGGTAGTAGATGATTTAGAAACCATGTACAAACGCTCTAGAATCCAGGGTTACCAAGGCGCTGTTCGAACCACCACGGACCCAAAGGATGAGATAAGAGAAGCATTTCAGGGCTACGAGTTCGAGGACGATGAGGAGATACGATGGGACCAATGGGCCAAGCTCAAAGAAATAGAATACGGCGATAGTAAGTATAGCATTATGGACGTGCTTAAACAGTTTAGGGTATGTTATAATACGGATTCGACCTTGCCTTCGAACGAGCGAATACGTATTATGTCGGTAGCTGGACGAAACACTGCGCAGAGCATTAAGAATACATTAATAACCGCCGCTTCGATGTCTATGATGTGTTTGGGTATGGGATACGACCCTTCCGTCGGGACAGTGGAAATGACGACAGCAGCTATGGTCGGTATGGCTTCCATCGAGAATAATATGGTAGCTGCTCCAGCGGTATCCAGCAGTCTTCTTTACTCTTGGTTTCGTTCTAGTGCTCCACCGTTGGAAGAAGCCATGCCGATGCATTTTTTTGCCGCGTTGGGAGCTGCGGCGGGCAGCCAGTTAATCTCTAAAATCTTCATACCCAAACCTTATCCAGCACCCCCATCCATCAAGGAATCTATCATGAGAAGACAGTTTAGTATTCTTATACCTCTCAAGCTGCGGAAAGAATACATAGCGCAACATACAGGATACCAAGGAGGAAGAACCATATGGTTTGGGAAGTTGTGGGACCCCATAACAGGTAGATTGATATATTTCCAAGGTAAAGTGGGTGAGCAGCCCAATGGGAATACTGGCGTTGTAAAGCACAGCGAATTGGCAGGTGAGGTGATTAACTTACACTGGCAAGGAAATGTACCGTTTGAACAAGAACAAGCTACCATGGAAAAGATGGAAGATTGTTTCAATATATCATTGGATGGAAACCAGTTGGTTATGGAATTTAGAACATCCGTATTGGATGGTGGTGGGCCAAGAAGCCTTGCTCGCTACCGATACACACCATCACCAATCAACAGACATTTATGGTTTGTTAAAAGTAACGTATAAAGTATATATTTTTTTCATTAATGGCTAAACAATATCCAGGAACACTAGGGTTTGGACAGACACTATTATCTTGTGGAACTAATGCCCGCAACATAGAAGAATTCTTCCATTCTTTATCATGGGAAAAGAAACTATCTCCTTTTTTCAATAAGGACCTAGCGTATACTTTTTTTAGTGACCCTTCTATCTTTTTTCTCATTCTCAACAAATTCTGGGCCGACGACACTGGTAATCCGCCAGGTAAAAATATCTTTGCTCTATTCATTCGTTTTATCATACGAGGCATCAGGGAAGCGGGGGATACCGACGCAGACACACAAGGCTTCCGTGACATACCGTACGTATTGTCCGCTACCCAAGCCCTGAATGCGGAGTATACCCAGGAAAGAACCATGCCCGTCTCCATTTCGATAGAAACGTCAGTCGGTGCTGAAAAATCTCTAGTGTCTGCGCGCAAACGGTTCTTAGCCGATATGTTGAAGTATGTCAAACATGTAGCATCATGGCCGTTGAACGAAGACACCACACTGTACGGTGATTGGCGACAGATGATAAGGGTTCTGAAGGTAGTACCAAACTCTGAGGAAGAACAGGAGTTTATAGAAGTGTACAAGACATTGGAATCGAAGTTGGCAACACTGACTAGCTTTATGATGAGCGGTAAAGGCTTAGCCCCAATGCCACTATACTTTGGCGTCACGGACCCTCCAGATAAAGGTGTTAACCCGGCTGCTATAACACTAGAAGAGTATGAACAACAACGAGATGCGGCATACGAAACCTATTTGGTAGCAGAAGCGGAACAGACTCAGAATTCCTTTAACGAGCCATCCGAAGATGTAGCAGCCCGGTTTAGAAAGGTGACGGAGGATGCTTACAAGGCCTACCAAGTCGCCCGTTCGAATGTTCCATGGAGCCCATGGCCTGAGGGTCAATATTTTGAGGGAGGAAATTCTGCCATCATTGACCGGTGGTATGCTTGGGCAGCTCAATTCTGGCTAAAAAACAGCCACAACATATGGTTCGGTCAACTGGCGAAGCTAAGTCGCACAGACCAAACCGCGGCTATCTTCCGAAGCACACAAATCGTTGTTCTGGATGACTCTTCTGCTGGTTGTTCTAGATTTGGTAGATACGGTTTAAACACTTTAAACATGCCGCATTTGATATATGTATACACAATAAGAAATGAATCACCATGGTGGAGACCTCCAGAGTTGGGATGGGATGAATTGAACACGGATGCCGCCATTGCGGTCGAAAAAATAGAGGAAGAAACCCAACGATTTGATGTATGGAAAGAAAGGCTCAATGCGCTTAAAGTCTCATTGGACGAAGGTCTCATGTTGGAGAATGGTAACGTTGTTATCTACACCACCAGTCCTGAAATAATAGGATATTGCTTGGTAAACAGTGTCAACGTTATCATTTACAACAATTGGTTGGCGGAGCAGCCGATTGAAATCAAATCATTGAGAGGGCAGGTGTTAAGACAGCGAGCTCTTCTTGGGCGCGTGGTTACACCGTTGTTGCCAGAGTCTACTATTATATTGACGTTCGTAGTTCTGTTAGCAATCTCCTGTTCTTCTGGAATACCTATGTATGTAGGGTTTGGTTGGAAGAACGTGTTCTCACAGTGGGTCAATTTGGTTAGAGAATATCAAAAACTGGTAAAGCCTGACCGTAATAACCCAACCAAAACCTGCGCATGGCTGGCTCGTAGGGGCATTGACGAGCGCATTATCATCAACCGGAATCTATTCATACCTCTTATAAGCAGAGTATTACACAGTAAGTTTGCTGCGGATAGGCCTCAAACCAAACTGTTGTCCGCTTACAATATATGGTCTACCCAGTACAAGAAACTTATTAGTGAAGATAGGGTAGGAACTGGGCGTGTGGAGCCCATTCCCATACTCAAAATATGGAGACCGTATACCAATGAACTGTACCAATCGAGCGACAATAGAACAGACGAGTTCAAACGGAATGCTAGAATGATGGAGTCAAAGGAAGCGGAACAACTACGGCTCAAAGAGTACGAAGAGAGGCTTAAAATGTGGCAGGAGAGGAAGGACGAGTTTTTGAATAAACAGTACGAGGATTACAACGCGCTTAAGGAAAGATACAGAAATGATTCCGCCGAACGGCAGGTAAATAATTCTCTAGCTGAAGGGGAAGCCTACGACATCCGGTTGGCGGATGCGAACAACAATTTAAGAGATAAGCAAGAGCTTCAGACACAGTTGACTGACGAAATACGGGACATAGAGCAGCAAGAGCTTGAAAGAAAACAGGCGGTTGAAGACGCAAAGGTTGAATTGGACGAGATAACCAAGGCTAAAAATATATGGGACCAGCAAGGATATGGTGCTTCGTTCTTTGGTGATGTACCAAAGGTCACACAGAACGATGTTGATGCTCGTAAAAACGCGGTGAGACTGGAGATGCAGTCACTAAATCTGCTCGTCATAGAACGCTTAAGAAAAGAAGAGCAGCTTAAGCTGGCGATTAGCAATGCGGAGAAGATGACCAAAGACATCGCCAACTTTCCACCACGCCCCGACGAGCTCGATATCGATGTACTTATGGCGCGCTGGGAAGCCCAGAACCCACCGGCCTACGAAGAGTTCGGCGAGGATGAACCAGAGATAGGAGGTTACAGTATGAATGAAGAAAACGACGAGATGAATTTTCTCAATGTTATAGCGGGTGTCGAGTTAAATGAGATGGAGGACACTTATGAACTGGACAGTGACGCTGACGATGAAGAGAAAGAACTTAAAAAGAACAAAGATATCATCAACAAACGATTGGGCGAGGAGAAACAGAAGTGGGCCGAATCGTATGAGTGGATGTATGCACAGCGACAGATGTTCCAAGACAAGTATTATGCACCTTTAGACTTTGACGAGTTACTGACACGCTTTCGGATTCGTTTGAGAGACTGGACAGGAGCATCTATAATTACTATAAACACTTAATTTTTTTGTACTAGACATGTCTATTTTAAAATCTATGCCTGAACAAGTACCTAGTAAAGTTTGGGTAGATAATATATCTCAAGATTGGAAAGACGCGGGGCTCGCAGTTACTATTATTACAAACCAACAGTTAGACCTATTCACCGAAAAGATAGGCAAGGACCCAGAAGTCGATTGGCAATGGTTCCAGATGATTCTCATGACCGATGTCCCGTGGCAATTGGACTGGCTTGAAAAATGCATTCTGCGCGGTGTTACTATAGATAAAACGTGGAGAGCGTTGGACACTGGCCACCAAGTCACTATTTTTGATTTAGTTAGTACGGTAGAAGGAGGTATACGACAGGAGACCAGAGACATTCTAATCAAAATAAGAAAAATATACGAAATTCTATTCATGCGTCAAGACGTTCAACCCGCTTTAGATTACCTGAATGACCTAGAAGAGGGGAAACACTGGTTACAACTCAACACGATATTAAGTTCGTACGTACTTGGTCCGCTCAACGAACCCAAGCCGTTGCTTCATTATGTGGTTCTCATGGAACGGTATGATTTGGTGCGTGGCCTATTGACATCCGCAACGGCTGTTCAGCAAGAATATAGCGAGACTGATTTTCTCAAAGGTTGGATAAATATGACCGATGACTACGGGCGTACCATTCTACATATTACTGCGATGCAACGACGGGAATCGTGGGCCAAATGGTTCATTGCCAACTCTGCCAATCCTGCGCTCCGTGACTCTGATAATAAGACAGCGTTTCACTATGCCCCGGATATTAAATATTTACAGCTTTTCTGGGATAAGATGGAAGAGGAATCAACGGAGCTACTGACAGAAATACTCGAACAAGGAGTCACTGATGTAGAATCGTTGAGATGGCTTTTAGACAATGGAGCCAATCCTAATAGTGAAAAAGCGTTCCTAACGGCTTCCAAGACTCCGGGGTTTATCTCCATTCTAGTAGAATATGGAGGAGACCCAACTGTATTTCGTCCACAGAGTAATGCACCCGTGATGTCGGAGTGGTTATCGATAGGAGGAAGTGGCGGTACAAACTACGAAGAGATGGTAGTAAAACATTTAACCGGTAGGAAATCCGCTAGATGGATTTGTTTCCTGATTAGTTTACAGAATGGATTCCTTGAACAAGCGAAAGGATGGTGGCAGGCTTGTGACGAAGACCAACGTGTCCAGTATGCCCTGTTGATTAAAAACATCAAGCCTATCAACACCTATATGAAACAATACAAGCAATGGCTCGATAAAGTGACGAATATGCAAGATGTGTAATAAATATTATATAAATAATAGCTATAATCTTATTATATGAGTGAACTAAGTGAACACCGCCAAGCTACAGTCGATGCTCTTACTTCCATGGGATTTGCTGACTATGCCCTGGCCGCCGCCAACATATTCGATAGCGACATACAAGCCGCCATCGATTGGGCGTTACGTAAGTCTGTCATAGGGCATATGCCTAAACGTTTTAAACGCTTGGGCAACGCAGACTTCAATTATACCTTCTACAACTCTCTAGTCTCTATTGGTCAGGACGATTACCGCGTAGTCGATTACGACCCCGACTACCAATTTATTCTTATCGAACCTCGGTTCCAATCTATCATACGAGACGAGCAGCAGCCGGACCCGCGTTGGATAACACTAGGAGACCCTTCATTGAGCTGGACCCGTGAATCGCACGGCTCCAAACCTGTTCTACAGCCTGTAAACGCAATGAAGCATTATATCGGCGACTGTTGTGTACCGGTTGACCCAGCGTTTACCAACGCTCCAGGAGCCTTCAATCCCAACAGTGATTACCAACAACAACAAGGAGCCTTTTTTACAGATGAATTGGGTAGAATAAACAGTCAAGGTCAGCCAGTTGGGAATCTACCAAACATGTACAATAGGCTGCGTGTGATGAAGAGTCGATGCCCTGCTCTTGGTGTGATATGGCAATCGTTGCTGTACTACTCTGATAAATACCACGAAGGGTTGAGATTAACGCCAGACATGCCAGAACCACGCTGTATTAACAACAAGAGGCTGCGTTGGACCAAGACCATAGCGTATTCGCGTATGATGTTGATTCTCGAATTCCACGGGCTGGACCGGACTTCGGATGTGAATCGTGAGTTCATATGTAGTTTGCCACGTGTTCTAAAGGACTCTGAGAATCCAGAATTGGTCAAGAAACTACCAGAACTCTTGTTACCTCTTTTCAGACAGTACAATAGACCCAACAACCATATGAGACGTAAAAAGAGAGAATGGTTGGACGCCTGTGCCTCTGTGTTTACCATGGAAGATGCGGAGATTGTATCGTACGACGGGCGCGAATGGAGTGGCAATTACTTCAGAGTAAAGCTATACATGAGCGATATGATATTCAAGAACGGCCGCTCGATGGCAGCAGAGTCGATGAACTGGTTGCATCTAAAGAATATCATCAACGCGGTGCGCATGGGCGATGAACTCTTTACTCATTTTCCGAATTGTTTGACGCACCAATGCACAGGACTACCAGAACACCAACCACTGTCGATGGCCAATCACGGCATAGCATACTACGACCATTACAATCAAATGACACTGGTAGAGTGGGGTAAAGTCTTTTTGGAATGGTCTCACCGTTTACCTGATGACGAGGAAGCTATATGCGACCGTGAGGAACGAGAAAGTAATGAAGACAATGGTTTGTTTGACCACCAGTCTAAACTGATTGAATGGATGAAGGAAAAAGAAGGACAAAGCATTGCGGGTAGGAATGGATGGCATAAAATTGAACTGGCTTCTGGATTTGTTATGTATCAACACGAAATGGGGAATTTAATGAACCAAGAGATGTATAACACACATGTTGTTCCAAAACCTTCTGGTGGTATCATAGCACAAGCGGTAGGCTCTGGCAAGACCAAAGAGATGCTATACTTGATATCAGGTCGGCAGAGCTGGCTACGTGGTGTTGCTGAACAGCGTAATGAAGAACCAGACTTGGAAAAAACGCTCATCGTGTTACCAACGACCATGATATCTACATGGGAAAAGGAGTGTAAACTATGGACACCGGAACTAAAGATAAACGTGTACTATGGCAACCGACGTAAGATTCCACGGGATGATGATTCCGATATAGTCATTACAACGTACCGCACCGTGTGTTCAGAGTTATCTACCAACTCTGCCAACATTAAACACCAGGATTTAGGCCGTTGTAAGTGGCACCGGGTAGTTCTGGACGAAGGACATCATATCAGAGACATGGGCTCGAGGACCTTCAAAGCCATTAACAATATTAAAATGATGCCAGAGAGCAGCAGGTGGATAATAACGGCTACTCCCATCATAAAAAGTAGCATGGACATGTGCGCGTACTTGGCATTCCTACGTGTGTACCCGTGGGTGACACTGGAAAATTTGCCTCACCACTCTTACATTAGCCGTAGCATAAGTTCTATCATGTATGCTCTCAGCTCGTATTCGGAGACGTACCCGGCCATAGCAGAAGCTGTTCGAACCGTGATTAGGGAAACGATGTGGTACCAGAGTAAGAAGACAGTATCGGAGATATCAGATTTGAAACCGGCTTCTATCAGAGACGTGACTATCACCATACCAGCAGATGAATCGCACAGCAAGTTGATGAACCTTCTACGGCAACTCATTGACGAACGTGTGAAGAGTGACCCAACGGCTAATAATTATAGTCAGCGGCTCAAATGGATGTCCTGGCTCCGCTTCTGTGCGTTTAATCCTGCTATGGTACCAACGGCTGCTTATGGACGTCCAATGACCAAGACTTCAGAGGCTGGGATGCCAGTTATCATGACCTCAGCAGAGTCCCTCAGTTTGCCCAACGTGTCAAATGAATATCGCGACAGTGTGAAGAGCGACTTGGCCAACTTGGATAATCAACGGTGTCCAGTTTGCTTGGATACCATCGCCACGCCTACTATCACTGCTTGTGGACATATATTCTGTTTCGAATGTATCAACAACGCATTTATTCATCAACAAACCACGCGTAAGAAATGCCCATGTTGTCGTAAGGATTTACAGAATAGTGTCCTGAGAGAAATAAAGATGGAAGATGCGGTGTCTGGCACGGACAAAGACTTTAGTATAGTTGAACATCCAATGGTAGGAGCAACTGAAGTGTTGGATACAACTATTGAAGAGCTTAAAAAGTGGCGAGACGTTCGCTCACCAAAGGTAAAACGGCTGGTAGAGTGGTTTGAGAATACGGACGAGAAATGTTTAATCTTCACCAGTCTGAGTGGTGTCGTGTTAGGAGACATACAACAAGCATTACAAGAAGCCAACATCAAACATGTAGTGGTCTCTGGGTCGATGACCAGACATCAACGTGCCAAAGCCATTGATACATTTCAGAACGATACATCGTGTAGAGCGTTTTTATTGACTACACGGTCTGCTTCTTACGGATTAACCCTTACAGCAGCAAGTTCGATAATATTCTTCGAACCATGTATGAACCGTAGTCTTAGAGACCAGTGTATAGGTCGTATGGACCGTATAGGTCAGAAGAAGAAGTGTTTGGATGTTATTACCTTTGCGGTGGAAGGGTCTATCGAAGAAAAGTTAGCAGAGGTGGTAAAGGTTAAAAATTGGTCGTTTAAAGATGTTAATTTATAAAGATTCTATTTTATTTTTTATTTCTTCTATGTCTGTTATATCCTCTAATGGTACAGATTCCACTTCTTGAAAATGTACATGGTGGTTCGTCTTTACCCAATCTTCTCGCTTATCAACTACCTCTTTCAACTGTGTGACCAACGTTTCCATAATAATATTCAAGTGGTTATCGGATATGAGTCGATTTAGTATAGGTTCCCAATCATTTACGAGACCTAAAGCTTTACCCCATTCGTCTTGTTCTGTGAATGTACGAGCCAACAACAACGCTCTGGACGCTCTGGCCCAGTTCATCAAAGCTGCGTTGTCTTCGTTCATCCAGTGTGCTAGAGATTTGTGGCATTGGCCTTCCACGCGTTTTAGTAGACGAATGGCATTCTTATCTGTAATACCTTGCCCAGAGTATGCGAAGTTGAGTGTCATCAAGTCCTTCATAGCATATACAAATTCTAGTTTGGACCGCCAGAATTTATCAAA
>Ga0315330_10001531_pt1 | contig 15625 bp, 14 predicted proteins | sample M140m34915metaG_FD_203453 | JGI IMG/M metagenome (GOLD analysis project Ga0315330, IMG submission 203453) | Ammonia-oxidizing marine archaeal communities from Monterey Bay, California, United States - M1 40m 34915 | ecosystem: Environmental > Aquatic > Marine > Intertidal zone | place: USA...
TTAGGCAAGTCTTTAAAAAGTTTGTATACCAGATTATTATTTGGAAAAAAAAGAGTATAAAACGTAATTATTATTATCATAATATCAGTGTACAAAGATACATTATTTTGATACCAAATTTCAAGTTCTCCCTTGTAAGGAGAAATTTCATTTTTATAAAATATTTCCAATGGAATATTAGTCTTTGACAATAATTCTTCTTCATCTCTAAAAATAATCGAGCCAATTCCTGTCAAACCTGGCTTTACATTATAAATATTTTTTTTTACAAATTGTGAGTAGGGTTCAAAAGTTTTATCAACCAAAGGCCTTGGACCAACAATACTCATCGAGCCAAATAATATATTTAGTAATTGAGGCAATTCATTAATTTTACTTTTTCTCAAAAAATGGCCAAATGGCAAAACTCTTGAATCACTTTTTTTTGTGTGTAACCCAGTACCCATATTAGGACTATTTTTGAGCATTGTTGCAAATTTATAAATAAGAAAGGGCTTGTTTTTATATCCTATTCTTTCTTGAAAATAAAAAACATAATTTTCTCCGGTAAACAACAAAATTATACAAATTGGCATTAGAAATGGAGATAATATAATTAATGCTAAAGAGGATAAAAATATATCTATTAATCTTTTAAAATATAATTTATACATATTACATTTTTTGATCCAAATTCTTTCCTGTTTCGATGTGGTTAAAATTGGGTAAAAAAGACTTTAAACAACTTACAACATCTTTTTTTGATGTATTTTTATTTGAAAAAACTTTATTAAATTCATCAAATATTTGATTAATTTCTTCAATGGTTCTCGTTTTAGATTTTTTAACTACACCTAATTCCTTAAAAGAATTAAGATCTAATTTCTCATTTTTCGTATAAAATTCTTCATAAGATTTTTCGCCAGAGGTCTCAGATCCAAATAAATACAAGGGATAAGTGTCAGAGTTAGGGCTAATTAATTTAGACTTTTTAATTGCTTCGTTTTCAGAACTACAAATATCTGCATCAAAAGATAAATAATTCAAAAAATCTAAAGCAATTTTATCAAACAATATCATATCTGTTTTCTCATCTAATTTTGGGAAAAATATATCTCCAGATTCACCTAATATACTTGCAATTAAACACAATTCTCCAGATTCTGATGGTGAGACAAAAAAACGTCTAATTCCAAGTGGACAGGACAAAGGTTGATTTTTATTTAATCTGTTAATAAATCCTAAGAGAAGACTTCCGTTTGAGAAAGCTACATTAGCAAATCTAGCTGTTTTGATAGGGATTATTGCTGAATATGATAAAATCAACTCCTCCATCAACTTTTTACTCGCTCCCATTATATTCACAGGATTTGCAGCTTTGTCGGTAGAAACACAAAAAAAATGTTCGGGAGGATTTGTTATTAATAAATCAAGTAATTTTTTTGCTTTTAGAATATTATTTTCAATCATTGCTTCAACAGAAAAAATATCTTTTTCTGATCTAACATGCTTGTGAGCAGCAAAATTAGAAACTATGTGAAAAGGACCGTGATGTAAAAAAATTTTTTCAAAAACATTATCTCCAAAGTCAATTGGATAAGTATAAAAATCTTCAGGAATATAGAAATTATCAGAACTTCTTAAGTCTCTAACTAATTCCGTGAGACCATTTTCATTAATATCAATAACTATCAATTTTTTTATTTTAAATTTTAAAATCGCCTTAATATAATTTGATCCGATTGTTCCTGCTCCACCAATTACCAAAACTGACTTGAAATTAATTTTATCCTTTAAAACACTATCATAAGATTCTAAATCACTTTTGAATAAACTCTTATCTCTTTGTGTTATATATTTTTTAACAAAAAGTTCAGTATTAATTTTCATATTTATTATTTAAATGAATTAATTGTTTTAATAAACCCATCTCTAGCATTGTAAGGCATTTTACTTAAGTTTAATTCATTTTTAATTTTTTTATTTGAGACAACATATGATTCGGTTAATTTTTTTAGTCTTTCATTATTTAAAGGAAAGTTAAGGACATCACCAATATTAGCTATCAATTTAATAAATCTGGGAGAAATATTTAAAATAAAATTTTTTTTATTCAATTGACTCGACATTAATTTTATTAAATCATTTGTAGAAATTGCTTCATCATCACAAACGTTATAAATTCCGGATTTTATTTTATCACCCAAAATTAATTTATTGATTATGTAAATTAAATTATCAATACTACAAAAAGATCTTTGGTTCTTAAAATTTCCCAATGGCCATGGAATTCCTTTTTTAACAACATTGAATAATAAATTTAAATTTCCTTTATTATTAGGGCCATGAATCATAGATGGCCTAATTATATAAATTCTTTTATTTATTTTTTTAAGATTTATTTTTTTTATTTCATTTAAAATATAATTCTCAGCTTTTAACTTAGAATTTCCATATGCAGTTTTGGGGTTTGGAATATTATCCTCTTTTAAAATTCCGTTAATTGAGTCTGCACTAGCTTTTACTGAACTAAAAAAAATAAAAAAACTACTTTTACTTTTAATGAATTTATTAAAAATATCTTTAGTCAATAAAGTGTTCACATCATAGTATTCTTCATCATTGGAAATGTTAAGTAAATCATGTGCCTTGCCAGCTAAGTGAATCACACCATCAAAATCTGATTTTTTTTCAAAAATATTTTTTAAATCATTTCGATCTGGGCATATCAAATTATGTTTAATTGAAAGGTTTTTAACGAGATTTATACCCACAAAACCTGAAGATCCAGTTATAATAATTTTTTTCATCATGGTGACAAAATTTTATCAACTGCTTTTTTTGAAGTAAATTTTTGTTCCAACAAAGCTCTTGAATTAACACCCAATATATTTATTAGGTTAGGATTTTTAATAAATTGAAGTGCATTAGTTTTTAAACTTTCGTCATCACCATTATAACTTACATATCCTGAATTAGATTTTTCAATTAAATCTTTCAGATCATTTCCTTTGTTTAAACTTATTAACATTGGTAGTGAAAACTCCATATAGCCCAACATTTTACCTGGGAAATTGGAAGTTTTAAAGTTTTTATCTAAAGAAATTATTCCAACGTCAACTTCTGAGAGTATTGATAAATATTTTTCTTGACTTAAAGAATGATTTAGAGAAATATTTTTAAGATTTTTCAATTTAATTAAGCTATCTATTCTGTTAAACTCACTACCATCACCAAAAATCAAAAAATAGGCTTCTTTACAATCTTTTAAATTAGTAGCAAGTCGTAATATATTATCAATATCTTGAGCAATCCCGATATTACCACCATAGAAGAAAATTATTTTATCTTCAATATTTAAATTTTTTCTAAAATTAGAACATGGAACTTTTCTGGACTGTACTTTCGTCCAGTTGTATAAAACTTCTAATCTGTAGGATTTTTTAAATTTATTTTGTCTAAAATACTCTAGATTTGAAGGAGATTGTACACCAATTTTATCTGCCTGATTATATTGAAATATTTCCATTTTTTTTAAAAAATAATAAAAAAATCCTTTTTTCAGGTTACCTGTATCTATGGCCCACTGAGGAAAAATATCTCTCAATATTAAATAGGTTCTTGAATTATTTAGTTTTTTCAGTTTTGAAATAATTTTACCAAAAAAAATAGTTGGTGAATACCAAATAAGTAGATCACTAGGATTATTAACAAAATATTTTTTTCCATATTTCCATATTCTATATGAAATAAAAAACTCATTCAATCCTCTGATGAATTTAGATTTAGCAAATTCAATTTTTCCAGTTTTGAACCTTAAAATTGTAATTCCATTTTTTTTTTCAATTTCAAAGTTTCGGTTTAAATTTTCGCTAAGAGTAACAACAGTAACATTATTTCCTCTTTCACTAAATTCTAATGCCAAATCATACATTAGTTTAGCAGAAGATTTATAGCTTGGTAAATAATAAACTACAAATAAATAAATATTCAATATTAAAAATAATTTGTTATTTGACTTCTTAGTGTGTTTATAACAATTGTTGAGGGTTCAAAATCAACACTCAAGTCATACCTTGCGGTCCACTTATTGTTAATAATAGTTTCAACTGAATCTAATATATTGTAAGAATCTATTCCTGCAATTATATGAGCTCCAGCTTCAACTGTTTCAGGCCTCTCAGTTGTTTGTCTAACTGAAACACATGGCACTTTATAATATAAACCCTCTTCAGCAGATGTTCCAGAATCACTAACCAAACAAAAGGCATTTTTTGTTAATTTATTAAAATCATAATAACCTAAGGGATCCATTACTCTAATTCCTTTAGGTACTGAAACATCACTTAATTTACTTTGTGTTCTAGGATGCATAGGGTAAATAATTTCTTTTTTAAATTTTTCATATATTAAACCTAAACCTTTTAAAATAGATTGAAAAGCAATTGGATCATCTACATTTTCTTTTCTATGGGCAGTAACCAGAATATAATCGTTAGCACTAAGACTTAATTTTTCCATAATTAAACTTGATTCAATTTGATCTTGAAAAGCATCTAAAACTTCAAATGTTGGATTTCCACTAATAAATATCTTTGAAGGATGAATATCTTCTCTTATCAAATTCTCCCTGTGATAATTATTAAAAGGAAGAAGTATGTCTGAAATATGGTCTATTAATTTTCTGTTAGTTTGTTCAGGCATTCTTTTATCCCATGCTCTTAAACCTGCCTCCATATGGAATATTTTAACTCCTTGATCTTTTGCAGGAAGAACTGAAAGTCCACTATATGTATCTCCTAAAACAACTAATGCATCAGGTTTTACTTTTTTTATAAGATCATCACTTTTTGAAATAACATCTGCAACTTTTTTACCATATGAGGAGTTATCAATTTTTAGATCATAATCAGGCTTTCTTAATTGCAAATCCTCAAAAAAGAAATCTTTAAGCTCTTTAGTGAAATTTTGACTAGTATGAACCATAATATGTTCAAAATTTGAATTATCTAGTTTTTTCAATACAGACCACATTTTAATCATTTCTGGCCTTGTACCCATTAATGTCATTATTTTCATATTATTTAATTTAATTTAATTTGGGAATTGTGTTAATTTTGGAAGTGGAATAATAAATTTTCCACCTGATTTAATAAAGTCATTTCTTTTTTTGATTACTTCACTAGCGAATGACCAAGCAAACAGAATAATGTAGTCTGGGTAACCTGACTCTAATACATAATCCCAAGATTTTATTTCTAATCTTGTTCCAGGTGTGAAGTATCCCTCTTTCTGGGGCGCATCATCAACAACGTAATCTATATACTTAGAATCAATATTACAATAGTTCATTATAACTGTTCCTCTTCCTGATGCTCCATATCCAATTATAGTTTTTCCTTCCCTCTTGATTTTTTCTAATAAATCAATTGTTTGAATTTTATTTAATTCCACATTTTCAGCATAAGAATTATATATATTTTTTTTATGAAAATTGTACTTAATTTCTTTATTGTATAAAATCTTTACGCTATCAAGAATTTTTAATGAGTTATTTGAGGAATATTTAACATAAAAACGAGTCGATCCTGTTCTTACTTCTTTATTATGTTTGATATCAAAAACTTCCATACCATAATTTGCAAAAAACTTAGTTAAAGTAAATAAAGAATAATAGCTCATGTGCTCATGATATATCATATCATAATTCATTTCCTCAATTAAATTAACTAAATAATAAATTTCAAAAACAAATACGCCGTCACTCTTTAATATGGTTGTGATACCTTTTATAACATCTTGCATATCATCAATGTGAGCAAAAGAAAAGTTAGAAACAACTAAATCGATCTTACCATGTCTATTCAAAATATTCTTTGACAATTCCTCTGTGAAATAATCATTATATATCGCTGCATTTTGAATATCAATAGTTTTTACAACATTAGTAGCTGGATCAACACCAATTGGGAAAACACCTAAATCAGAAAAAGGTTTAAGCATAACACCATCATTACAGCCAATTTCTAAAATTTTTGGACTTTCAATGTCAACTAAAAAATTTCTATACAAATCTAGAGCGTAATCTTTGAAGTGATTAATTAAAGTATTTATTGAGGAAGAAAAAAAGAAATAATTATCTTTAAAAAGTACGTCTGCTGAAATAACCTCCTTGACTTGAACTAATGAACATGAATTACAAAAATCCAATGTTAAAGGATAAAACATTTCATTTTTAAATTCTTTTTCTTTAATGAATGCACCAGCTAGCGGCATCAAACCTAAATCTAGAACCTCTTCTAGATCAGTAGAATTACAGAACCTACAACATTCACGATTGTAGAATTTTCCTATATTATACTTTACTTCTTTTTTCATTAATTAGTGTTTTTATTTTTAAAGTCATCATGCATTTCCCTTATCATCGTATCCCATTTTGGAGCTTCATATGATGTTTTTTTGAAAAAAACCTTTGAGCTTAATGATCGATTTGACTTAAAAGAAACGTCTTTGCAAATATCAATTGATTTATTGTAATATTTTTTAATTAAACATAGTAAGTCAAATTTACTTATTGGTTTTGATGAAATATTTAATACGCCTGATAAACTAACATTAGGAATTATATGAAAATGAAAGATTTTAGAAATCTCATTTGTAGTTAATCCTGAATAAATTACATTAGAATATCCATTAACAGATTCGCCATTAAAATTTAAAAACCATTCCACAAGGCTAGTATTTTTATTATTGAGTTGATGGCCAATTATTGATGTTCTGATAGTCAAAGAATTTTTATCATTAATCTCACCTAAAAACTTTGAAGCAGAGTAAAAATCTTGAATTGATATTTTATCATTCTCTGGACTGAGACCATTTATATCATTATAAATTATATCAGTAGAAAAATGAATAAATCTGAAATTAAACTTTTTACTTAGCAGAGAAATCTTGTGAGGAAAAACAGAATTAATCTCAATATATTCAATAGGATTTAAATTGAAAAAAGATTGTTCTAGAACAGCTATACAGTTTATAACAACATCTGGATTAATTTTAGAAAAAATATCTTCAAAAAAACTTAAATTTTGATTTTTCGAATAGAAAATATTTTTTTTATTAAAAATTAAAAAATTTGGATATTCTATATCAAAATCTGATGTTGTTGTAGCATACACATCATAATCCCCTTTTGTTTGTAAAAAACTAAATAATTTGTGCCCTAACATTCCAGAGAGCCCAAGAATCATAATTTTCATCACAAATTATTTTTTACGAAATCTAAATTCATCAAAATATCTATTAATTCTTTTTTATTTAATCTGTAGGTATTTTCAGATGTATAATCGTTTGAATGTGTAATCTTTTTTTCACCTGAATTAAAATATTTTTCATAATTAAGATCTCTTGAGTCAGGCATAATACAGTAAAACTTATCAAAATCAACCGCTCTAGTCATCTCTTCTCTACTAACTAAACACTCATGCTTTTTTTCACCATGCCTTGTTCCAATAATTTTTATCTTTGATTTCTTATAATTAAAGATTTCTATTAGAGCTTCAGCTAAATTTATAATTGTGGTGGCTGGAGCTTTCTGAATATAAGTTGTTCCTTGAATTTTTTTACTGAATGCATATAGAACTAAATCCACTGACTCTTCCAAAGACATTATAAATCTGGTCATATCTGGATCTGTTATTGTAATATCAGAATTAGTTTTAATTTGATTTATAAAATGTGGAATCACGGATCCTCTGGAAGCCATAACATTGCCGTATCTTGTATTACTCAGTATTGTTTGATTTTCTGATAAATTTCTAGACATTGCAACAGTTACTTTTTCCATTAGAGCTTTACTCATTCCCATGGCATTTATTGGATAAACAGCTTTATCTGTACTTAAAACAACACCATTTTTCACTTTATTATTTATTCCAGCCTTAATTGTATTTTGAGTCCCTAAAATATTTGTTTTAACTGCTTCTAAAGGATAAAATTCACATGAAGGGACTTGCTTTAATGCTGCAGCTGAAAAAAAGAAATCAACTCCATACATTGCATTATCTATACTATTAAAATCTCTAACGTCTCCAACATAAAATTTTATTTTAGATGAATTATACAAATGTCTCATTTCATCTTGCTTTTTTTCATCTCTACTAAAAATTCTAATTTCTTTTATATCTGAATTTATGAATCTGTTTAATACTGCATTACCAAAAGAACCCGTTCCACCAGTAATTAAAAGTGTTTTGTTTTTAAACATATGTATTTTTAAATAATTTTAATTTATCTTCTTTACTAATATAGTTTATTAAAACTGCTTTATAAATTCCTTTAAAAACAAAGTAACTTCCAGCAGCAGCTCCAATTAAATTAAACTTCTTAAATAATTTTTTAAAATCGTCAAGTTTACCAGCTCCTCCTATTACAGTTAATGGCACGTTAATTTTGGAATAAATTTTATCAATATATTCATAATCATAACCGTTCATTTCTCCATCTTCATTTACAAAATTTATAAAAATTTCACCAACATTAGAATCTATATATTTTAATATTAAATCCTCTGGATCGATATCCATTATTTTATCTCCAGCATTTTTAGAAACAAAATAATTTTTATTTTTCTTAACTATATCTATTGCCCCTACAATACTTTGAGAACCTACAATTTCGGCACCATTTAGCAATAATTTTTGATTTTCAACTGTAGATGAACAAATAGAAACTTTTTCAACTCCAAGACTAATTATTTTTTGAATTTGATTAACAGTTGTTATTCCTCCTCCATAACAAAGAGGCATTCTGCATTCTGCGGCTAATTGTTCAATCAGTTTAAAATTAGGCTCATGGGAATTAATTGTTGCATCTATATCTAATACTATTAATTCATCAACTTCCTTTTCGTTAAAAATCTTAACTGCATTAATGGGGTCTCCAACATAAGTTGGGTTTTTAAAATTTATTGTTTTTACTAATCCTCCATCTTGAATTAATAAACATGGTATAATTCTAGGGTATAACATTTAAATATTAGAAAAATTAGTTAATAAGTTGATTCCAGATTTATGACTTTTTTCAGGATGACATTGAATTCCATATATGTTATCTAAATTTAAAATACTTGCAAACTCTTTTTGATAAGTTGTTGTTGCTAGTATATTTTCGGATTTTATGTCACAGTAATAAGAATGTAAAAAATAAAACCTCGAATGAATATTCAAATTGTTTAGTAGAGGAACATCTTTTTTTGGGTTTACAGAATTCCAGCCCATGTGAGGAATTTTATTTTCAAAATTATCTGAAGAATTAAATTTAATGACATTAGATTCAATCCACCCAAGACCATTTTCTTTGCCTTCTTCGCTGTTTTTTAACATGATTTGCATACCAACACAAATCCCAAGTACAGGTAATTTTTTTTCTAAAACTAACTCATCTAAAACATCTCTCATACCAGATTTGTTTAGTTTTATCATTGCCTGATCAAAATTTCCAACTCCGGGTAAAATAATTTTATCTGCTTTTTTTAACTGATCAGAACTTTTTGCAATTTGAACATCAATATTCATTGATTTATACAAATTATAAAAAGCCATTACGTTTCCTAATCCATAATCTACAATTTGAATCATCTGAAAGATCTATTATCGATTCCTAAGAAATTAGCAACTCTTGCGCCCAAAGTAATCCAAAAATAATTATTCTTGTAGTCTCTGAAACTTTTATTTTTACCGTTAAAAATTTCAGTAAATTCTTCAATTGAAAAATCTAACTTTTTAGCTACATATTCGAATTCCTTCTTCATAGTTTTATCATCAAGTTCGGGACTTGAAAGTTTTTTTATTGCTTCATCTCTAGTCATTTGTCCCGTTAAAATTTCACTTGAAAAATACGCTCTTCTTTTATCATATCCATGTTTTTTTGGTGTCCAAAAAGACTCATAAAATCTAGTAAATCTTGATTCATAGTGTTTCTGTTGATATGGTTGCCATCCAAATAAATCATTTAATTCCTTTTTAGCATCTTCTTTAACAAAAGGAACATAATCTAACAGTTTAATTATTTCCATTCCCTTAATAAATCTATCAAAAATTCTATACTTAAAAATATCTCTCATTGGAAACGTCTTCAGTTCATATTCACCAAATTTTTTATGAATGTCTTTAGCATGCTTAGTATCAGTAGAGAAATACGTCCAATCAATCGACTCTCTCACAACCTCAGTAGAAATATTTCCCCCAGTTATAACATATTTAAATTTGTGTTTATCTGCAAAAGTATACATAGCTGAAAATAAAGCTAAATCCTGGGGAGTATCCACAAAAGGAACTTGAGATTTAAAAAATGCTCTTTGCATATCCTTCATTTCATTCCAATTAACAACTTCTGTTACCAAATCCAAATTCAATCCCTCAATTATTTTTTGAATGTTACTAACACCCAAGTCAGAATTCCAGCCAGTATCACAATGAAACATAAGAGGTCTTAATCCAAATTTTTCTTTGGCTATATATGCTACATATGAACTATCTAAACCTCCACTTATTCCTATAACACAATCATGATCTTTATTTCTTCCCTCATATTTAATCTTTTCAATTAAAGGTTGAATTTTAGCAATTCCCTTTCCATTAGGATTCCAATTTGGTTTAACGTTTTTATAATAATTATTACAAAAATCACAAACTCCACTTTTATCAAAAGTAATCTTTGGATCAGATGTGTCCATAACACAGTTTGTACAAACTTGATATTTACAACTCATATTTTTTATGTTTAAAAATGCTTTTCAAAAATAACATGTTTTATTTGATTTTATACAAAAAAATCCTTTTGAATATGGTAAGAATATTTAAAGAAAAAATCAATCTAGAATTTATTTTTTTTAGAATAGACCTATTTGAAATAGTACTAGTTACATTACTTGAATGATTCCTCTTCAAAAGTGTGTTATCATTAATATGAATATTCTTCGACAAAATATTAGCTACTAAGGCTAACCATAAATCATGAGATTCAACATTTTTAGGAATTGGAAAAGCAATGTTTAATAAATTTTTTTCAAATGCCATTGCACATCCATAATAATTTGTTTTACCAAAATAAATATCAATAATATTTTTGATATTATTTTTGGATTGCTTTTCATTTACTCCATCGTGAAAGATTTTAATATCTTCATCAAACTCATTAATCCAAGTAAAATTAGATGTAACTAGATAATAATTATTAAGCTTTTGTTTCATTTTTAAAACTCTTCCTTTCATCCAAATATCATCTTGATCTGAAAGAAAAATAAATTTATTTTTTGCGTATGAAATTGCTTTATTAAAACTGTATATTTCTCTTTGATTAGTCTTATTTATATATAATTTTATTCTATCATCATTAAATGAGTTAATAAGTTCAGTGGTATTATCATTTGAACAATCATCAACAATAACTAATTCATCATCATTCTCTAATTCATCTAATATTGATAAAATTTGTTTTTTTATAAATTTCTCTCCATTGAACGTCGCCATACATACACTTATGCCCATAAATTATTTAATTAAAAATTTAAATCCATCATTAAAACCTAAATAAATAGATTTTATAAATTCTCTTTTATTTTTTGTCAAGAAAAAGATTATCATATTATGAAATAATAAGGAAAACAATTCTTTAAATACAAATAATTTTGGCACATAAGATTTCTTTAATAAATAAAGACAATTCCTGATTTGGTAATACAATCTTTTATTTGAATGTAAAAAAAATGTAAAACTTAAAAATTTAAAATTACCTTCTCCAATATTATGCCTTAAAATTGCTTTTGGAACAATTACAATTGGAACTTTTTTTTCTTTACATCTTAATGACCAATCTGTATCGACAAAATCTATAAATAAATTTTCATCCATATTTCCAATCAGGTTTATGGTTTTAAGATTCAAACAAGTTCCAGATGAAATTACCAAATCAATCAAGTCAGGATTACTTTTTTTTGTAAACTGAACTTTTTTAGTTAATCCAATAGAGTTCAAACGAATTGAAGGGAAAATATAGTTGGTTTTTTTATCAATTATTAGTGGAGAAAAAACTGATAAATTATTAAGGTTCATTTTAAATAAAATATTCTCAAAAAAATTTGAATCAATTTCAGAATCCTGATCAAAAAAAACAAAAACATCGGCATTTTTACTTTTAGCAAATTCTATTCCCTTGTTTTGGGCATAAGAGATGCCTTTATTTTGACCAAGGCTAATTATTTTAGCAGATTTTATTTTGCTTAATTTAGTGTTTTTAGAATTGTCAACTAACACCACATTATTTGATTGACTTAAAATACTTTGAACCAAATTATTTAACTTGACTAAGTCTGGATTGTAACAAACAACAATTGAAAATATATTCATTAGGCTTTTAAACTACTCTTGTAAATAAAAATATTAGCTAAAATTATTGAGAAAATAAGCATTCCCAAAGATGAAAAAAACAAAGGATTAGAGAACGACATTATTAGATATAAAAAATATGCAATTAAAATATTTTTCTGATTGAAATTTATTCTGTTTTTATAAGCATACAAAACAGGATAAAACATAAAATACACAACTATTAAACCAAAAAATACTCCAAAATATCTAAATATTTCAAAATATGTTAACTCTGACGTAAAATAAAATCTTCCATTCGATTTCCATTTTCTATAGGCACCTAAACCCTCTCCAAAAAATAAAACTTTTGGGTCAGAGAAAATTTCATCGTAATCTTTTAAAAGAGATAGTTTAGTCTGGTTTGACTCTTCTTCGGAACTTAAAAGATCTCCTATGATGTCAGCTAAAAAAATGGTTCCTGCCAGAAATGAAGAAAACACCATTAGAGACACTAACTTTTTATTTTTTGAATAAATAATAAATAGAATCAGAGGAAGTAAAATTGACATTAACATATTATTTCTCGTACCTGCTATGAACATTGCAAAAATATTGATGGCTAATAACAAATAATTTTTAAAATTTCTAGACTTATAAGCTAAATCAAAATAGTAAGCAATCGCTATTATAATCATCGGGCTGGTTACGAAAAAAATTGACCACAATTTTAAATTATCACTATATACTCTTTGTCCAATATGAAAAATACCGTAGTTTAAACCAAATTCATAAATTGAACCAAAAGAAATTGGATTTATTAAAATAATTAAATAAACTAATACAATACTAAAAGAAAGTAGAGATAAAATTCTGGACAAATAAGGAATTAAATCTATTTTTTTATTAAACAAAATCAATAATAAAGAAATAAATAAAAATGATTTAAAAAGACTAAATCCACCAAAAGGTTCAGTTCCATTAAAAATTAAATAATATGAAATAGATAAAATTGGTATTGAAATGAAAATTAAAATAATATTAATCAAATCGCTGGGAAAACTAATTTTAATTGATTTTTTTGAAAGAAAAAATATGATCCAACATAAAATAAATAAAGGAACTTTTAAACCAAATAACTTATCAGCAGGATCAAAAATACATGAAAATAAAAAAACAATAAAACAATATTTTAAAATATAATTCACTTATTTATTTTTTGGATAGTTCATCAAATATCTCATAATATTTTTCTGCAAAAACTTTTGTTCGTTTTTTTAATTTTTTTTCGATTTTTCTATGGTTAAAATTAAAAATAGGTGGAGAATTAATTAGCTTTTTTAAAATTTTTGATAATTCATTTGGGTCATTTGGATTAAAGAAAATTCCTTTTGCAGGATTTTGTTCTCTGTGAATTGGAATATCTGATAATATTATAGTTTTGTCTAAACTTTTAGATTCCTCTACGGTTGAACTCCAGCCTTCAAAAAAAGAAGGGTTTATTACAGCAATAGATTTCTTAATCAAACCTAGAACATGCTCGTAAGGAATAACATCCAGAAAAATTATATTATTTTTCAAGTTGTTTTCACCAACATATTTCAATAATTTATAAATATATTTATCCTTACTTCTAAAATCTTTCATTACTCCACTACATAACAGTTTAATTTCTATATTTTTTTCTAGCAAAATTTTTACAGCCTTGAAAACGGTTAGATGATTTTTATGAATCCAAAATTGATTAGGTAAATAAAAAAATTGGTCTTTTGAATATTTGTTCAAATTATTAAAATTGGAATACAAATTATTATCAATCTGAGAAACAAAATTTATTACTTTAACTTTATTTGAAGGTGTTTTATTAATTTTTAAAAAATCGTTGAGAGAGTCTTTACTGCTTAAAACTACAATATCAGAGTTTTTAAAGCCTTTTTTTATTAAATTTTTTTCAATTTTTAATTGCTTCTCGTTCCAATATTGAGGATAATGGAGAAACTGAAAATCTGGGATCCAGTTTACATATTTAATCTTACTTCCTAAGTTTATAAAGTTGTTACAATAAAACACAATATCTATATTGGCATCTGAAACTATTTTTTTTTTTAAGAGATCGTAGTTAATTAATTTTTGAAATAGCTTGCTAATAAACCACGAAAGTGATTTTCTTCGAAGAACGTTTGTTTTAATTATTTTTGAACTATGTTTAAATGGAGATAAGTCTTTGTCTTCAATATTAGATGGTACAAATAAAATTATCTCCAATTTATCTTTGTAAAAACTATTTAAAGCAAAAAAAACATTTTTAAAATAATTCACTCCTCCGTTGTAAGACAAAGGAAAATCTAAAAAAAAAGCTACCTTAATCATATAATTTGATATAATTTCTTACATAGTTTTTCACCCCACTTTCAACTTTAATTTTAGGAACCCACCCAAAGCTTAAAGATTCTAAAATATTTGCACAATAATGCTGAGGATCTCCCTCCTTTACTTTATTATTGAATTTTATTTTAATACTCCTTTGAAAATTAGAACTAATCATTTCAATAATTGTTTTATTTGTTGTAGCAATTCCAGTCCCTCCATTTATTATTTTTAACCCATTGAATTTTTGAGAAAAAATTTGAATTAGATCAACAGCATCATTTACATGAATCCAATCACGGGTTTCACTACCTGTTCCAAAAAAAGTTGCAGAATTAGATTTAATTTTATTACATGCATCCCAAAGCAATTGTTTTTTTAAATCATTTCCATAAATTGAAAAAAATCTTATAATTCCTATATTTATTCCAAAATTTCTGTTGTAATGTAAACAAATTTCTTCCGCTACTTGTTTATTAAGACCATATAAAGAAATAGGTTTAAAGTCCTTGACAGGTTTAATATCCTTATTTGAAAAATTTCCTAAAACTGCAGGGCTTGATGGATAAATAAACTTACACTTTACATTAGATTTTCTGATATACTCAAGTAAACTTAGAGTAGTTTTTGCACTATTATCAAAATCTTCAATCGGATTACTATTTGAAAATGCAACTGAAGAACCTCCACCACAATGAATAATTAAATCAAATTTTATATTAATTTTAATTAGAGTTTCAAAATTAATCTCTGATTCATACCATTTATCAATTCCCCAACTTTTTAGAAACTCTGAACTAGTTTTACCTCTACCAAGTCCTATAATTCTATTTTTTTTATTATTTAATTTTTTGGCAGTATTTCTTCCAAGAAAACCAATAGCTCCAGTTATTAAAATATTCATATAAGCTATA
>Ga0315330_10001534_pt1 | contig 15618 bp, 10 predicted proteins | sample M140m34915metaG_FD_203453 | JGI IMG/M metagenome (GOLD analysis project Ga0315330, IMG submission 203453) | Ammonia-oxidizing marine archaeal communities from Monterey Bay, California, United States - M1 40m 34915 | ecosystem: Environmental > Aquatic > Marine > Intertidal zone | place: USA...
TGTAAAACGATTTCATTTGTAGAATTTCTTCTTGGCTGGGGATTGCGCGGCGCCGGTAAAACCGGCGTACGAACTAAGCTGCGGGATTTCCACTCCATCAGCCTTGGCTTTTTCCATGGCGGCGATCCTGCGCGGATCCCATTCGTCTAGCACGGCGAGCGGCAAATCGTTCGGGTGTCGCGCCACCACGTACCCCCAAACTTCGCTACGAGGCAACTTTTTGTGCCACGCCAACACATCGCGCTGCATCGACCCGAAACAGCAGTACCAGAACGACAGAAACGGTGAGGTACGTTCACCCAGGGCGCCTATGTGCGTTCGCTTGCGACGCGCCTTGGCGCTTTCTTCGCTTTGACCTTTGGCGGCGCGCGCCTTCACCATCGCCTTGGGTGTCCAATAATAATAACGCTTCTTCGGCGCGATGTAGAATGGCAAGATTTGCGCTCGAGCGGCACCACCACCGTGACGCTTGATACCATCGCCATTCTCCTCGACGTCATCTTCGTTGTTTTCCTCGTCTTTGCGCTGAAGCTCGAGCGATTTCGCCTTTTCCTTCCCTCGCGAGCCGCCCGTGAGCAACGCGGGCAGGTAGTAATCCTTGTGAATGACGTACGAGGGCAAGAGCAGCATGTACGGACGGCCGTGTGCAGCAAGATTTTCTGCCGCAAACGTCACGCACTTCTCTATGTGGTCAGCAGAGTACGGTGGATTTGTCAGGAAGACGTCGTGCTCGGGCACGCGCCCCTCTTCGATGACTTTGTAAAAATCTTCGTTGCGATTGATGACGTTCGTGAATCCAATCAAAGCCAAGTTCCTTCGCGTACCTCCGGCGCAGTAGTAAGGGTCATAAATCACCAGGTCGGCGGGCGTTTTATTCAAGCGCCCGCACGCCGCCTTTAAGAAATTCGCTACGTTTTCGTGCGCCTCAGGCGACGTCTCGCAGTGGTCGTCCGCGTCCGTCTCGAACGGATGCTCAACCTCCGCCGGCGCCTTAAATTCTTCCGCTAACTTCGCGTTCCCCTTAAAGATCGCCGGTATCGTCTCCCCACGCTCGTTCAAAACCGCCCCTTTCTCTTTTCTCTCATCCTTTTTCTTCTCCGCCGGTTTCCAATACGTATAGCTCTGCGTCGCGTCGTCCCACGTCCCGATCCTGACGTGTTCCCCATTCGCCGTACGCTCCGTGCTCGAGTACACGGCTTTAGACTTTTTATCCACGAGCACTAATTCGTCGTTCATCACCACGCCCTCGACGTTAAACGTGCCGTGGAACACCTTGTCTTCGTCGTCGGCGTTCGCCGCGTCGCCGCCGCCTTCCGTCTCGTCCGTTCCTCGCGGTCGTCCCTCTTCCAGTTTACGCCGTTTTGCGCGCGCTTGCTTGGCCTTGCGCTTCTTTTCTCGCGCGCGTTCGAGCTTGGACGCGCGATTCGCGCTCACGCGCGCGTCGGCGTCGGTTTTATCGTCGCCGCCGCCGCCGCTCGTCGTCGGCGGCGACGCGTCGGCGGCGGCGCTCGCGTCGTCGGCGCCCTCGGCGAGCTCGCGCGCGCGCACGCGAGCGATGAAATCGTCCTCATCGCTCGAGCCTTCGTCGAAGCGGGAGAGATCGGGCGCGGTCATCGCGCGCGCGAGGCGGCGTCTGCGGCGAGTCGAGGCGAATCGGTGTCGTGTACTACAAAGGATTTTATTACGCGGTACCGCGCTTGACGTATCGAGCGGGTTGTCCAGGGGCGAGCGGAGGTAAGACTTCCATGTCTTGCATCTCCCCGCCGCCCTCGCCGGTGGTGATCAACGCGATCTCAACCTTGTGCTCGTCGCCGTCGATGCGCGTCGCCGCGGCGATGACGCCCGGACCGAAAAACGTCGTAATCTTGCTCACGCGATCGGTCCACTCGGTGAAGTCCATCTTGGGCGAATCGAACTCGAGGCACAACGCGTAACGATCGTTGATGATCTGTTCGGACAACCCCACGAGCTCGGGGGCTTGGTTTCTTCGCAAACCGCCCGGTCGGTTGAAGCGGAAAATAATCTTCAGCGCCTCCTCCAAATGTTGCTCATCTCCGTATCTGTATCGCGTCACGTCCCCTCGCACTTGAGTCAAGATCGGCGTCGTTTGTTCCTCCCGCACTTTCAAAGCGTCCTCGTACGTCACGAGCTTCAACGGTTCCAACTCGGCGTACTTCAGCGCGAAGCCGATGAGCGAAATCGGAAAGCCGTAAATCAACATCAACGCCGAGATATCCGCCCCCGGCAGGAACGAAAAGTACGCGCAGAACCCGTACAGCAGCAGAGGCAATCCAACGCTCAGACCGATCGTGCCGAACGACGTCGTGCTCAGCAGCGCGGCTTCCTTTTCGTCGGACACCTTTCGAGACCCGCGGCGCAGCTCAAACGTCGTCGTCGTCGCCGCCGCCGCCGCGCCCGCCGCGCCCGCCGCGCCCGCGCTCGCGCCGCTCTTCCACGCGTCGATCCACGCCTGCGCCTCCTTCGCGCGCGCGTCCGGGCTCGCGATCGCCGCGCTCGCGCGCGCGCGGACGGCGGACCGAGCGGATAAGACGCGACGCGCCGTCGTCGTCGTCGTCGTCGCGCGACGCGCGGGCGCCGCGCGCGCGGGCGGCATCGCGCGCGTCATCGCGTGCGTCATCGCGGCGTGCATTCGATCGGCGTCGGGCGCGTTCGCGGCGCGCGACGGATTGTGAAGCGCGCGATGGATGCGTGACGTCGGCTGACGTCAGCCCTCGGGACGCGAGGCGAGGCCGCGCGAGCGGGACGTCGCGAGGGACGACGACGCGCGAGGGACGACGACGCGCGTTCGAAAGGATTATAAATTAATAATGAATGCGACGACACGAGGGAGATAGGAAGAGAGAGACTAAGGGAAAACGGTGAGGAAGCCGGAGACGTCGAAGCGCTCGGGGGGCGCGAGGACACTGGAACGAGGTCCGCGGCGAAGAAAGAGCCAAGATAAGGCGTGGAATAAAGCCACGGCGAAAGCGGCGAATGGGGAAGGGTACTCCATCGCGAATGATGCGATTTTGACGGCGGATTCCGCGGCGCGGGTGTAGGAAACCGACCCGGGCGTCGCATCCGGCGGAGGCGTCGACGCGAGTTCACGCAGCGCGTCAACTTCCGCTTCAAGCTGCGCTCTTTCACGCTTACACGCCTTATACTTGTCGTGCATGATTTTTGCGTGCTTTTTCTCGCGTTTGATGGACGATTTGACCTCTGCGCGATATTCATCGAGGTTGTTCAACGCCTCGCGAAGACGCGATTCGCTGACGCGCAAGGCGTCTTGTAATTCGCCCATTCTCGCGTCCATGCCTCGCCTCTTCGCCTCACTCTTTTCAACTTCATCACATTTTGCTCGAAGCGCGCTCGCCAGCCACTCTTCGTTTTCAGACGCCGTCTCCAAAGCTTTATTAAACCGCTTCTCCGCGCGGGCGCTCTCCGCCGCCGCCGTCGATTTCGCCTTCGCCAACTCCACCCGCAGTTCGTTCTCGACCGCCATCGCCGCCGTGGATTCACTCAATCGACTCTTCAACGCTCGCATCGGCGTCGATTCCCGCGCTCGCGAGCCGTTCGTCACGTCTCGGAGCGGCGCCGCGGTCGACGTCGTCGCCTTGAGCCTCGCATTCTCCGCCCGCAACGCCGCGCACTTCGCCTCCATCGCCGCGTACTTCCCATCACCGGTGGTATTTCGCGTTTTTTCCACGATTTCTTCCAGCTCCGCGATTCTTCGTTCGAGCACGCGGGCGTAGGACGCGGCGTCGAGTTCGTCGACGGCGGTTGAAGATGAATCGTCAAGCGTTCTTTCCCCCGTCGACCACGTGCTCGGTTTCACCGTCGCGGGAGAGTGAAATAGCCGCGCGGTCGGGCTCGAGTGCTCGAAACGCATCGTCGGAGGCATGACGCGCGGCTAGCGGGGCGCGACGAGCGCGACCGTCGTCGAGGAGGCGCGGAATGACGCGATTATGGTGATTTACAAGACCGGGATGCGGTGGACCGCGTTTTTCGTGGACATCGGAGCGTACTGGAGCAAAAGTTCGATCTCACCCTTGGCTACGCCTTGAAGCTTGAAAAAGTCCTTCATTATGACGTTTTGGCGGACGAGTGAGACGTCGATCTCCACAAAGCCGAGCGAGACTTCAAAACCTCTGATTTCGATTCTGAGCGGGTCGACGTCTGGAATGACGTTGTAAAAGACGAAACGTTCGTTGAACTTGGGCTGCGAAGTCTTCAATTTGCGCGCACTCGTGTACGTTTGCTTTGCACAAGACACGTGAGCCATGGGATTCGGCGGCAAGTCCTTGACACGAAGCAAATTGCGACCTTCGAGAAGTTCGACGGTGAGCAAACCTTGCTCGTAATCCTCATCGAATTCATCCGGAGCGCCGGTGTCGATGTACTCGAGCTCGACTGTCATCGTCGGGTGCATGAACTTTTTCCCACCAGGTGTTTTCGTCTTGTTCTGTTCCTCGACGCATCGGTAAAAGTATTTCATGCGCGCCTCATCCGCTTCTTCTTCGCTTTTTTTGTGCCACTCGGTGATTTCGTTGATGCGAGTCATGATTTGTTCGTGCGTGTAGCCGTTGGCGGCGGCGAAATACTCGAGTGGGCACTCTTTCTTGTAGTACGTTGGATCGATGAAAGGGAGTTCGAGAACAATCGGACCTGGTCCGCGATCGGCGATTTCTCCGCACGTGATCGATGCCTCGCCATAGTTGGAGATACGCTCGGCGCCCTGTTTAAGGAGGCGGAACGTCAAGGGAGTTTCTCGATCGCACAACACAAACGAGTCTTCGACGCCATCCCAGCTCGGTGCGTCTCCTAAACGCGGTGGTGTACTCAGCTGGCGCTGCTCGCGAGTCCAATACTTGATAAAGTAATTGTCCGATTTGAGCATGTTTCGCATCAGCGAAGAAGCCTTGCCTTTCTTGCGCGAGAGGCGGCTATAGTTGCGTCGCTTGTAGAACGCATTTCCCTTCAGGAATCTAATTCGCATCATCCCCGTCGAAGACTCCTCGATACCGCTGGCCTCCATTATGGGTATGTGCAGTTTATAAGGATATAAGAGCATCTTCTCGATGGACGATTTCACGGTGCGCTTGACGAAACCGTGCATGAAGGGGAGCGCCATGAGATCGATTCCGCCCGGAAGGAACAATCCAAAGTCCAAAATCTCAGGCATACCCATCAAGCAAGCTTCGATCGCACCGAGACATGGAATGATATCTACCAACGGATCAAAAGTCACTTGCACCAAGCACTTCAGCTGAAGCTGGCGTAAAGACACCGGAAATCGTATCCCAAACGCGTACAACGTGACGATGATTTCGCACGACGAAGCCCACGTGAGCTCGATGTCCAAGATGGAATTCTCCATGTGAGACGAGTGCGAGCGAATCCCAGAAAGCGTCGGTGCGCGCGGACCGAGTGTAAATTTCTCAAAACCAATCCAAGTCACGCTCTCGGGAAGCATGTCGCGTAAAATCGGCTCGACACTCTCCTTCACCGTCTTGCTCACCCCGGTGTCAATGTTCGGCCAAGCCGCGTCGATCACTCGATTGAGCCAATGCACGCGATTGAACGACGCGTCTTCCGTCCATTTCGGCGAATACGTGTTGAATAACGTCTTAAATTCATCCTTAAAGTGTATCTGATCCTGTTCGTTCGTCTCCAACTCCTTCTTCGCTCGCACGCTCTCCAACCACGTCAACGAGGGCGATGCATCCGCATCCTTTCGCCTGCGACGACTTATCAGCACTCGTCTCACGTAGTCTTTATCCCTCGTGCGCTTACTCCACACCGTGAGCATCGCCCCGAGGACGAATCCGATCGCCGTCGTCGCCGTCGCCACCGCGATTTGCGTCGTCGTCGCCCGAATCAACCACCGCACCGCTTTCACGACGAATTCCAGCGCGCGCACCGTCGCGTTCGACGTCACGCTCGTCTTCGCGTCCACCGTCATCGTCGCCGCGCCTTTCGTCGCTTCCATCGCCGCGCGCTTCGCCATCGCTCGCGCCGATGCAGAATTCCCGATCGTCCCCGTCGTCGCCGTCGTCGCCGCCGTCGCCGCGCTCTTCAGCCGCGCGAACGGCATGCCTCGCGTCCCGCGCGCGACGTCGATTCGCGCGCCGACGTCGATTCGCTCGCCGCGCGCCGCGCCGCGCGCGCGCCGAGTCGTGACGACGCCGCACTCTCGCGCGCGTCGCGCCGATGCTTCGCGGCGCGCGCGCCGCGACGAACGCGACGCGCGCGACGAACGCGACGAACGCGCGCGCGCGCGCGCCCTCGCGAAGCGCGTACGACGTCGCGCGGACGTTCGTCGCGCGCGTGGACGCCGGCGCGGGCGAGCGCGGGGCGACGGTCGCGCTGAGCGACGCGCTGCGCGCGCACCTGCCGAGCGAGTACGCGAGCGCGACGAGCGCGAAGCGAGAGATACGACGGAAGAATGTGCTCGTGAACGGAACGGTGCGCTCGGTCGGGGACGCGGTCGCGGACGGGGACGTGGTCGAGGTGCTGGCGCGGATTCGACCGTCCTCGCCGGTTGCGGCGGCGCACAGAGCGGGCGAGAGAGCCGTCGCGCTGGCGCGGGACGACCCACACTTTGCGATCATGGTGAAGCCGGATGACTGCGTGAGCGTGGGGAAGGGAAGCGATCCGATGAAGTGGAGCGCGGAGCGGCTGTGCGCGACGGCGCTGACGCCGACGCCGGAGGGCGTCGAAGGCGCGTTGTCGAGGCCTCGGCCGGTGCATCGGTTGGACGAACTCACGGGAGGATTGCTGGTGTGCGCGAAGACGCGGATGGCGATGACGGCGCTGTCGGCGGCGTTCGAGAAGCGAGAAGTGCGGAAAAGGTATCGGGCGGTGCTGCGAGGACGCGTCGAATCGAAGAAGGGGGTGGTCGACGTCCCGCTCGGCGGTCTGGAGGCGCTCACCGAATATAGCGTCGTGCGCGAGTACGAAAGCGAGGAATACGGCGGTATCTTGACGTTGATTGATTTTTTCCCGAAAACTGGGCGCACGCATCAGCTTCGGCGCCACGCCAAAGCGCTCTGCGCTCCCATCCTCGGCGACGTCAAGTACGATTACGCGTCGCGCGCTCACGAGGACGGCTTGTTTCTGTGGGCCACTGGTATCGTGCTTCCGCCGAGCGCCACGCCTTGGCGAGGAGAAGATTGTGGTGAATTAATTGTAGACATAGAAGAGGGCGAGAAGTTTGCGCGCGTGCTCGCACGTTGCCAAGAACTCGCGTAGCGCATAGGCAATGTTTGTAGGAGAGCATCGGAAGACGATGCAACGGTGTACGAACCATGTGACCTCATTTTGACGCACGCACGCTCGCTTCACGCTTCAAACCAAATCATGGCTTTTATCGTCAATCAACACAATCAACGCTTCGCTTACATCGCGCTGATCGTGTTATCTACCCTAGGGCAGTGCGCCGAGTGGTGTAAATACGTTCCCACCGGAGTTTGGGGCGAAGTCGCGCGGTGTCGCGGCTGTTGAGTCCGGCAAGAATTCGTGAGCGCTCGCGCGCATCTCAAGACCATGAGTAGCTTCGAGACGATTCTTTGATGTTCTTTTAATGTTACTTTCGCACCAGTTGTACCTCGAATTACAAGAAAACAAGAAAGAATGAATATACAAGAAGTGTACAAGAGCGAGGCGGTTCGCGAACTAATCTCGCGTTCGGAAGCGACGCACAAAATTCGATCCCATCCTTCGAATTCTATGACTGAGACTGAAAGAGCGCGTGCTTAAAACGACTGCGGTAGAATCAGGCGCGTTCACGTCCGTTGAAACCGCAAAGGCGGTGGCAGATCGGTTCACCGTCGTCTCGGCTCGTCCACTGCTGATGAGCTCAACGTTGTTCGCCGCATACTGCCAATCTAATTCGTCCTTGATCGAATCGAGCGCTTCTCGCGAAATATTTGCCGCAGCAAATTTAGATGACAGGCTGTTTGGCGCGCGTTTTGTCGCCGGCGCGGCTGACAGCGCTCTTTTCATGAAGTTAGCGTCGAAATCGAGAACGCTTCTCGGCGCGTTCGCGCGCGGTTCCCCAGACGAACCGAGCGAGACAATCCAAGGATGCTCTAACATTTCTTCCGGCTTCAATCTCGCGCTCGGGTCGAGAACGAGGCATTTGCGGATGAAATCGGCGCCGTGTTCGCTGACGAATGCAGGGATCTTGAACGAACCTTGGAGAATCATATCGTACGCTTGCTGTCGACTCGTCGACTGAAACGGCGGAAACCCGACGACGAGCTCAAACGCCAAAGCGCCGATGGCCCATAAATCCACAGCCTTGCCGTACCCAGCGCGATTCAATCGGAGGTATCGTTCTCGAAACTCTTTATCGCAGCGTACAACCTCCGGCGCCATGTAATCCGTCGTTCCCAAACGCCCGAGCGGTTTGAACCACTCCAAATGTAACGCAAAGCCGAAATCCGTCAGCTTCGCTCTGCCGTCATCGGTGAGTACGACATTTTCAGGCTTGATATCTCGGTGTATGACGTTCATCGCGTGCATGTGCGCGACGGCTTTGATGACCCATTTCATAACTCCCGTCACTGCTCGGCTTTCACTAAACTTTCCTCCAACTCGCGCCAAAGCGTTGAAAACGTCGCCCCGGTTGTGAAGCTCGTGTATTAAATAATAGTTCCCAGTCGAAGTGTCGATGAACGAACCAAAAAATCCCACGACGGCCGAGTGTTCCATGCTATGATGCACCGCAATTTCGTGCGCAATCTGTTCGTACACGTGCAGTTTCAACTTTGCCTTGATGTAGCACTTCAGCGCCACTTCAAAGTTCATCCTGCGATAAAACGCCTTGTATACCACGGAATATCGCCCGCGACCGATGACGTTGACGAGCTGAAAATCCTCCAGGCGAAATCTCCACCCGAACATCGACGCATTCAACACGTCCTCTGGTTTCGCCATTCCCAGCGGGTCGGGATCTGCGTCCCATTCCTCCGGGACCGCCCCCAACGCGCTCCTAAACGTCCCGCTCTGCGAGCTCGACGCGCTCGTCTCCGACAACCGTCCCGACCTCGTCGCATCGTCGTCCCGGTCGTCGTCCGCATCGAGCGAACTCCCTATCCACGTTCCATCCTCTTTTCCATTCGCTCTCAGCTCACTCGGCGTCAACCTCCGACTCGCGCGCGCGTCGCCGATCAGCGTCGCCGTCCAGGCGAGCTTTGCGCCCTCCGACGCCTCCTGTCCCGCCTGCCCGAGACCCTCGCGAGAGCTCTGCGCTGACGATCGCGCGGATAGCGCGCTCATCGGACTCGTCGCGCGGTCGTCCGCGCCCTTTCCCGCGTCCGTCGGCGTCGATTCCGTCGTCGTGTCGAAACTGCGGCGCGGCGTCCGAACGAGCGCGGCGTCGTCGTCGAGCGACATCGCGCGCGACAGACGCGCGCGAGCGACGCGCGCGAGCGCGTCGCTTCGTCGCGCGCGAGGGGCGCGACGACGGACGCGCGTCTGCGACTGACGACGCCGGGCGCGCCGCGCCTGTGGAACTGCGCGAGGGACGGGACGGCGAGCGCGTCGCGGCGCGCGTCGTTATTACATCGATCACATCCGTGATGCGGCGTCGAGAGCTCGAATGGCGTCTCGACTGGCGATAGCGTCTTCGATTTCGACCTCGACGTCGACGATGCGGGCGTAGAAGTCGCGGAAGACGCGGGCGTTTCGCTCGGCTTCCGCCACCGGATCTTCGTTGAGAGGGAAGGTGTCAAAGTAGAGCACGCCGGCGTAGGATATGCGACGTAGCGCGCGGACTAATTCCATGGCGGCGTGAGGATGGACGGAGGCGAACATCAAACCGTCTTCGGCGCCGAGACGGGTGTGACCGTCGCCGAGTTGGACGCCGAACAGAGCGTTTCTCGAAGCCGCCATCGCGATGGACTGGGCTGGATTCTCGCCCGCGGCGAGCGCGTGGCCGACGTCCAGTGTCAGGCCGAAGTTGGGCTCGCCCACGGCGTCGACGAGTAGGAGTGCGGCACCTGTGGTGGGGATGAAGCTGAAACGGCTCTTTTCGTCCGTCGGCTTGAATTCGACGCTCAACTTGAGCGAGCGACACTCTTCGCTCGAGGCCACTGCTTTGTAACCGACAATCATGTCCTCCCACGCCGTGGCGTAATCCGCTTGGAGATTGTAATCGTATCCATCGTAGCGAGGCCATATGACGACTTCGTCTGCGTCGAGTGCGGTCGCAGTCGCGCACGCCTTGCGTGCCAAAGTCGCCGCGTGTTCGCGAATCACGCCATCGGGATTCGAGAACGCGCCCAATCGAAACGGCTCCTCGGGAAATCGCACGCATACGGCGCCAGGGCGCAACTTCGCGGCAAGAATCTTGTCTCGCAATTCCACTGCCGCGAGCTCGTTGCCGTCTGGTCCGATGAAATGTTCGGGGTAGTTGAGAAACACCGAATGCACGCCCTGAACGCGTCCCATGCGCTTTATGAGGTTGAAGACTTCCGGAACGTCCGGTTCGGCATCCGTGAATAAGTCTGCGCGAGATTTCATGCTATTCAATCTACTGGCAAATCGAAGTGCCTCGATCGCCGCCTCACTGGACGACGAAGACGACGAGATAGGGGACGTTCGGCACGGATCTGAAACGCCAAGAAATTCATCCACGTCGCTCCGAAATGGAAGGCTCGGCATCGCACCCAACTTCGTCACCGCCAAAGCCCCCGCGGCGCTGGCGAACTTCATGGCGTCGCGCTCGCTTTTATTTTCAGCCATCGCCACCGCGAACGCGGCGCGAAACGCATCACCAGCCGCGGTGGCGTCCACTTCTTTGGCGCCGGCCGGAAGTTCCATCGCTTCGACTCTCGTGACGTCTTCGCCTCTCACGAGCAACGATCCTCGACTCCCCAGCGTGCACAGAACGGCGACGCGCGACGTTCCTGCGACGATTCTCGCCGCCTTAACGACCGCTTCGTCCCCAGAAGAAACCTCCTCCACGCGCATTCCCGCCATTCCCGCGAGTTCGCTCTCGTTCGGCGCGACGTAATCCACGAGCGCCAACAACGCCTCATCCGCCGCGTGAAACGAGCCTCCCGCGTCCAGCACGATCGTTCGCACACCGATTTCCCTCGCAACCGTCGCCGCTATCACGTTCACGCGTTCCGGCACCTCCCGCTGCAGCATCACCGTCTTCGCGCCTCGCAGCGCCTCGCGAAACTCGCTCGCCAGCGCCTCGTCGTCCGCGTTCCATCCGAGCGCGTTCGCCCCCCCCACGACCACCGCGCTCGGCGATCCATCGTCCGTCAGCATCACGAACCCCATTCCCGTCTCGATTCCGCTCCCTCGCGCCATCGTGACGCTCCCGGACACATCCGTCTCTCGCCGCAGCGCGCGTCGCAGCGTCGTCCCCGCCTCGTCCTCCCCGAATCGTCCCACGAACGCCGCCTTCCCGCCGCGCTCGCACGTCAATCGCGACGCCGCGACCGCTTGATTCGCTCCCTTCCCTCCGCACGCGCGCTCGACGCGCGCCGCCGTCGCCGCGCGCGTTTCTCCGCGGCGCGGGACCGATGTTCCGACGCGCGCGATGACGTCGGCGTTCACGCTCCCCACGACGGCGATCGACGCGCGGTCGGCGCGCGCGAGCGCGACGCGCGCGAGCGCGGTCAGCGCGGCGCCGAGCGCGAGGCGCCGCGCGCGACGCGCGCGACGCATCGCGACGACGAATGCGGCGAGCGGATTGGAATGGAATCGAATCGACGCCGCAGAGCGCGGCGCGCGGCGCCTTCGACGACGCTCGAGCGGCGACGACGACGAACGCGACGCGACGCGCGGTCGGGCGAGCGACGGGGCGACGGCGAGGACGAGGCGCGCGATGAAGGCGTCGCGAATCGCGGATTTGGAGGCGCGAATGCGCGGGCGCGCTTCGCGCGAGACGGCGTCGAGCGCGGCGACGACGACGGCGCGGGACGCGGACGCGGATCCGACGACGTCGTATTACGCGCCGTCGATCGGGGAGGACGAGGAGACGTTCGCGGGCGCGCGGGCGACGGCGCGCGAGGAGGCGGCGGCGCGGAGGGCGTACGCGGAGGCGTACGCGCGGCGAATGCTGGCGACGCGTCGACGAGGGACGAGCGCGGACGCGGAGGACGATTTGCGAGCGAAGCTGAGCGCGGATAAAGCGCTGGTGCTCGTGAATGATTGGGAGAGGGTGGTGGACGCGGGGGAGGCGCGAGCGCGGGAGCGGGAGAAGCGCTTCGCCGAGGCGCGCAGAGCGATGATGAGCAAAACGCGATTAAAGAGGGAAGGATTGTACGGATTGAGGCCGGAACAGTGCACGTGGAGCGCGTTTTCGAAATTGCGCGGGCTGTGGGAAAAGTACGCGCGGGCGCTGGTGAAGGACGCGAAGCGCGGCGAGGCTGAGGCGCGACTGACGCGCGGGCTCGACTTACACGGTTGCGTGCTCAAAGTCGTGCGTCACGCGCGCGCGCCCGATCTCGTCGGTCGCGAAGGTGTCGTTGCTTTCATCTCGTCGCGATGTCTCTGGCTCGTCGCGCGCAAGCGCGAGAAACCGATCAAAGTGCTCATCGACGGCGGCACGTTCGAGTTTGTTTTGGACGAGCGCGTCGTGCGTCTTTCGAGCGAGGACGTGTTGGCGTCCGCGCCGCGTCCGTCGTAGCGGACAAAATTTCATGTAAGACCCATTAGTGTTAGGCGATTCGCATCCCTGGATCACGAAATCCCCAAAGTCGTCCGCGCCGCGTGGCGCGCGCGGCGCCATAACTCGGCGCCATGGCGTCGGCGGCGGATCGCATCGCCGCACTTCGCGCGAAAGTCGTGAGCGAGCGAGAAAAAGCGCGCGAGACCTCGCAAATCGCGTCCTCGTCCGCGCGGTCGTCCACAGAAGCGGAAACGGTCGCGGATGCTTCCATAGATTTTGAACGAAAACTCGCCGAGTTTCGCGCCGACGCCGACGCGAAGCTGCGCGAGGCCGTCGCGCGAGCGGTCGAAAAAGAACAAGCGAAGACAGCGGCGATCGTGGAAGCGATGAACGAGGGAAGCGGGGCGACGGAAGGCGCGGATGGAGACGATGCGCGGGCACTGCGGCAAAGGGTGGCGGCGTTGACGGAGCGCGCGAGCGAGGCGGAACGAATGCGGGGGATGGATCTAGCGAGGAATGCGTCGAGGGAGGACGAACACAAGAAAGAGATCGCGACGTTGAGGAGTGAGCGCGACAAGATGGCGACGGAATTGAAGAAATTGAGGGCACATTTGTTGGCGCTGGAGGACGAAGAGGACGAGGTGGCGGAGGAACAGGAACGAGAAATAGACGAGGCGAGAGAGGAGGAAAGGCGAGAATACGAACGGCGTTTAAGCGACTTGAAGAAGAACATGAGTGGAAACGATGCCGAGGTCACGAGGTTGCGGGAGGTGATAAAGGCTCGAGACGAAGAGGTGGAAAATTTACAAAAGGCGCTCGGGGCATATTACGCTGAAATCGAGAGCGCGGACGCGCAGCGCATTGAGTCGGCGAATCTACGACAAAAGCTAGCCGCACTCACCTCGCAGGCGACTGCTGATAGAGCAGCATGCATGGAAGCCAAAGAAAAGGCGAAGGAAGCGGAGGAAAGGTTGACTAAGTTTGAGGCTCACTTGAAAATCGCCAAGGAGGAATGCATCAAGGCCACGAGCGACGCGAGTAAGCTCAGGAAAGCGCTCCATCACGCCCTTCAAAAGAGCAGCGATATGATGGTAGAGAGTGAGAAATTGTTGGATAAGCGCATAGTGAGCGATTTATTCATCGCTTATCTCGAACGCGAACGAGCGGAGGACGTGCTCGATTTGCTCGCAAAAATGCTCGGCTTCACCGACAAACAAAAGGCACGGATGGAAGCTCTAAAGAGACGACAGAAAAAGCGAGGTGTGCTCGGAACGATCGCGCGCGCGCCCGTGAGCATTGCAGCTGGTGCGATAGGCGTCGCACTCGAAGTTACGGGCGCTACGGGCGAGAACAAACCAGTACCAGTCGCAGACTTGTGGATTTCGTTTCTCGAGCAAAACGCAGCCAACGACGAAGAAGTAGAGAACAAAATTCCGTCGTCAAGCGAGCTCATCTCAGCCGCGCGCGAATTGTAGAATAGCAATGTTAGGAATAGCAAAGATAGTAAATTACAAGCGCAGCGCTAGAGACGCGATTGCGCAACTTGCCACTGCTTCATCGCCTGTCTAACACCTAAATCGAGCATAATCTCCTCGCTCCCGCCCGGGATCGCATAAGCGCGAACATCGCGGTAGAGCCGCTCGATCTTTTCACCTTGACCTCCCCGGACGTAAGAGGCCCCACCAAACACCTGAGCCGCTTCTCTGGCGCAAAATTCAAACACTTTGGTGCTCTGCACTTTGGCCAACGCGGTGATACCCGCAAGCGCTTTCGAAGATTCTTCCTTCGTCATGGTATTCATTTGATAGGTGATGGTCTCTAGCAAGTAATGCGTCGCCTCGACTTGTCGAATCATCTCAGCGAGTTTGTGTCGAATCACTGGGTGCTCGATGAGTTTCTTACCAAACGTTCTTCGACGGTGCGCGTACTTGAACGATTCCTCATAGCACACGCGTGCAAACCTATTCGCCTGAATCACAAACCCCCAACGTTCGTGATTGAAGTTGTGCATGATATACTTGAAGCCTTCGTTTTCTTTGCCGATCAAATTCTCGACTGGCACTTTCACGTCTTCAAAGGTGATGAACGTGGTGCCGCTCGCCCAAACGCCCATGCAGTCCATGCGGCGACAATCCACGCCAGGCATCGAACGCTCGATGACTAGGAGCGAAATCCCACCCATGCCCGGCCCACCCGTGCGCACCGCGACGGTGAAATAATCTGCCCAAATCCCATTCGTGATCCATTTCTTCTCCCCCGTCACTCGATAAAACTTCCCGCTCGGATCCAACTTTGCCTCGCACCGAATGTTCGCCACGTCGCTGCCGGCGTACGGCTCCGTGATCGCCAGACATATGATCCCTTCCCCTCGCAAGCACGGAGCTCCTACCCTTCGTCGCAAATCTTCGCTCCCAAAGTTCAAAACTGGTGGCAAACCGATGTGTATGCCCTCCAGTAGTCCCCAAAGTACGCCGCCGCTCCCGCACCGCGCGAATTCGTCAAAGACGATCAACTCATGAAAGTAATCAAAATGCTCCGGTTCCTCGCACTCGGGGACCAAATCCTTCGGCCACGGTTTTCCAACCACCGCGGGTAATATCCCAGCCGCGTACGTCGCTCTGTACACTTCTGGAGGTATGGTTTTCGTCTCGTCCCACTCGTGCACGTACGGCGCGATGTCCCGCTCCACGAACGCTCGCACCTTGTCTCGAAACTTCGCGTGCGACGTCGTGTAATACGGCGAATTAAACGTCGTGTACCACGACGGCTGTGATGACCATCGATTCGTACCGTCGTCAGTCCTCCGCGTCGCGTCGTCCGCGCGTCGCGTCGCGTCGATTCATTCATTCCGTCGGGTTAGTAACCGTCCTCGGAATTCCATCGATTCGCGGCAGTCTCGTCGCGCGCGTCCGCGTCGTCCGCGCGCCCGATCGCGTCGCGTCGCGTCGCATCGCACGCACGTCGCCGAAAGGCACGCCCTCGCCGAA
>Ga0315330_10001536_pt1 | contig 15614 bp, 13 predicted proteins | sample M140m34915metaG_FD_203453 | JGI IMG/M metagenome (GOLD analysis project Ga0315330, IMG submission 203453) | Ammonia-oxidizing marine archaeal communities from Monterey Bay, California, United States - M1 40m 34915 | ecosystem: Environmental > Aquatic > Marine > Intertidal zone | place: USA...
CTTCGACTTTGAAGTGGGTTGCGGCCTGATCTCCTCTTCGATCTCCTCGTCGTCGACCAAATCTTCGTCGATTTCTTCGTCGTCTTCGTCATCGACTTCGTCGTCTTCGTCTTCGTCGTCTTCGTCTTCGTCGCCATCCATGGTGAAACTCTTCTCTAAATCGTCGTCGTGGTCAAAAGCTGCCGACGTCGTCGCTTTCGCGTTTGCCGCCGCATTGTTGTGTGCGCTGACGAGTGCTTCGGCAAACTCTGCGTCTACGGCCTCCAACGCCAGGCGCGCGTGCACGACTGCGGCGTTCGCGGCTTCAAGCTTTTTGAGCTCGGTGAGCAACACGTGTTCAATTTCGTGCATGGGAGGTAACCCAGCCTCGGCGAGCACCTCGTTTGCAATCCTCACCGCGCGTTCCTCCTCATCTAAATCGTCGTCGTCCTCGTCGCTATCTACGAGATCTTCGTCGATTTCCTCATCGCTGTCGTCGTCGTGATCCGTGGCGTCTTCGTCCACCGCCGCCTTTGGCCTCTTTTCGCTCGGCTTCTTTTCGCTCGGCTTCTTAATGCCCCGTTTCACCGCTTCGTGCGCTTCTGCCGCGGCTTCAGCGGCACGAGCCACCTCTTCGTCGTCGTCTTCGTCCTCGTGCTCGCCAAAGTGCAAGTACTTGTCCCAGTCGGCGGTGTCTTCGCCCTCGCCGTCCTCGTAGTACTCATCCTCCCCGTGCGCGCCCACGAGCGCCTCGTGCACGCGCGCGCGCGCGGACGAGTACACCGCTTCCGCTTCTTCTACGACCGTCTTCATCCTCGCGAGTTCGCTCTCGGCGTGTTCGACTTCGTTCACCATGCCCGCGCGTTTCGCCTTGAGCTGGGTCACCACGGCGTCCACGCCGGCGTCGAATTTTGCCTTGGCCCCTGTCGATGGTCGACCGACGCCTGCGATTTCTTCGTACTCATCGTCCTCGTCTTGATCATCATCGTCGTGCCTGTGCCCGAACCTGGCTTTGAGCTTCTCCTTGGCGCTCATCGTCGGCGCGCCCGCGACGTTTGTCGTTCCGCCGCCGCCCTTCTTCGGCAACGCGTCTCGACTCACCGCCATCGTTTTCTTCCCCCCCGCGCCCTTCTTCGCGCTCGACGCACTCGCGCCTTTACCCTTCTTCGCATTCACCGCCGCATTCGTCTTCCTCGCGCTCGCCGCGCTCGCAGCTTTTCCTCCCTTCGCGTTCGCCGCGCTCGCCCCCCTCGCGCCGCCCTTGTCCGCGCCGCGTCCCGCTTTCCCTCCCGTCGCGTTCGCCGCGTTCGCCGCCTTCACCGCGGCTTTATAAGGCACCTTCGCCGCCTCATCCACGCGCAAGTGTTGAAACTTGATCAAATTTCGCCACTTATCCTTCAATTGCACCCCCGTGCGCGACCTGCGTTCGCGCCGTTCGTCGTCGCCCCTCGTCAGTCCCCGCGTCTCCCTCTCGCCTCGTCCGCGTCGTTCCCTCGCCCGCTCGACGCGCCTCGCGCGCGCTCGCGTCCCATCCCATCGCTCGTCCCGCGCCGTTCGTTCGCGCGTTCGTTCGCGCGCGTCGTTCGTTCGTTCGTTCGCTCGCTCGCGTCGCGCGCGCACCGCAACGCCGCGAATTCCGGATCATTTCGCATCTTCTCCCACGCCCCGATCCCGTGTTTCCGCACCGCGCGCTTCAGCGCCTGTTCCTCCGGTGCCTGCCAGTACCCTCGCACGCCGCTCGCCTCGCGCGCCGTCGTCGCGCCGTCGTCGCGCGCCGTCGCCGCCGCCCCTCGCTTCCCCGCGCGCTTCCTCGCGTCCTCCTTCGCGCGCTTCGCGCTCGCGCTCGCGCCGCGCGCCTTGCCGCTCGGCACGGGCGCGGCGTCGCGCGCGCCCTGGGCCTTGGCCGCCATCCCGGCGTCGACCGCGCGCGATCGGCGACGCGTCGACCGCGCGCGAGGCGTCGGCGTCTCGCGCATTCGCCGGCGGCGGGCGCGCGATGGACGCCGTGACGTCCTTTTTTCATCCCGTTCGCGTAGTCTACAATATATGAACGACGCGCGCGCGCGTCGAAATCCGCGCGCGCGCGGCGCGCGGCGAATGCGCGACCGGGCTGAGTCACGACCGGTCGCGAGTCGCGCGGGCGTGGATATTCGGACACTCGGCGTGTGCGTCGGACTGTATGCGCACACGAATGCGTCGGTCGGTCGGTCGGTCGGTCGGTCGGTCGGTCGCCGCGTCCGTCAGTCATCCGCGCGCGGCGTCGCGTCCGCGCGTCGCCGCGCGTCGGCGCATGCGCGCGTGCGCGCGCGCGGTCGCCGCGACGACGGTCGCGGTGACGGCGGTGACCGCGCTCGAGGCCGCGGCGCTGACGGCGACGTACGTGACCGCGCCCGAGGCGCGCGGACCGCGCGAGGGACTCGCGCGGTACGACGCGGCGACGACGACGACGACGACGACGACGCGGGGGGGCGCGATGCGCGCGACGCGACGACGGCGACTCGTCGCGGTCGTCGCGGGCGATAGCACGGCGTGCGGCGTGGGATGCGGGGACGACGGACGAGGACGGACGAGGGGCGAGACGGCGGCGGGGGAGGCGGGACCGACGCTCGCGCGCGCGTTCGCGCGAGGACTCGGCGAACGCATGACGGCGGACGTCGAGTGGCGCGCGCTCGGGTTTAAGGGCGCGGACGTGCGAGGACTGAGGGATAAGCTGATACCGGCGCTGCGGGAGGCGACGGAGGGAGCGGGGGGACGCGGAGACGACGACGACGACGCGAGCGAGAGGGACGGGCGCGGGCGACGCGCGAGCGTGGACGCGGTGGTGATCATGTGCGGGCTGAATGATCTGAAACACTCCATCGTGGGGCGACGGAGCGAGACGTTTCGAACCGAGCTGAGAGAGCTGGTGAGGGAGGTGCGCGACGTCGTCGGCGACGAGTGCGTGGTGGTGCTGCCGGCGACGCCGCTCGAGGCGGCGACGCTGTTTCCGCCGCCGTTGGCGTGGGTGGCGACGCGCATGAACGATTTGTGGGACGAACAAAAGGCGCACGTCAGTCGACTGTTCGCCCACAACGTCTTGTTCGTTTCAAAGCCGAGTTTAGACGCCATGCGGGAACGCGCGGCGAAACACACCGGGCGCGTCGCGGAGAGCATCTCGCTGATTTGCGGGGATGGTATTCACCCCAACGACGACGGTTACGACGCTTGGGCGCGACACATCGCGGATGAGTGCGTGCCGAGTCTCGAACGCGCGTTGGCGGCGCAAAAATAGAGGACGAGCGCGAAACAGTAGCGACGGCGGCGAGGCGGCGCGCGTATTAATTGATTATAGCCCTATGAAATCTACCGGTAGTGAAAACGCAGCGCAAAGATCACGCCAAAGCCTTGGCCGCGGCGCGCGCGTTGCCGATGAAGGCGGCGATCTTCGCCGCGTCCTTGACGACGCCGCCTTCGTCGGCGACGCCGCTCGCGACGTCCACGCCGGTGGGATTCGCCGTCTCGATCGCTTGCGCCACGTTTTCGGGGTTCAGCCCGCCCGCGAGTAACCAACCCTTGCGCGACGCCCCGCGCGGGGCTTTGAGCTTGGACCAATCGAACGCCGTCCCGCTTCCGGCGTTGACGCCGTCGATCAACAACCAGTCCACCACGCGTCGCGGCCCGCTCACGAAATCAATCGCCGCTTTCCATCCTTGCTCCCCGCTCATGCGCTTCTGTCTTTCGGCGATCAACTTTTCTTCGTCTCCTGGGAATTTGGAGACGATTTGCCCGTTCGCGTCGGCGTTGAGCACCCAAATCGCCTTCAAGCGCATCGGCAGCGTCTCCAACGCGTCCCGCGCGCCGTCGCCGTGCAATTGCGCGTGATCGCACCCGATCGCGTCGCACACGCGCGTGATTTCGCTCGCATCTTCGTCCACGAACACCGCCACCGGAACGGCGCCCTTCGCTTTCGCGCACGCCACGATCTCTTTCGCCGTCGCCTCGTCCACCGACCGCTTCGACTTTGGCCAGAGAATCATCCCAACGAAATTCGCCCCGTGCTCGCACGCGCTCTCGCAATCGCGCACCGTGGTGATCCCGCACACCTTGACGATCGGTTTCATCGACGCTTCGTCGCTCCCAGCGCGCGCGTTCGCCGTCGCGGCGCCGCGTCGCGACGCATCTTTCGTCACCGTCACCGCTCGGGACGTTCGCCGTTGCGTCGTCGATCGCGTCCTGGGCATCGCACCGCGAGCGCGCGCGGCGCGCGACGGCGCGCACATCATCGAAGACATCGCGCGCGACGTTTTCGTCGAACGTTCGCGCGATTCGCGCGCGGGTCGGCGTCGTGGAGTGGCGACGTCGCGCTCGTTATCCACGTCGACGTCAGCGCGTCATCGACGGCACTCTCAGCCTCGTCGCGCGCTCGCTCGCGTCGAAAACTCGCGCGAAACTCGCGCACGTTCGTCTACGCGCGCACACGATGTCTCAGTCCGTTTCCATGACGCAGCGCGCCGCCGCGGCGCCGCGACGGGTCGCGATGCGAACGCAGCGCGGCGGCGCGGTCGCGAGAAGTTCTCGCGCCGTCGTTCGCGCGGGGCGCTTCGAAACCGAGCGCACGTACATCATGATCAAGTGCGTGCGCGACGCGCGACGCGATGCGACGCGAAGGCGACGGTGAGGCGCGCGGGAGGGGCGCGGGAGCGGCTTCAGGGTTCCAGGGTTACGCGCCGCCGCGAGGCGCGCCGCGACGGCGAAGGACGGAACGCGAGACTGACGACGCGCGACGTTGATTCATTTAACGCGAAACGATAGGCCCGATGGCGTGCAACGCGGTCACGTCGGTGAGATCATCTCGCGATTCGAAAAGAAAGGGATGGTGATGAAGGCGCTGAAGACGTACCAGTGCCCGAAAGCCGTCGCGGAGGAACACTACCAAGACTTGTCGAGCAAGCCGTTCTTTGGCGATTTGGTCAACTACATTTGCTCCGGACCGGTGGTCGCGATGATTTGGGAAGGCCCGGGCGTGGTCAAGAGCGCGCGATTGTTGATTGGCGCGACGAACCCGCTCGAGTCGGCGCCGGGGACGATTCGCGGCGACTTGGCCGTCGAGGTCGGACGCAACGTCATTCACGGTTCCGATTCTGTGGAATCCGCCGAGCGCGAAATCGAGCTTTGGTTCGGCGATAAGGCTGGATGCGTGGACTGGCAACCGACCATCACGCCGTGGGTGCGCGAGTAAGCGGCGCGCTAGCCTCGTCTCGGGCAAAGCGATTTTTATTGTTAATACAGTGCAGTCATTCATTTCTTTGACCGAGTCAACGCGCGCGCGCGCGCGACGGCAGTGCGCCACGCGCGTGCGCGCGATATCGCCGATATCATGCGTGCGATGGCTGACGTCGACGGCGCGTGCGCGCGCCTCAAACGCGCCCTTCGACGCGCAAAGTTTCCGCGAAGCAGAGCGGGAACACGAATCGACACCGAGCTGAAGAGAGGGGATGGTAAAACTTTCGTCGCCATCCTTCGCCATGCGCTGTGCGCGCGCTCAAAGCCGGTGTCCAGGCGCGTTTACGATCGTGGGCACGATCTCGTGGGCGTCGAGTCGCCTTTACGATTCACCGAACGCGCGTTCAGGGCGACGATCGATGTGTTCGGGTACAAGCCAAAGTTGAGCGCGTCGCAATTCGCGTCCACGAACGGGTTCGCCGTGGTGAAGATGATGACGGTCATCGACGTTCTCGCGCACGTGGAGGCGATGGAAGTTAATATCGAACGGGAAGTCGCGCGCGAAGCGTCTCGACGACGCACGAGCGGAGGTCTCACCGGGTCGTTGCTCGACGCGGGGCCGCGCCGTCGCTCGGCGCTGGAGCCTCGCTTCGCGCGGGGCCGAGTCGAGGACGAGCGTGGTGTGGACGAGTCGAACGATGCGCACGCACACACGTTCTGCGACACCGACAACTGGGTGACACGCTTGGGCGATGAGTACGACGATGTCGTATACGAAGCGCCTATTCGCGGCGTCGTGTACACCAATCCCGGATACGTCGTTCATCGCCGCGCGCGATCGCCGCGCGAACCGGTATTCGATGCGTCCGTATCGATTGATTCCTTACGCGTTGAATTCGCTGAAGTTCTTGGTAGGCTGACACGCGTAGAAAACGAACTCACCGAGGTCGCCGCGAGGTGTTTGAAGTTGGAACGCCGCGAGGCGCAAACTCTGAAGAAGGTTGACCGCGCGCCGGCCGCTTCGCGAGACGCGTCGCCTTCGATTCTATCGGACTCGGTTGAAATTCGCCAAGCCGACTCACCGTCGAAGGAATCTACCGAAGAGTTCATCGCGCGGTATCTTAGAAAGTTGCGCGACGTCGTGCGAGAAGAAGAGACTCGCTTTGATTGCTGAATTGCTAAAACAAATTGTTTGAATGTCGTCGCTGCCGCTAATGCGCTAATCAGATGTCGCCGTCGTCGTCGACGCAGATTTCTCGCTGCGTCTAAAGTACATCACCATTGCCGCGAACGCGGCCACCGTGATCGCGCCCGCGAGCGCCGGTCGCTTGCGATAAAGTTGCGCCGCGCGCTCGCCGAATCCTCTCGTCGTCGGCTCCGTCGTTGGATCCGTCTGCACCATGCGCGCGCACACCTCACGCTCGCCCTCGTGCACCGCATTCATGCGTCGACGCACGCGCACGAACGCCTCGCGAATCGTTCGATCTTTGCTCAACTCCAGGGCGTCGCGAAGCGAAGTCAACGCCTCCTCGTCCCGCCCTTGCTGCTCGAGCGCCATCGCCTTGCGGTACATGGCTTTCACCGCCGTCGCGTCGAGATCCAAAGCCGCCTCTGCGTGTAGGATCGCTTCGGAGTGTCGTTGTAACTTCGACAAGCACGTCGCCGAGTTCACGTGACACTTCACCGCCAGCGCCAAGGCGTCCTTCGCGCCGGCTCGCGCCGTCGACATGATGGTTCGCCTCAACGCCGTCGCCGCGTCCTCGTACCTCCGCAACGCCCTGGCGTAGCCATTTTCTTCTTCACCTCGAGCGAACAACGCGTTCGCTTCCTCCTTCTTCCGTTCACAATACCTCAAAACCTCCTCGACGCTCGCATCAACGCTCGGTTTTTCCTCTCGCGTCACCGAAAGCAGCTCGACTTCCCACTCGACGTACACGTTTCGCGGCGCCGGCGAAAACGGTTCGCTCGCGAACGGCGCCCCTCCGCTCGGCACGACGATTCCCACGCGTTCGCCCACGCGCATCGTCGTCACCGCCGCCTCCACGCCCGCGCACGGCACGAAATTCACCGGCGCCGCGTCGTCCACTCTGAAAGTCAGAACCTCTCGCGGTCTCGCCGCGTCTCGAGACGTCTCGTCCCGCACGATCGCGTCGTCCTCCACCCTTCGCGCGCGCCAGCCGTAGTGCGCGATCGTGACGACGTCGTCCGCGCGCGGCGCGCTCGCGTCGTCGCGCGTCGCGTCGTCGTCGTCGTCGTCGTCGCGCGTCGCGAGCGAGATTTTCGAGGCGTCGTCGTCGCGCATCGAGCGCACGCGCACGCGCGCGCCCGGAGGCAGGCGCGGACCGACGCGCACGACGCGCGCGTCGACGCGATCGTCGCGAGCGGTCATCGCGTCGCGATTCGACGCGCGTTCGCGTGTGACCGCCGCGCGCGAACCGTCTCGTCGTCTCGTCCCTCGGACTCGCGTTCGCGGGCTTCTACGTTACAACGCTGAAACGAACGCGAACGACGAGCATCGCGCGCATCATCGGAAACGACGTCGCGTGTTTCCACGCTTGCGTCGTCGCTTCGTCACGGTCGCGGATCCCGTCGTTCGACGTCGCCGCCGCCGCGACTGCTTCCTTCGCTACTTCACCGCTTCGCGTCTACTTCATGTACTTTCGCACCCCCGGGGTTTGTTTCGATTTCTCCCACCCGTATTTCATCGCGTTCGCCGCGGCTTGCTTCAGATACGCCGTGTTCGCGATCGCCTCGTACGCGTCGGCGCCGTCGCGGCCGCGCGTCAGCGCCACCGTCTCGTGTTCTTTCCCAACCTTGAACCCGAGCTGTCGCGACGCCGCGCGCGCGGGCGCGTCGTACTGCGGGAATCCGTACTGCGTCGCGGCGCCGTCAGTCATCGCTCGCGTCGATCGTTTCGCGTCGTCGCCGTTACCTTGTAAATCACCCTCGACAGCTTCCCCGCTCTGAACAGCGCGAGGTCCTCGCGCGCGGCGATCGGACTCTTCACGCGTCACGCGATCTGATCGTTCGTCTTGCGACCGGAACCGAACGCGCGCGGGACGACGGCGCGACGACGCGCGGTCGGGGCGGCGAAGCCGAGGGCGAGCGGACGCGCGGCCATCGCGCGAGGCGACGAGTGCGGGCGGCCGGCGACGAACGCGCGGCGGACGCGCGGCGGACGCGCGACGCGACGCGACGCGACGCGAATCGCACGACGATCGCTAAAATTACTCGAATCACACTACACACCGCCGCACCGCCTACATCATGTTTTGACGTCTAAAATCGAGCGCGCGCAACTGGTAGGCGTTGCCGGTTTTGTCGCCGAATCCCTTTTGCAAGTGCGACCGACGCCGCTTGCCCGCCTTCTCCCTCCGGCGGTTCGCCGCTTCTTCGGATAACGCCAACGCGGTGTCACCGCTCAAGCCGGGAGCGATGCGGCTGAAGCGCGCGCCGCCGAGGGCGCAGAAGGCGAGACCGAATTGCAAGCCCCAAAAACCCAACTTGAAGTATTCCTCGCTGCAACGCGCGAGGTTGGGGTCACCGGTGTAGCTGGGAGGGGCGAATTCACTCATGTCGTTCGCGCGTTCGTGCGCGTTCGAGCGTTCGAGCGCGCGCGTCGACGTGTGCGGTCGAACTTCTAACGAAGTCGAGGGTTTGAGCGTGGATATGCGCGCACGACGCGACGCGCGCTAGAATGTCGCGCTCGATGCGCGCTGCCTACTGGTTTTACTGGAGCTAATGATGCTAAGAATAAGAAGTCGACGCGCGCGCTCGTCGCGCTCGACGCTAATTGTGGGTCAACATGTCCGCCGTCATATATCCAGCGTCGCCGAGACATCGCAGCGAAACGCCGCCGTCGCCGCGGACCTCGACCCGAGTGATCGAACCGTTGTACAGACCGATGCGCAACCACGCGTCCGGTGGAAGCTGAAGCGCGCGCAAAACGGAGTACCGAATGACGTTACCGTGACAGACGACGATTTCGTGCTCTGGCGGCGGCGGCTTCGTCGCCGCCGACGACGGCGACGGCGCTCGGTGGAACGTCTCGCGAAATCCAGCCTCGATTCGCGGAGCGTCCGTGACGTGCACGTGCTCAGCTTGCCTCCAAGTGTCCGGTTCTGGACGCACGGGCGCGCCCTCGCGAATCAATTCGCTCGATTTACGCGTCGCGTTCGGAAACGCCTCTGCTGCTATGATATCCGCCGTCTCCTTCGCCCTCACCATCGTACTGTGCGTCATCTTCACCGACGCCGTGGACGGAATGAGTTCCTTCAATCGTCGCGCCGTGAAGCTCGCTTGTTTACGACCCAAATCCGTGAGTTTGCGCTCGCCGTCCGCCGCGGCGTCGGTTTCGGGCGTCTCCTCCGTCGCCTGGCCGTGTCGCACGAGCCAATACACTTTCGTCGGCGCCGCGGACGCCGCGACGGAGTCACTTGGAGTTGGATCACCACCGCTCGAACGCCCGTCCCAGTTCCAGTCCCAGGACGTGCGCGCGCGCGCGTCCACGATGATTTTTCGTTTCGACAACCGCGCGGCTTCCGCAGCCGCGACCGACGGCTCGGCGCGCGCGTGCGGCGAGACGGCGACGCCTTGGACGCCTAAACCGGCGCACACGGACGCGAACGCGATCGAGGCGAGACCGCGCGCGCGCGCGCTCGTCATGGGCTCGTACGAGCGTCGACGAGTGCGGGCGGTGAAAAATTCAGAAAAATTCAACGTCGTGATATTAAAGGTTAAAGGTACAGGCGCGGCCGGACGCACGGGCTAAAGACTAGGACTAACTGTCTTCAAACTTTTCCACGGATGCTTTCCTCTTGGCGTGCGCCAACTCCAGTACGACGTGGGAGACGCCCGAGACGCTCAAGTCTTCGTCGATGACTTGCGGGAGGAACTTTTCTCCGAGCAAGTCCATGAGTGCGCGGTTATCGGGGTCGGTGTTGTGCACGCGGATGGTTTTCCCGACGTCCGCGTATCGCACGTACAGTGAATTCAGCGCGGCGAGGGAGGAGTAATCCTTGATCTTGCACTTGTCCATGTAAATCACGACGTCTCGTGGATCCGGTCCCATGCGGAACGAGTTTGTAAACTCGCGATCGGTGCCAAAGAAAAGCTCCCCGTAAACTTCGTACGCCACGCGCGTTGTGCTTTTTTCGCATCCAAATATTTCTTCTTCGCGACGAATGACTCGCAAAGACCCAGTGGAGTTGTCCCACGCGTAGAATAAGCACGCGACGACGACCCCGACGCCGACTGCGATGGCCAAGTTGGTTCGCTCGGTGACGACGGTGACTAAGATGATGATGGCGGAATCTTTCCAGCGAATGCGATCGTTCGTATCGAACCAGAACTTGCGTAGACGACGACCGGCGTAATCTTCGCGCGTGCCATCCTCCTTGCGCCCAATAATCAATCCCTTAAGATCGCCGGACATGAGCGGCAAGCACGTCCAGTCAAAGGTGTAAATGACAATCATGAACAAAACTCCCGTCAACGCGGCGAGAGGGATAAGCTCGATCACCTTGGATGCGGCGACGATGAAAATCAAGAACATAATCGAGGCAAAAGCAGTAGATAAGCGTCCGACGCCGCCAGATTTGACGTTGATCTGCGATTGCCCAATCATGGCGTCGCCGCCCATCGCCTTGAACATGCCAGACATCGTGTTCGCAATGCCTTGCGCGATGCACTCTTGCGTGAATCTACCGGTGGCATCCGAGGTGTCGTCCAAAATTTCGTCAACGCACTGAAGCGTGAGCACGGACTCGATCAAACCCACCGCGGCGAGGGAAAACGTGATCCCGAACACGTGCGCAAAGGACTTGCCTGTGAGGTTCACGTTAGGCGTGTGGTACAAGGGAAAGTCAACCTTCACCGGTGCGGCATCACTCACGACAGGGGTGTCCGCGTGAATCAAAGGACGATTAATAGCATGTTCCAAGAGCAAGCACCAAAGAATGGCGACGAGAGATGACGGAAGAATCTTGGTGTACTTTGGCAAGAAGTGCACGATGGCCATCGAGGTAAAGACGTAAAACAACATGAGCCAAGTTGTTCCTTCATCGAGCGTGCGCCACACCAATGAATCCTCATAGCCACCGTGGATGTCGGCGTTTTTGTTTGCCGAGAACTCGGCGAGCGTGATGGTGCCGCTGGAGTCGGTGTCGACCTGCGTCTGCAAGGCGGCGACGTACGCGTTCAAGTCGCTCGTCGACAAATCCGGAAGTTCGACGGCGTAAACCGTCGTCACCTCCGCCGTGCTGATGAGCCCATCACGATTGCTGTCGAAAACATTAAACGCAGCTTGCCAGTCTTTCTCCTTGAACACCTCCAACTGAGCCTTGAAGATGATGATGGCCAAGCCGTTGACGAAACCCGTCATGACGGTTTGCGGAATCAGCCGCATGAGTCGTCCAGCCTGCACGATGCCGAGGACGATCTGTAACACCCCGCACAAGATCATAATCATGAACAACCACTCTAAGCGCGCTGCGTTGGCCTGATGTCGCAAGCTCTTGCACCCAGCCGCGGCCCCTGTGCACGACGCGATTTCCCCCCACTCCAGCAGCTTCGCCTGCGGCAGCAAACCGTCCGGTTCCATGATCCTCACCGCCACCACCGCCATCGCTCCCGCGGCGCCGCTCACCATCCCAGGTCGTCCACCGATCAAAGCGGTGATGATGCCCATGAAAAACGTCGCGTACAACCCCACGACCGGGTCCACGAGCGCGACGAAGGAAAACGCCACCGACTCGGGCACCTGCGCCACAGCCACCGTGAGCCCGCTCAGGATTTCGCTCTTAAACTTCAACGGCTCGGCGCGATAGTACTCGTACGACTCTCTGAAGTATTTCGGTCCGCTCAGGAACGTGTCCGAGAACCCGATGCGGTGCGTGAGCTTTTGCATTCCATTCATGGCGGCGACTTTCTCGGCGAGCGCTTTCTCGTGCGCCGCGTCCTCAAGCGCTTGCTTGGACGGCACGTGGTGCAGAGCATCACCGTCGGGCGTCATGACGTCGCAATCCTCGCGAAATGTCGCGTTCGCGGCGTTCGACGCGCGGGATAGTGCCGGGGACAAGATGCAGAGTGTTTTGGATAGCCGACGCGCGCGCCGTCGCTCGTCGCGAAACGCGCGGCGCGGACGGAGCGCAGCGCGGACGCGCGGGACGCGGAACGAAGAAACGGAGCGGACGCACGTCTCGAGTTTTCAGTTTTCGCGCCCTCACCGGCGCGCGTTTTAAAATTTCAACCTTCTACCGTTCGGAGCGAGCTAAACTCCCATCCGGACCGAGACGCGTAGACGCGTCGTCGTCGTCGTCGTCGTCGCGAACGAGCGAGCGAACGAGCAAACGCGCGACGAACGGTTTGCGTCCCATCTCGAGTGTTTCACGTCAACCACCGTCCGAGCGGTCGTTTACGCGGCGCACTTCACGCGACCCGCCTTGTTGATGGCGGAGATGCGAGCGAGCGCGGCTTTCTACGAATCGAACGCGTTTCGCGCACCCGTCAGTCATCGGATTCCGTCGCCGTCGCGCGCGCGCACCGCCTCCATCGTCGCGCGCGTCCATCCCGCGCGAACGTCCCGTCCCGCGTGTTACGCGTGTCACGCGCGTTACGCGTCGCGTCCTCCTCGAAAACCCTAAACGATCGCACCTCCAAGTCCGGTCGCGCCTTCGCCGCGATCTTCACCTCGCCCGCCTGCGACTTGAACGACCCGCACAATTTCTTCCCATCGCACGTCGCCGCCGGCTTCCCCTTCCCGCCGTCGTGCTCGCGAATATCGATCGTCTTCGCGTTCGCCAGCCCGCTCGCGCGGAACGACACCTCCGCGGTCACGTTGCCCGGTTCCGCGCTGAATCGCGCGCCGTGTCCGCTCGTCGACGCGCGCGTGAACGCGTTGTGTTTCTTCGTCACCTGCCACAGGAAGTCATCGCTCGCGGGGACGTGGGAGATCATCGCGTTCGCGCGTTCGCGTCGCGGAGAGACGGCGCGCGGCATCGGCGCGCGGGCGACGACGCGCTGGACCCTAATCACACTCGCGCGCGGCGCCGGACCTCGCGGCGTTTCGCGAGACGCGTCGATCGACGCGACGCGACGCCCGCGACGCGACTTCCGCGCGCGACTTCCGAGCGAATTTTCGCGATGGCGATCGATAAATTGATGATGATCTCGGGCGCGGGCACGGTGCGCGACGACGCGAACGCGCGAACGCGCGAACGCGCAAATTTGCAAATTCGCGATTTCATCGCGACGGCGGTGCTGACGCGACGTCGTCCGCGACGCGCGCGACGACTGACGACGCGCGGGCGCGCGCGCGATAGCTGTCCTACGGCGTGCAGATGAAATTCATGCCCAAGGTGGCGAGTAAGATGTACTGGAAAGAGGTGCGCGCGACGGCGCGCGCGAACGCGAACGCGAACGACCGCGATCGATCGTTCGACTGACGGTTGGGCGTCGCGCCGCAGGGCGAACGAAACAACATCGACACCGTGCAGAGCGGATGGTTGGGCACCGTGCTCTTGGGCTCGGGCGCGCTGCAAGTCATGTCCGCGCTGGACGGCGAGTGCACGAAGAACCAAATGGGCGGCGCCGCGCTCGCGTGGGCGGTGACGCTTCCGGAATACGTCGCGCAGCGCGACGACTTCAAGGGACCGATGCTCTACGCGAACACGGCGATGGCCACCGCGCTGACCGCGGTGCTCGTCAAGTCGTACTTGGATAAGCGGGACAAGTGATCGCGATGACGACGTCCGCGCGCGGGTCGAGTCGTCGACGGCGCGAAATCAGACCGCGACGAACGCGTTCGATCCCAAAGCGTCTCGCGAGTCTACAATAAAAGTTTACTTTACGTTTGTCGCACCTCGACACGTCGACGCGACGCGACGCGACGCGACGCGACGCGACGCGCGGATCATGGGATGCGCGAGCAGTAAGTCGTCGTCGCTGACGCTCGCGCGCGCGCGCTACGCGAGTTTACCCGGACCGGAACAAAAAACAATCGTGGGCGCGCTCGAGCGAGCGGCGACGAGTGATGCGGACGCCGCGAGGCTGTGCGCGGCGTTGGCGAACGTCGAGTGCGAACGCGCGGTCGACGTGTTTCAGCGCAGCGCGCTGGCGCACGAGACGTCGACGTCGGGGACTTTGGAACCGGTGCGGTGCGATTGCGAGATCGTCCCGGGGAGCGACGACGCCGAGCGGTGGCGTCGACGCGGATTGGAGTGCGTGAAGCGAGGGAAGCTCGCGGTGGTGCTCCTGGCGGGAGGTCAAGGGACGAGATTAGGAAGCGCGAATCCAAAAGGGATGTACGACATCGGGCTGCCGAGCAAGAAAACGCTGTTTGAACTGCAGGGCGAACGGTTGGCCAAGCTCGGCGCGCTCGCGGGCGCGCGAGCGCCGACGTGGTACGTGATGACTTCGCCGTTTACGCACGACGCGACGGTGGCGTTTTTTAAGTCGCGCGATTACTTTGGTTTAAATGCTCGAGACGTGGTGTTCTTCAAGCAAGGCACGCTGCCGTGCTTCACCGAAGATGGGGAAATCATATTGAAATCTTTCGGCGAAGTCTCCGAGGCGCCCGACGGCAACGGCGGTATTTACGCCGCGATGGCGCGCGAAGGCGTCATCGCGGACATGCGGAAGCGGAAGATCGAACACGTGTACGCGTACTGTGTGGATAACGCCCTGGTGCAAGTCGGCGATCCAACTTTTGTGGGGTGCTGCGTCGAGCGCGAATGCGAGGCGGGCGCCAAGGTGATCGCCAAGGCGTACCCGACGGAGCCCGTGGGCGTGTTCGCGTGTCGCAAAAACGAAGCCACCGGGGCGAAGGAGTATCACGTCGTCGAATACAGCGAGATTCCCGAATCTTTGGCCACGGCGAAGGACAAGAAAACGGGCGAGCTTAAATTCAACGCCGCCAACATCGCGTTGCATTATTTCTCATTTGACTTTTTGTCGAGGTGCTGCTTGGACATCGCGCTCCCGCACCACGTCGCGCGCAAAAAGATCCCGTACTTGGACGTGAACACGGGAAAAACCATCGAACCATCGTCGCCGAACGGCATCAAGCTCGAGGCTTTCATCTTCGACACGTACAAGTACGCGAAATCCGTGTGCGTCGTCCGCGGCGACCGCGCGCTCGATTTCGCCCCCGTGAAGAACGCCGAGGGCGCGGGCAAGGATTCCCCCGACACCGCCCGCGAGGCGATATTATCCCTCCACGCGCGTTGGATTTTACAAGCCGGCGGCGTCATCGTCGACGAAAACGACGTCCCCGTCCCCACCGACCGCGCTCGGTGCGAAGTCTCTCCCGCCGTCTCCTACGCCGGCGAGTCCCTCGCGTCTCGCCTTCGCGTTCGCGTCGGCGGCGTCGTCCGATGATGACGCTCTGCCCCACCCCTCGTCGCGGTCCGTTGAATCTCTAATATTTTCGCCTT
>Ga0315330_10001541_pt1 | contig 15592 bp, 12 predicted proteins | sample M140m34915metaG_FD_203453 | JGI IMG/M metagenome (GOLD analysis project Ga0315330, IMG submission 203453) | Ammonia-oxidizing marine archaeal communities from Monterey Bay, California, United States - M1 40m 34915 | ecosystem: Environmental > Aquatic > Marine > Intertidal zone | place: USA...
GGATTTGATTATATTATCGACTCCTTCATCATTTACTACACCCTGGCCATAGTCGGAAAGTATCACTGTGAAAGAATCTTTTAATTGTTCAATGGCTTGCTCATATATCGCTTTAATAGCTTCATCAGGGATACTTAAATCATCTTCGACGTCCCATCTTAGTAGTAATTGCTCTCCCTGCACCAAACTCTCTCTAGTAGCCAAAAGACGAGTTTTTACAGTAGTCTTTCTACCTTCGACTATGCCAATTCCATCAGTTGAGACTCCTTCTTCTTCAAGAAATTCAAGAATACTCATTCCGGGTCTGTCATCTCCAATTACTCCAAAAATCTGACTTTCGAATCCCATAGATTCCAAGCCTCTCGCTACGTGAGCAGCAGCACCAACGTCTTCTTCTCTTCGGGTTTCTCGTATTACGGGCACAGGGGCTCTGGAATTGAGATTGTTAGCAAAGCCATGAATATAACAATCTAGCATTATATCTCCAATCAGGACAATCTTTCCTGTTTCGACTTTTTTCAAATTTGATTTCAAGGAATTCAAATTATCGTGTAACACGACTTCTTCATCTGTCATTCCCATTATTGTCCCTCATGTAGTCGCAGTATGATTCTTCATTTTAGGCTGTCGCGAATTTTGGCCAGTAAACTTGCATGTTCTCCATCACTAACATCCAATGATTTCCTTAATGTTACTAGCATTGCATTTTCATCCTCTGTAATTATTCCATCATCCATGGCAGTAATTAGAGTATCATGGTATGTTTGAATATTTTGTGGATATACTGGTTCTTCTTTAGCTTCTTTGAGCAATCTATTGTGCGTTTGCACATCGATGCCAAAAGCGATTCTAAATGTGTCTAGAAGAACAAGTTCTTCCTCTATTATAGAATCATCTACAAGTGCCTGACGTAACATATCTAGATATATTTCTTCTGGTGGAGGTACATTTTGCTCCTTTCTAGCTTGTTCTGATAAACGCATAACACGTTCAGGATGCATTCCTAGAAATTGAACCACCTCTGAGATTAACTGTTGTTCATCTTTGGTAATTTTACCATCTTCCCATGCACGAGCAAACATACGTTTCACTAATTGCTCTCCAGCTTGTGCATCCAGTGATGCTTCCCCTTCAGGGTTAGATACTGGGGAAATTACTGCAGAATTATGATAATTCATTTTCTCATCAATATGTGATAATAAGTCAAGAATTTTATCACTATTTTTGATTATTTCACACAACTTCACTAATTTTCCCTTTTTTGTAATTTCAAGATTTAGAATTTGTTTACGTAACTCTAAAGTTAATTCTTTGCCTTCTGCGGTCAAACTATATACTTTCCTTCGCTGTTTTGCACCAGGTACATGTCTGTTGGTTACCGATACATGACCATTATTTTCAAGACGTTTAAGAGTCCGAGGGACGTGTTTTCTTTGGACATGCACCGCTGCAGAAATACCAGCTTGAGTCAATGATGCTGGTGCTTCCCATTGATTTGTAGGTAGGCGATTATCTGAGAGGTGCAGCAAGGTTCTTTGTTCTGTGGTTAAGGTGCCAAGGAATCCATCAACCATAGTAAGACCTAGATGTTCGAGTAACAACTAGCACATAGTAATATCATCCGTTCAACTCAAAAGTAGCAATTATTACGCATACACATGGCGCGCCATGCACGTAAGTTTACACCGCGTCAAAGAACTAAGCGCCCTTTAGGAGTCAGTATTACATCTAATGAGGCTCCAAAAATACCCCATGACAAACCTAAACCGCACGAGTCAGGATGGTTGGTTAGTCCACCTCTATCTGCAAGGTTGTATCAAAAAAGTGGTTTGGGTGTCATTTGCGGTAATGAAGGTATAGTTCTATCACCAATGGAAGTACTATTTTGTAACTGGCAAAGACACTTACCTCTGCCGAGCGATGAATGGTTTGAATCAGAGATTAACAAGGATTCTAACCTATTGGCTAAAGCGGTTATTTTTGATACTGCTAGATCGGGGGGGGAACTGGTAATACCGTATGGTAATATTACTAATTATCAAGTATCACAAGGAGCATTTGCATTAAAATGGAAGAGAAACCAATCTCAATTCAAATCAGAACCGATGTCTCATGTAAGATGGTTTTGGACCTTCGATAGATTAGATTGGAAAGAAATATCTGATTGGGCTGAAGAGGTTGAGCGATTAAACTGTAAGTGTGATATTTTTATCATCGATGAAGAAATGGAAGTGACGATGTATCGAGTCAGTTTTGTTGAACCGACTGGTTCTCAGAAGATTTGGAATCAACTCGATATTAAAGAACGTGATACCATCACTAATATGTGGGATTGTAAGATTAAAACAGACTCGGGATTTTTCATGCCATTAGTTAATGATTGGCCTTTAAGTTCAATTGGAGTTGAGCACTTATCAGGAATTAATCTGAGAAGTGAAGAAGGTATTTGGCTTGAGGCCATGATTAATGGAGATGAATTGCCCCCTAGTTCAATGCTTTATGATAATTTGATAAATCGAGGATTAATTCTCCGTCCCGGCTTTAAATTTGGCTCAAGGTGGCGTATTTATGATGGTGAGGTTTCCAAGTCGCATGCTCCTTGGCTCCTTCAAACTGAAGATGAGGTAGCCAAAACATGGGAAAGTGCGTGCTTATCGATTCGGCTAGCCGAGGGGGTACATAAGAAATGGATATGTGCAATAGAAAATAACTCTCAATGGAGATTTATGCAAGTCGAACGTTGGTCACCGGGAAAAGATTAGAATTCATCTAAAGGACGCCCCCAAGCGTCTATTTCCTGAGTGGAAGTTGAAATTTGATTTATTTCGTCTATATTTTCATGAGACGATACTTGCTCCACATCTTCGGCAACTTTAGGTTTCTCTCGAATTCCAAGAATTACCCAGATTGACGCTAAAAGTGAAGCAATACCAATTGCTCTTCCTGGAGTAGTCAACATTTGAAATCCATTAGCATCATCATTCGCTGCAGTTAATTCTACATCGATAATCCACCTCTCACCCGAAGAATCGTAAATAACAACTTCTCCTTTGATCAACATGTTTGGCTTTAATAGCCCCTTAGGTTCTATCGTTAATGGTAATTCGTCGTCACCCTCTAGGACAATTAGATTATTTACGCTAGCAATTCTAGATAATGCTCCATCAACTTCAACCGAGAACCTCTGATCTCCATCTCCTTGACTATCTATTGGTATGTATAACATTGAGTTAGAATATGAATCAATATCTCCAATGAATTTATTTTCAACAGGTCTGCGCGAGATGATTGTAACTTTTGTTTGAAAATCAAATACTGAATCATTACATTTTATTAGTCCGTTAATCATAGATTCTGAGTTTGCGTTACTAGTACTTGAAAAATACAGTTGGACATCTGTAATTTGACCAGCTACTAGTTCTGTAGTATTTGTCACTAATGTTCTACCATCACTCGAGGTTAGAACAGTGTCTAGTTCACAATTCTGCTCTGTAGTGGCTGAAATAATTAGTGGTTCATCAGGTAATAGTGACGCCCCATAGTTGGGAGCATCAAATGTGAAAATAGGTTTACAATTAGCCGATGAAAAATTAACATATGTCTTATCTGTGATCTCAATTTCAACTTTCCACGGAACTAGAATTCCATCATGAGTACGTATGAGAATTCCTTGATTGCCAAAACTTGTACCATTACTGAATAAATCTCCTTGTTCACCGTCGCTAACTCCAGTCAAGAGACCATTATTTCCATCCGCTTCAATGACTCTCAGATATGGTCTCTCTGGGTTAGCATTCAACTCATTATCTTCTACATTCCCGGCACTTAGGTCTTGATACGTCACTAGTACACCAGTGCCAGGTAAGTATGAGTCATATCCGAAGTCATCCCTATACTCAATCCAAACATATTCGCCTTCAGATACTTGAACCTTTAATGAATTTCCACCTCTACTAATTGAATTTAATTCAAACTGAGGACCAATGCAATCTTGCATTCCGGACTGTAACCAATTATTATCTACCTCGACCGAAGTAAACCCTCCAATTTCTGAAACTGTTGAAGCAGTTGGAATTGCAGGCCATTTTCCTCCTCCATTCCAATTACCATTCGCCATGACATCCCAATCCCCTACGCCTTTCCATGGGTGAATATTGATGCTGCCATGAGAGGGGTATAGGTCATAAGCACCTAATTGATGTAGCATTTCATGCATCATAGTTCCAAATCCGCTTTCACCTGTAGCTAAACTTGCCATAGTGTAATGCCCTAATTGTAATCCATCTGGAAGGCTCATTGGCTCATCAAAATTGGTGAAATGACTCCAAATTCGATTTGAGTTTCCACCTTCTTCTTGACCGATGGAAGTGTGCAGAATTAATAATCTGTCAACCCACCCATCACCATCAAGATCATATTTATTCCAGTCAACATTTTCCAATTGGTCGTTTACTACTTCTTTTGCAAGAATCTTAGGCAGATGTGTTCCATCTTCGGATGAATCTCTTTGAATTCCGAAATCAGACCCATAATATTCCATTGGATATTCTGGGATTGTTATTGAGGGATATACATCAACATCCAGATTAGTTGATGACGCAGTAAATTGGTTAAAATAATCTGATGCCTCTGGTATTAGTATATCTTCAGCCTCTTCTTTACCCCACCCACTGTTTCCTGCTTCAAAATCGACAATTAGTACAGGCCAAGTCTCATTTGTTTGAAGCCCGACAAGTGCAATATCATCATTTTGAATTTGAATTGAATTGTCTTTAATCCAATCATCAATATTTTCTTCAAAGGTCAATGATAATACTCCAACGAACAATAAAACTACAGCGATAACTGCGCTTATCCGTGGGTGCATAGTTGACGCTGATGGCCTACATGTTTGAAATCTTTCTAATTATGCCTCAACTAACCTATATTTACGGCCTAATCTATCAAACTCATCTGTAATAAATTTCATTCTATTTTCTGTAACTCGAACAATTACTTCATCATCTTTGAGTTCTAAATCTTCATTGTTAAAATCTACACCACATATTACTAAGTTAATTTGCTGATAATCATCAGTAAGGGATAAAATTGCATTAATAACTTGATTAATACTCCAAGGGTCCACGATAGAGGCAAGTAAGAATTGAGTATTGATGGAATAATGTTCCACGCTAGAGAAAGAAGAAGAATTGTGATTAAATAGTTCGGTTCTGAGTTGGCATTTAGACGTAAAAAGATTATTCTCAATCTGTTCCTTAAGTGTAATCGAACTACAACCAAATAGAACAAAATCTGTAAATTTATTTGTATCTATTAGTTGGTATAGTTCTTCCTTCTCATTTTTATTCTTACAAATTGATCTAAATGATTTGAACGCCTTATCGGTAGTAAAATTTTCTGATATTGTGTATTGATTATCGCATTCACATTGCGCAAAAAGAATTTTTCGTGTTATTCCAAACTCATCAAAAATTACCGGGCATACCATTAGCATATTAGCTTTCGACCTTATCCAAGGTAGTGATATCAGTTCAATCATTACAAAACTTATCCCCATCAGAGTTATTGATAATGTAAATTGCCCATAAAAAGATAGTAAAAATAACATTGATATTATTCCATGTACCCTTAACCTCCACCATCTTGAATTTTCTTTGTGCATTAAACCATTTAACCCAGCAGTTACTAAGGCGATGATGCCAGAAATAATCAAAACTTCTACCCAAATTACTGCCATTGCCATTTTGATCATTGCTACAACATCATATTTGGCCACAAAACCGAGATTAACTTGGTTAGAATGCCCTATTTCAAAAATAAATGGAATAAAAACAAAGAGAGTTAGTATGATGTTTATTACAAATGCAATCGAACCCACTACTAACCAAGTCAACAACCAATTAGCCTCTCTTTTCATCATCCCTGGTCTTGAAAAAACATATATTTGATAAATTAATAAAGGACATATTGAGATAAACCCTAGAAGTGCTCCACTAAGCCAGCGTATCTCGCTCCATTTTGCAGGGTTGTATAAGTTTGAACATTCATCGACACATGGGTCCAGCGAACGAATTATCTTTTCCAGTATTACGTCTATGTTGATAATCCAAAATATTGACACGACAATCCATATAAAAATCATTATAGCAAATCTTGAAGAAAATTCGTCAATATGCGTTTGCATTGGAACTTTGGCATCTTGTTCGAGTTGCAAACTCATACTATATCCTCATTGGTTTAGACCATATCAGTGTATTGTTTTGGTGCTCTAGCTTGTACAATTGTACGGTATACTCCAAAAATCGCCCATAGCATTATCATTAGACATAGTAAAATTATTCCCCATGATTGGGATGAGTCAACTGACCAAGCAAATAACAATACTAAGGCAGCAGACAATAATCCTCTTCGTAGACCTTGTGGTACTGCTAATCTCATATCGAGGTGCGGAGGCCCACCGCCAAACTTTCTCTCATAGAATTCTCCTTGAATTACCGCACCAACTATGATAATAGCAAGAGTTGTCCAGTAGAATAGATTACCGTTGTTGAAGAAATCTTCTGCAATACCTTCTTGCCTTGCAGCTTCAACTGCTTCAGGATTTTCTACTGCTACAAATAATGCCTCATAGTCTCCCACGCTGATTGTCCTAACGGCCAATGACTCATCATCATCTTGGTACACCGTATCAGGCGAACTGATTGAGAATGACAAAATATTCCATAAATCTCCTTCATCGAACTGACCATTTCCATTAACAGCATTGCCCACTAACTGGAAACTGACTTCTCCAATATCGGATTCGGGGGCAGTCCAGTAAACTTCCCAGTTATTGCCAACAGCACTTTGAGAAATAGCGCCAGGTTCTTCAGGAACCGCCACACTACCTTCACCAGGAGCCAATGTTCCTGAATTATAGTCCCAAAGCAGGTAACCTCCTTCAGAGTTGGATGCATGTTGAAGTGTGATAGTGAAATTATATGTTTGTCCGACATCATATGCTCTTGGTACGCCAGATATTGATACAACTACTTCTGTCGAAGGAGCGCCACCTCCGTGACATGAACAACCAGTTTCAACGACTAAATCATCACCATTCTTCCATGGAGGCCCACCTGGCATTGCTAAAGCAGGTGCTATGAGTAGAACCGTAAACAAGAGAATCAGTAGTTGTGGAGAACGTCGTAACATAACCTCACCAATATATTCCAACTGCTGCATGCCTTTGAACATTGCTTATTTTAATCTCTAAATCTCTTTGATAGAGTTATTTAACTGAGTAATCATTTTCTTACCATCACCAAATAACATCATAGTTTTATCCATGTAAAATAGATCATTATCCACACCTGCATAACCTACTGAAAGTGAACGCTTGACAATGACAACAGTCCGCGCCATATCTGCGTCGATGATAGGCATTCCAGCTAGTGGGCCTTCTCCAGATCTTGCTGCAGGATTTGTCGTATCATTTGCACCAATTACCAATGCAACATCACAATCAGGGAATTCAGAATTAATTTCATCCATTTCAATCAATTGTTCATAAGGAACATTTGCTTCTGCTAGTAGTACATTCATGTGACCAGGCATTCTTCCAGCAACAGGGTGAATTGCATAACTTACTTCAGTATCAAATTTCTCTTTCATCAAGTCTGCAAATTCTTTGACTTGGTGCTGACATTGTGAAACAGCCATTCCATACCCAGGGACGATGATCACCTTTTGAGCACCATCAAGCATCATTGCGACTTCATCTGAGTCGGAACCAACCTTCGTTCTTGTCAGAGATTGCTTTTCTCCACCGCCACCGAATGATTTGAAAAGTACATCTAGTAATGTTCTATTCATCGCCTTACACATAATAAATGTCAAAATTAATCCTGATGCTCCCACTAGAGAACCTGCAACAATTAATACAGAATTGCTTATGATAAATCCTGTAAAAGCCGCAGCAATTCCTGAGAGAGAGTTTAGTAATGATACTACAACAGGCATATCTGCTCCACCAATTGGCAATACCAGTATTATTCCTAACAGTCCCGAAATTCCGATTAATGTGTAAATATATTGTTTGTTTGTTGGGTCATCAATAGTTAGATAAATTAGAACAGCAGCAGAAATTAGTAGTAATATCTTGACCCCATTGAGCCAACTAGGGCCCCATGTAGGAGTTTTAATCCATTTTCCAAATACACTGATTCCACCCTTTAACTTGTACATTGCAAGTAATGAACCGGTTAATGTCATCCATCCAACAACTGCTGAAAGTCCAGCTGCAACCATGGTTACAGTCAACTTAAGCCCTGTTGGGATTCCTTCTCCCTCTACATACTTCCAAATTTCAGATAAAGCCACTAGTGCAGATGCAGCACCGCCAAAACCGTTGAAAAGAGCGACTAATTCTGGCATTCCTGTCATTTCTACCTTAACTGCCATCCAGAACCCAATGAGAGAACCAATTACTAATCCAGCAATGATCAATGTCCATTGTGCTCCACCTTCAAGCTGCATGTCAAGTACTGTAGTCAGTACAGCTACTAACATACCTAGAGCACCAAGTTGATTTCCCCTTGGAGCAGTTCTTGGATGTCCAAGTTGCTTGAGTCCAAAGATGAATAATGCAGCCGAAATAAGATAGCCAATTGAGGTCCAATCTCCAAGTTCCATTTCAAGCACCTCTTCGCTTCTTTCCAGCAATCATATTCAGCATCCTGTTAGTCACAGCAAATCCTCCGACTACGTTAATCATGGCTAATACTACAGCAGTGAAAGCGAGAATACCAGAAAACAAGGTATCCCCTGCGTCATAAGCCACATTTGAACCGATTAGTGCACCAACAATACTAATTCCTGAAATTGCATTTGCTCCACTCATCAACGGAGTATGCAGCGTTGCAGGGACTTTGGTAATCAATTCAAATCCTAAAAATATAGATAATACAAATAATGTCAAACTTCCAATTAATAATTCTGGTGTCATTCTACCACCCCTGCTAGTCTTGTTTGTTTAGGATGAATTTCCCCATCCTTACAGATTAATACTCCACCCATTCCTCCAACATAAAAGTCTGAACCTTCAGGAGCCCCCACCAAAATATCATCTTCCTCTGAAATAACTACTTTACCATCATCTACCAACGATGTTATGAATGTTGTAAGGTTATTCGAATATAACATACTTGCAGTATTTGCTAGAGTCCCCGGTAGATTAGAGGTTCCTACTATAATAACTCCATTTTCTGTAGTAATTACTTCACCTGCAACAGTACTTTCACAATTTCCGCCAACATCAGCATTCATATCTACAACAACAGCTCCAGACTTGAACTGCTCAACTGCGCTAGTTGGAACAGTAATTGGAGCAGGTCTGCCGAATATTCTTGCAGTTGTGACGATTATATCAGCGTCCATAGCAACACCACAGACAGTATCATTGACTTTTTGAATAAACTCAGGAGTAAGAGGTTTTGCATATCCAGATTCATCTTCGAAATCATCCATTCCGTCTACTTCGATAAATCGTCCACCAACAGATTCAATCTGCTCAGCAGCAGACTTTCTAACATCGGAGGCGTAAACAACTGCTCCAAGTCTCTTGGCTGTTGCTATTGCTTGTAGTCCCGCAACTCCACTGCCCATAACCACAACTTTTGCAGGTCGAACAGTACCTGCTGATGTAGTCATCATAGGAATTCCTCTTGGAACGTTTGCCGCACCTAGAAGTACGGCTTTGTATCCAGCTAAATTATCTTGACTCGAGTTGACATCCATTGATTGGGCTCGAGAAAGTCTTCGAGGTATCATGTCCATCGACATAAGGGTGACTTTAGCATTCATGCATTCTTTGACATTATGCGGATTTCTAAATGGATCAGATACACAAGTCAAGTTTGTACCACTGCTTATTCCGTCTAGTCCAGGATAATTAATACAGATAATATTCTCACAGCCTAGCACTTTTTCCCTCGAAACTATCTTGGCACCAAGGTCTTCATACTGCGAGTCTGAATAATTTGCATTTGTCCCAGCACCCTTTTCGACAAGAACTTCAAAGCCTGCCTTAATCAATTTCTTCATGCTCCCGGGAACAATAGCAACTCTAGATTCATTTTCAGGTTCTTTAGGGACTCCAATTTTCATAGATTTACACCATCAAAAGCCGCAAAAACTTGTGGCTTGTTTGATGCCAATAAGAGGGGGTTTTTAGATAAGACGCTTAAACGGAAAAAATTTCACTATCGGAATTTTACTCTTGACGACCATGCTACTTATGGACGGCCGTCTATACGGACATAGTAACGAGGATTACTCATGAGCGGTTCAAGAAGGAAAATTGCAGTTATAGGAGCGGGAAATGTTGGTGCCACATGTGCATTTGTTTTAGCACAAAAGAAGTTAGGCGATATTGTATTACTAGACATATACGAAGGGTTTGCCAAGGGTAAAGCTCTAGATATGTCGCAAAATGGTCAAGTTCTAAATTATGATGGAAACTTAACTGGCACTTCTAACTACTCTGATATCGCAGGTGCAGAAGTTGTTGTAGTCACTTCTGGATTCCCACGCCAACCGGGAATGACGCGTGAAGACTTAATCGCTAAAAATGCTGGAATTGTTAAGCAAGTCGGTGAAGGAATCAAACAGCATGCTCCTGACTCCACAATTATTATGGTAACCAATCCACTCGATCTAATGACTTACCATATGCAAAAAGTAACTGGTTTCCCATCCAACCGTGTTTGCGGACAAGCAGGTGTATTGGATAGTGCAAGAATGACTCACTTCGTTGCAGATGCAATAGGATGTTCAGAAGAAGATGTACATGCAATGGTTCTTGGCGGACATGGTGATACCATGGTCCCTCTACCGAGATTTACCACCGTTGGTGGAATTTCAATTACCCATTTACTTGATGAGGATACTATTGACGCAATTTGTAAGAGAACGGCATCCGGCGGTGGAGAAATTGTAAAATTACTAGAAAGAGGTTCAGCATTTTATGCTCCTGGTTCCGCAGCAGCAATCATGGCTGAAGCTGTACTTAATGATCGTAAGAGGATGATTCCTGCTTCTGCACATCTGACTGGCCAGTATGGGCTCAATGACGTATATATTGGAGTCCCTGTAATTCTTGGTGCAGGTGGCATTGAGCGAATAATTGAGTTGGAATTATCCGAAAATGAATTAGCAAGTTTACAAGAATCTGGTAATTTCTATAAATCACAACTCACGGAACTTCTAGGTTACTGACTGATAATTGTCAAAGAATTAGTTTTACCTTTAGTGGTTATTTTATGATTAGCAAAATCGCTATTCGAAATTGAAATCAGTTTTTTCATGCCGCGACTCCTTGTTCTCATCCTAGTAAGTATTTCTTGTCCAGTGTAGCAACCTTTTGAAACGTGAACATAATTTTCAAGTCCGCAGACATATGGTATTTTTCCAAATAATATTTCATAACCGTACCAAGGAATCAGATTCTTTATCCTCCATTCATGAAAATCTTGATCCATCTCTTTACAATCAATTTTCATATTTTTAGAGACTATACAGAATGTAATTTTCTCACTCACTCGCGCTTTAGTTTCGCCATCTGAGGTCTCACATGTGCCAATTTCGCCACCACTATTATCTTCATAGTGAATAATTACATCATTTAAATTAGAGATATCTGAAATGACGACATCACTTTGCAAAATTTTAGGCGTTACAAAATTTAATAATGCCTCAAAGTTAGGCATATAACCGACTACTGCTAAAAATTCACCTAAGTTTATTATTGTAACAAAATCAATTATCTTTGCATTTTTATCCAATATCGCACTTTGAATTACCTTATTTGGAGATAGGCCCAAAACTAAATTCGAACTCAAGCCATCGATAAACGCCAAGCAATCTTTACCTCTCCAAAGAGTAACATAAGACTCACTAAAAGCCACTTCGGGCATTATAATTCCTCAAGAAAAAGATTCGCCACAACCACACGATGATTGCGCATTTGGATTGACGATTTTGAACCCTCCTCCCATGAGGCGGTCTTCATAATCAATCTGTATTCCGTTTAGTAAATGACTAGATGAGTTTGGGATAAGAACCCTAAAACCATCTATATTAAGTTCTTGACAATCTATATCAGTTGTTTCTACAATTTGTAAATCATACATATATCCTGAGCATCCACCTGACAGAACGCCAACGAGTAATGCCATAGAGCGATCATCTCCAAAAGCATCTCCTAGCATCTTGACAGCATTGCCAGATATTGTCAAATTAACATCGACAACTTCCGGCTTGTGCATTTCTAATGGAGAACTAGTCTCACAGGTTCCACAATCCATGACTGTGCTATCAGGTCCTCACCTATGAACCTGTGCTTGATTTGGAGTTTAATTTCACTCTTCACATATAATTTCATAGAAGCAAGAGCAGTTTTTAGAATCCATACAATCACGTTTAGTTGTAGATACTTTTTTACCGTGACGTTCAAGTAAAATTCCGCTGATAACACTCTCGTCTAAATTACAAAAGAACTTCGAAGTATTAGGGTTCCCTCCACATGCTGAACCATCCTTAACTATCACTTTAGTTGGTGGCATTGATTTAGTTTCAATCTCACCCATGCCCATATCACTCCATTCTTTAGCGATGGTCTCCCAAAACTTTGAGTCTTCAGATATGTGTTGTAACTTTACTGCTAATTCTTGACCTATTCTGGTCCCAATGTGCTCGAATAAGATGGTTGAATCTATTCCCAATGCAGATAATGATTCACTTTCAATATCTGTACCAAACTTGACCTCAGAACCGTTTTTTCTTAGTGTTGCATTGCTGGTAGACTTAACTGTCATTCCTTGTAAAAGAGAATTTCTAAAATGCTCATAGAAGGAACCTTCTCCGAGACTGAGGCGTAATGGTTCTGTCATTACACCATCTAAGATTTTGCTTCTAATCGATTTATATGATTTAGCAGCCTTCCACTGAATTTTCAATAATTCACTTTGCGCAGTTAGTAACATCCCTGATTCTATAAGTATGGCAGTATCTTCTTTGCCACGTCCTGTCGGGTTATCTTCTGTATGAACGAATTGAATTCCTACTTCTTCATCAACAAATACACCATTGAGATTGAAATCTTCATGGTGACGGATCTCAATTTTATCATCTAGTGAGTCAAAAAATCGTATTGTCTTCTTATCGATGCATGCTACAATCTTTATTTCTACACCTCGGCTGATTGCATCATCAATTGCATCTTTTGCACCAGAGCGCAAAACATGAAGAATTCCCCAGCGACCTAGAAGTAACCAAATTTGCCTCTCTGATTCTGCCACCACTGATTCAATAGTCGCCATTATCGTATGCCTATCTTTTAGAACCGAGAAAGTATCTTCTTCTGAAGATTTATCTACTGACATTATCGGAATTTCAGAATTAGAACTCAAATTCTCAAGATTATGCTGAATTCTACGTAAATCCATTTCTCTTATTCGAATTATTTGTTGAAAAACTTCTTCTATTCGCATTCCAAAGAATCGAATTGGCTTATCTAAGGTAGCTTTTACTAGTCCTTGTTCTTGTAATTTTCTCAGTGAATTATATGCATCCATCCTTGAGATTCCAACGCGCTTACCTATTTCGCTCGCTTTAGATGGAGGGTGACATGCAAGGTCAATAATTAATCTAGCATGCTTCTCCTCTAAGCCTGCTTCACATAATTTTTCAATCACTTGTTCATTAGTATCGGCCATGTTATCGCCTTCACTTCTTTTGCTTCTTAATCTGCTCTTTTAGTAGAATGTTACAACGGCGGATTTGGTCTTTAGTTCGCTTTACTTCTTCCTTATTCAAACCTCTAGGTATCGCCTGTTCAAAGCATTTAATCGAGTCTTGATATCTCTCCATTTCTGCATATGCTGTACCCATGTTGTAGAGAGTTTTTCCTCTCACATCTTCAGGTCTAATTAGCATTGCTTGGTGGTATGATTCAACACATGCTGGATAATTTTCTAGATAATAGAATGCATTACCTCTTCCATTTAGTATTCGAATTACCATTTCATCGTCATTTGCAAACGAAGGCAATGCTCTATCGAAGCAAGATAATGCTTCGCTATATTTACCGGCCTCGATCAAGGCTACACCTTGGTTATACCATGATATATCTTGATTGGCTATAGAATTGGAAACAGGATTTTTGAATTGTTCAGTGACTAAGGAATTTTGCTGAACATCTAGAGCAGCCTTTGCCAAATCTACTTCTGGATTAGGTGCAGTTTCAGTAATGACGGGCGCTTTTTCTACTGGAGTTAATAAAAGTTCATTGGCAGAATTTTGTTCTTGAATATTTACAGTAGAGACTTGTGCATTATTACCAACGGGTTCGTTCATTCCTTGCATTGATGGAATTTCTAGTTGCTGAGATTCTCCTGCACCCTCTATTTGTTCTAATGAATCTGCTTTTAACCTGCATCTTTCCGATGTCTCCATGTCTCCAGCCAAACTCAATGATTTAGACAATCCACGCCAAAGAATAGGATTTGTTTTTTGTGTTTGGATTAACGATTTCCAGATAGTTACAGATTCAACATGATTATTCATTGCTGAGTGTGCTCTTGCATGTAGTTCAGTTTGCCCTACGCCTAGTAGTGCAAGTGCATTTGATGCTAGTTCAGGCCCTTCCGGCAATGTTGGAGGAAGTCCACTGGCCAATTCTAGTACTTCGGATTCACCTTCAGCCAACTCTATCAAAGTGATTATTAATTCCATCTTAATTGGATTATTTGGCTCTAGATTAGTAACGACAGTTGCTGCTGTCAGATACCCTTCAATATCATTTATTTGCCTTGAAGTTTCGCTCCATTTTATTGCTGGCTTGATATAATTAGGGTCTTCTCGAAGAGCATTTGCATAACATACTCCTGCTTCTTCCAAATACCCAACTCTCTGCTTAACAGAGCCTAAATTAAACCATCCTTTAGCGTTTGATGGGTCTAGCTTTTGCGCATGTTCTAGAGCTGATATTGCATGCTCGTCGAGGTCTAATCTCGCCATAGCCCCACCTGCAATTCTCCAAGAAGGAGCGTGATTTGCGGCCTCGGTCTTGAGATATGGCTTTAGTGACTTTAATGCTGAAGCGGGATCGCCATTACGGATTGACTCAGTTGCTTCTTCCACCAGCGAATCGAGGTCAACTAAAGTTTGAGTATTTTCAACGACTTTATCTTCTACAGAGTTAGGGACTACTTCTTGAGGTATAGATTGTGTTACAGGCTGTACTAGCTCTATCTTTTCTTGAATATTTTCAGTTGCAGCGACAACTTCTACAGCAGAGCGAAGTTCGTTAATGTCAAGATTCTTATCATCATCCAAATCATGGTGGACCGCTTCTTCGAGAACCGCGTTAATATCTTCGACTCCTGCTTCGTCCATTACTAGTTCCATTTCTTCTTGCTTGAACGAATCAGTTGAAACCACTTGAGTCATTTGCTCCATAGGTTTTGAACTCTTACTCCCTGAACATCTCTCTCTTACTTCCATGATTGCAGGATGGCCTGGATAGAAATTCAATGCCTTTTCGGACATATCATAT
>Ga0315330_10001549_pt1 | contig 15569 bp, 17 predicted proteins | sample M140m34915metaG_FD_203453 | JGI IMG/M metagenome (GOLD analysis project Ga0315330, IMG submission 203453) | Ammonia-oxidizing marine archaeal communities from Monterey Bay, California, United States - M1 40m 34915 | ecosystem: Environmental > Aquatic > Marine > Intertidal zone | place: USA...
AAACGGACTACAAGCTAATCCAAACGGACTACAAGCTAATTGAGACTGCTTATCAAGCTAAAAAATACGCGCTAGAGACCACACAAACTGAACTAGCGGCAGCCCGCAATGTTGCGGGGCAACGAGAAAACGAGTTACGCCACTTGCGCAAGCTCTTACAGGAGCTCCATGACCATATCAAGCAGGTGGAACATGCTCACAAACTCATCGAGAGCAGTCTGTTCTGGCGTGCCACTTACCCGTTGCGCAAGCTTAGGGATTTACTCAGGCCAGCAGAAATACCGACGCCGGCACTTGCAAGTAATGATGCTAGTGAGAAGCAGACTGATACAAATGACGATGCGAATGAAGACTTCAAGGCTGCCTACACCCGACAGGCCAAACAACACTTCGCCGAGTTTTTAAAAAAGGGAACCTCGCTGGAACTCCCACGCAGTGAAGCACCAAAAGTCAGTATCGTGCTGGTGTTTTACAACCAGGCCCATCTCAGCCTACTCTGTCTGCAGTCAATCATCGAGCATGCAGATAACGTCGAAGTAGTCATCGTCGACAACAACTCCACGGATGAAACCAGTCAACTTTTGGACCTGATCGATGGCGCAGCCATTATACGCAACGACGATAATCGCGGCTTCGTTAAAGCAGTGAACCAGGCCGTAAACCAAGCCAATGGGGAGCAAATTCTGCTGCTCAACAACGATGCCAGCCTGGAAAAAGAGGCGATCACCATCGCTAGCGCTACTCTCGATAGTGCCGATGATATCGGCGCTGTCGGCGGCAAAATCCTTTTACTGGACGGGAGTCTGCAAGAGGCTGGCAGCCTGATCTGGCGCGATGGCTCCTGTCTTGGCTATGGTCGCGGAGATGACCCGAATAAACCGGAATATATGTTCCGCCGTGACGTGGACTACTGTTCCGGTGCCTTCCTGTTATTCAGCAAACAAGACTTTGAAGCGTTGGCTGGCTTTGATGAGGACTTTGCACCAGCCTATTATGAAGAATCCGACTTTTGCATGCGGCTGAGAAAGGCGGGAAAACGCATAGTTTATGAACCGCGTGCAGTGATCACACATTTTGAATTTGCCAGCACCGGCGGCATGAATAAGGCGAGCGAACTGCAGCACGAGCATCGCAAGCTGTTCTGCGAAAAGCACAAGGAGTTCCTTACGCAATTTTTTGACAATCAACAGCAAAGCCCACTTGGGGCAAGATCTCCAGCTGGTGTGGAAACTGTGCTGATGATTGATGATCGAGTGCCCTATCCCAGCATGGGATCAGGCTATCCGCGCTGTTGCCATATTATCCAGGAGTTAGTGGCGAAGCCCATGCGCGTTACCTTTTATCCCCTACAATTTCCCCATGACGATTGGCTGGATATTTACACCGAGATTGGCGCAGATGTAGAAGTCATGCTGGATCACGGGCGTGAGAGACTGCAGCAGTTCCTGGAAGAGCGCGCTGGATTCTTCGACTACATCCTGATAAGTCGTGACCACAACATGGAATTCTTTAACACGGCCACCATCCTTGAGCCCGCCATCGCGGAAAAAGCATGGGTCATTTATGATGCTGAGGCCTTGATCGCGCCAAGAGAAATTATGCAACGACGATTGCGGGGAGAAGATGTCTCAGAAACCGAATTGGACCGGGCTGTCAACGAAGAGGTACAAAAGGCGCGACTCGCTGATGCGGTAATTGCCGTTTCAGAAGCCGAGGCCGAATCTTTTCGACGCATCGGTGACAAAAAAACCATAGTCGCGGGTCATGCTATTACTGTCCGGCGCGGTGCCAAAGGTTTTGAGGCTCGCCGTGACATGCTTTTCGTTGGTGCGTTGCGCGAAGATGAGTCGCCCAACGTGGATTCACTGCTGTGGTTTATAGAAAATTCTCTGCCCGCAATCATTGCCGCCGAGCCTGACGCCAAGCTCATCGTCGTTGGCGACAACACTGCAGCTGCGCTTGCATCCATTAATCAGGACAGCGTTATATTCATGGGTAGACAGGCGAGTATCGAAGACTTCTACGATAACTGCAGAGTGTTTATCGCACCCACTCGCTTTGCCGCCGGGATTCCCCACAAGGTGCACGAAGCCGCAGCTAACGGCATTCCTTCGGTGGTCACACCCTTGCTCGCGGGTCAATTAGATTGGCGCGATGAGACCGAATTGCTGGTAGCGGAAAGCGGGGATAAATTTACCAAGCAGTGTTTGCGCCTTTACCAGAATGGAGGCCTTTGGCAGGCAGTTCAGGATGGTGGTTCGGCAGCAGTCGCGAGGGATTGTTCAAAACAGGGCTTTCGCGATTCGCTGTATGCCTTGCTAGATAAAAAGGCGAGCTAGGGCCATCACTAAACTATCAGGCATAGACCTGCAATTCTCATCTCTTCTTCAGTTTTCTATTGGCTGTTCTTTTGTTGCACTTTTAGCGAGCGATTTGCCTCGCCCAGGGGTTACGATCAGAGGTTTCGATCGGCGCACCCAGATATTAACCTGAGTCTACAGACTTCGCTTGCTGCCTAAACTAAAAGCTACGAACGAGGCGAAACAGCAGGTTCTGTATCAAACCGAATCGCAGACCCAAAAAACCGGCAAGGAGTAGACCCGCACGTTGGCGCATACTCAAGGCGCCGCCATAGACTGCCCTGATAGCTCTCGCCTGCACTGCGACATCCGACAGATGGGGATTAACCTCATAGGCTTTAATCTTGGCCCATAGACCTCCGGTCACCGTTTGAGCCGGCTTGAATTGCTGAGCACCGATAGCGTTCGCATCATGTTGACGGTAGCGCACCAGAGGCTGGTCGATAAATGCACGGGTACCGAATGCGGCCGCAGTTACCGCAAGCCACCAGTCATGCATGATCGCATCGTTCGGGATGGGCAAGGCTTTATTAGCTAGCTCTTCGTTGATGACAGCGGTGCACCCCGTGACCAGGTTGCTGAGCGCAAGATTAATCAGGTTGCCTCGGTCTATCTTCAAACCCTGATAAGCAATAAACGATTCCGCTATGCATTTACCGTGCCGGTCTATTACTTCAAGGTCGCTGTGTACCAGGGCTGGTATTAGCAAATTCTCTCGCCGCTCGATCTGCAGTAAGCGTTGAAATTCGTACTCAACCTTTTGTGGAACCCAGATATCATCCTGATCGGCAAACATCATATAGGCTCTGTCAAGTCCCAGCGCCTGCTTTTTTTCCAGAACGTATCGCATCAAGCACGCGAAACTGCCTTTCGCTCCCAGGTTCTGATCATCCGAGCGCAATAGACAAAACTTTTCAGAATAGTTCTTTTTGTATAGCGACAAAATAGCCGAGGTCTCATCGCTTGAGCCATCGTCGCGGACAACAATCACAATATCCTTCACGCTTTGATCAAGGATGGAATCCAATTGCTCACCAAGAAATTCTTCACCATTGTAGGTGGAGAGCAAAATAGCGAGACGAGGAAGAGTTGCCATAGGGGTTAACTCAGCGACTTGGCATCGCGTATTCCAGATCGAATGTTCTGCCAGTACTGCCGACGATTATGGGAAGAAACCAACAGCCACGCAGCCTTGATCAGAAAACGGGTGCGATCACGCAACTTCCAACCCATCGGAGAATACTTCGTGCCATAAAGATGGGTACGATTTCTACTGGAATAGTAAGTCCGCGCCGGGTTGTGTTGCGCCATAATCCCAGCCCGCACCAACGGATTCTGGCTGCGTTCGCCAATGGCGTGATAGAGCACTGCCGAGTCGGTGCCGATGAGTTCAAAGCCAAGAGACTTGGCACGAAAACACCATTCCAAATCCACATTGTCGATAAAATAGCTTTCCTTCATATCCCCAATAGCTGCGACATGTTTGAGTGCCAGCAGAGTGCCCGAAGTAATCAGAAAATCTGCCATGAAATGGGTAGAAGAACCCTTGAACGCTCGATCAGAGCGCAGCATCAATCGATTAAAGAGTTTGAATGGGGTCTGGCGCATGGTTTGCGGATTAATAATTCTGGGGCCAACTGCAGCGACACCTTTTTCACTTTGTGCCTCGGCTGATCTGTATCCCTCGATCATTCGCTCCACAAACAGGTCACAGAGACTACTGTCCTGGTCGAACAGGAAGACATAATCGCAATCCGACTCCCGGGCTGCCTGGATGCCGATATTCAGCGCCCTGGCCAGACCCTGGTTTTCGCTCTGTTTGCGCAGCTCAAGGCATCGTTTGTACACCTCAATGGATTCCGCCAGTTCGTCAATTTCCGGCGTGCCATTGTCGATGACAATGAAGTTGGTTTCCTTATTGAGCTGGCCCAGTAGTTTGAGCAAAGCGGTAATGTCCGGGTTGTAGGTCACTACAACCGCCAGGCAATTGCTACCAACTGCCTCTAAGGCTTCGGTCATGGCGTGGCAATCTCCGATGGCTCCATGGGCTCAGGAGATTGATGAGACTGTTTCGGCTCCACTATTTGTTTCGGTACTTCAGGGGACATAGTGAGTGCCTCAGGCCTGAATCTAGCCAAGGCGAGAAAGTAGCAGATCGACATTATGCCAATGCCGAGCCCTGCGACGACGCCTGCGTCCAATATGCCACGCCAGGGTTGTGCCAGGGTCCGAGCGAGAAAGATGAAGCAAATAATCATCAGGGTCAGGCCAATAGACAGCAGTTGGCGCTTTCGAGTTGCGTGTATATAGCCCATGCAGAACAACGGCGCCAATAGGATATGCAACGGCCTTGGGTTGTTCCTCAAGAAAGACGCACGCACAACGACTCTGGGTGCAAACCCTTTATGGAAGCCCTTGTAGCCTTCAGCGTAGGCCATATAGACAACACTGAAACCCAGTGCCACCCAGTGCAGGGCACTAAGCTCAATATCTGCCAACTCAAATGCCAAGGGTGCCAGTCGATACAATGCAAAACAAAGCAGCAACAGCACGCCGACAATGCCCCAGATAAAGCCAAGTAATTTCAATGGAAAATCCTGTCTATGAGTAAAACGCCCATTATAAACCGATTCACCTGCATCTCGGAAAATACCTGAGCGGCTCACCGTCGCCATCCTTGGCAAAGTGGGGTACTATCTTGCCGAGAAAACAACCTCCGTCGTTGTGTTCCCCCGCGCTAGCACATCTACCAACTATTCAGAAAATCATCCCGTGCCCTAAGCAGCAAGAGAGAAGTTATGACCTTAAACCTTGGCGTAGTGATGGACCCCATCGAGTCCATCACCGTAAAAAAAGACACTACACTCGCCATGCTGTTAGCTGCGCAGCGAAAAGGCTGGACGATTAACTACATGCAGCAGAAAGATCTCTACTCAGTACAAGGTATCAGCCGCGCCAACATGACCTACCTGGAGGTAAGAGATGACCCGCAGAGCTGGTTTACACTCGGCGAATCCGGCGATAAGGCGCTTTATGAGCTCGATGTAATTCTTATGCGTAAAGACCCACCTTTTGACCTAGATTACATCTACTCCACTTATTTACTCGAGCAAGCGCACCGCGAGGGGACGCTAATAGTTAATAACCCCCAGAGTCTGCGGGACTGCAATGAAAAGATTTTTGCGACCCAATTCCCTGAGTGTTGTCCGCCGGTTCTTGTCTCAGCAGACGCAGAAATACTAAAGGCTTTCTACAGGGAGCACGAAGACGTTATATATAAACCCCTCGATGGTATGGGAGGAACATCAATCTTTCGTGTTAAACAGGGCGACGCGAATCTTAGTGTGATCATCGAAACGCTCACCCTGCAAGGTGAGCGCCAGATCATGGCGCAGTGCTACCTACCCGAAATAGTCGATGGTGATAAAAGAATACTTATGATTGATGGAGAACCTGTTGATTATGCCCTAGCTCGGATACCTGCGATTGGTGAAACCCGTGGCAACTTGGCCGCAGGCGGGAACGGTGTTGCCCAGCCTTTGAGCAAGAGAGATCGCTGGATTTGTGACCAGATCGCCCCCTTCCTCAAAGAAAAAGGTCTGTTGTTTGTGGGAATCGATGTGATTGGCGACTATCTGACCGAGATCAATGTGACCAGCCCTACCTGCATCAGGGAGATCGATGCGGCCTTTGATCTGGACATCGCTGGTGACCTAATGCTCAAGATCGAAGAAAAACTCGCCGCTAAATAACCGGGGAACGCGATTGACTGCAGAAGATGAAGAGCTTTCCCGAGAGAGATTCGGCTTTACTGTATTTCTCTCGGCCTGCATTCACGCCATTATAATCCTTGGCGTTGGTTTCACCTATTTTAAAGAACTCAATAGTGAGCCCGCGCTTGAAATCACAGTGGCACAGTACCGCAGCGAAGTTGCGCCTGAGGATGCGGATTTCCTCGCTCAGGAGAATCAGATAGGAAGCGGTGTATTGGATGAGGCGGCAGCACTCAGCACGCCCTTCGAGTCCGACTTTAACGCGGACAATATCGACGAAGTATTGCCAGTGCCCGAGGCACCTAATATCGTCACTGAATTGCAGCAACAAGATACAGCGGTCATTACTGCGCTGCAGGACGATGACAGTATCGGGCAACAACTGGAATTGCTAGAGCCGGAAGATGAACAACCGGTAGCGGATGAGCTCGCGCCTGACGAACTCAGCCTTGCAATCGCAAGCCTGCAAGCACAACTGGACTTAAAGAGACAGACTTATGCAAGGCGACCTCGGAAGTACACGATTTCTTCGGCCTCGACAAAAAAGAGCCATGACGCACTTTACTTGGACAACTGGCGCCGCCGCATCGAAGCCGTAGGCAATATAAACTATCCAGACGAGGCGCGTCGTATGCAGGTGTATGGCAATGTCAGAATGCTGGTCGCCCTACAACCAACTGGGCACATAGACGAAGTAAGGGTCTTGCAATCATCCGGCCATACTGTGTTAGATCGGGCCGCTCTTAATATCGTCAATCTCGCTGTGCCTTTTGAGCCATTCCCCGATGAATTACGCGAGGAAGCTGATATACTGCAAATTGTTCGAACTTTTCGTTTCCACGAGGGCAATTCCCTCACCAGTTATTGAACCCTAACCACAGCCCCGATCCAGCCTACCTATGAGTGACAACACTCAGTTGCATTACCTCGAAAACCAGTTTCTGATTGCAATGCCGCAGATGCTGGATTCCTTCTTTGCCAACACAGTGACTTATCTATGGAAACACAATGAGCAGGGCGCTCTCGGCATAGTCATCAACAAACCATTGCAGGCCTGCATCTCAGACATATTTGATGAACTAGATATTGACTGCGCGATCGCCGAGGGTTCATTTCGAGATCAGCACGTACTCGCTGGCGGTCCGGTTGAGCGCGATAAGGGCTTCATCATTCATGATGCGGGTGAGAACTGGGAGTCTTCCGTCTCTGTTACAACAGAGATTTCAGTATGTACTTCGAAAACTATACTACAAGATATTGCCAAAGGCGCCGGGCCGATCAATTACGTGGTGGCACTGGGCTTCGCAGGGTGGGAGGCTGGCCAGCTGGAACGAGAGATCGGCGAAAATGCCTGGCTTACCGCGCCTGCCAGCAGTGAACTGATCTTCTCCAACGATTATGCGGGCAAAGCGCATGAAGCCGCCGCCGCGCTAGGCATAGACCTGCAGCAAATTTCTCCGGAAGCCGGTCATTCGTGACCTCTTATGGCACTCGAATCTTTCCCTAGTCACACAACAAAACCACTGGCTGCCCTGTCTTTCGACTTCGGGACTCAACGCATTGGCGTCGCATTCGGTCAGAGCATTTCAGGCACAGCGCGGCCAGTGTGTGTACTCAAGGCCAAAGATGGAATTCCTGACTGGGAACAGGTAGGCAGCGTAATAGCCGAATGGAGTCCAGACGTGCTGGTGATTGGCTTGCCCTACAATCTGGACGACACCGAAAGCGAATTGCTAAAGCGAGCAGTCAAATTCGGCAATAGACTGAGTGGACGGTTCCATAAACCCTGTTACGGAATGGATGAACGCCTGTCCTCCAGGGCTGCCATCGAACAAATCATGGAAGAGACCGGAAGTATGAACAAGAAATCCGGTATTGATGACATAGCCGCACAGATTATCCTGGAGAACTGGTTTTCAGAATTAGAGCGACAGGTCGAAAATACCAAGTAACCAGCACTGCCCGAAACTAGAAGCGCTGGTTACAAAAAGACAGCGTTAGAAATTTTCAGGCATCTTGGCTTTAAGCTTCGCATCTTCCAGCGTCACCATACCTTTTGCCAATAGGTCTTTAAGACACTGATCGAAGGTGTGCATGCCTGAACCGGCGTCAGCCTGAATAGCGGAATACATCTGCGCAACCTTATCCTCACAAATAAGGTTACGAATCGCCGATGTGCCGATCATGATTTCATGGGCTACGACCCGGCCGCCGCCCGGTTTCGTTAGCAGAGTTTGGGAGATTGCTGCCTGCAAGGATTCCAACAACATGTAACGAATCATGCCTTTTTCTGCCGCTGGAAACACGTCAATCACACGGTCAATCGTCTTGGCAGCTGATGTTGTATGCAGTGTTCCAAAAACCAAGTGCCCTGTCTCTGCCGCGGTCAGTGCCAGTCGGATGGTTTCCAGGTCACGTAACTCACCAACAAAAATAATGTCGGGGTCTTCACGCATTGCCGATTGCCGAGCGCAGGGCTTCATTAAAGCCATGGGTATCCCGGTGCGCCTCACGCTGGTTAACTAGGCATTTCTCGCTCTGGTGCACAAATTAGGTTTGGTCCTCAATAGTCAGAATATGCTCATACTTGTTGTCGTTGATGTAATCAACCATGGCAGCAAGCGTTGTACTCTTGCCGGAACCAGTCGGACCGGTAACCACAACCAAGCCACGCGGTACGTCAGAGGTTGTATGAAACACCTCGCCCATCCCTAGCTGTTCCATAGACAGAACTGTGGAGGGAATAGTACGGAATTCAGCTGCTGCGCCGCGATTTTGAACGAATGCGTTAACTCGAAATTGGGCATGGTTGGGTATTTCAAGGGAAAATCAGTTTCGAGAAACTCTTCATAGGTATTACGCTGCTTGTCATTCATGATTTCATAAATAAGCGCGTGCTCTTCTTTGTGGTCCATTTCCGGAACGTTGATCCTGCGGATATCTCGATCTACACGAATCAATGACGGCATGCCGGCGGTGATGTGTAAATCAGACGCACCCTGCTTCACACTAAAACCAAGAAGTTCTGTAATTTACATAGCCTAACCAATAACGCGTGTTTTGACTTCCTTGTTCCTATAGCCACACCCATAATCATAGCTATAAGAATCTATGCTCAGTGTCCGGCATCGTGATAGTGAAGCCCAGGTGACAATTCCCTGGCTGGGAGCTGCAGTTCGCGAGCAGCAACAGTTTCCTGCGGCTGGCCAATATGGACACTGTCGCCTATAGTATGTCTCCTGCAGTTAATATCTAAGGCCCAGCAATTGGGATAAGCCGGTGGAAACGTGATTGATGTAGCAGAAAACATTCGCGCCGCAAGCCAGAAAATACGCGCACTTGAGCAAGAATACGGCCGACCCGAAGGTGCCGTCAGCCTGCTCGCCGCAAGTAAACGGCAATCTATCGCCAAGATTCGTGAGGCCGCTGCCGCCGGCTTGTTAAATATTGGCGAGAATTACCTGCAGGAAGCGCTTGATAAAAAGCCGGAGCTGGCTGACCTACCGCAATTGGTCTGGCATTTCATTGGGCCGATTCAATCGAACAAAACCCGCGGCATAGCCGAAACGTTTGATTGGGTTCACAGTGTGGATCGCGCTAAGATTGCGAAACGCTTAAACGACCAGCGCCCAGCCGGCAAGGGGCCTCTAAATGTCTGTGTGCAGGTCAAACTGTCGGCGGAGGAGAGCAAGTCCGGAACCAAGTCCAGTGAGGCGTCCGAGCTATGCCAGCAGATCGCTGAGCTCCCAAATTTGACCCTGCGGGGACTCATGGCAATTCCCGCAGCGACCGATGATGAGGCTGCACAGCACCGGGCCTTTAGCATCATGGCCTACCTCTGCCAGTCGCTGCAGACTAGCCACCCTGACATGGATACGCTTTCCATGGGCATGTCGAATGACTATGCCGCTGCCATAGCCGAGGGCTCAACGATGATCCGACTGGGCACCGCGCTTTTTGGGCCCCGCCAGTTTTGAATACGCCTAGCCTGCTAGGGAAAGCGAAATTATCCCTGCCACGCCTAATGCGCTAAAATATCGTCTATTCACGAGCCCCGTCTGCACAGCTAGGGAGACAATTTGAACAACCCAAGCATTGGATTCATCGGCGCTGGCAACATGGCGAGCAGCCTCATTAATGGCCTGCTGGCCAAAGGGTTTGGTAGAGACTCTATAGCCGCTTCCGATATAGATGCAGAGAAGCTGCAACAGCTCCAGCGAGACAATGGAATTCGGATTGCTTCCAATCAGGAGTTAGCCGACAGCGTCGACGTATTGGTGCTTGCTGTCAAGCCACAGATCTTGAAGACAGTGTGTGAAGGCTTTTCGCTGGGCACGAATCGGCCGCTGGTGGTGTCGGTTGCCGCCGGGGTCACGTTGGATAATTTGGCGGCATGGTTGGGAAACGACGTTGCCATTGTGCGCAGCATGCCAAATACCCCAGCCCTCATCGGTAAGGGCGCGACGGGGCTCTATGCTAACGCCCATGCCAACGAGAAGCATCGAGCGATCGCTACTGAAATCATGAACGCCGTAGGCTTGAGCGTTTGGGTTGATAGCGAGCCAGAAATCGATGCAGTCACCGCGGTATCGGGTAGTGGGCCAGCCTATTATTTCCTCTTTATGGAAGCGATGCAGCAGGCGGCGCTGGAACTAGGTTTGGCGCCTGAGGTTGCCCGAACGCTCTGCCAACAAACCGCAATCGGTGCCTGTGAGCTGGCAAATAGCAGCGCTGATGACGTGGCCGAGTTGCGCCGTAAGGTGACTTCCCCAGGGGGCACCACTGAACAAGCAATCCTGACATTTGAATCAGGCGGTCTCAGACAGCTAGTGAAAGAGTCACTGCAAGCTGCCCGGGACCGGTCAGAAGAGCTTGCGAAAGAGTAGCCGCCAGGTCGGTACAATAATTGGTTTAAGCGCACTTGTGAATCAGGCGTCTCAGTAAAGACAAAACAGGTAAGAGAAATATCATGGATGTATTTGGAAGTTCCGCGGCTCTCATCACCAATAACCTAGGTGGCCTTTATTTGCTGGCTGTGTTGCTGCGGTTTCTGCTACAGATTGCAAAGGCAGACTTCTATAATCCGGTTTCTCAAGCAGTGGTTAGAGCGACTGACCCCTTGGTCAGAATTTTACGCAAGGTTATCCCAGGTTACCGCGGCATCGATTTTTCAACCCTGATTCTGGCTATCGTCATTGAAGCGATAGCGATCTGTATTTTGATTACTCTCTATGGCGGTAGCATTCCTTCAGCAGGATTTATTGTTACCTGGGCGGTTGTCGGTGTGATTTATTTCATAGTAAATATTTATTATTACGCCATCATTGGCTCAATCATCATGTCCTTCGTGATGCTGTTCTCCGGCAATATGAATCCTCATCCAATTCTGCGGTTAATCTGGCAGCTCACCGAACCGGTGATGGGGCCATTGCGAAAAGTTTTACCTCCCATGGGTGGGCTGGATTTCTCACCTATTTTCATTTTCATCATCATTGGTCTGATACAGAACTTATTGATAGAAACTTTTGGAATTAGCGAACAGATCGCCGCCGTCGTAATCGGCATTTAGTTGAATAACCAGACCAGGTTTCGAAAACCTTTGCACGCTACAGGATGCTGCAACCAAATAGAATTTCTGCGGCACTTTACTGGATTATCTGACTCTATGCGTATGCGTCCGGCCAGTTACAAAAGAAGCTCGGGAAAGCGCTGGAAATAAATAGCCCCATGTCTAATACCATACCCTCAGACTCAATTGGCATCGTCACGCCGCAGTGCATTCATTTCGATCAAGAGCTGTCCCTGCGCAGCGGTAATGTGCTGTCAGGGTTTGATCTGATGATTGAGACTTATGGTGAATTGAATACCGATAAATCCAACGCTATCCTGATTTGTCACGCCTTGAGTGGCGACCACCACGCTGCAGGATACCACGATGAAGAGGATGCCAAGCCTGGATGGTGGGACAGTTGCATTGGTCCTGGTAAACCGATTGATACCAATCTGTTCTTTGTAGTCTCACTGAATAACCTTGGAGGATGCGCCGGCAGCACCGGCCCTGCCAGCATCAATCCCGAGACCGGCAAGTATTACGGTCCCGATTTTCCTGTAGTGACGGTGCGCGATTGGGTAAGAAGCCAGGTTATGCTAATGGACTATTTGGGGATTAGCCAATGGGCTGCAGTGGTTGGAGGAAGTCTGGGCGGCATGCAGGTATTGCGCTGGGCAATAAGCTTCCCTGAGCGTTTGCGCCACGCCGTCTGCATTGCAGCGGCGCCCAAACTCTCCGCCCAGAATATCGCCTTTAATGAAGTAGCCCGGCACTCAATAGTTAATGACCCTAACTTTCATGAGGGTCGATACCTGGAAGCAGGCACCTACCCCAAACAGGGACTAATGCTAGCGCGGATGGTCGGTCACATTACCTATCTGTCGGACAGTGCCATGCGCGAGAAATTCGGGCGTACTATTACCGACCTCGACAATATCGGTTCTAACTTCGGTAGAGACCTGCGCACCGGTAAGCTCAGTTTTGGTTTAAATATGGATTTTCAGGTTGAGAGTTATTTGCATTATCAAGGGGAACGCTTTTCTGAAAACTTTGATGCCAACACCTACCTGCTAATGACCAAGGCATTGGATTATTTTGACCCTTCCGTGGATTACGAGGGTGGCCTCAGTGCGGCCTTCGAGAATTCGAACTGCAAATTCTTGATGATGTCATTCACCACGGACTGGCGTTTCCCACCGGAACGATCCCGCGAGATAGTCAATGACCTGCTTAAGGCCGGCAAGGAAGTCACTTACCTGGAGATCGAAGCAGATCAGGGGCACGATGCTTTCCTGTTACCTATTCCTCGTTATATCAATGCGCTATCCGCTTACCTCAAACGGGTTCACGCAGAGGGTGCCGCCGATGCGTCCTGATCTGGAAATTATCCAGAAGTGGATCCAGCCAGGTCGCCGTGTGCTAGACCTCGGTTGTGGTGACGGCAGCCTGCTGCACTATCTCAATACATCGAAGAGTGTCACCTCCATTGGCCTGGAAATCGATGAGGGCAATATCGAGCGTTGCATTGCCAACGGCGTCAACGTGATCGAACAAAATATGGATGAGGGATTAAGCAATTTCCAGCCTGACAGTTTTGACACTGTGCTATTGGCGCAAACGCTGCAGGCACTAAGCAAGCCCCATATACTGATTAACGAGATGCTCAGGGTCGGCAAATATGGCATCGTGACATTTCCTAACTTCGGCAACTGGAAAAGCCGCCTCTACCTGGCGCTTCGAGGCCGGATGCCTGTAAGCAAATTCATGCCAAATGAATGGTACGACACGCCTAATATTCATTTCTGCACGGTAACAGACTTCGATGCCCTGTGCCGAGAGAACAATATTAAAATTCTTACCCGCACGGTTGTGGATTCTCAGCATCAGGGAAACTGGGCCATGAGGGCCTGGCCAAACTTCCTGGGCGAAATCGCCATCTACCACATCACCCGAGATTGAGAGCTTGAGAAATGCGCGGATGACAGAGAGAAAAGTCGTGTTGGCGAGCAGCAACAAAGGTAAGCTCAAGGAACTGCAGAACATCCTCACTGCAAAAGATGTCACCTTAATTCCCCAGTCAGAGTTTAAGGTGAATGATGCCGATGAGACTGGTTTGAGCTTTGTGGAGAACGCAATTATCAAAGCACGCCATGCCTGTGAGGCAACTGGGCTGTCAAGCATTGCCGATGACTCTGGTATCGAGGTAGACGCACTAAATGGGAGACCTGGCATTTATTCTGCAAGATTCTCCGGCAAAAGCGGAGTAGAAGCTGATCCTGCCAACAATGTAAAACTGCTTGACGAGCTCTCTAAAATCCCCGAACCCAAGCGAACTGCCCGCTTTCAGTGTGTGATTGTTAACTTGAGGCATGCGCAGGACCCCATGCCGCTGATTTGCCAGGGAACCTGGGAAGGTCGCATTCTGTTTGAAGAACAGGGAAAAAACGGTTTCGGCTATGATCCTTTGTTCTATGTTCCTACTCATCAATGTACGTCGGCCGAGTTACCGGCTGAGGTGAAAAACGCCATCAGCCATCGCGGCCAGGCACTACAAAGACTGTTGGCATGCTGGAACAACCCCCCTTAAGCCTATACGTGCATGTGCCCTGGTGTGTTCGCAAATGCCCCTATTGCGACTTCAATTCCCATGCCGTCAAATCCGATATTCCTGAACAGGCATACGTTGAAGCGCTCTGCCAGGATTTTGAGCTGGAGGCTGCCCGCCTCGGACAAACCCCCTCAGGTATAAGCTCGATATTCATCGGTGGTGGCACACCGAGTTTGCTAAGCGCAGCTGCCTATGAGCGCTTGCTCTCACATATTGATGCCGTGTTTGGCCTTGAATCTGCGGCAGAGATAACGCTCGAGGCTAACCCCGGCACCGTGGAGGCCAAGAGATTTCTCGAGTATCGCGCGGCCGGTATCAACCGCCTGTCCATTGGTGTGCAGAGCTTTAACGAGGCGCATCTCAAAACCCTTGGGCGCATACATTCCGGCAATGATGCCCGACGCGCCATCGAGCACTGCACTGCGGCAGGGTTTGACAATTTTAATCTTGACCTCATGCATAGCTTGCCAGATCAGACTGAAGACGAGGCCCTTGAAGATATTGCAACGGCTCTGAATTTCGAACCGCCTCATCTCAGCTGGTACCAGCTCACCATAGAACCGAACACAGAGTTCTTCTCCAAACCGCCAACTTTGCCAACAGAGGGTTTGCTCGATACTATCCAGCAACGAGGACAGCAGATGCTCGACTCCTCGGGATACGGACGCTATGAAGTCTCAGCCTTCTGCCGGCCGGGAAGAGAGTCACGACACAATCTTAACTACTGGCTGTTTGGGGATTATCTGGGAATTGGCGCCGGCGCCCATGGCAAGCTCACTCGGCCTGATGACAATCTCATCCTGCGCACGCGTAAGAAGAAGCAACCTGATCACTATCTCGCTAGCGATCTATCGAGAACCGCAGAAGCGACGGCAGTAGCGCCAGAGGATCGGGCACTGGAATTCCTCCTTAACGGCTTGCGCTTGGCACACGGATTCAGCATTCAAGAATTCGAGACCCGCACCGGCGTCACTTTTAGCCAGATTGGAAAGCGGGTAGAATATCTCACCTCGCTAGAGCTTTTGTGTGTGGATAACGGCAGAGTCCGCGCGACACAACACGGGTACCGCGTTCTCAATAGTTTGCTTGAAGAATTTATTGAGTAAACATTGCATTATTTCTTAGTCCTATTTGCGGTAGTATTTCCAGCATTAACAGAATTAGCAACACCGGGAAAAGGCGATGGAAAAACTCTATAAAAGACACTGTGAACCCTGCGGTTTGGGTGCACCCGTCGTCACTGAGGAAGAAGCCAACAAATTTTTTGTCAGCGTGCC
>Ga0315330_10001551_pt1 | contig 15563 bp, 16 predicted proteins | sample M140m34915metaG_FD_203453 | JGI IMG/M metagenome (GOLD analysis project Ga0315330, IMG submission 203453) | Ammonia-oxidizing marine archaeal communities from Monterey Bay, California, United States - M1 40m 34915 | ecosystem: Environmental > Aquatic > Marine > Intertidal zone | place: USA...
ACCATCCAGTCAACGTAGCAAGCCGTGTGGATGTGGCCTTGAACCGTAGACATCATATCGTTCTTTGCCTTGGTTCGTGCCGTGCCTCCCTCCCCGTGGACGTATTGGACACCATCTATCTCCAGGCGTTCAACCCAATCCCAGTTAGTGCCTAGCACTTCGTTGTACGACTTGACCCACGCTTTAGGTATAGACGAGCTGAATGCCTTACGCATGATGATTCTATCATGGTTGCCTATGAGAACATGAGCCTTGGGGAAGGCTTCGCTCCATCGGGCTACATGATACACGGCTCTCTCTAACTCTTCCCCACCACCAAACCCATCGGGGTCGGTCTCATGATAGGACGAGTAGTGATTGTCGATGATGTCACCGATGAACACGACACGATTGCAGTTGTGCCGAGAGTAGATGTCTTGGCAATGCTCTAGGTATCCATCTAAGTCAAAGGGACAATGAAGGTCACCAATGACTAGGACACGAGAAGTCTTCTCGGTGAGCCAGTCGTAGGCTCTCCTCATGCTCCCCTTGATCCGTGGTCGTATCTCTCTCAGTATGTCCAAATCACATCTTGAGCTTTCTCCTCGTCGCTATCGACATGGATGAACGTAGAGCCTACCCCGATGCGTCTGAAGCCAGCATCAAGGAACGCTTCAATCATCAAGTACCTTTTTCGGCTATCGTCACAATGGATGTCAGCGGCAATGCCTAGGAGGTGACTACTATTCTTGGAGGTTTTGTATCCACGCTGGGTGAGGTCACGATGATGCTCAACCGTGCGAAAGCCACTCGTCACAATCATGGGATACCCATATATGTCACGCGCAATGTCTAGACGCTCCAAGAAGTCATCATCCATCATCTCTCCTGAGCCTGGCTTGTCAGGTGAGTCAAACTCTTCTCGCTTGAAGTATTTAAGTGTCATATCCCTTACGCGCTATGAGTAGCTTCAACTCTTGGATACCCTCCACGCACTCCTTGACGAGGTCTTTAATCTCTGACCTGTCACGCTCTAGGACGTGTACTCTCCCCTTGAGTTTAGCTATCTCGGTGTTCATCTTTACCCAGACCCCTAGAATCGCTCCTATGCTTGGGAGCAATGAGGTCAATATCACTTCTAGTTCCATGCTGTTTCTTGAGCCATGTTTGCAATCGCTTTACGTTCTCCTTCCTTGTTTGTGCCATATCAACAATCAATACATCTATCAAGCACGTTAGCCTTTCGGTAGGTGTACTTGATGTCTTCGACCCCGTGGCTTACGGTCATACCATTCTGATTGTACGAGATGCGCTCAGGCTGCATATCAGGACTAGTGTTGCTCGTGTACTCAGGGTAGCTAGACGAGTTGTGAATCAAGTAAGACACTAGACGCTCGGTGTAGAATTGAGCGTTCTGACGCGCTCGCTCTACCTCTCGGTGTAGGTCTTGCTCTGAAATAGGTTGGGCATTGTCAGCACTACGGATCATCAAACCCCCGTTGTCAAGACGTACATAGAGGTTGGGAATCAACTCTACGAGAGTCCACCAACAAGTAGCCTTACGAACGTAGCTATCAAGGAGGGTTTCATATACCCCGCTTACGCTACCCCCGCTGATGTCGCTCTTGAGCTTGACCAAGAGGTCAGTTCCCAAGTACGATTGTAGGTACTTGTCCTGAGCCAAGATGATGGCAGGGACAATGATGCTATCTTCTACGCTCCCATTGAGAGAGGTGAGACGCTTGACGAGGTCGGTGTTTACGAATAAGACTTCTGCGGTTAGTGCCATAGTTATCGGGGGTTGATGTAGCCTTGGTTGGGCATATTACGAGGCTTGATGTCTTGCCTTCCTTTGGGTTCGCTTTTGATTTGGTTTGCCTTACGCTCTTCGATAGGCAGTCGAGAGATGATGCGTCGTGCCTCAGCTACTGACACCTTGCGGTTGTTCTCCTTCTTCAAGTAGGTCTGACGTATCCACCTATGTCCACATTGAGGGCCGCCCTTAAACTCCCAAATGGAATAGGTGTCAGCCCCTGCCTTGCCAAAGCCAGGATTCACCGCCAGCTTCTCGGCAGCCATGATGTCCTCTTTACGCCACACCCTTCTAGCCCTCACCATCTTCTTGCAGAAGTCACGGCTATTGTCTTGCAACTTCCCGTCATACTTGTAGCGAATACGAACGATGTCATTGTCCATCTCGCTTGGACGCTTGGAGTCTCCTGGAACACGACGAGCAAAGTGCCACAACTCGTCACGAGCGTCCTCAAGTTCTAGGTCAACCTCTACCTCATCAATCAACTCATAGGATTCATCTACCTTCTCCCCCTTCTCCATTAGGTATGCAAGGGTGGGGCTGAGGTCGTAGTCAGACTTGAGGTGGGTGCAACACCCATGCTCATGAGTCCTTTTTTTTTTGAGTGAGGCTAGACGCTCGATGGCATCTTCAGCCTTTGCGTCTTCTTGAAAGAGAGCCTTAGCTACCTCGGGATCAAACTGAAGCATTTGAATCAGGAAGACAATGGCTTGCTCTTTGGTGATGAGACCCTCTCCAACCTTGACGATGATGTCTAGACCTGAAGTGATTTGCGCCCCGTTGTACGAGGCTTCTTTGTCGATGGTCACTTCATCCACGCTCTCGGTTGATTCTTCTTGTGGTGCGTCTTGTGTGGCCTCCTCGGTGCTTGCGCTTGGTGCGCTCACCACTCCAGCTACGTCAATGACAATGGATGGGTTCAACCCACTTGCTACGAGGATACGCTTGACCGCATCCTTGATGACACGTTGAAAGGGCTGAATGACTTGCTCGTCAAAAAGGTCAGAGGCAATATCCAACTCTTGTTGGTTGCCTAGCTGCCCTGCCGTCTTCACACCAAACATGGCTGGACTCACCACGCGGTGTCCAATCATTACCTTGTCAGTAGCCTCAGTCGAGAGAAACTCGTATTGTTTGTCAGCATCCGACAAGGGGAACGGTTCAAAGTCAGGCTTCCTATCGGGTTGATCCGAGTACGTGACGATGAACTTACCAGCATTGGTAGTGCCTGACAACTGACGCTCTATGTCATTGCGAATCTTCCTACGCTCTTCAGGTGCTGGCACACCATTCTTGAAGTGGATAGTAAAGGAAGGAGCAAGGCCGTTGCGAATGTTGTTGACGTGGTACTTGCTAATCTCCTTGTCAAGCTCGATGTAGTTGACTGCACCGATATAGTCGGGCTTGGGGTAGTAGAATGAACCTGGAGCAAAGGGCTTGACGTAGAGTACTTGGTTGGGGTACTCGTTCTTGTGTTCGGGGTCAAAGCCTTTTACCTTGACTGGCTCTTCTCGTTGGTCGCTCCAATCTCTAGAGAACCAATAGAAGTCAATCTCATCTTGTTCATTGGCCTCAGCACTACGCAAGTTCTCGAAGGGGCAATGCTTGATACTCGCAATCGTTGTGCGGTCAATGCTGAAGCCAATCTCTAGAGCGAAGCCACCTTGAATCTTGAGGTCAAGGCAAGCCTTTCGTAGTTCGTCATCAAAGCCCCACTCTTGTAGCTTCAATCGTGTCTCAATGTCTGACGCGCTGACACCATTGCCGAACACCATTTGACTGATGGTATTGCACAAAGCACCATGCACCGCGCTCGACTTGTAGAGGTCAACGAGGTATTGTGGAAAGAGGTTGTCATCACCATAGTTCACCCAACCTTGTGGGCTAGGGGTCTCATTGTATGACCTCTCTTGGTATTGGGATAGTTTCAGTATGTCCATTATTCGTAATATACTACGTTATCAGGGATGGTGATACTAGGCATAGACCACGCATCCTCACCGAGAAAGGTCATCAACCCACGCTCCAACTCCCCCCACACATCCGAGTGCGAGGGATCAAGGTTGCTGGCTGAGTCTTGACCATAGATGATGTAGGAGTACTGGCCTGATTCGGTAATCAAGATGCTTCCTTGGTCGGGTCTATGAGCGTGAGTGCTGATGGTAAACTCAGAATATCTCTCGTTGTCTTGTTGCAAAGTACCTTGAGGGGTAGAGAAGAGAGCATAGTATTTCTTGTCGCTCTGAAGCGATTGAATCTGCACGAGGTAAGACCTGAACGATTGCCCCGCAAAGTCCTTCTTGCGTTGGAACGGGGTGACGTACATCGTCTGACTTGCGGTGTTTGTTCTTAGTGTGACCATGCTAGATAAACAAAAAGGGGAGGAAGCATTGAGCAACCTCCCCCTTTCAGTTAAACCAAAACTTTTTCTTTACGACGCTGCCGTGAAGGTGATGTTACCACCTGAAGTGGTAGTCAACTGAGGGGCTGCCGTCAACTCCATTGCGCTGATTTCGACGGTTGCACCATTCAAGTCACCCACGGCTTGTCCGCTAACGAACGTGCCACCAGTAACCTCACACCCTGAGACGTGACCCATCACCCAGTACACATCGTTCTTGTCACGAACGATAACCGTGAGACGTGCCTTGTTCAGGTCTGCAATCTCAGCAACGTCAGCCGCTGCCATCTTGTTGAAGCTCAGACTCAACACCTGTTGGTAGTGTACACTTCCATTCTCAGTAGAAGCATTCACCGTCTGAGTGAACGAAGATGATCCGGCTTGCATCTCGAATTGGAAGACTTGGAGAGCCGCTGCGCTATCGCTAATCGCTCCCGCTGAAGGGGCGGCAAAGCCACCCGTCCCAGCGTAGGGCGCAATGTACACCTCTCTGATTCCCCCAAGCGCGTCTTTACATTGAAGCGCGCGTCCTGTGATAGTAATACTACAAGCCATGCTCTAGGAATTAGGCTTGAATGTATCCAGCACTCACATCAGCGAGGTTGCCAATCTGCGTACCACCTGAGAAGCGCATTGCTACACGGACGTTGTCTGAAGCATCAGTCAAAGTCATGTCTACAAGCGTTGCCTCAATTTGGTCAGTAGCCAGGTTGCAACCAAAGTGGAGGTTGTCAATCGTAGTGAACAAGATGCAATCATTCGGGAATCCTGCTGGTGCAATGATTTCGTAGCCCATGTAGGACGTTGGAACAACTCCAGTCAAGATACCACCTTGTGTAGGTGCTGCACCCGTAGTAGCAATCGTACCACCCAACGCACGTTGGAAGAGGTAGAGTGTCTTGCGGCTCATGAAGATTTTGGCATCCGAGCTGTTCAAGACTGCGCTTGAGCCACCTGCTACAACTGCATCAACACGAGTGAGTACGTCACCTGAGTCAATCGCATCAGCAAAGTCAACGGATGTAGCAAGGCTTCCGTTGCCATCCTTGACCAAGTGCCAAATGCCGTCGAAGTGAGGGGCAATACCGCCCGTAGCTGCACCCGTGGTAGCGTTGAAGTTTCCTTGCCAAATAGCGCGTTCCACACCTTCAGAGACTTTGCCAGCCAAGAACTGGAGCAAGAAGGTCTCAAAGTTTGGAGGCAAGCGGTCACCCATCAAAGAGCGTCCAGTTTGGAGAGCCTCCCAATCAGAACGGAAGTCACCCTTACAAAGTTCTTGGTTGACCTTCAACTCGGTTGGTGTCAACACCACTTCGTCGAGGTCGAGGTCACCCGCATTGGCTGAGAAGTTGCACCCGTAAGCGTCGATGATTTCAGCGTTGTTGCTCAACTTCTTGAGTACTGCCTTGAATTTTACGTTCTCGTGAACGGTCACATACCCGTTGGCGATAGTGTCAGCACTAAGAATCGCGGGGGCAATGTATGGCAACGCCAATTCCCCTGCATAGGAACTAGAGTTGATGTCCAATGATTTAGCCATTGTATCTTATTGATTTGAATAGATTTCGTAAATAGCGTTGACGCGACTCTTAGCGTCCAGGCTCTTGATGTCAGAGAACGTCATGCGCTTTGCATTGCTCTTGCTCTGACGAAGGCCACCCTCAGCACGTTGGCTTGAGAGCATATCCTTCATTGATGAAAGCTCGTCCTTCGTAGCTTCCATGTCTTTTGCAAACTCCTCCTTTGCTGCCCCTACTGCCTTGGCAATGATAGAGGACAACTGAGACTCCGAGATAGTGTAGGACATCTCCTCCTTTTTCTCTTCGTCTTTCATGGTCTTCTCTTCTTCCTTGTCCTCAGCCTCTACCTTCTCCTCTTCTTCAGCCTCTACCATCTCGGCAATCTTACCATCTGCAACGACGGTCTTGCCTCCTTCTTCGTACTCGTATTCTCCGTCAGGGAGTGGCATACGCTCACCCTCCTCATTGACAATGAATACATCAACACCAACGGCAAAAGCGTCAGCGTCAGTATAGATTTCCGTGCCGTTGGCAAGAGTCTTCTTTGCCATTTCGGTCTTTTCATCTTTGTGGTCAGGAGTATGCTCCATCTCCTTCTCATCCTTCTCGTCTTTTTCGAGGTGGACTGAGTATTGTTCAAAGATGTCTTGAATGCGGTCTTTGAGATTCATAATAGTATAACGATTTGAGGGGTTGTGTTCTTACATTCAATCACGCCTTTTCTGACTTGGGGTGCTTCTTGGGAAGTAGGTCATTGTCTCCCGTGTACTTCTTGTTCTCAGGTCTCCCGTTCTTGACGAGGTACAAGAAAGCGTTGACACGCGCAAAAGCCCAAGCACTCGCGCTCTTGATTTTGGGTGAGTGGCTGACATTGAATGCCCCTAGCCCACGTTGGAAGACTGCCTTGAGCATACCCACATTAACCCCATATCCTAGCTTCTCCTTGTAGCGTTCGTTGAAGTCATCGCTCTTCGTCTTCAAAGTAGCCTCATCCTCCTTGCTGACCTTAGCGGATCGAGTGTCACTTGCATCACCCTTAGCCGTTCCCTTGCCCTTGGGGTTCTTGTTGGGCGTGTCAGACTTGGGGGCTTTCTTGCTTGGTCGCACCCCTCCCCGTGGCCCTACCTCAGCGAGGTAGCTTTGAAGCATTTGCTCAAGAGCGTGTAGACCTAGTTCCATCTCAAGCGATGACAACAACTCCAACTCTTTTAGCTTGGACGTTGCCCACCTGAGACCAGCCTTACCACCCCAAGCGTCATACATCAACTTGCCACATCCGTCATCGTATGACTTGGACTTCTCCAGGTCTCCAGCATGACGCTCTAGATATGACTTCATTCTACGGATGACATCTACGCTGACTGGGTCTCCCTTGGCTAGGGTGCTAGTCCGCTTCTTCCCGACTGCCGTTCCACAAGACCCCCACCCATTCTTCTCTACATACTCCATCACTCTCTTTGCATTGTTCTTGACTGCATCAGGGTAGTCGGTGTACGACTCAAAGACGTTGTACCCTGACCTCTTGCGCTTGTCTTTCTTGACACCATACCGAGCCATCTCCTCACGCTTCTCTACCTCCATGCGGTCTACGAAGAAGCCCTCAATAGAGAAGCCTTTGACTTTGCCCGACTTGATATACTCGTTCCATATTGCCTCGTTCTCTACTTTGATAGAGACCATCCACGTTCCTACGGGAGCGTCAAGGCCATACTTTCGGCTCTTGTCCATCTCGTCATCTTCAACAAGCCACGACTCTACGACACTAAGCCCACGGATCGTATGCTCATGTTCAAGAGTCATGTTGGTTTGATTGCCATAGGACAAGAACAACTCCATTGCTTTACGAACGGTTGACTTGCTGAAGTAGACGTAGTACTCCTCCCCCTCGTTGTCCTTTCGGTAGATAGGCTTGTCGGGAATGAGAGCCGCCCCCATGACGATACGCTTGTCACCATCCACCTTGGCAAAGTGGCTCATCTGAGCGTGACGCTTCAGGGCTACAAAGTCTGACTCAATAGCGGGAAACTCTACAAGGCTAATCGCGTCGATGCCAAACAACTCGGCATCATCATCAATCACTAGTTCTAATATCTTCATCCTGGTAGGCTTGCTTGGTCTGAAATGAGTTGGTCTTGTTGTTGGGAGTTGGTGACCTCGTTGCTGAGAACGAAGGCTTGTAGGTTGGTGCTTGCCCCATCTCCCAAGAAGGATAGGTCAAGGGTAGGGGCTGCCCCCGCGCCCGCACCTCCACCACCCCCACCACCTGAGTCAGCTACGCTTGCTGGCTCGGCAAAAGGCATAGGGGCTGGTGCTTCAAATCTTTGCTTCTTGATGGAAGCCACTTGAGCGAGTCCACTAGTCACGGCAATACCAGCCGCGATCCCCGCCCTGATTGGACTTGTTGGGTCTCCTGGAATGAGTTGGGAGGTGAATGCTTTGGTAGCACCGAGATAAGTAGAGATGAGGGCTTGTGCAATTTGTAAAGCCTTGCCTCTATTGAACGCTCTCTTTTGTGCCTTGGTCTCAAGTGCTTGTTGCTCATTGAACTTCTTGATGAGACGGTTCTTCTCAGCCACGTTCTCGGTCTCATCAATCTGAGTCCGCAATGCTGCCTCTGCCTCTTGCTCTGCAATGGTTTGTGAACTGAAGGCTTCGTTCAACGCTTGCAATGCGCTAAGACCCTCCATAGCCATTTGCAACTTTTGCTCCCTTTGTCCCCTCTCGGCTTCAAGGTCAGCCAAGCGATGAGCCTCCTCCAACGCGTCAAGCTCGGCTTGCTGGGTCTCTAGTAGTTCCTTGGTATCAAAGCCATACTTCTCGGCTTGACGTAGTTGCTCCTCATAGTGAAGCATGAGGTCAGACAACTCTTGTGCTTGTGCTGCCTTTCGTATGGACTCTTCGTCTTTGAGCAACGTAGCCTTGAGTTGATTCAAGCCAAGTTCACGCGACTCCTGAGCGTCAGCAAATGCGATACGCGCATCTTCCAACTCTTGCTCTAGACCCTGCACCTTGGTCATCATCTCAGTTTGGATACCTAGACCCTCCTCAATGATGGCTTGTTGTTCAATCTGAAGCTCATTGATCCGCTGAGTCCTCTCCTCGCTCTCGCCCTGAATGGCTTGCTCTTCTCTCAGCAAGGCTATCTCGCTATTGATGAGAGCCTCTCTCTTTGCCCTCAATGCCTCCTCTTGGGCGGCTGCTTCTTGGGCGGCTGCTACACGCTCCTCAATCGAAAGCGTCAAGTCATCAGACTGCCTCTTCAGTTCTGCTATCTCAGCCCGTGAGGTAGCTTGCTCAAGGTTCAATGCGCGTTGAGCATCTCGTAGCTTGATAAACTTGTCAGCCAAGTCCACGGCTGCCGTGGCATTTTCGACGATGGCTGGTATGACCTCCTCTTTGATGTAGTTAGCAACTGCCACAAAGGGGGCCTTGAGTTTCTCCTTGTTCTCCTCTTGCTTGACTACGAGGTCAGCAAGTTGGTCATCAATCTCTCTGACTTGTTGCTTTAGGGCGGTGGCATCACCCCCAAAAAACTCCTTCGTCCCAATGGCGGCTTCTAGGGCTGCCCTCTTGATGTTGAGGAGACCTCGTCTGATAGGGTTGATAGAAGCGTCAAGGAGCGTCTTCATATAGTCACCCAAGGCAACGAACTTCTCTTTCAGGCTTTCAACGGCCTCCTTTGGATTGTTGAAGGCATCAATCAGGGTTTGACCCAAGGGCATGACTAGGTCAGCAAGCACCTTGAAGGTTGCCCCAAGGATTGCCATCCCCTTCTCTATTGCGTCAGTTACTGGCTTCAGCTCAAGTAGCTTGGCAACAAGCCCCCCGACAATAGCTACGATAGCCCCAATGCCTGTGGCAATCATGGCCTTGCCCAATGCCTTGAATCCTCTTGCACCGAGTTTGGCCGCTTTGCCCAAGCCTGCAAACCCCTTGCCCCCCTTCTTGCCTACATCACCAGCCGAGTCACCTATGTCATCAAGTTGCTGCTTTACATCATTCAGGCTCTTGGTGATTTCACCAGTCTCCATATCGACCTCAAGGGTCATCACCTTCTTTGCGTCAGCCATCAGAGCAATTCAATTACGGCACACACGATCCACACCACCCCCAAGCCATAGGCAAGGAGATAGAGGCTAGTAGCTAGATAGTCTACCCATCGTGGTACTTGGTAGGGTTTCTTCATCGGTTCTGCGTCATTGACTAGGAGGTCAATCGCTTCCATGATATAACTTCTCTCCTTCATATTTCTTACGATTGAGGTACTTGGAAAGTGCCAGCGGTGAGACATCGGGGCTGGCTTCCCGCTTTATCAGCAAAGTAGATGTAGCCATACTTGACGCAACACTCTTCAGAGCCAAAGTCTGAGCCTGAGTTGTTGAAGGTGACGAAGCCCGCTGAACTAACGCCCGTGGGGATGTCATCGCAATCCGCAATGTTGTTGAGGATTTTGAGGAGTTTAACACTACATGGGGCAACCTGAGTGGCATCGAATGCCGTTATTTCAAGCACTCGGTAATACGTCCCCTCAATGTAGATTTGGTCGTTGAACTGAAAGTCTTGAATGTCCTGGGTAGTCAAGAGCATCTTGCACGTCAGTATCCTTGCGTCAGATGAGTACAACTCGTTGACTAGACCAGCCCAATAAGTTTGATAGAGCGTGTTGAATGGGTGTGCTATGTTGGGGATGATGGGAAACTCATAGCCAAAGTTGAGGTCAAGACTAGAGACGGTTGGGATGACTGCATCATAGTTGCTGAACACGGGGAAGAATCCTGCCGAGTTAGAACCGCCCGTATCAGTCCTCAAATAGATGTCTCCGAATTGACTGCTAATGCCATTCCAATACGCAAGACGTGGTTTGGGCTTGCCAACACCATCCCCACTCGGTTGAATGCACCGATGAATGGTGAAGGGGTTGTCAGGGATTAGGCTCATCGTATAGGGAGCGAATCCCGTTTGACTAACGTAGTCCCCACGGCTAAAGTCATTCTCCAAGTCTAGTATCTCCATTTGACCATACACCCTACCTAGACTCCTTTGGATTGCGTCATTTAGGAAGTCTCCCCCCTCAGCGTGAGTGAACTTGTACTTGGAGGACTGGATGTCGGTAGTAGGCTCTATGACGATGTCACTCGTGAAGTCAATCTTATTCGTCCAATCCTTCTTAGTCCCTGACGATACAAAGTCTTGAAACGGCTCAATCTTAATCTTCGTCGGATCAAGAGCGTCAGGGATGAAGACTAGGTTGAACATTTTTTGAAGCGAGGAGACGAAGTCAATTTGCTTGAAGTCAGGCATATTGAGAGTCGCATCAACCGTGAACCCACTCACGGGGTCACTTGCGAAGACAAGTCGGAGGTAGTTCCCAAAGCCGAACGCTTGTTGTTCCCCAAAAGCCGTGGCAGTTATACCAAAGTCCGACCTTAGCTTGATGTGTAGGGTAGAGCCTGAAGTCATGAATAGGCTGCCCTCTCGGTAGGTATTCGCCCCCTGTCCATCTTGCATCTGCTCAACGACCGTCTCAACACCACTAGTCGTGTGGATGAGTTGGCTATTGCCATTACTGACGATGGTGAACACCTCGTAATTGACTATGATATTAGCTGGAGCCGTGTACTTGTGGGTGGAGTTGTTGAAGTTGTTTCCAGGGTCAGTACCCCCATCAACATTGTCTTCTAGTTCCATGACCACCCCTGACGTGCTAGTAGTAGTCTGATTCGATGCCAGCCCCGTTCGTGCGGTGTTGTCAGCAAAGTCGTCACTCTTCAAGAGGTCAGGACCACCAGCGAACAAGGGCATATAGATATCTTGGAAGGCATCGGTATTCAAGAAGGTGCTTGAGATAGAGAAGCCAGCTTGGTCGAAGATTTTGTCAAGGATGTAGTACGCTCTGAGGTAGGGCGTAAACTCGGCTTGAAGAAGGGGGTCAGTTGCAGTCCAAATCTCCCCCGACCAATTCGACCCCTTGTCCATGACACCATACTTGATGTCTCCATTGAGGGGGAAGCTACCTGACTCAAACCAACTAGCAACAATGTTGCTGAGTGTCACATCATGGTTGACCGTGTTGATGGCAAGGTCACTCAACTTCTTCTGCCCGATGCTCTGAGCGATGTCTACGCTCTCGCCAAAGAAGACAAGTTCCAAGTCAAAGAATTGCTTTTTCTGACGCACCACCCTCTTGAGTTGTACGCTACCACTCATGACGGGAATGGTCTTGTAAGATAGTTCAGCTCGAACCTTGCGCTTGATGTTCCAATTCGCGTTGATAAGACCTGATGACTCTCTCACATCGGGGTTGATAACCGCACCAAAGAAGTCTAGATTCTTCTTGGTGGCTGGCACACGGAAGGTCTGCGAGAAGCTACCCTTGGACTTGTTGACCTGACTGACATCGGTGAAGCGATAGTTCAGGTTGATGGGTGCATTCTCGTATAGTTCTAAGTCATATTGGTCTGACTCAGCAAAGTTCCATAGTCGTAGTCTTAGCATCTTGATTCCTGGGCTAGTGTGACCTCAAGGCTCACGTCAAAGATTCGGCTCTCAACCTTGTCCCTGATGACAAGGCTAGTCGTATCCACAAGGACGGGAAGCCACTTGTCACGATCCGTCATGCCCCCCACAATAGAGGTCGAGTCTCCATACCTCATGTAGACATTGTCACTCATCATCAGCCCCTCAAGCATATAGTTCTCTTCTACTCCAAAGTTCTGAGCGCGTAAGGTGTACTTGTTCTCAGACGTTATCTGATATGGGACGCTTGTCCTGTCTGAAGGGTCGAAGGTGTAGGCAGCCGCGTCGTAGTCACCTAGAGCCTTATAGTAGGGCTTGTTTTGTGCAGTCACCTTCTTGGACGTGTTGCCATCAAAGGTGAGATAATCCCACCCCCCTAGTCGGTTGGCGTATGCGATTTGTACTCTTTGATTCTTGATGATGCCACACTTCTTGTTGACTTGGATAGCCATGCTCGCAGAGACGTTGCCAGCAGAGTTTGTAAGCAACAACACATAGTATGCCCATGTGGGGTTGTTGGCTGGTAGTGCGCTGGACGTAAACTTCAGAGACGCGGGGGCTAATCCCGTGAAGTGTAGCTTTTGACCATAGGCCGTGCTTGTCAACCCATTGCCCCCATTCCCTGAAACCGAAAGCGAAGCCGTGGCAAGTACTGAGTTGGATGAGTTGAGAAGTACATAGCTGACTTTCGCATCAATACCGCTGATGATATTGCTGTCATGAATCCAAGCTATGACCCCCTCATCTTCGTCAGCAAAGTCAAATTGTATTTTGCCGACTGAGTCGGGTGTTCTCTCAGTAAGCCAAACCTTCTTGGTGCTTCCAGTAGCGTAGTAGGTTGAAAAGTCGGGGTGAAGACCCTCCCTGATTTGTTGAGAGCCATTGACTAGGTAGATAGACTTGCTTGCTTGGTTGAGGGTCTCAGTTGATCCGTTGAACGTGCCAATCTTGACCGTGAACTTTGCCGTACCTGTGAGGCTATGGTCAACGATAGTAGACATCTCCCATAGTGTGCCACTCCCATCACTCTGAAGGTGGTCAGTAGTCAAGAGGTCTTTGACGATACTAGACAAGTCAAAGTGAGCCTTGTTGTTAGTATTGGCCGTGAGGTAGACCTTGGCAATGTCGGTTGATGCCCCCCTCACTACCTCTACTACGAATCGGTGTGACGCGTTGACCGCACCCCCCGTGTCACTAATCGTGTAGATGAGGGGTTGGTTCGCTGGCATATATGTCTCAGCGGGATGGGAGTCGAATTGTGCTGCCATTACTTCAAGTTAGGGTTGTCAAGGTCGGTGAGGTCATCTAGTGCATCTAACGCGATGGCCTCAGCTATCTTACTTTGAAAGCGTGGGTACATGGTCTCAAAGGCTTCAGAGAAGTAGGCTACTCCTGGTATCCCCCTCTTCTTGATGCTTTGGGCAATGACCCAAGCCGCGCTCTTGAGTCTCCACTTGGTCTTCTTCACAAACTCACCACTCTTGGGATCGCGCAAGCGAACGGGCTTCGCTCCTAGCCACTTCTCAATAGGCTTGGTTGGAGGTGCTTTGGTGGTGAACTTGTATGGGGTATTGCGCTTCTTCTTTGTGCCACTCACCCCATAGTGAATGAACTTGGCATAGGGCAGGGGTGATCCTGCTACTATCTCACCCCCAACCCTTTTGACATAGAGGCTCTTTGCCAACTTGCGTGAGCGAGTAGCACCATAGCTTCTATTCTTGCCAATCGTCCGAGTGCCGAGGTTACGCATAGACGCAAGCCGCCACTCTTCAGCAAACTCATCTAGGACTTTGTCAGTCCTTTTGCCCATTGCTTCGCTTGTCAGCTACGATGGCATTGATGAGGGTGTCTACCCAAGTCCACACTTGAATAGGCTTATCACTAGGAATGAGGTTGACCACGACCTTAGCAAAGGCCATGAATCCGATGAGCAATTCTGCCCAGTTGTTTACGATGAAATCAATCATTTGTATTGGGGTTGGTGTTTTCTAAGTTTTCAACTTTGGTCTCAAGAGACTCGATGTCTGAGAGCCTATCGTTGACGAATTGAACAAGCCTCTCGAACATTGCGAGTTGGGCTTCACAAGTGGCTGATGCCTTCTCTTCTCCTTTTAGTTCAAATGGCTTAGGCATGGTTGATGGTTACTTTAAGGTGTTTGGTTCTGAATGTCCCAGTAGTTGAGCTGAGTGCCGAGAATCCAATAGTGTTTGAGTATGCAAAGAAGGGGACGAGGGTGGCTGTGCCTGTCGCGGTCCTGAGGTGTGTACCAGCCGTGGTCTCTACTTGGAATACGGGTAGCCCGTACTGAAGTTGACCATTCGTGTTCACGGCACTTACGACAACGACACCAGCCGTATCAAGAGTCACCTCATATTGCAGTTCGATAGAGATTGTGCTATTGACTGAGACGGGGGTCATCTGCAAGATGTCAGCGGTGAAATTCATACCAAACGCTACCCCTGCTCTGAGTTGGTTGTCATACGTCACACCCCCTGATAGGTATGGCCCAAACTTTGCCCCCACTACGGCTCCTGGAACGAGTGACACTACTGCCCCACCCCCACTTGTTGAGATTCTTTTGAAGACGGATACTTGCCCCTGAGAGATAGGGTTGCCATTCTCGAACTTGCTTGAGGTCGAGTTGAAGACAAGGGTTTGATTGTTAGCCGTGCTGGTGAGCGTGACATCACTCAACTCATTCAGGCTTGACGCTCCACCACCTCCCGTGTCAATGGTGACCTCTCCACTCCCGTTGTCGGTGAGAGTGCCGTTGCTCACATTGATGGTCTTGACCGTTGTCACGTCAGGTGATCCGTCAACCTCCTTGACCCTCAAGAGGCCACGAGCTGAGAAGGTCGTATTCGTCCCTTGTGGGCTGACCCCTGTCAAGGGGGCGTTGCAAGTGTCGTAGAGGTAGGGTACACCTATCGAGATTTGAAGGAGAGTGCCACTCAGTACGTTGGTCTCCATCTCCTCAAGAGGTGTGATAGACGCGCTCTCCAACTGATAGGCAAAGTCAAAGTCAAAGATGTTGCCTCCGTTCTCCAGGTCAGCTAGGATGTCCTCGGCTGCCATCTCACATTGGGTGATAGTGTCCTTCTCAAACTCCTTGCGTGAGTCCTCACCTCTTGGGCAATCCAAGATGTAGACTTCAAGGGTGTAGGACTTGACCTTGTCAGCGTAAGAGCCTGACGTGTACACGAGGTGACATAGAGGGAAGTTCTCGAACTTGTCTAGGTCTAGGTCTTCAGGTGAGCCGAATGAAAATGACTTCAAGAAGAAGTGTTTTTCAACGAAGGTCTCAAACCTGTCTACGATGTTGCTGAAGGTTAT
>Ga0315330_10001556_pt1 | contig 15529 bp, 17 predicted proteins | sample M140m34915metaG_FD_203453 | JGI IMG/M metagenome (GOLD analysis project Ga0315330, IMG submission 203453) | Ammonia-oxidizing marine archaeal communities from Monterey Bay, California, United States - M1 40m 34915 | ecosystem: Environmental > Aquatic > Marine > Intertidal zone | place: USA...
ATAAGTAAATTTAATAAAAAATTTCAAAACTTTAAATCAGATAAAAAAAATTAAATGTCAAACGCACCTTTGATGCCAATGGCTACAGCTGTTTGGTTAGTTGAAAACACTACACTAACTTTCAAGCAAATTGCACAATTTTGTAAACTACATGAAGTTGAAATTCAAGGAATTGCGGATGGTGAAGTTGCAAAAGGAATTAAGGCGTATAATCCAATCATCTCTGGCCAGCTTTCTAGAGAAGAAATAGAATTATCATCAAAAGATGAGAATAGACCTCTGTTAATTAAAAACACTGATATTGAAATATCTAATTCTGAAAAGAAAACTAAAAAGTATATACCTTTATCTAAGAGACAAGATAAACCAGACTCAGCATTATGGTTAATAAGACAACACAATATGTTAAAAGACTCTCAAATAGCAAAATTGGTTGGTATTACAAAAAATTCCGTTACCTCTATAAGAAATAAAAGTTATTGGAATTATAATAATTTAAATCCAAAAGACCCCGTTGCTTTAAATCTTTTCAGCCAGAAAGATCTTGTAGAGGCTCTAGAAAAAGCTGAGAGAAGAATAAAAAGAGAAAAAAAAGAAAAAGAAAAAGCAAAAAAAGTAAAAGAAATTTCTAACATTGATTAAATTTAATAGACATCAAAATTTAATAGTGATAACTACTCTCATTTATAAAAAATTATGAAAATAGAAGTTAAAGATAATAATATTGAGCAAGCACTTAGAGTACTTAAAAGGAAACTCCAACGCGATGGATTTTTCAAAGTAATAAAGTTGAAAAATACTTACGAAAAACCATCTGAGAAAAAAAAAAGAATTCTACAAGAAAATATTAAAAGAGTTAAAAAACTTAATAAACTAAAAAATAGAATTTAAGTATACCGCGGGGTGGAGCAGTCTGGTAGCTCGTCAGGCTCATAACCTGAAGGTCGGCGGTTCAAATCCGTCCCCCGCAACCAAAATTTATTTGTTAATAAAAACTATAAATGAAAATTAATAGATTATATCTTTATATATTTAGTTAAATTAACTTTTATAGAAAAGAATTAAAATTGTAAAATTTAGTTGTAAATGAATAGAGAAAAAACAAATAAAATTAGGTTAATTTTAGAGGATTTTTTTCCACCTATATTGAGAGATTCGTTTTTATTTGAATATATAATTAAAAAGATCACGAAAAATAAAACCTTAGAAAAGTTAAAATCAAATATTTTAAACATTAGTGAAAAAAAATATATTAATCTTTATAAAGATTTAAATAGAGTACATAAAAATTCTGATTTATCTCAAATTTGTATTGATGAAATTCTTACAAATATAAAACCAAGTAAAATTTTAGATATAGGATGTGGTGAAGGATTTTTATTAAAAAAGATAAATGAAAATTTTAAAAATCTTTCGCTGACTGGAATTGAAATGAAAACCTCAAAAAAATTAAAAAAAAAATTATCAAACGAAAATATTAAACTTATTGATATGAAAATTGAAAATTTGGATAAGATAAATCATAAGTATGATACTGTAATTTGTACACATGTTTTAGAACATGTTTTGGATATTAATTTAGCTTATGAAAATCTTAAAAAAATATGTAAAAAAAGATTAATAATAGTTGTGCCAAGAGAAAGAGCCTATGAACATACCTTGAACGCCCATATACATTTTTTCCCTTATACTTGGTCATTCATTAATACAATCAGGCCAAAAAATAAATTTATAATTAAAGATCTAAAGCGTGATTTATTTTATATGGAAAGCTTATAATTATGAACAATAAAATTAAATATAAATTATTTTTTTAAACCAAATAAAAAGAAAATATTCTTAAGCAAAAATGAAAAGCCAGTAGAAAAAATATTTATATTACTTTTCTCATTTTCATATTTTGCTTTCATTTTAATGTCTAGAATTTTTATTTTTAACTTAACAAGTTGATAAATTAAAATTGTATCAAAATAATAATCATCATCTAAATTAGTTTTTATAACTCTTTTTAGAGCAGAATATTTTATTGAGGTGTATCCATTTAAAAAATCAAAAATTTGCATGTTTCTAGATACAAAATTGCCAATTAATGAAAAAAAAATATTTCCAACTATACGCTGTAGAGGCATTTTTTTCAAAAATGACATATTCTTAAACCGATTTCCTTTTGTGAATTCAGCTCTATTTTCTATAATTGGATCTATAAAATTGTTAATTAACTTTAGATCCATTTGTCCATCTCCATCAATTCTAACAGTAATAAAATTTTTATCTCTTAAAGAAAATTTATAACCATCCTTAACTGCGGCACCTACTCCACCATTTTTGCTTCTAAAAATTTTTTTTATTTTTTTTGATTTAGTTTTAAGATTTTTTAATGAATTTTCAGGACATTTATCATCTACCAAATAGATATTATCTATGAAATTTGGAATGTTTTTAATTACATTATTTATAGATTTTGAAACCTTGTAACAAGGTATAACTAATCCTATTTTTTTTGTTTTATACATTATTATTAAAAATAAATTATTTTATATTCTATTAATATTTTTTCTAATATAAATCATTTACATTTTTTTATAAAAAGACATTATCTATGAAAAAAATTAGAAGTATTTTATGTTTAATTGGTAATTATATGCCACCAAAGCTTAATTCGTTTTTTTATAAGCTTGCAGGTGTTAAATTTAATATATCAAAAGTCTGGATAGGAAATAATTGTTATTTTGATGTTCCCTTTCCAGAATATATTACAATTAAAGATAATGTTTGCATTACTGGTGGTGTAACTATTGTAACTCATTTTGATCCAACTGTTAGTATTAAAAACCATCCTATTAAAAAATACAGGAAAAAAGTCATACTTGAGGAGGGCGTATTTGTTGGTCCTCGATCGACAATTTTACCAGGTGTTGTGGTCAAAAAAAATACATTTATACAAGCAGGAACTATTCTTACTAAATCAACTAACGAAAATTCTATAGTTTTTGGAAATCCTCAAAAAGAAAAGAAAAAACTTACTAGAAATTTAGTATCAAAAATAAATAATCAAAATAAAAATTATTTGATTTAATTGTTTTATCTCTAAATCTTCAAAAAAAATTTTGTATTAAACTTAAATTTCTTGAAACTGCAATATTCTCTTAACTCATAAAGAAGTTGACCTTTATGAGGTTTAGTAATTATTTTTGATTTATTTAAAGGTAGCATGTAATTGTAACCCTTAAAAAGATAGTGATAAATAATGAATGGATATAATCCAATCCATATCTTAAATTGACTTCTGTAAAAAAATAAGAAAATAATATATCTAATTCTATTATACAAATTTGTCTTGATAAATTGACCTTTTTTCAAAGGATTAAATACTTTAAAATATATTAGAGGGCAATTAAAAGCATTATATAATGAGAACTCCTTACAATGATTCAAGATTTTAAATTTATAACCCAGCTTTCTTGCCAAAATATTACATGCATCATGATCTTCATGGCCACCCTCCCAGGCTAAAGTAATTATTTGAAAAGGTTGCCTATTATGCATGAATACTTCTAGTTTGTTATATACTTTATGCATATTTAAAAAAAGCTTATTGGTATTTATCTGAAGCTGTTTACCAAAAAAATAAATATTATTTTTTTTAACTCCAATTTTTTTTAATACTTCAATACTTTCTTTGTCTCTTTTTGATAATTTTGATCTTAATATTTTTTTACTATATCCGCTTGTAAGATAAATAACATAAACATTATAATCTAAAATTTTATCTGCTATATCTATATAAGTGCCAAATTCATCATCCTGATGTGCGAATAAATAAAAAATATTTTTTTTCATAATTTAAAAAGCATCAAAATCTAAATAAGAAAAAAAAATTTCATTTTGTTTGATATGATAATCTTTTTTAAGAAATTTATACAAAAAATTTAATGGTGATGGTTTAAAATATTCAGGTATTTCTCTAAAAAAAAAACTTTTATCAATTTCATTTGAAAGACCAATAAAAACTTTTAAATTAATATTGTTTTTCTCTCTTTTTATATTATTTTTAGAGATATTATTAAATAATAAAGGAGAATATATTTTGACAAATGGAAATGAGGTTTTTGAGTAAATAAATTGTTGATTTTGAAAATTTACTATACTAGTTTTGTTTATAGGATTTGAACATCTCCAATTAGCCAACTCATCATTCCAATCTGTGAAAATGTTATAATTATAGTTCAGATTTTGAATTTTAGAAAAATCATACAAACCTATAAAAGTTTGAAGTTGACACAAATATCTTAGTTTAATTGATCTTATCCAAGCAGGTGTTGCAATTTTATTTCCAATACCAATTAATAACTCATAGTCTTTTTCAATAAGTGTCTTTTCTAAATGTTTTGCTAAGTTATAAAATAATCTTCCCCCTCTATACTTTTTATCGATACATGTATTTAATAAAACCAGAGTTTTAATGTGTTTATCATAAAATTTTAAATTTATTGGTATACCACCTAGTTGACCAACTAGTTTATTTTCATCGAATACATCTACTCCTATATAGCTTCCCATTGGATTATTAACATAAAGCCAATTTAAATATTCAAGATTCTTGTTAAATTTATAGAAACATCTATTATATAATTCTAGATAATCTTCAATCAGACTTAATTTTGAATTTCTATAACTTTTCATTTTTAAAAATTATGTATCTTATCTTAAAATTCAATTTAAAAAATATTTTGTCCTTAAAATGTAATATTTTTGTTTATTTTGAATACTAATTAATATTGTGATATTTAAAAAAATTAAAATTAGCGTTATTTATGAATAAATATAATAATTTTATTATTATCTTAAATGAAATTTTTTCAATTGATTGGAAGTATGGAAGAGCAATACTATATTTTTCGTTGTCTATTTGTATATCCCTGATTTTGTATTATCACTTAAGCATTGGGCCTATAATGTCCTCAGACTCTCAATCATATTCAGAATGGGCTGATACTCTTATTAAGTTAAATTTCAATTTATACAAATACTATTCTCAAAACACATTTATTAATCCTAACTATATTTATACAATTCCTGTTTTTTTAATTGCGATATTAAAAATTTTTTTTGGATCAGAATGGCAAATTGCTTTTGTTTATTTAAATCTTTTATTGCTGACTCTTTCATTAATAATATTTTCAAAAAGTCTTTTACTTTTAAAAGTTAGGCCTTTTATTATATCTTTTGCTATACCAATATTAACATTATCTGTAGACTTACTAACATGGCCTAGATACATGCTTACAGATATGATTTTTTCATTTTTAGTTTTACTACTAATTTTTATAACTATTAAAGATATTGTTAAGAAACAAATAAGTTATTTATCTTTGTTATTAATCATAATTTTAATTTATTTGACAAGGCCAACATCACTACCATTTATTTTGGCGATAATATCATTTATTGGATTGACTAAACTTAAATACAGCCCAAGGTTTATTTTACAATCTCATTTATTTCTAATTATATTTGTACCTTTTTTATTTGCAATAATTTTTAAGTTTATGTCGACTTACTTGCCTAATGTACCACAGGTAATTTTTTTGGTTGAAATGGTAAATAATGGAATGGTAATCCATGATAGACCAGAAACTTGGATTAGTGCACCTAATTCTTTTTTTGATTTATCTTATCTATATTTTATTAGATTTATATTTTTTTTTAATCCCTACGCTGAAACTTTTTCATCTATTCACATAATTTTGAACGTATTGCAAAGTTTATTAATATTTTTTTCTATTTGTATATTTTTAGTTTCAAAAAAAAAAATTGAATCAATGAACAATTCTGTTATTTTAATTTTAATAACATCTTTGTACGTTGCTTTTTTTCATTCCTTCACCCTTATTGATTATGATTGGAGATACAGATTTCCAATCATAATTCCTCTAATCATGATTTTTCCAATATCATTTGAGATAATATTAAGAAGACTTCTTAATAAAATTAATGTTTAAAGAAAAAAACTATAAGATAACTTATATTTTAAATTTTGATTTTTTACTATCTATTAGAAATGATTTAACTGTTTCTAAAGTAAGTTGATTAAAACTTTTTCCAAAACCCTCTATTTTTTCAATTATTTTAGGTGGAATAGTTATTATATCACATCCAATTTGTTTTGCTTGAGTAAAATTATATGGTTCCCTCACACTTGCCCATAAAATTTCTACATTATTAAAATTCTTAGCTAATTTAATACTTTTAATAAATTCAGGTAAGGGATCTTTACCAGTGTCTCCAGCTCTACCTGCAAAAATTGAGATTATTACTTTTGTTTTTTTATTAATAACTTTTAAAATTTTTTCAGTTTGTTTGGCGTTATATATGGCGGTAATATTTAACTTTATATTTTTATTATTCAGTTCTCTAATTACTTTTCCTGTAAAATTATTTTTTGAATTTACAACTGGTACTTTGACATAAACATTTTTTCCCCAACTATTAATCTTTTCTCCCTGCTTGATCATAGATTTATGATCATCAGCAAATACCTCTAGTGATACAGGTTTATTTTTACATATTTTTAATATTTTTTTTGAATACAATTTGTAATCCTTCGCTCCTGCTTTTCTCATTAAAGTTGGGTTTGTTGTAAAACCTTTAACTATACTTTTTTTATTAAATTTATTTATAGATTGCAGGTCTGCAATGTCACAAAAAATCTTTATGGTCATATGATCTATAAATTTTTAGTAATATCTTCTGTCATTTTTTTTGCATCAGCAAACAACATTAGAGTATTTTCCTTATAAAATAAATCATTGTCGATACCAGCATAGCCTGGAGATAAACTTCTTTTAACAAATAAAACTGACTTACATTTTTCAACATCTAGAACTGGCATACCATAAATTGGGCTTTGAGGGTCTGTTTTTGCAACTGGGTTTGTTACATCATTTGCACCTATTACAAAAGCAACATCAGCATTTGCAAAATCATTATTAATCTCTTCTAGCTCAAACACTTCATCATACGGAACATTAGCCTCAGCTAATAATACGTTCATGTGTCCTGGCATTCGGCCTGCCACAGGATGAATTGCATAAGAAACTTTAATGTCATTTTTTTTTAATGTGTCAACCATCTCTCTAAGAGCGTGTTGTGCTTGAGCAACAGCCATACCATAACCTGGCACAATAATTACTGATGAAGCATTTTTCATTAAAAAAGCTGCATCATCTGCATTGCCACTTTTAACCGGTCTTTGTTCTTTACTTTGTAATGAGGTAGATTGATCTGTTGCACCAAATCCTCCTAAAATAACATTAAAGAAAGATCTGTTCATTCCTTTGCACATTATGTAAGATAAAATTGCTCCAGACGATCCAACTAATGCACCTGTAATTATTAGCGCAGTATTTTCTAAAGTAAATCCAATCCCAGCTGCAGCCCAACCAGAATATGAATTTAACATCGAAATTACTACTGGCATATCTGCACCACCAATTGGAATTATCAATAAAAAACCAATTAGAAAAGATACAGCCAATAATGTCCAAAACAAATTAGGAGATTGTGAAGAGCAAAGTAGATAAATTAAGACAATTATTGAAATTAAAATTAGAGCATTTAGTGTGTGTTGTCCCTTAAAAGTTATTGGGGATCCCGACATTAATCCTTGAAGTTTTAAAAAAGCAATAATAGAACCTGAAAAAGTTATCGCACCAACCGCTGCACCAATTGACATTTCTATTAAGCTTCCAAGTTTAATATTTCCAGGGGCACCTAAATTAAAAGCTTGTGGGTTTAAAAAAGCAGCTATTGCAACAAATACAGCTGCAAGACCAACCAAGCTGTGAAAACCAGCAACTAATTCTGGCATTGCGGTCATTGGAATCCTATAAGCTATAAATGCTCCTATCAATCCTCCAATCAACAGAAAGATTAAAACAATAACAAATCCGGTTGAAAAATTACCAATGGATAAAAAAGTAACTGTAATTGCAATAAACATCCCCAAAATTCCAAAGAAATTTCCTTGTCTGGATGTTTCAGGCGAAGAAAGTCCTCTCAAAGCTAAAATAAATAATACACCTGAAATTAAATAGAATATGGCTGATAAATTTGCTGATAACATTATTTATCCTTTTTCTTTTTTTTATACATAGCAAGCATTCTTTGGGTTACTAGAAAACCACCAAAGATATTAACTGCCGCTAATGATATTGCTAAAAACCCAAATATACTTGAGATGCTAAATATAGTGTCAGAATTTCCAGCTAGCCCTGCAATAATTGCTCCAACTATTATGACTGATGAAATTGCATTAGTAACAGACATTAAAGGTGTATGTAATGATGGGGTAACACTCCAAACCACATAATATCCAACAAAAATTGAAAGGATAAAAATACTTAATCTGAATATAAAAGGATCAATTTCCATAATCTTATTTTATTAGAGTTTTTTTTATTATCTCATCCTCTAAATTAATATTAATTTTTTTATTTTCTTTATCATATAAATTTGAAACAAAATTAAATACGTTTTTTGCGTATAAATTTGATGCAGATGTAGGAAGTTTATTTAAAATATTACTTTCCCCCATTATTTTAACACCTTTTTTATTTACAATTTCATTCACTTTAGTAAAAGCCGTGTTTCCACCTTGAATTGCTGCTAAGTCGTAAATGATTGAACCAGAGTTCATATTGTTAATCATATCTTCTTTAATGATAACTGGTGCTTTTTTTCCTGGAATTAAAGCTGTACAAATTACAATATCAATTTTTTTTAACGTCTCTGATAACAATTCTTCTTGTTTTTTTTTGAAATCCTCTGAGGCTTCTTTGGCATATCCACCTTCGGTTTCTAAATTTTCTGCACCTTCTACTGTTAAAAATTTACCTCCTAAGCTTTCAACCTGTTCTTTGGAAGCCATTCTAACATCTGTTGCAAATACTATAGCGCCCATTCGTTTTGCAGTAGCAATTGCTTGTAATCCAGCAACTCCTGCTCCAACTACTAATACCTTTGCTGCAGGAATAGTCCCTGCTGCAGTCATCATCATTGGAATTGCTTTTTCAAAATGACCAAAAGACTCTACTACTGCTTTATAACCCGCAAGATTTGCTTGGGAGGATAATATGTCCATAGATTGTGCTCTCGTTATTCTTGGAAGTAGTTCAAGTGAAAAGGCATTAATATTTTTTTTTACTAAATTATTTATTTTTTCTTTATTTTCATATGGATTTAGAACCCCCACAAATGTTTGATTGTCTTTTAATAAAGAACTTTTTTCTTCATCTAATAATCCCAACTGAACAATAATATTTGCACTAGTTATGATTTCTTTTTCATTTTTTGAAATTGAAACTCCTAATTGTGCATATTCTTCATCTTTAATCCCAAGGTGATTTCCATAGTTTTCATACAATAAAACTTCAAAGCCAAGTGATATATATTTTTTTGCAATCTCAGGTGTAATTGCTATTCTTTTTTCAATTTTTTGATTTTCTAAAATAGAAGCAATTTTCATACGTTTATCTTACAGTAAGAATATTGCCATTAAAACCAAGATACCAACTACTGCGACTGTTCCCCACAACACAAATTTTGTGAAATTGTTCCAAGTATCTTTATGGTCTTCATTATCCATAAAAACTATTTTTGTCTTGCTTTAAATTTTGGATTAGTTTTATTGATGACGTAGACACGACCTCTTCTTCTAACCAGTTTAGAATTAAGATCTCTTTTTTTGATGGACTTTAGTGAGCTTTTTATTTTCATAATTTTCACTTTTAATAAACGAAGTTACGTAATCTTTCAAATCTATTTTTCCATATTTAGTAATTATTTTACGATTATTAGATATTTTAGTTAATGCTGAAGCATATCTCTCCCCTAATCTTGGTTTTAAGTAAGTTATTTTAGTTTCAAACATCCTGGCAAGATCTTTGATGGAATAAGATTTTTTGTGACTTATGCTATATTGAGCACATTTATTTTTTTTCCAAGCCTCAATACAAATATTTATAGTATCATCAATATGAGTAAATCTTCTTGTTTGAGTTCCAGGTCTTACAATAGTTAATGGTTTATTTTTTTCATACTGATCTTCAAAAATTCCAACTACAGTTGCCATGTTACCTACTTTAATTTGACCGGGTCCGTATACATTATAAAAATATATAACTTCAAATTTAAAATTAAACCATTTTCTTAAATTTTCTAATAATTCTAAATTTTTAGATTTTGTAAAAGCATAGGGAGATAAATTTTTGTCAAATCCCTTGTTACCAAGTGATGCTGAAGTAGCTGAATAAATAAGTTTTATATTATGATCAAGACAAAACTTAAAAACTGCATTTGAACCAATTGAATTTGATTCAAAACATTCATCAAATTTTTTAAAGCTTTGATAAATTCTCGAAAATTCACCAAAGTGAAAAATAGAATGAATTTTTTTTTTTATGTTATTTAAATGTTTTGAAATGTTACAAGTTTCTGCTCTTATGTATTTAACTCTGTTATTTTTTATATGGTTTTTTTTATTTCCTGATGAATAATTGTCTAGACTTATAATTTTTTTATTAGTTTTATTTATAAGAGACTTAATTAAATTAGAGCCTACAAAACCCGCCCCACCAATTACAATTATGATTTTTTTCATTTTAGATATGCCTGGCAATGTCCTACTCTTCCGTGTCTTAAGACAAAGTACCATCGGCGCAGAAAGGCTTGACTTCCGAGTTCGGGATGGGATCGGGTATTACACTTTCGCAATAATTACCAGGCAAAGTCTATTACTGAAATAAATCAGAATAGTAAAGAAAAAAAATAATAATTCTTTTTTTTTAAATTTTTGATAGGTTTTTACTGCACAGTAAAAAAGGTAAATAAAGAATAAATATTATATTTAACCAATTATTGAACACATTTCCAGTTGGAATAACTGGAAATAAGTATATGGCAATACCAGATAGAACACAAATATCGAAGTCGGAAAAATAATATCTTCCCTTAAATTTGCCAATTAAATGAAGCATAATATAGCTACAAAAATATAATAAAATTAAGATCAAAAATAAAAAACCAATCAGCCCAGTTTCACTTAAAATTTGAACATAAGTATTGTGAGGATGAGTAGAACATGAAAGAATACTTACATTGTATTTTTCATCATTACAGAAATTTCTAAAATTTTTAACTCCTACACCTAAAATCTTATTATCTAAAAACATTTTATAAGCGGTGATATAGTGATGAGTGTGCTGCTTAGAAAAAATATACATTCCATTGTCATTGTCATTGTCATTGTCATTTTTATTTTTTTCGCTAAAAAAATTCATAACTTTTGAATTTTTATCAATTCGAATCTTATCAATAGAAACATTCATATCTTTTAAGGTAATATCAATTATTCTTTCTTTTGCTGTTGGATTAATTAAACTAATAATTGTAATTATGAATAAACTACAAATTAAAGTCACAATTCTTAGTTTTTGTAAATTTTTGGCTAACACAATTACAAAAATTGCAGAAAAATTGATATAGAAAAAAGCACTCCTGTCTCCACTTAAAAATATCAAAGCTTCCGATAAAATAAAAATTGAAATAACAAAATAAAATAATCTATTTTTTTTTTTTAAAACTATTAAAGTTAACCCAAAAAAGATTGGCCATAATCTACTCAAATAACTTCCTAAAATTAATTCTTCGTGAAAAAAACTTGAAACTCTATGAATATTTTGTGATTTTAAACCTAAAATATTTTCTCCGACAAAATATTGATAAAATCCATCTATAACTAAAATTGTAAAACAAGTAAATATACAATAAAAAAAATATTTAATGAATTTAGCATCAGTGTTAATTAATGCTGTAATCGCTATTACAAAAATTCCATATCTTATATAAAAAAAAGAAATTTTAAGACTATCAAAATTGAGATTATTAATTAAAGAGTTGACTATTAAATAGAGCCAAAAAAAAATAAAGATATAAAAATATTCATTATTAAAAAAAGAAAAATTTTTATGCTTTTTACAATAAATTAAAAACAAAATACTTATTAGAGAAATAGAAAAATCACTTAAAAGAGGACCAGTAATTAAGGAAAATGGTAGAATTGAAAATAATAAAACCGGAAGATTATAATAGATTGACTTTTCTTTAATTGAATTAAATATCATTTATTGTTTTGGTGTATATACCAGATTAATTTTTTATTCTTCAAAAAAAATAGGTTATCTTTAATTTTGAAAATTTGTTAACATTTATTTTTAAATTTTTAACAATAAATAAAAATTATTATATGTACAATATGATTATAACTTATTCATTAGTTTCTTTTTTAATATTTTTTTTAATTACAAAAATTTCTTACAAACTTAATTTAGTTGATATACCTAATAGAAGAAAAATTCATAATAAAGCTACAGCGTATACTGGTGGTTTTGCCTTAAGTATTATTTTTATTTTATCAATTTTACTATTTAATATTTCAATAAACTCATTAAATTTAATCTTATCAATAGGTTTTTTAATTTCTTTAGCAGGATTGATTGATGATAGATTAAATTTAAATGTAGGTAGTAAATTAAGTCTACAAATTATTCCTATATTGTATTTAATTATTTTTGATCATCTTTATCTTGATCAGATTGGTAACTACGAATATTTTAGATTAGAGCTGGGAAGTTTTACTATTCCTTTTTCATTAATGTGTGTGTTATTTTTAATCAATGCATATAATTATTTTGATGGAATCGATGGAACATTGTGCTCAACAGCAATTTCTGTTTTATTCATTTTGTATTATTTAGTTCCCAATCGAGAACTTCAATTATTTATACTTATAATTTTTATTCCCATATTTATATTTTTGTTTTTTAATTTTTCTGTTTTTCAACTTCCAAAACTTTTTTTAGGAGACAGTGGTAGTTTATTATTGGGATTTATAATTTCATTTTTTTTAATATATTTAGGAAGCCAAAATTTAATCCACCCAATATTACTTGCTTGGTCAATAGCAATTTTTGTTTATGAATTTTTATCTATTAACTTAATTCGTTTAAAAACTAATTATGGTCTTTTTAAAGCAGGACAAGATCATCTTCATCATCTAATTTTTAAAAAAACTAAATCAATTTTTCTAACAAATTCTATATTATTTATGACAAACATTCTTTTATTTATAATTGGTTATTTAAGTTACTTGATTTTTAATGCATTAACATCTTTGATTTTTTTTATAACTTTTTTTTTATTGTTTCTCTTTTTTAGAGGTAAAATGATTGAAAAATAGAAAAAATTTATTTCTTCGATAACAAATTTTTTTAATTTTAAGTATAGCGATTACTTAGTAGATTTTGATAGATATCAAAATGATTTTGTACAATTATTTCAATTGCAAATTTTTTTATTGCGTATTTTCTACCTGCTTTACCCATTTCTATTCTTTGTTGAGGATTCTTAATTAACCATTCTAATGCATCTGCTAATTTTTTAGAATCTTTTGCAGGCACAAGTAAACCTGTCTTATTTGGAATAATTGCATCACGACATCCTGGCACATTAGTTGTTACAATAGCTCTACTTGCTGCTGCAGCTTCAATAAGAGTTTTTGGCAAACCCTCTCTGTATGAAGGTAAACAAATAATGTGGGATTTAGCAAATAACAATGGTATATCTTTTTGAAATCCCAATAGCTCAACGATGCGTTCTTCATTTATTTTTTTCAGGCTAATGTCTTTTAGTCCTGAAGGATTGTGTAAGTCTAAATCACCAGCAATATAAAACTTTGCCTTAATATCTCTAGACAAAAGTATTCGGGCAGCACTTATAAATTCATTAATACCTTTGTCAGCTATTAATCTACCTGCAAAAGATACAACTGGTACTCCACTAGGTTCTTCAATTTTTTTAAAATTGTCAATATTTACACCTGAACCATTTATAATCTTGACATTATCTTGATTGAGAACACCCCATTTAACTAATAGACTTTCATCTTCTTTGTTATGAAGAATAATTTTTTGATTGGGGTGACTAAAAGCAATTTTAAATATTGGAAAAAGTAAAAACCGTAATAATTTACTTTTTAAATTTTTATTTATAAAAATAGTCCCAAGTCCTGAAACTGCAGAAACTAGACATGGTATGGCTAATAATCTAGAAATAACTCCGCCATAAAGATAAGGCTTAATTGTAATTACATGACAAATATCTGGTACTTCTTTTTTGAAAAAACTCCATATATAATAAACCGATCTTAACTCTTTAAATATATTTGTGCTTCCACGATTTATAGGAATAAAAGTAACTTTAAAACCTTTCTCCTCTAATATTTTTGATTTTGATCTGCCAAGTTCACCATATCCAATTACCACATCAAATCCGTTTCTTAACAAATTTTCAGCTATTGGTAAACGATGAGAAATAAAAAAACTTAAATCATTTATAAGAAATAAAATTTTTTTTTTTTTCATAAACTTTTTATAAAAATAAAAAAGATAATTTTAACATTTAAATCTAAATATTTAATAGTCAATTTTTTTTACTTTCTAACTTCATCCATGCTTGAAACATTAATATGTCCCACAAATCTGACTGCCAATTTCTTTTACCGGAGAGATGCTCTTTCCATTTAAACTTGATAAGCTTAGAGTCTAAATATCCGTCTTCTTGTAATTTTTTTTCACTAAGTAAATCCTCTGCCCAATCTTTTAGAGGGCCACGTAACCATTTTTCAATTGGAACACCAAAACCCATTTTTGGTCTTTCAATTAAATGTTTTGGAACATATTTGTATAATATTTGCCTTAAGATCCATTTTCCTTGGTTATTTCTATATTTCATTGAGTGAGGTATTTTACTAACATATTCTATTAGTTTATGATCTAGGAAAGGAGCTCTAGTTTCAAGTGATGAAGCCATTGCTGCTCTATCAACTTTTACTAAAATGTCATTTGGTAAATAACTTTCCAAATCTAAAACCATCATTTTCTGTTGATTATTTAAACAACTAAGTTCAGATTGTAATTCAGTAATTAATGTTTTTGGTTCATTACTATTAATTACTACTCCATTTAAATTTTTCCAATGTGAGCAAAGAATGTAATAAATATCATCTATTGTTTTAGCTTCTAAAGCATTTGCACCTTTATATACTTTTTCACCAAAATTGTTGTAATGATTTAATTTTGGTATAATCTTTGATAATTTATTCCAATTTTTTTCTGATATTAATTTAATTGCAAATGAAAATACTTTTCTTAAATGAAATGGTATAAAATGAAATATAGAGGAAAATTTTCTACTAACTAAGTACCTATTATATCCACAAAATAGTTCATCTCCACCATCTCCTGAGAGAGCAACTTTGACATTTTGTTTCGAAAGTTGTGAAATAAGAAAAGTTGGAATTTGTGAAGAGTCAGAGAATGGCTCGTCATAAATAGTTGGTAATTTTGGAATTATATCCATTGCTTTTTTTGATGAGATATAATGTTCAGTATGATCTGTGCCAATATGTTGT
>Ga0315330_10001557_pt1 | contig 15528 bp, 17 predicted proteins | sample M140m34915metaG_FD_203453 | JGI IMG/M metagenome (GOLD analysis project Ga0315330, IMG submission 203453) | Ammonia-oxidizing marine archaeal communities from Monterey Bay, California, United States - M1 40m 34915 | ecosystem: Environmental > Aquatic > Marine > Intertidal zone | place: USA...
TTCTTTTTCAATAATACTTGGAATTTTTGAACCTTCTTCAAATAAGGATTTTTGAATCATATTTGCCCATGTATGACACTGTTTTCTTGAAAATACAAAGACTAAACTAGGTAACAGGTTATTATCCTTCAAGTAGTCAATAACTTTATTAAATACAAAAGAATCCTTGATTTGAACCTTGTGGTCATAAATATATTTCAATGTCTTTTTTAGTTTATTATAATTTTCTTCCTCAAAAGGTTTATCTTGATATTTAAGTCTAACTAGTTTATTACAAGTATTGAATGTGCTAAGTTCCTTTAAATTTTTATAACTCGAATCCTGAATAGTGAGGAATGCACAGTGTTCAATAGGAACATTCCTAATTTTATCAACACATAAATAAATTTGTCCACGATTGGCCTTGTTGGGGCTCTCTGACCACTGGCAAAGTCTTTCTGGAGATGCAATAGTAGCTGATAATCCAATATAAGGAATATGTTTTGGTTGGTTCATAATAGCTTTTTCCCAAATATGACCTCTATCGCGGTCATTAATATAGTGTATTTCGTCATGGATAACAAATCCAAGTTCTTCATCAATATTCATATTAAAATCAAGGCTTAATTTTGTAGGATCATAATCTTCTTGACTTTTCATAAACATCAACTTAAGAAGGGTATTCAGATAAATTTCTGTAGTCATAATTAATACTTGAGCTTCAGGATTGAATTTGTTATCACCTGTAAGCAACCCAAATGAAATGTTGGGAAATTTTTCAGTCATTTCAGCAAGTTTATCATTACTTAATGCTTTAATAGGAGTAGTATAAATTACCTTCTTTCCTCTGCCAACAGTGTGCTCAATAATAAAATCGGCAGGGAGCGTCTTGCCTGAACCGGTAGGAGCACAGACCAGAGTATCAAACCCGTTATAAGCAGAATATATGGCCCACTTTTGGAAATCTGAGAGCGGAAACGGCCATTTATTAAATACTGGACCAAACTTTGCTTCAAGTGCTTGAGGAAATGATTCATTGACGATCTTCATATTGTATATTAATTTAATAAACAATATGTTTAATTAGTTCAATTTTATTAATTAGTTTCAGTAACTGAAAGTTCCACATTCTGTTTTTCTTGAACTGGTGGAGATACTTGGGGAGTTGATGTTGATGCTCCATTACCTGCATATAATGACTGTGGTTTTTGTAATTTTTGAATACATTCCCAAATTTTTGCAGATTCTTCAATGTTAAAAGTGCCTCTGCGTTGTGCAATTTCTAACATACCTGCCATTACACTAACAGCCATGGTTTCGCTGTCAATATGAATATCTTTTAATAAAATTTGGTTAGGAGGAGGAGGAGTAGTAGTATTTGAAGGAGAACTCATTATAATTATATATTATTAATTTTTTTAAGTAATGATTATGTTTATATATTTATTTTAAAAATTGAATAAATTATATTATGTAAATTAATATAACATAATATGAACTATCCTAACGATCCTAACGCATGGCGCTTGATTAAGGTTTATGGAACAGATTTTAGACCTGCATTATTAGATATGGCGCAAACTATTACAAGATTGAAATTATGGTATTGGTTACAAACTGAAAATCCTCCAGGGGATAGTGGTTATATGTTTTGGGGTCATCCTAATATAGATAAGATTTCAAGTGGTTTGGAAGATAATCAACATTCAGGAGCTACTTTTGGATATTGTATGCGGCAAATGCAGAGAATAGCAAAGGAAGGTTTTCAAAGTTGGAACAAAATTCCAGTTTCGAATTAGAAAATTGACTAAAAAATTTTTAATATAATTGATGTATTAACTATCGACATAATCTTGACAATATGAAAATCGCAATTGTTACCGTTTGTATTCTTACATTGTTCTCTGGTGTGACCGCATCCTCATTTTCCAATGGAATGACATCTGGATTTATTACCAGCAACGTTATACGAAAAGTAGGTTTTAAAAAAAATAGACCGAAAAAATCATTTATTAAATATAATAATTTTACAAGAGATACCTCATTACAAAAATTTCCTATTGTTTCCTTGGCACAATGTATTCCTGAAAAAAAGCGAATAATAAGTCCTCCTCTGACATTTGGACAAAGGATATTTACAACTATTATTGTATTCTTTATATTGACTTCATTTATGCACTTATTGTTATTTGCTCCAGATAAAGATCGCGAATGGTTTATTGGTTATATTATGGGTAAAATGATAGAGGAGATATTAAATGACGACGATTACTAATTATAATTAGGATTCCTATATAAATCACAATGTTTACATATCCAACTAGATTTAGTGTCTCTATCGTCCCAATCTCTAACCCATTCGTGTTGACACTTGTTATATAAAATTTTTTTCTTTCTACTTATTTCCCGTTTCAAATCTTCTATTTCATGCATTTTTTGATACATACTTTTATAGTCTAATTTTATTTCTTTTATTAATTGACTTGCGTTTTCGTTCATAATAGTAATATTATATGTTATGGTTTATATTATTTTCAATTTATAAATGTGAAACATAATCTATTTCAAAAACTAATTTTTTGTTGTAGTTTGTTATTTCATCTGGATCACCTCTTGGATTGACAAAAACAGAACAATTATTAATATTTCCAGTGAATTTATTATGGGTATGTCCTGATATCCAAACATCTGCAAATTTCATAATATCTTCACAATCTGTAAAATATAAATCATTATATTGAGAATTTCTCCATTTTTTATGAATACATTTTTTACTAGGAAGATAGTGAGTAATAACAATAATTTTTTTATTATGGTTTATATTTTTTAAGGTATTTTTTAACCAATTATATTGTATATAATTAGTTTTTTTAATACTGGGTAACGAAGGCATATATTTTTTACCAAATTTTATATAATAAGGATTTGTTAATAATTTAATATTAGGGTCTTTAATATTTCTATCAGTTTTACACCATAATGTATTTCCAAGTATAATTGTATTATTTAATTCAAAAATAGAATTTTGTATAAAATGAACATTTTTAAATGGTTTAAGATTTTCTTCGATTATAAAATCAATTTCATCGAAGTCAGATTCTGGTATATTATTATATGAGTAATAGTCATGATTTCCGGGTACAAAAAATACATTTGTATATAATTTATTAACTATATCAAAAAATGGTATAAAATTTTTATGTTTATAATAACAAATATCGCCTGCTAATATTAAATTAGGTGCGGAGATTTCAAATATAGTTGTAATATTAGGTAATTCATCATAGTATTCTAAATGGATATCTGATATAATTTGAAACATCATTTATATATAATTTGGAAAGTTTTAAATTGTTTATAAAATTTCTTCTATACTAATATAATATATGGAAACCAATATATTATATTATTTAAAACATAGAGAACTAGGGTTAATGAAAAAGATGCAAGGAAAGATAGTAATTCTTTCTAGACCGAATTTTAATGAAGATTTTAATTTCTATAATTGGTAATTATATAAATTCTTCAATAGGTACATAATTAACACCTAATTTTTTTTCTATAATTTTTCTACAATGAGCAATTTCCATCATGCGTATTTTAAGTATAAAGTTTTTTTTAACTTCTTCCATAATAGTTTTGATAGTTGTGCTAGGACCAGGCCAATGACATAAAATGGAATTGCAACACGCACATTTATTTCCTAACAATTTATTTGAAAATGTCCACGAAGATGGTAAAAGAGAAATATAATCTACTTTATTATTTCCAATATAAACTATAGGTGGTTTAAACGGATAATATCTATTTTTAAAATCAATAGTTACAATAAGTGGATTATAATTTCCATTAAAAAAAATATGAAATGTGACATCAGATTCACCTGAGTATAAATTAGTGTCAGTTTTATAAATGGAACTGTTATTTTGATATTCTTCCGTCCACTCTTTTAAAAGTTCATTTTGAATTCTTCGAATAGTTCCCATAATATTATTATTAATATAAAAATTAATATTATGTATTATTTAAATAGTTATGCTTTAACAAAATGTTTGTTCATATATTTTTGTAGATTGAAATAAGTAACTTCATCGTTGGGTTTTAGATTTAATAACGATTTGAGAGCAGTATCAGGCTTGATAACCTTTTTATTATTTTTGTCAGGAAGATCATTCGTTTTAATATATTGAATAATATATTTTGTTACTTCAGTCCTTGCCATTTCAGATCCTTCTGGTTTTCCCATAAATTTGCATAGATCTTTTGAAATTTTTGAAGGAACTGCAAATCCAGACGCTTTTCTATTTCCTTTATTTTTATTTTTTTGTGCTTCGCGTTGAAGTTGTTTCATTTGTTTTTTTACATTTTTTTCTAATGCTTTTACTTGAGAAGATAACATACTAATTTGGGATTTAAAACTAGATAGTGTATTTAAAAGTGAAGAGAATTGTTCTGTAATAGAAGTAACATTAGGTGATGTTTTATTGACATCATTAGAGGTGGTGGCCGATTGAGTAGTACTCATTTATAATCTACATTAATGAAGGTGTTTTTAAATCAATTTTAGCAATAATATTTTATTATATAAGTATTTAAAATATGAGAACTAATAAAATTTTTTATGTAAATCATATTAGTTTGATTTAAGCATTGCGTCCACTGCGCTGGCGGGGAGCTCTTCGTGTAAGCACCCATTCATCATTCCCTCCTTCACCTCGAGGACCAGTTCCACGAGGACGGACCTTACGATTTGCTTGGCGTCTAGGTCGGCGACGAGTCATAGTATCCTCACTGTCTTCCTCACCACCTTCGTCACGAGAACTACGATTTGCATTACGAGTCTCACACATAAGCCATCCACTAAGAACGCCCCTGACATCTCCTGCCTGATAAGGATGATCGTTGTTATCGCTTTCACGGAGAACAAAGCTTACATACTCTCCCTGAACTAAATATTTGTATTGCTCACTATTTACTACAATACCGGAATGATGGACGAAAATATCTTCGTCTTTCTTGTCACCTTCTAAAACTGTTACAAAGCCAAAACCAGCCCTGTTGTTGAACCACTTTACGCGCCCTGTAAGTCGCTCAGAATTGTTACCCGCGTTGGGCGTGCTACCATTTGTATCGTCACTAGACATTATATTTTAGTTAAGCATATCCTTTTTAAGTCTATTTGAAAAAGCTTTAATAAGTTATTCGATGTAGGTGGTTAACAAACATGCTAAGATTTCTATTTCATTATTTGTTAGTATTGATAGACTGGGTAGATATACTATTGAATCATTAAATTTTTTGTATTTATTTTTATCAATATGATCAAAGTTGAATATTTTATATGTAGGATTTTCTATTACAGGAATATTCAAATTATTTAAATATGCAACAAATTTAGGTCTATTATTTAGATATACGCTGTTATATGGTGTTAATAATGGTTTTTCATTATACCACTTAAACATTCTTTTTTTAGTTTCCGGGCATTTTAATTTATCAAAAAAATAATTTGATTTTACAGTATATAATTTTTCTATATCTGTATAATTATCTTCTTGAAGAGCATAATTGATAGAATGTAATGTTCCATTACTAGGATTTTTATTATAATTATTGTGTTGAAATCCTGGATTATTTTTACGATATTTCGTTGCAAACTTGTGTAGATCTAATTTAAATTCTTTAAAAACCCAAATCAATATTTTTATAAAGGGTTTACAATTATAAAGTATATATGTTGGTATTTTTTTAAACAAAAAGAGTAGTCTATCCCAAAAATATTCTTGTTCATATGATATTACTTTTGTTTCAATAACTCTTGCAATACAATTTAATCTATCATCGCTATCTTTAATATATATTACTCCTCCACCAAGTCCACAGGGTTTTTTATCCATACCTGTAGAATATAGTGAAATATCCATAAAGTTATAACTAAATTTTGAACTGAAGGTTCCTCCTTGAACACGGTCTTCAATAAATATAGTTTTAATTGGGAAGTTACTTAAATTATCAATCATAAAACTACAATCCATATCTTGTCCAAATAAATGTGTTATAATACATAAATCAATATCATAATTCTGAATCTCTGTAATTTTATTGTAGTCATCATTAATTCCTATTATATACACATTTTCAGGTTTTACATATTTTTCAATAATATTTCTGAACGAAGTATGATGTATAGGGGTAGTTAGTATTGTGAGATTATTGTTTTTAGAAAAATGATATTTCATCATAGTATCAAACATTGAACGACACGAATAACCTAATATTCTATGTATTCTTTTTTGTTTTGTGTATATTTTAGGTCTATTGAAACTACATACAGTAAATATATGATATAAAAAATTAAAAAAAGAAACTGGTAAATAATCAAGTGCTCCAAAAATCATATATATATATATAATTTGAATCTGTATACTTCTAAACCATTTAAGTATATGTTTAAAGTATTTAAATATATTAACACTGCTTTACTATTATGAATTATATTATATTAAAATTTATAGGTTTTGTATTGATAACTGTAATTGCTCATTGGTTTTTAGTAAATGTTTATGTTACCTTTTGTGCACCAATGTCTGTATTTGGTATATTTAAAACTATGCTTAATTTAGGATCACCTGTTTGTCAGTTTATAAATTTAATACAATTTGAACTGGCAAAAAATTACATGACACTTTGGATAACCGCAGGGGTTGTAACAACTTCATATGTTATTTCAAAATTAAAATAACAAAAAACATATTTAAACCAATAGCAAGTAATTAATTTAAATATGTCTCATATTACAATTAGAGCAGCAAGTCCTGCACATAAAAATAAGACAGTAAAAACTCCACCGAAAAAATTATGGATGAAGGCAAGTCATTCTGTTCAGGATATTAGTCATTGGAAAAATAGCGAAAGTACAACAAGAGCTTTTACTGCAAAGGCTTCTTATCGAATTCTATTACCAGATGATAATATAAAATCTAGAGGAGAATGTATCAATATAAATCAAAATAATACAGTTGCAAAAAAGATTTGTGGAGAGAAAACTTCAGAATTTTTCTTGAATCTTGTTCATAAAAAATATCGTTATTTGCATACAATATTAAATAGTTTTGCTTGTGTTATTGGATTGTTGATTTTATTTGGAGAAATACCCGAACAATGGAGTTATTTTATTGGTATTATGTGGGTATTACTTCCTATACAAATATTACTTGTAGCCAATACAAATGTAATGTGGAGAATTTGGAGAAAATCTATGTCTCCGTATTTGCAAGTTTATGTAAGTTTATTAGAAACATGGGCATTTTGTGATTTATGTAATTGGGATGCAAGAATTATGGTAGCAGCACCTCCTATGTTATTAAATCAGGTTATGATTATAAATAGTGATGCTGTATATTTTCATCCTAGAGATAAAAATATGATACTAAGTCAAGTATATGTCGCTATTTTATGGAAGCTTATAATGTTATTTTGCTTAAGATTTTCATATTTTCCTAATATGCATCCTAGAAAAATGATTACATTAATGATGCCAAAGGATAACACAATGTATAATACAACCAATAATACTATAACAGAGAATCAAGAATTTTATTTAAATAATATTTCTGTGTATGCAGGTAAAACAAGTTCAATGATTGTTCTTTTAATGGGTCAAATTATTTTTAGATATAGACATCCTGAACAAGCATACGCATTAAGAACACACTATACAGTTAAATCCAATAGAGAATGGAATGAAATGAATAGGAATAATAGAATACAAAAAAAAGATAGTTTGAAATATCATGTTGAAGAAACTCGAGATTTTTTAGAAGAAGTGGTTGTTTAATTTTAATAATATACTATTAGAATTAAATATGTATTATTATTAATGAGTTATAATAATAATCTAAGTATGTCAATTATGGTTGAAAATAGAAAAGTAAGCACAGAAATTTCTATTCCAAAAACAAGTACGGCAATATGGATACCTAGTAAAAATGTGCAAAAGTGTTATAAATGCGAAGAATCATTTACAATATGGAGAAGAAAACACCATTGTAGAGTATGTGGCAGAATTTTTTGTGCAAATTGTGCAGATGCTTGGGGAATTATACCAAGTTTAGTAGATCTAACTTCGCCTATAAATAAAAGCTTTTCTCTATATTCATATATTTATTCAGAAAAACGTATGTGTATAGGTTGTAAAAATAAAATGGATTTTATAAACAAATCTTCAGACTTTATTTATATATTTACAAATTTACCATTAACTTTTAAGGAATTGTATAATATACGACTTGTTAATAAAGAATGGTGTAAATCAATTAATACAATTTTATCATTTTATAAAGGTGTTCAATATAAATTACCTTCTCAATCATTTTCAAAGTTAGAACGACAATTATTATGGAATCATCGATATGAATTTACAAATCATTTTCAATTAGTATCAAAATGTTTATCTAGTTTTAAAAATGGAGAGAAAATATCACTTTTGGAAAATCTTGTTCAATATTATTCAAAAAATATTCAAAAATATACATGCAATGAGTTAGCTTGTAGAAGAAATTGTTCTACAAGACCAAAAATAGAAGAAATACTTGAGATATGTAATAATCAATATATATTAGATAATCAAATCTGTAGAACGTGGGTGTTGAGAAAATTAAAAAATCTCTCCATTAATGAATTAAAATTGATTATTCCGTGGTTAATTAATTTATGTTTGAAGAATTATAAGATTGGTAATGAATTGCTTATTCCTTTATGTAAAACAGACGACCAATTAATGTATTCATTTTATTTTGAATTGCAATTTTTTATGCAGGATAAAATATTATATTATAAATTACTTGGTGTTATGAGCGATTTTATGTTATCAATAGGTAAAATAAAAGAGAGAGAACTTTTAAAAACATTAGATTTTATAAAGTTTATAAACGAAAATATATTTTTTGATTTATCTCCCAATAGATGGAATAAGGTTGTAAATGATTGGATTTCTAAAAATGGATCTGTTAGATTACCGTGGGATATAAATAGTGAATGTGTAGGGATAATGGGCGAAGGCGTATTGTGTTATAAGTCGGCTACTAAACCATGGAAAATACCATTAATTGTAAAAAAAAATGGGAAAGAATATATTGTTAATATTCTTGTTAAATTTGAAGATGTTAGAAAAGATAAAGTAACTATGATAATTGCAAAATTTATACAAACTATCTGTAGTGATATTGTTGATATTCAAACATATGAGGTGTTTCCTATTGATGATGGGTGTGGTTGGATTGAAATGGTTGAACAAGCTAATACTCTTTATGATATTAAATATAAATATAATACTACATTACAAAATTATATAATGGATTTAAATCCAACTTTAACTGTTGTAGAATTACGAGATAAATTTATAAAAACTTGTGTATCCTCTTGTGTATTATGTTATGTTCTAGGAGTTGGTGATAGACATCTTGAAAATATATTAGTGACAAAGGATGGAAGATTATTACAAATAGATTTCTCTTTTCTTTTAGGAGACGACCCTAAAAATTTGGATGTTGAAATGAAAATAACAGAAGATATGCTTATGATGTTAGGAGGAACAAAATCAGCTTCATATTATGAATTAAAAAAGAATTGTACATTAGCTTATCAGAGAATAAGATTACGAAGTTCTTTATGGTATATTTTACTTTCATATTTAGAATTTTCAGTCCCAGTTATTGATAACTATAAATATACTAAAAAGGCAATAGAAAATCATATAATAGAAAAACTTTTACCAGGAGAAAATGAGACACAGGCGTCTATGCAAATTATCGACATAGTTGAACGATCATCAAAAAGTACATGGAAACAAAATCTAGCTGATTTATCCCATAAAGTTAGTAATACTTTAAAAGATTTTACTCAGTTTAATTTGGAATTATAATATGTTTAAATTATATATTATAATATGGACGACCTAACAAAAGTGGAAAACGACATAGATCAAATACGGGGTGTAAATAATATAACGGAAGGAAATGTAATGCGGACGGCTTTTAATCTTGGCCAGTCAGCGACACCATCAGTACGAAATGCTTGGACCAACCTTGATTCAACTGAAGGACTTCAAACGGCTCTATTACCATTTTTAAACGATCCAAACCTATATAATTCAATACCTTCAGTGAACGGGACGCCAATCACCCAATTGATTCCCAATGGTTTATCCTTAGCAGAAACGATTTATGCTACTTTTACACAGAAATATAATAATTTTTTAACTAAACCACTAGTGACAGGGGGATATGGTGATAAGTTTTTTTTTAAATCAGCGGCAGATAGAACTGAAGCGGAAGCAAAAGCCCTAGAAATAATTGCTAAAATGGTTGAAACGTTGAAAACAATTACCGTTGCAAATGCACAAGAAGAAAGAGAGAGAGCGGAGGGAGAGAGTTGGAATCAGGTAGTTTGTAGTTTAGGTAAAAAATATCTTATACAGATGGAGAAGTGGAGGGCTTCTCAAACAGATGGGATAGATATGTTACAAGGGCAAAGTGGCGGCGTTACTAAATTTTTTAATGAAATTGTGGGATTTACACCGAAGTCCACAACAGTAAGAAATATGTTTGAAAGACCTGCCCCACCAGGACAATGTAACGCAGTCTATAAGAACAAGGAACTGGAAATAATTACAAGAAAAGACTTTGAAAGAAGTGAATATAATAACGGTGGATTAGGTAATCCAGACGGATTAGCGGAAAATAGAAAACCATTATGGTGGAAATCTGTCGGAGAAGGCACCTGGATAGCGCCAGTAACATGTTATATATGTGAAACTTTTTTATATGAAACAGGTGTTTGTCGTCCCGACTGGACAAAATGTGATAATAATATGGAATGTGAACATCTTTTACCCTTTTTAGAAGCACAATTATTTTGGTCATTAAAAATGCCAGGAATTATATTGTCAAGCAACCCAAATTATCCAAATATTGTAAGTAGAGAATATGCACCAGTTTGTAGAAAATGTAATGGAGCATCCCACAAAACAGGATTACCTATATTAAAGCTATCACAGGAGTGGGGGGGGTTTCCTGCGTTTGAAAGGAAAATAACATTAAATAATAAAACACTTGATAGAATTTCAAAAAATAGTAGAGAATATCCAAATGCGAAAGGACGCAAAACACATCCCACCATTCGAAATCATATTTTACCGCTCCTTGGCAGGAAAGAGAGAGTAACAAATGTGTTTCGCCCGATTCAACAGGCTGTAAATACTGGATTTAATAATATTGATGCTAGAAGGATATGTGAAATATTAATATTAAGATATTTTTTCTATTTTAATAAAACAACATTAGATAAAGTGATTTCTGAATTGTTAAATGGCGAGGATGTTGAAAAAAAAAAGAGACTGTTGGAACAACATATAAGATTTGTAAGAAAATTTTGTAAAAAATACAAGACTATAACATATAAGGCTGAAAAAAACCTATCAAATTTCAAAAGGTTTTTAACTAAAAAGAGAATTAACTTCTCTAAGATTAAAAATGCTGCTGGTAAGGTAATAAAATCCGTAAAAAAGCTGGTTGGCTCCATTGCGGATCGTATGAAGATGAAGAGGAAAGCAACCACAGAAAAAAATGTACAAAGTAATTTTGTAAAAAATCAGCAGAGACTAGATTATTTAACACAGCATCAGGCTAATATGCGGCAAGTATTTGGTCAAATAAATACAAAAAAACATGCATTTAAAGCAAAATATGAAAATATTATTGACGATCCTGAAAATTATACTTTTTCAGATGACACTGAAAAACAAACATTTGCCAGTGATGCCCTTGAATTGGAAACATTATCAAAAAATTTCATCAATGAATTAGGTAAGGAAGAAACTCGCAGTGGTCAGTGGATTGGGGCTGGAGGAGCGATAATTCCATATCAACCATCACATCCGGTTGACGATAATATAAAGAATAAGGCTTATTATGTTTATTGGTTAGCCAATCACGCGGTTGGTATTGGACAGAAATATGGACTAGTAGTAGATGATATAATGAGAATGCTTTATAAGAACATAGAAATAGACAACTTATTATTGACCGAAGGGACCGATTATATAGAGAAATGGAGTATGGAGACGTCGGCGCGCGGTAATTTGTTTAGTACGCGTTATTGGTGTTCTGTTCACGAATGCACACGTGCGCACAAATATTATAGTTCAGTACATCCAGCAAAGCCCGCGTTGCTCAACAAGCTCAAAATGTTATGTTCCAATTTCGACCAGGACATACGGAATATGACATCCAACCAAGCCGGCTTCCTTGAAAGAGTGTATAACCAGGAAAAACATTTTAGAAAAAAATTAAAAAAAAAAGAACAGTTGGATTTATCCATATGTGAAAACAAATACATTGATTCTATTAAAAAAGGAAAGAAATTACAATTATTTATTGGACAAAAAGAGGGAGAGCTGGAGGAGGAGAGAGAGACTGAACAAAAGGCTGAAGCAAAACATAATGAGCAGTACGGACAGGAGGAGGATGATGATGAAAGTGATGACGACGAAGAGATGGAGGAAGAGGGAATACTATTATTAACAAAAGAAAATCAAATTAAATATGACATATTTGACTTTATGATAGATATAGCATATAGATATGGAGGAGCTAAATTAAGAGAATCCAAATTTTACAAACGCGGGTGCAATTTGCCTTGGTGGGAAGAAACGGCACTTCCCCCTTACTTACTTGATAGACCCCCAGATGCAACTGAAACTATAACTTCTAATGTGTGTAGTAAGTCTGGAAAAAACCCTATTGAATGGGTGAAATGTAAAACCCCGGAAGGGGAAGACTATTTCCTCATTTGTTCTAATTTTGACGTATCACTTTTGGAAAAGGAATATGAACAAGTTAAGGACGTATGGAAAGGATTTGAAGAACGAAGAGATGATTTCCAATACAACGAAATGGAGGAAGAAGCAAAGGAAGATGTAGAATTGGGTATTGATGAAGCGGATTGTCCAAGTTGTGGGCGTGAGAGTGATCCTGAGAATAAATATATCCAAGACTGGTTATCGGGTAATGGTCTACCACAAGAAGCACGTGGTAAGTGGGGAGAGCATATGTTAGGCGATGAAGTCGTAGACTATAAAAGTTTAAATAAATATTGCTTCCCTGAATTATATGATTTCAATGAGCCAACTTCTAGATGGACATGTCAGTACGAGGATAGTGCGGACGAAGAAGAAGACGAAGATGGAGACCGTCAAATGGAAGATGGAAGTAATGACAGTGGAAGTAATGACGATGAAAAAGATGATCGTAAAACACGCAAACGTTCGGATAGTGAGATGAAATCGGATAGTAGCGGCGACTTTCCTCCCATTGTGCTTGGAGGGAGAAGAAAAACGAAAACAAGAAGAAGAAAAAGAAGAAAGAGAAAGAAAACTAGAAGAAAAAATAAAAAGAAAAGAAGAAAGAAAACAAAACGCCGAAGAAAAAGAAGAAAGAAAACAAGAAGACGACGACGATAAAATTGAACTAATAATATATTATAAAAATTATAATATATCATAATACAAGATGGCATTCTCAACAGAACTTTTGTGTTTTAGTTATGCTTGCTCTTCGCAAAACCCAGAAATGGTAGAAAAGTTAAAACATAGTAATAAGATTCTACTACCAGAATCTATGTTATTTGAACTTACAAAAGATAGTCACGATAGTCTAGAAAATAAATTATATTTCAAGGTGTCTCATAAAGAAACAGGTTATGGCGAAGTATGTGGTGTTCATGAATTTTCGTCTCCGCCTGGTGTTGTGCATTTACCCTATCACATTATGAATAGTTGTTGCATTGAAGAAGGTTCAAATGTGAATATTGAATTGGTTGCGCCACCAAAGGGCGATTTTGTTAAGCTTAGATTGCATAATAGCAAAGAGTTTTCAAAGTTGAGTAATCCTAAGGCTGTATTAGAAAAAATAATGAGCAGAGATTATCCAGTCGTTACTCAAGGACAAACAATAGCATTACATTATACAGAGCTAGATAAGGTATTTATGATTGATATTGTAGAAACAAAACCAGCAGAGATCATAGAGATATTGAATGCTGATATTAATGTAGACTTTGATAAAGCCGTAGATTATGAGGAGCCAACGCCAGAGCCAGTTCAAGCCTGGAGTGAAAGTAAATTCCAAGCAAGAGATGTGTCTGCAAATATTGCTAATTATAAAGTAACATATGATATGGAACGGTTTCCGGGTAAAGGAAATAGGCTAGGCTCTTCTTAGAAAATTGAAGTTGTTTCGATATTAAATATTTTTAATTATAACAAATACTATAATTACTTGACTATGCCCGTTGAAATACTTAATACCAATGCACACAATGTTTTACAAACATTTGCTAATAAGTTATGGGATACTATGGTAAGCCATGACAAAAATGTAACAGATATTAAAAATATATATGATAAAAGTGTTAATGATTTATTGGGAGACAAATCATCAACAATATCAAAAACAAACAAAAAACACAAACAAAAAAAGCCTTCCATACCGTTACCATTTTATGGTAATATTGAGAATGATTGGTGTTGTGGTATAAAAAAAAATCACGGATTGTATACACAATGTGTGAAACCTAGACCAGAAAATGGCAGGTATTGTAAAATCTGTGCTAGACAAGCGATGAATAATGCAAATGGCAAACCAAATTGCGGAGACATAAAGGATAGAGCGGAACAGTGGACTGAAAAGTTAAATTACAAACCACCAGGAATGAAAAAGGAGATACCATATGCGAATGTTATGAAAAAATTAAATATTAGTAATAATGATGCACAAGAAGCAGTAGAAAAATTAGGTTGGGATTCTATACCAGAATGTCATTTAATAGAGAAAAAAGTAAGGAGAGGCCGCCCCAAAACGAAAATAGTAGTCGAAGATAGTGATGACGAAGCTCCAAAAAAAAAGCGAGGCCGTCCTCGCAAAAAACAACAAGGAGAACCAACAGATGAGGAATTGATAGCACAATTTATGGCAAGTTGTTCATAAGGTTATCATATTAAAAAATTTTTAATCTTCTCTATCAGTCCAAGATTCATTTTCACAATCAAAAAAACTCATATCTTTTTTTTCTTCAGTAGTATTCTTATCTTCTTTGTCGTAATATTCGTTTTCTTTTTCTTTCAAACCTGGCATACATTGTGGTGTATGAAAGAAGTTAGTATGATACTGTTGAGGATCATAATGAGAATTTCCATATTTCGGTGTATATAAATCTTTACCATTTAAATCATTAACACTGTTAGTGGTGCTATATTGAAATCTAGAAGTAATTTTTCTTAGTTTGCTAAATCTCAAAAGGTGACGGAAAGACTGTGTGATAGTTGTCATATTTATAATTCCACAACAAAAAAAAGTATTTGAAGTCTAATTAAAAATGCCCCCAATAATGATAGTAAAATGTCAAGTAAAGTCCAAGTATAATAGTAGTATAATCGTAGTATAATAGTAGTATAATAGTAGTATAATAGTAGTAAAGTCCCTAGTAAATTCG